>Ga0316196_10000766_pt1 | contig 13168 bp, 12 predicted proteins | sample Eddsed2cm_MG_FD_204938 | JGI IMG/M metagenome (GOLD analysis project Ga0316196, IMG submission 204938) | Coastal sediment microbial communities from Maine, United States - Eddy sediment 2 cm | ecosystem: Environmental > Aquatic > Marine > Coastal > Sediment | place: USA: Maine | collected... | reverse complement strand
AAGGCGGCGCCGCGCGGAGAAGTGGAGTGTATATACTAATACATGACGGTTCGAGCACGGCGCCAACGCTGCAATCGTGGAAAAAGACGATTCCCAGAAGTATTTTTAGTATTCGCGGCGTTCGCCCTTGTATAGCGCAGACTCGATTCCGAATGGCACTTCGCGGCCGACAATGGCTTCCAGTAGTTTGAGCTCCGCATCGGTATGGTTCTTGAAGGGGGCTGGACGAATGAAAGTGTCACGTACTTTCCTGTCGGTGATGTATTTGGGGGCGTCGTGATGCGTCGCGGTAATTAACTCCGAGTCGTTCAAATCCTCGTTGGAGTAGAGCCCGACCTGTCCGTAGCAGGTGCACAGATAGGTCAGTCCCGGTTCGGATTCCATGTAAACACCGGTGCCGCGAATACCGATGGTCGCGGTGGATGAATTCATCGTCAATTGCTGTTGCCCGGTGCGTTTACCGAACACCGACAGTACGCTGCCGGTTAGCATGCGCAGCGCATTGACGAAGATGCCACCACCTTCAATTTCCATTTCGCTGTCGCTGCGCAGAATAAAGGAATCTCCACCAACGGCAAATACCACTTCGCTATCGCGCTGGGTGCTGACGGTATCGCCACCCTTGATCTGTGTTCCCAGATCGGCGCGTTGGCCATTCACGCGAACATCGCCTTCCAGGCTGAAAATGGATTTATCATCAGCCATTTTTTTGGGTGTGCTGCCCCACCAGGCCGCCTGCAGCTGGCTCATGGGGGTTGCGGTGAGTGCGCTGAAGGTAAGCAGTTTAACCAGGTATTCCCGGCGTTTCTCATCATCGGGGTGCAGATCGTCGTCGCTGTACATAGACTCTACTCGGGTTATTTTTATTGCATTGGCCAGTATTATAGGGAATATTGTTTGGAATTATCTCCTATTTTATAGAAGGGAGTCACACTCCCCGGGTAGATAGTTCGCAGTAATGGGGCTAAAAACAAGTACAATAAGCGCCAATTCTCGAAACGTTAAGGTTTATGAGAGATAAAAAAATAATAAAATCTGGAGTCAGGTATTTGAAAGTACTACGTTCTTCTGGTATCGAAAGACCGAAGACGTTAGGTCGTGTTGCTCAAATCATACTGCTGGTAATGTCATCGCTCATGCTCTTGATGCCTGGCGTTAGCCAGGCAAATTCGGGGGGGCTTAGCGGTTATCACGGTTATCCGAGCAATGCGGACGCAACTACCTGCCGAAGTTCCGGTTGTCATGACGCCGGTGTATACACTGCTACCATAAACCTGGGTGGGCCAACGACGCTGGCTCATAAAGCAACGAGTACCACTGATTTTACTTTATCGGGTACGGGTGGCATTCGGCGTGGTTTCAATCTCGCTATTTATCGTGGTGCAGCCAAGCAAACCAGCACATTCAGCAGTATGTCGACTGGGGTGCAAGTTTCGAATAACGAGTTAGTGCATGATGGGGTGCAGGATACTGGATCCTGGAGTTACCGGTGGACCGCCCCGGCGACCCTCGGAACCTACCGCATCTATGCCTGCTTGAATCCAGTCGACTTTACCGGCGGTAGTGATGGCGACGGTGCGGCCGCGTGTACAACGCGTGATATCACGGTCTTCAATAATCCTCCTAATGCTGCCGATAATCTGATCGCAATTACCGTCTCTGAAGACGCGACTGCTTACTCCGCAAATGTCAATATGCTCACTAACGACTCCGAGACTGAAACAGATGCGTTCGCCTGGCTGAGTCACAGCGTGGGTAGTATCCAGGGTGATCTCAACCGGGTCTCAGGGGGCACCTATCGTTACCGGCCTGGAGGCGCATTCGAAAGTCTGGATACCGGCGACACGGCTACCGAATCGTTCACCTATACCATTCGAGAAACCGGTTATACCGGGGCAACAGAATGTAATGGCGGCCCCTGCACCGACACGGCAACCGTATCGATTCGAGTTACCGGTGTTAACGATGCCCCGGTTGCTGTTGATAATACGGTTAGCGTTGACATTGCCGGCACTGCCACGACGGTAGTTGAGGGTAATTCTTCGTCAGTATTGACTAATGATACCGATCCAGACGCTGGTGAAGCGGTAAAACAGGCGTTTCTGCTTACCCCTCCCTCAAACCATGATGTCGCTGGAATGGGTGCTTTCACCCTGAATACCGACGGTACTTTCAGCTACACCCACGATGGCAGCGCAGTACTCAGTGATTCCTTTACCTATCGGGTTTCAGATGGAACAACATTTTCAGGAAGCGCAACGGTTACCATCACCATATCCAATACAGCACCGACCGCAGTCGCTGATCCATTAGTGGCGACAGTTCTCGAAGGCGGCTCGGTTAACTTCACCGTATTGGGTAATGACACCGACGACGAAACCAGCGCTACTGCAGTTGTCAATATCACCAACGAAATTGGTGGAACAGCCACGGTCCAACCAAATCAGTCTGTGACTTTTGTGCACAATGGCACCGAAGATCCGGCTAGTTTTCGATATCAGGCAAGCGATGGTTTTCTAACGTCTGTTGGAAATGCGTTGGTTACGCTTAACGTTACACCGGTGAATGATCCACCAGTGATGGGCACTGTCAATAATTTTTCTGCTGTCGAGGGTAATCTGATAAATCTTAATCCCGGTGTTACTGATCCGGATGATCCCAATAACGGTTCGGGCGCTCTGACCTGGAGCATCAGCAGCGGCCTGGTCGTCGGTATGGCAATTTCACCTACCGGTGATTTTACCTGGACTCCGCCACTGGGCACGGCGCCGACACCGGCAGTTTTCAACGATATGTACCCGGTTACCATTCGTGTGCAGGATGATACCCCCGGTTCCGTTGCGGACACCGAATCCTTTACGATCACGGTAAATCCCCCGGACGCGGATAGCGACATGGTCGCCGACTACAACGATTTCTGTCCCACCGTTGCCGATGGCAGTAATGCTGATTTTGACGGTGATGGAACGCGCGGCAGTGATCTTAACCCGAGTGATAGCTTCGGTGGCGATGCCTGTGATGCTGATGACGACAACGACGGCATGCCCGACAGCTTTGAATCAGCCAATTCCTTCGACCCGTTTAACGATGCCGATGCGGGCGCTGATGCGGATAATGACGGTATCACGAATTTGCAGGAATTCCTCGACAGCACCAACCCGAACCAGGCCAACCTGGCCATCGATGCGACTGGCTACCTGACGGCCTATGACCTGGTGCCGCCCGAGCCGACCAGCATTCATACACTGGCGACGGCGGTAACGCCGCAGTTCTCGGCCTTGATAACCCCGGTTTCAACCGATCCCAACGGCCCCTATCGACCCGGTAACAATACCATCGAGTGGGTGCCATCCAATGCCGATAACCCCGACCTCAGGGGCGTTGCCGGCCTGATCACCGATCCACCGACGCAACCTTTCCTGATTCGGCCGCTGGCGAGCTTTGGTGTGAATCAGCAGGTGGAAGAGAACGCAGCTGTGATCGTGACGGTACGCCTGAACGGCGATTCGCCATCATGGATGGTGACGCCCCCCGCGGTGGCCACGCCCGCTATTGTGAATTATACGGTTGCCGGAACGGCGAGTGCCCCAGACGATCACAACGCGGTATCGGGGTCGGTGCAATTCAACCCAGGGGAATACAGCAAAGACATTAGCTTCAATACCGCGACCGATGGTGTTATGGATCCGAATGAAACGGTCGTGTTCACCTTGATGTCGGCGACGAACGCCGCAATCGGCGTCAAGAAAACCCATACAGTCACCATCGTTGAGGATAACATCGCGCCGCGTGCCGCATTGCAGTTCAGCCAGGGTGGATCTGCGGTCGGCGCCACATTCGACAATAGTCCGATCACGATCGATGCTATGCCGAGTGACGCCAACGGCGCGCAGGCGCTCAGCTGTAACTGGTCGGGTACCGATAACGCGCTGATGCCGCCCGGAATTGTTGCCGACTGTAAAGCATCGCCCAACTGGACGGTAATCTCTCCGGTCGCCGGTAATTACCGGATCGAGGTCGTCGTCACCGATAACGGCAGCCCGGCAAAATCCACGCGCGTGTCGCGCATCCTGCATGTCGCCGTGCCACCGCTACCCGCGGAGATGCTAAGCGCTGCGAACGATAGCGATATGGACGGTATCGACGATTTGGCCGAAGGCTATGCGGACCTGGACGGCGACGGTATTCCGGCCTATCTCGATGACATCAATGGTACGGTTGCAGGCGCCAACCTGATTCCGGATCAGACGGTCGATATGTCGCAGTTGTTGCTGCTTGAGACTGAGCCCGGTCTGACCTTGCGACGCGGCAGCACCACGCAGGCTGCGAATATTTTTGGCGCGCTGGTGAGTGATAGCAATGTTGCGCAGTCGGGTGGGCCAGGCGGCGGAGCGCCGCTTAATTCTGCCGACAGTTTCGAGCACGTCGGTGGCATTTACGATTTTGAAATCTACGGCATGATACCGGGTTCAAGCGTTAATATCGTGATTCCCCTGCAGAGTGCAATTCCACAGCATGCTCGCTACCGTAAATTCAATCCGGCCACCGGCTGGAGCGATTTTGTCGTCGATGCGAATAACCTGATTGCCAGTGCCAGCGGTGAGCTGGGCGCCTGTCCGGAACCGGGCAGTAGCGCCTATAGCAGCGGGCTTAACTACCTGGATAACTGTATCCAGCTGACGATTCAGGATGGCGGTCTCAACGATACTGATAATAGCGCGAACGGAGTGATTAATGATCCTTCCACCGTCGGGGTGGAGCTTCGCGATCCTGAAGGGTTCGATGAAGTGGAGGACGGAAGTGGAGGCGGACGTATGTCGCCGTTGATGTTGACTATACTGCTGGTGTTCGGGGGTTTTGCGTTCTGGCGTCGCAGGAGAGGATTCGGGATCGATTAGGCATTGTCGATTCGATATCGTCGATCCGGTGGCAGAGCGCCAGTTACTATAACAACAACCAAGTAACCAATGAAAAAAGTAATATTAGGGATATGCATAGCGTTATGCAGTGTCGCGGTTCGGGGGAACGCAGCGGATGCGGGCAGTTATGGCCCGGTTCAGGCTGGTGAAACGCTTTACCGGATCGCACTTAAATATTCCCGAGAAGGTGTTACCACCTCGCAAATGATGACGTCCATATTCGAAGCCAATCCCGATGCGTTCGACGGGGGCGATATCAACCAGCTCATGGCTGGTTCGACTCTCAGTATTCCTGATCCTGGAACCGTTGCGGCACCAGCTTCCTCTTCCCAGGAAACTGGCGAAACGCAGTTGCAGGGCGTGGCGCCAGTGCCGACCGGGGAGGCGTCACAGGCTGCCAGTCTGCCTGTCGTACCCGCCGCTGCTGCCACTGGTCAAAGCGGGACCTCGCAAACCGAGGTAATCAGCCAGGGAGTAGCAGCTGAAGAAATACAAATTGCGCAGCAGCCGGTCGTTTTGCCCGAGCCCAAGCCTGCCAAGGGTAAAAGAAAGAGCGGTGCCAAAGAGTCTATCTTTCGCTACAGTTATGATATTTCATATGTCGACGACGACAACGTCCGCCTCGCCCAGGATAATGACGATATTCGCTCGGATCGCTCGCTAAGCGCAACCGTAAGGGCCAGGGGCGGCACGTCGCTGGATAGCTTCAGTATCCTGAACTATGGCGGCAGCGCTACCTATACCAAGATGGATACTTTCGATAAACTGGACCATTACGAAGTCGAGATCAATACCCGTTATCGTTTTGCTTTGAACTCGGGATTTACAGCACCCATTTATACCCTGGGGGCCAGGTTGGGTGGCCGGGACTTTGATAGCAAAATGCGCGATTCGACGTTTGTCGAATTGTCCGCAGATCTGAATAAATGGCTTACCAATACCATCAACATGACCACCGGGGTGGGCCTGCATGGGCAGGAATCGAGAAGTGATGTCTTCGATACCAGTGAAGCGCGAATCTTTGTTAATTTCGATACCAATTTTTCCAAGGCTGACCTGGTTTATACAACCTTTACTTATATCACCGGGGATACGGTCTCAAGCGCAACGCCGACCATCGGCATTATCAATGTTGCTGACGAGATCGAACCCGATGATGCTTTCGGTGGTATAGATTCTAACCAGTTCGCCTACCGTCTAAAGGCCGATACGATGGTATACACTCTTGGTTATAACAGAGTTTTCACGCCTGATCTGTCAATGGATCTGTCGGTAAGATATGTCGACTCCGAGGCTCAGGATGATGATGACATCAACTACGATCGCACGATATTCAGGGCAAGCCTGCTGGGGAGATTTTAGGCATGCGATTTACTCTAGCTCACTTAAGGAATGCAATACTGTTGCTGTTTGCGATGATTCTGGTCGCTTGCGGTGGCGGCTCTGACTACGACGGTTTCGACGATTCCGACAGTTTCGACAATTCCATCGATCTGTCAACGCCCGATCAGTACCTGCGCTTCTTCAATCAACAGCAAGGTGATCTCGATGATACTGCCTATGCCGTTGCCTATAACGCAGCGGTAGATCCCGGTAATGCGCGCAGTACACTGGAAAACTATATCGCGCTGCACGGGCTTGAAAATCCCGACGTGCACGTCATATTTCGTGACTCCAAGGACCTCGGCTACGGGCGCGACATGTACATGCGCAGTTACCCGAATACTGACTGTGGTGGCCAGATGATCGCTTTCTACGTTCGCAATTTCTCGGTTCAGATTGTCGATGGTTTCGCTTATGGACCAGTCAACCTTGAGGCCGCGATCGCCGATGATCTGCAGCATCATATCGGTACCAATGCCATCGAGTTTGGCAGAGGACGCACGACTGGTGGCGCTACTGATCAGTGTAGCGAGGAGCCGATGACGAAATTCTTCACCTTTGATCCGGTGCCCGTCGGTGCGCAAACACGTCGACTCAGGGTGGATCTTGATGACCGTGGCGCCAAGGCGATGCCGCAACCCTGTATTTCATGCCACGGCGGTAAACTGCGACCACTCGATGCCAATGGCGACTTCGTCGCGATTCATGCGGAAGATACGGTAAACCCGATTGAAAACCAGATTGGTGACGTCAAGGCGCGGCTGCAGGCTTTTGAAGTCGATACCTTCGAGTTTGATAAAACCGGTCCTTACAGCCGCGAGAGCCAGGAAGAAGGCTTGCGCATGCTCAATCTCGCCATTTACTGCTCCTATCCCGATAGCGTGACCGACGGCGATACCGATTTTGTCGAACAGGACTGTAGTGATTTCGGCGATGGTGTTGCGGAGCAGGGCAACCAGGGCGAATGGAAAGGCGACTTTGCCCGCGACATGCTGATCGGGTGGTATGGCGGTGCCCTGGATACACCGGGTGCCAAATTCAGTGATGCTTATGTTCCCGCTGGCTGGAAACCTTCGGCGGGCGGTGCGCCGGTCGGAGCGGATACCCTTTTCACCAAGGTGATTGGCCCGAACTGTTTTGTCTGCCATGGAAAACAGGGGGGGCAACTCGGTACCGATGAGGACACTGCCAACGGTAAGGATGTGGATTTCAGTACCTGGGACAAGTTCATTTCCTATGCGGACGACATCGAGCGTCTGGTGTTTGACGAAGGCCGGATGCCGCTGGGATTGCTCAACTACCAGAATTTCTGGGATGATCCGCAAAAAGCCGACCTGCTGGCCAGCTTCATCGCGCCTTACGTCAGAAAATCGACGGAGTTTCAGGCACGCAGGCTCGACGCCAACGGTGCTGTCATATTACCGGGTCGCGTTGTCGCCCGCGCCGGGCCAGACCGCGTAACCCGTCCGGGCCCGGGTGCTGCGATTACGCTTGATGCGCAGGCCAGCCTGTTTGCCGATTCTTATCGCTGGGAACTGATGTCTTCGCCAACGGCGTCTTCTGCAACGCTTTCAAACCCTGCTGCGAGAAGTACCGATTTTATTGCGGATACTGATGGAAAATATGTTGTCAGTCTGACGGCAAGTTCGTCTGACGGTGCTTCAAGCAATGTTGATACCCTCACCATTGCTGTCGACAGCGGCCTGGGGGAGGCACCCAGGGATCTAACGTTTTATGACGATGTTACTGCTGAATTTACTGAGGTTCGTCCAGTCTCTGGTCGTAGCTGCGAATCCTGTCATCAGGATAGTGCTGGCGCTGGTATCGCTGGAGTACCAGTGTGGTGGAGCATCGCTCAACCCTCTGCTGTGCAACCTGCGGGAACGCCGGCGCTAAGCCTTTATGAACAGGCGATGGCGCGGGTTCTCCCTGAGTATATCGAGGATAGCCTGCTGTTGAAGAAGGCCTCGGGCCAACATCATTACGGCAAGCTGGTCGATGGCTTCGATACTTCCCTCACTGTCGGTTCCGCAGGGCGCGCGGACTACGACATGTTTGTGAACTGGATCGCCGAAGGAGCCAACTGCGGAATCGACCCAGGCTGCCCATAACGGACTGGATTGGAATCGCCGACACGTAAATTTCTGCAGACAGCCGTCCGCTATTTCTGGCTGTTTGGTGGACTGGCGGTTCTTTATGTTGCGCTCGATTTCATGATCGATGTGCGGCCGTCGACGATCCAGTCATCTTACCGCTTCAGCGTCGGTGAGCTTGCCCCGGATGAGATAAAAGTTCTGCGTCAGGATAATCTCCTGATTTTGGTGGTGCACCGTTCGCCTGCAACTATCGCCAGCCTGCAGGCCGGGTCCGCACAGGTGCAGGATCCGCAATCGGAAAACAGCAATCAACCCGAGTATGCTCGCAATAGCCTGCGTTCGCGTCACCCGCAGTATTTTGTCAGCTATGCCCTCGGTACAGATCTCGGTTGCGCGCTCAAGGTGCTGGAATTTACCCTGCAGGAAGCCTGCAGCAAGGCTCGCTACGATCTCGCTGGTCGTGCCCTGAAGGGCGAAAATGAGTTTTCCAATCTGTCGATACCGGATTATAATTTCACCAACAATTTCAGCATCTTAACGATAAAACCCTGACCTGGAGCAAATCTTATGCCGTCATTTGATGTGGTATCCGAAATCGATCATCACGAACTGAAAAATGCCCTCGATCAGGCCAACCGTGAAATCGGCACCCGCTACGATTTCAAAGGCTCAAACGCGAAAATCGAGCAAACCGGTAACGAGCTTACCCTGGAGGCGGAATCCGAATTCCAGATCAAGCAGATGGTCCCCATCCTGAAAGAGAAAATGTCGAAGCGCGAAATCGATGTCGATTGCCTGGAGTACGCTGACATCGTCGAAATGAACAAACGCGCGCGCCAGCAGGTTTCCGTTAGGGAAGGGCTGGACAAGGACCTGGCACGCAAGATGGTCAAGCTGATCAAGGACAGCAAAATCAAGGTGCAGGCTGCAATTCAGGGAGAACAACTGCGGGTCAATGGCAAGAAACGCGATGACCTGCAACAGGTAATGCAATTACTGCGCGAGGCGAAGCTTGGCATTCCCCTGCAGTTTAATAATTTCCGTGACTAGCAGCCGCGATGGCGCGGCGCGCTGTATTTTTTCAGCTCGTTAGATAAATATCGAAACGGATTGTTCTGGCGCGCTGGACCAGGTCAGGCTGGTGTTGACCCAGGGGGGCAGCCCTTGCCGCACGTTTGACCACCACCCGTTTGCGAGCCCGTTTGAGCGCCAGTTCAAAGCAGGATTCGAGGTCGGTGTTTTCGGTGAGTGCTTGCAGAATTTGCATTTCCTTGGCCGGTTTGGCGGTTGACTTATGCGCCGGGAACATCGGATCGAGATAAATACAGTCAAACGCATGTTCTTCCGGCAGGTTCTGTAAGTAACGTTTGGCGTCGAGCGCCTCGATGATATTTAACCTGCTGGCGATCGCCGCGTGTGCAGGGTCTGCTGCGAGCTGCGCCAGCGAATGAGCGACGATAGCCTGCACCAGAGCGTTTTGTTCGACCAGGGTAATGCTCTGGCCGTGTCGCGCCAGGGTGTATCCATCGACACCCCAGCCAGCGGTGAGGTCGAGCACCTGCCTGATGTTGCGCTGCTTGTTGTTACAGGCTTTTAGTAAGGTCTGGTTTGTCTGGCTGGCGCGCTTTACGATGGGACCCGAAATGAAACTATGGTGAAAGCGGAGTTTTAAATCGGCGAGTTCGACGGCGACTCCACGCTCGTCTATGCCGATGTTCAGGTCATGCGCTGATGCCTCGGCAAGCTGCAGCAGTCGCCGGGCGTGTGCGGATGACGATTGCGCCATCAATAATGCGGGGGTTGTTCGAAACCGGGGTTGCTGTCAGGCGAAAGCTCGGATCGCAGAGATTGCATCTGCAGCCTGAGTTGCTCCAGGTTCAGGTTCAGGCGTGTTATTTCCCGGTCTTGCTGGGAAATCGTGTCGTTAAGTGCCTGGATTATGTAGTCCTGTTCGCTGTAAAGAATTTCCAGCCGATCCAGTCTGGGCTGCAAGCTGTCCGTCATGTGTGCTACCTTTCACAAATCGGACCAGTTTAACAAAATTAATCATCAACAAACCATATAATGATGGTTTACCGATGGTCAAATCATCCGCATAATAAGGGCTTCGCAGTCCGCCTGGAAACACGCTGACTGCAGTCCAGACGAGGTAAGTTGTGAGCGAATCGCAGATAGACAAAATAGCGCAAATCGCCGAAAGGATTACGGCTGAAGATAACCGCCGCACGCGGCAGACGCAAACGATTAACAACCTGTTGCAGGAACGGCAGCAGGTGTTGGTATCGATGTGTGAGCTGGCTGAACTCGAGTCACGCGAGGTGCCTGCTGAGACCGTGATACGCAACCTGCGTAATTTCAATCAGCAGCTGGTCGATTACACCGCGCTTGGGCATTTCGAAATTTACGAAAGAATCATTGATGGCAAGGAACGCCGCGGCAATATCAAGAAGATTGCCGATCGTGTCTACCCCCAGATTTCAAAAACCACCCAGTTGTTCGTCGACTACAACGACAAGTATGAAGGTACCGATGAAGCCGAGAGTCTCGCTAATTTGTATCGCGACCTGTCAATGATTGGCGAGGCGATGGCTGAACGAATCGAGTCTGAAGACCTGTTGCTGCGCGAAATCAGCGACAACCTCGAAAGTCCCAGTAAAAATATCTGAACAGGCTTCGATTCCAGGCAGCTTTCTCGGCGTGTGTGGAGCTGGCAGGCCTGAGTATCATTCGCCCCGTTCTGCCGAAATGCTGGTCTGTCGTATCGCCAGCTATTAGTTCTCGACCAACTGCGCTGATAGAGTTACCCGGGGCTGAAAATCAGGGCAATACTTTCTTGAAAGGCTTTACCATGACCGATGCGTAAGCACCGGACTTGATGTAAGGGTCATCGCCCGCCCAGTCTTCGGCTGCCTGCAGAGAATCGAACTCAGCGATGATAATGCTGCCGCTGAATCCTGCTTCGCCGGGGTCATCACTGTCGATGGCCGGGTTCGGGCCGGCAATGATCAGACGTCCCTGTTCGAGCAATTCCTTAAGACGTGCGACGTGCTCACTGCGCACCGCCATGCGTGCCTCGAGACTGTTCGCTTTATCGATACCAACAATACTGTATAACATCAGCCGGCTTCCTCCTCATCGGTGTTGGGCATGTATCTTGCCAGGTAAAGGGCCTGGGCAATAACGAACGCAATGGTCATTCCCAGCAGGCCAAATAATTTGAAATCAACCCAGGTGTCTTCACTGAATTCGAATCCCAAGGGATCGATCGCGGGTGCCACCAGCAGGTTGGCAATGCCGGCGACCACGAAAAAACCAGTCCAGGCCAGGTTTAACTGTCGCCAGACGCGAGCCTCCTCGATCTCGATGGCGTGCCCCATCATGCGTTGTATCAGTGGTTTATCGCCGATCACCTGGCTGCCCAGGAACACCAGTGCGAACATCCAGTTAATGGCGGTCGGTTTCCACTGGATAAATAACGGGTCTTTCAGTGCCAGAGTCGCACCCCCGAAAATAATCAGCAATGTCAGGGTTATGAGCGGCATCTTTTCGACTTTCCTGACGATTATGGCCGCGGCACTCACCTGCAACAGGGTCACTACGATAGCAGCGAGTGTTGCCAGGTAAATAGCATCGCCTGGCTCACCCGGGGTCAATTCCATCATCGGCACCCAGGCATTAATGCCGAGGAGTAATTCATCGGGCAAGTCCAGGTAGAACTTGTAGAGGATGAAGAAAAGCAGGATGGGGAAAAAATCTAAAAGTTGTTTCATTGAAACCACGATTAATCAAAGCAGCGCAGATTCTATCGTATTCCATGGGCCTTTGGTGACTATTTCGAATGCCGATGATATGCTCGCCGTTCGTCGTATTACCTCCCGAATCGAAACGTGCAAGCAAAAAAATTTTTTTACCTGGCCGGATTGCCACGCACCGGCAGTACCGTGCTGGGCGAGATTTTGAACCAGAACGACAACATCCACGTGTCGCCGGCATCGCCGTTGAGCGAGATTGTCAGCGAAGTGCTTGCCAAGTGGCGTTTGAACACCGTGACACTCAAGGCCTACCAGCATCCCGAGCAGTTACCCAATGTGTGGCGCGCTGTTCGTGAAGGTATGTACCAGCATCGAACCGAACCTTGCATTATCGACAAGTCCTGGGCCTGGCATATGAACGATGCCATCGATTCGACCCGCCGGATTCTGGGCGAAGAGATGAAGGTTATCTGTACGGTGGATGATGTGGCTGATTGTCTGGCTTCGTTTATCATGCGAATCCGGGCGAATCCCGATTATGTTTCCTACATCGACGATTACCTGCAACAACAGCGCCTGGAACTCAGCGATAGCAATCGATGTGTCGCCATGATGGATCCAAAGATCGGTACCAGTGTGGGCTGGTGTTATGAACAGTTGAAGCAAACCTGGCAGGGACCGAACCGCGGCAATTTGCTGTTGATCGAACGCGCTGACCTGGTACGCGATCCCGAGGCGGTTGTGCAAAGGATTTATGATTTTCTGGAAATTCCTGAGCTGGCTGTCTGGGGTGACGGACAGGGTCACTATTTCGATCGTATCGAGAAGGAAATTACCGAGAACGACGGTAGTGCTTACGGAATCCCGGATCTGCACCAACTCGCTCCGAAATTACGCGATCGACACTGGAAGGCGAAAGATGTGCTTGGTAATCAATTGTTTTTCAAATACAAACGAATGGAATTCTGGCGTCCTAAAAAACGTAACTTCTGACGCTGTTTCGGTTGGTGCCGCAGTG
>Ga0316196_10000765_pt1 | contig 13171 bp, 11 predicted proteins | sample Eddsed2cm_MG_FD_204938 | JGI IMG/M metagenome (GOLD analysis project Ga0316196, IMG submission 204938) | Coastal sediment microbial communities from Maine, United States - Eddy sediment 2 cm | ecosystem: Environmental > Aquatic > Marine > Coastal > Sediment | place: USA: Maine | collected... | reverse complement strand
TTTATCGGTTTTACGCAAGTGTACTAGATGACAGTTTGTGCCTGAACGAGCTCAGGAAAAACCTGGCTGCCAATCTCGCACGATCCCCCTTGACCCATAGCTTAAGCTATGGACCGGCGGCCGATCGCGCGACCTTGTTTGCCAGATTTCCCCTGAGTCTCGTTCCCTTCATGCAGTATGCAGGCCGGAGAACGACATGTTTTTAATCGAATGCCCATGGTGTGGCGAGCGCGATGAGACCGAGTTCAACTGTGTCGGTGAAGCGCATATCGCGCGACCGCTGGAAACCGAAAAAATGAGTGACCAGGATTGGGCGGACTACCTGTTCATGCGCAGCAATCCGAAGGGACTGCATCGCGAGCAATGGTTGCACGCCGCCGGCTGTCGGCGTTACTTCAATGCCGAGCGTGATACCGTGAGCTACCGGATTTCGGGCACCTACAAGATTGGCGAACGCCCGCCAGGTGAGGTGAAGAAATGAGCCAGCCTTTCAGAACCGCACGGGGTGGGCGCGTTGATCGCGAGCAGGAACTGCAGTTCACCTTCAATGGCAAGCGCTATACCGGCCTGCAAGGCGACACGCTGTGTTCGGCATTGCTGGCCAACGGTGTGCACATGGTCGGCCGTAGCTGGAAGTATCACCGCCCGCGCGGTGTCATGAGCGCCGGGTCGGAAGAGCCGAATGCGCTGTTCCAGGTGGAAAAAGGCAATCGTACGATTCCCAATGCACGCGGCACCCAGGTTGAGCTTTATGCGGATCTCGATGCCAGCAGTGTGAACTGTTGGCCCAGTATCGACTTCGACCTGTTGTCGATCAACAGCTGGTTCGCCCGGCTGATGCCGGCAGGCTTTTACTACAAGACTTTCATGTGGCCGAAAGCGATGTGGATGAAGTACGAGCACTTCATTCGCAAGGCTTCTGGCCTTGGCGTCGCGCCAACTGAGACTGATCCGGATCGCTATGAACATACGCATGCGCATTGCGACCTGCTCGTCGTCGGCGGAGGCGTTGCCGGCTTGAGCGCTGCCCTGGTTGCAGGACGTGCCGGTGCGCGCGTGATCGTGGCGGATGAGCAGGCGGAATTTGGTGGCTTGACACTCGCCAGCCAGGCGCAGATCGACGGCGTCGATGCAGGCCAGTGGATTGCGGATGCCATCGTCGAGTTGCAGGGTATGGCGGAAGTCACCCTGTTGCCGCGCAGTACGGTGTTCGGCTACCACGATTATAATTTCCTCACGATCAATCAGCGCCTAAGTGATCATCTGCCGCTGGCCGATCGTCCTCCAGGGCGCGAAAAGCTGTGGCAGGTGCGTGCTCACCAGGTGGTGCTGGCAACCGGTGCGGCGGAACGCCCGCTGATTTTTGCCAATAACGATCGCCCCGGAATCATGCTGGCGTCGGCGGTGTCGATCTATACCAACCGTTACGCGGTAAAACCGGGTAGCCGTGCCGTGGTGTTTACCAACAACGATAGCGCCTATCAAACCGCGCTGGACCTGAAGGCCGCAGGTGTCGACGTCGTGGCCTTGATCGATGCGCGCAGTGATTGCGCCAGTGAAATAGCCAATACGGTGCGCAGTGCTGGTATCGAGGTGCAAAACGGCAGCGTTGTAGTCGACACCGCGGGCCGCAAGCGTCTGAGTTCGATCCAGGTCATGCGATTGTCTGCCGACGGTAACTTGGTTAGCGGCAGTCCGCAGTCGATCGTCTGCGATCTGCTAGCGGTGTCGGGTGGCTGGAGCCCCGTGGTGCACCTGAATGCACAATCCGGTGCCCGGCCTGAATGGGATGAGGCGGTTGCCATGTTCAAGCCCGGCAAACCGACCCAGGCACAGTTTTCTGCGGGTGGTGCCAACGGCACCCTGGACCTGGCCGGTTGCCTGCAGGAAGGTTCGGCAGCAGGTGGTGCTGCGCTCAAAGCCTGCGGGTTCAAGGCGAAAATTGCCGTACCTTCGGCGCTGCGTGTGGATAGCGAGGCTATCCTGCCGTTATGGAACCTGCCATCCCCCTATGCCGCCGGACGTGGCCCCAAGGCCTTCATCGATATGCAGAACGATGTCGGCGCGGCCGATATCCAGCTCGCGGTGCGCGAAGGGTTTCAATCGGTGGAACACGTCAAGCGTTATACCGCGATGGGTTTCGGCACCGACCAGGGTAAGCTCGGTAATATCAACGGTATGGGAATACTCGCGCAAACCCTGGGGCAAAGTATTGCTGCCACCGGTACCACAACCTATCGCCCGAATTACACGCCGATCAGCTTTGGCGCTTTTGCCGGTCAGAATCTCGGCGATCGCCTGTTCGATCCCGTACGCAAGACGGCGATGCATGGGTGGCACGAGGAAAACGGCGCCATGTTCGAGGATGTCGGGCAGTGGAAACGTCCCTGGTACTATCCACAGCCTGGTGAAAGTCTGGACGATGCGGTGAATCGCGAATGCCTGGCAGTGCGCGCCAGCGTCGGCATACTCGACGCCTCGACGCTCGGCAAGATCGAGGTCCGCGGAAAGGATTCGGCAAAGTTTCTCGAAATGATTTACACCAACAACTGGATGAAGCTTGAGGTCGGCAAGGGACGTTACGGTTTTATGCTGGGTGAAGACGGTATGGTGATGGATGATGGTGTCACCATCCGCCTCGCCGAAGATCATTTCTTCATGCACACCACCACGGGTGGCGCTGCCGGAGTTCTGGCCTGGATGGAGCGCTGGCTGCAAACCGAGTGGCCGGAGATGGACGTATTCCTGACCTCGGTGACCGATCACTGGGCGACAGCCGCGGTCGTCGGACCGAAAAGTCGCGAAGTCGTTGCCGGTGTCTGCGACGGTATCGATTTTGCCGCTGCCGAATTTCCGTTCATGGCCTCGAGAAGCGGAACCATCGGAGATGTTGAATGCCGGGTTAACCGTATCAGTTTCTCGGGTGAGCTGGCTTATGAGGTCAATGTGCCGGCCAACTATGGTCGTTTCATGTGGGAAGAACTGATGCAGGCGGGCAAGCCGCATAACATCACCCCTTACGGGACCGAAACCATGCACGTGCTGCGTGCTGAAAAGGGCTATGTCATCGTCGGCCAGGACACCGATGGTTCGGTGACGGTCGATGATCTCGGGCTTGGCTGGGCGATCTCGAAGACCAAGGCTGATTTTATCGGCAAGCGCTCGCTTGACCGACCGGACACGGTGCGCAAGGATCGCAAGCATCTGGTCGGACTGATGACCAAAGACCCACAAACGGTTATTCCGGAAGGCGCGCAATTGGTCATCGATGCGCGGGCCGCGCTACCGATTCCGATGGTCGGGCATGTCAGTTCGAGCTATTACAGCGCCTGTTGTGGTCATTCGATCGCTATGGCACTGGTCAAGGGTGGTCACCAGCGCATGGGTGAAACCCTGTTTGCGCCGCTCGCCGATGGGCGGGTGATCGAGGCGACCATTACCGAACCGCTGTTCTACGACAAGGAAGGAGCCAAAGCCAATGTCTGATTTGTTTCAACAGCAAAGCCCACTGGTGCAGATCAAACTGGACGAACCCGTTGGTACGGCGCCACGCATCGAGGAAAAGCCTTTCCTCGGATTTATCAACCTGCGCGGCCGTGCCGACAACACCGGCTTTCTGGCGGCCAGCTTGAAGGTACTGGGTTGCGAGCCGCCCGTTGCAGCGAATACCGTGGTCGAATCGGGTGACTACCGCATTTACTGGATGGGTCCGGACGAATGGCTGATTGTCACTCCGGCAGGTCGACAAGGTGAGCTCAAGGAGAAGTTGCACAAGGCCTTGAGTGGCGTTTTCAGCGCAGTCGTCGATAATTCCAGCGGACTGACAATGTTGCACATTACCGGTGAAAACGCTGCCGCATTGCTGGCTACCGATTGCCCGCTCGATTTGCATCCACGCGAATTCAAGCATGGCCAGTGCGCGCAAACCCGTCTTGCCAAAGCCGGCATGACCTTGTCGCCGATGGCGGAGCAGGCCGGGTTCGAAGTGATTATCAGACGTAGTTTTGCCGACTACCTGGCACTCTGGTTGCAGGACGCGGCGGTCGCTTTCGAGTAAGCAATGAAAACCCTGGCCGCGTTAATGGCGGGTATCACAGCAGGCAAATATGTATTACGGCGAAAGACTCAATAGTATCAGTCACCTGGTCGGTGCGGTTTTCGCATTGATCGGTCTCGGTGCTTTGCTCGCCGTGAGCATACAGTTGCGCGATCCCTGGATGATCGCCAGTTTTACCGTGTATGGCCTCAGCCTGGTGTTGCTGTACACCATGTCGACGCTCTATCACAGCTTTCATCCGCCCGAACTCAAGGATTTGTTTCAGCTCCTCGACCACGTCGCGATTTACCTGTTGATCGCCGGAACCTATACCCCATACATGTTGGTCAGTCTGCGCGACGGCAGTGGTTTCCTGGTGATGGGCATCATCTGGATGCTGGCCCTACTGGGAATCCTGAGCGAGATCTATTTGTCCGGGCGAATGGTGAAAATCGGGCAAATGGTGATTTTCCTTGGTATGGGTTGGGCCTGCACTTTTGATTTCTCCAGCCTGCAGGCAGCCCTGCCCGAGGCCGGTCTGTGGTGGTTGACGATAGGCGGGCTAGCCTACACCGGTGGCGTTGTTTTTTATGTCCTCGATTTGATGAACCGCCTGTCGCATGCTCATGGCATCTGGCATTTTTTCGTCCTCACCGGCTCTGCCTGCCACTTCATATCGGTAATCGGCTACGTCCGCTAATTTGAAGTGACGAGCCGTTTTAAATCGTGATTCCTCGATCGACTCGTTCGCCGTTTCTGGTGAATACCTGATCCGGAGTATCGCCGCTGCGCAGGGCTGGTGACTGCTGCACCTCGTCAGGGGCGTCGGAATCGTCGCCGTCAAACTGGTAGCTCTTCGGTCTGAAGCGAAAGAATAACAGGTTGTCGATTGATGGCAGTTCCAGGCTGCCGTAAAAAGCAGGCAGGTTCGTCAGATTACGCAGTACGTAATTCGGCGTAATGCGTGGACGCATGGGGACTGTTTTGCGAGCTATCGAGACCTGTTGCAGCTCATGCTTTCGCATGTGTCGAATAATTTTTACAATCAGGCCGGAGATTGTTTCGATCCGTCGGGTAAAAGAGGTATGCGGTGGTCCAAACGGTTGGAAGTAGTTGGGGATGCCGCCCATCATCATCCCTTTGTAAAAGTTGATTCCACGGGTATCGATCGATTCACCGTCAACTTTGATCTTGAAACGAAAGAATTTCAAATTAAAGCCGGTAGCAAGTACGCATACATCTGCTTTGATTTGTTTGCCGTTGTTGAGCCTTACGCCGTCATTTGTAAAACAGTCTATTTCGCTGGTGACTAGTTGGAATCCTGCCTTACCGAGCAGAGCCTTGAAGCCGATTGCTACCGGAATTCGCTGTTCCCAGGGGTTGTATAGAGGTTCGAAGTGTTTTCGGTAGTTTTCACGATCGACACAATCGCGCCAATGGTGACGGAAGAACCACTTGCCGAGCGCAGGGAATTTTCTGAAGCTGACGAAAATCAGGTCGGATTTGCTCTGCTGAAGCGCGTTGACGATGCGTATCGGGAAGTGCACACCTGCGCGATACAGTCGTTGGGCCCAATCGCTAAACCAGCCGATACGATTGTCATCCTCGTAGATGTAGGATGGGGAACGTTGCAGAAGAGTCAGGGATCTGCAGCGCTCGTGCAACGCCGGTGCGGCCGAAATGGCAGAGGCACCGCTACCCACCAATATTAATGACTTGCCGCTGAAATCTTCTTTCTGGTCGATGTCGAACAAGTGTTTGATTTCTCCAGCAAAGGCTTCCTGCCCGGAAAACTCAGGAACATGGGGTCGGTCATCGAAATACCCGTTGGTATTGATGATGAAATCTGCCCGCAAGGCCCCCTGGCTGGTTTGTAATCGCCAACAGTGTTCACGGGTTGAAAACTCGGCAGAGATTACGCGGGTGTTGAAGTGAATATTGTCGCTGATGCCCAGTTCGTTTGCAGTACTGTCCAGGTATTCGGCAATTGCGGCACCTGGCACCAGATTGCGTTGTGATAACAGGGGCCGAAAGCTGTAGGAGTAATTCAGAATCTCGGTATCGCAACGGATCCCCGGCCAGTTGAGGGCGCTCCAGATACCACCCACGCGATCTGATTTTTCGAGTATTCGATAAGAGATACCGTTGTCGGCCATATAACGTGCTGCGCAGATTCCAGCCAGTCCTGCACCGATGATAATGACGTTTTCCCTAGCGTGATTCATGATCTGTCCCCCCAATGGAAACTGCCGACTTTGAAATCTCGGGTTGATGTGCGATTTGATTGAGATAGTGAAATACCTCGACCAGGGCATCTCGCCATCTGGTTTTTCGATAGCTGAGACCATGTTGATTGCAGAATGCCTCTACGATCGGTCTGGCGCGGCGCAGCCTGGCCGCAGGAATCGAAGGAAACAGGTGGTGTTCGATGTGATGGTTCATTCCACCGAAGAATAAATCGGCCGCTCGCGATTCACCCAGGTTGCGGGTGGTAATCAGTCGCTGTTGGAATCGAGGCGTTTTGTCACCACTATGGGTAACCTCGGTACCGATGTGGTTGACTAGGAAAACGCTGCCGAGGTACGGTCCGATAAACCAGGTCAGCAGAAAATAATTCAGGGTGGCGTCACCGAGCCCCAGCAAATGAACCGGCAGGCCAAACCACAGTAGAAAATGCAAGATCAAAACCAGTTGGTCGACTCGGGTCTCCTGGGGATTACGCCACAATGTCTTTAGACTGTCGATTTTCAGCGAGAATCCCTGTAGCGAGACCAGCGGCCAGATGAGATAGGCCTGATGGCGGGTAATGAAACGACCCAGTAGAGAATTGTTGGATTGTTTTGCATCCGGGTAGAGGCTGAAAAATGCCGACTGCATATCGATGTCGAGATCCTGATTATTACAGTGTGTATGATGGCAGGTGTGAATTTTCTGGAAATGTGCGTAGCTCAATGCCGTCAGGAAGGTGTTGAAGAACTGGCCGATTGAATTCTTCAGCCAGCGCTTACGGGTAATGGCGCCGTGACCTGCTTCGTGCGCTATGTAGCCCGCCTGAACGCTGCAGAAGGCGAGCATGACCAGGGCGGCGAAGCGAAGTAGCGGATGCGGCTGAGTCAATAAAAGCGTGTAACTACTGCCAAATAAAATGACTACCGCGAGTATGTGCATGCAGTGATGCCATCCTGTCGAAGCGAAGCAGTTAGCTGCTTTCAGTGCCTGGCGTAGTTCCCGTTCAAGTCCAGGCGGGTGTTTCTCCGCCACCTGTGGATGCGCGTTTTTCTGTTGCTGAATGTTCATGTCGTATCCCTCCCGCTGTCTCGATTGACCGCTTGCCATCTGAGCCAAGTGGTGCCGGTGTGCTTTGGAATCTGGAGATGACTGGTCGATGAGGTTGGCGATCGGGATTGAAATATGCAACTAACCAATGCATAGTAGTACTCTATAAACCGGTCGGTATTGTCAGGTGATACTATCATCCAAAGTAAACTGATTATTGACACCCTCAAGCAGGAACTGCGCAAGCAGGGAATTAATTACCGCCAGGTAGCCGGAGCGCTCGGATTGTCGGAGGCGAGTGTGAAACGGCTGTTTGCCGAGAAGTCGTTCACCCTGTCAAGATTGGAGCAGGTGTGTGAATTGCTGCATCTGGAAGTCTCCGATCTCATCCACCAGATGGAAAAGAACATCGAACTGACTCACCAGTTAACGCTGGAACAGGAAACCGAGCTTGCATCCGATATCAAGTTATTGATGATGGCACATTTCCTGATGAACAAACTCGGGTTCGCCGAAATCATCGATATCTACGATATATCCGAGGCCGAGGGAATACGCCTGCTGGCCAGGCTTGACCGAATGAAAATCATCGAGCTGCAACCGGGTAATCGAGTAAAGCTGATGATTTCAAGGAATTTCCAGCTGCTCCCGGGCGGCCCGCTCCAGCGCTTCTACGAGAAAGTGGTGCAATCCGAATTTTTCAATTCATCGTTCAGTGCAGATGGTGAATTTCGTATCTACGTGTCGGGAATGTTCTCGCGCAGTGGCAACGCAGAAATCATTCGCAAGATAAAGCGCCTTGCCGATGATGCTCACGATCTCAGAGAGGATTCTGAATCGCTGCCCCTTGCCGAGCGCTTCGGTTGCAGTTTGATCATGGCCATTCGACCCTGGGAGGTTCAGGTATTCGATAGTCTGCGGCGTGAGCCCAACCAGAAAAAATTCTAAAGCACAGCTGCCGTAACCGGATTCCGGGTTGCGCTGGAGCGATCACGTTTCTGAATAATCAGTTTGTGGCGATGTTTTGCTGATTGCCCCTATAGAAGGCCACCAGATTATCGACCGCGGTATCGTACATCTCGATCAGGGCGCCCGGGGTATTGTAGGCGATGTGCGGGGTCATTATGACATTGTCCATGCCGATAAATGGATGGTCAGGCGCGATGGGTTCGCTGTCGAACACGTCGATACCGGCGGCACGAATGTGACCCGATCTCAGCAGGTCGACGAGCGCCGCTTCGTCCAGTAACTGCGAACGCGCGGTGTTAATCAGCAGGGCGCCGGGCTTGATCGCCTGCAATCGCTGCGCGTTCAGTAACCCATGGGTTTGCGGCGTTGAACTCAGGTGTAGCGAGACGACGTCGCTGGTGGCGAGTAAACGATCGAGATCGGTAAATTCAATGCCGTGTTCACGCGCACGCTGCGGATCCGGATTGCGCGTCCACGCAATAACTTTCATACCGAGCGCCTGCGCCATCGGCACCAGCGCTTCAGCAATACGACCGAAGCCCACCAGCCCCAGGGTGGCGTTGCGTAAATCCATGCCCAGGGTCGAGGTGTTCCAGATGCCCTTGCGAATCTCGCGGTCGAGGTGGCTGATGTTGCGTGCGGCGTCGAGCATCAGGCCCAGGCAATGTTCGGCAATTGTCGAGGCGGCGGACAGTGTATGGGTGACGGTGATATTGCGGCGCCTGGCTTCGGCGATGTCGATAAAGGTCGATACGCCGAGACCGGTGAAGGAAATGACCTCGAGATCGGGCAATGCGGCGAGCACTCGATTGCTTAGGCCCCAGCCCGAAATGGCGGCGTTGGCCCCTGCCAGGCGCGCGATAAAGGTTTCGTCATCGGCTGGCGCATCGGGGTAGATGATAAATTCGCCCAGGCCCTGGAGTTTTGCGAGTCGCTCGCCGCTCAGTATCTCGACCGAGTCAGCATCGGCATCCGGATAAACAATTTTGCGCGTCATAGCTATCTCGTTGATTCAGGCCCGGCCATTATAGGGAAATTAGCTGAATTGCACTCGCTATAAAGCGGCTGCGCCCCTCCACTGACACCTGTCCACTGGCAGCTGGCCTCGTAAGGGGCGACCGGCAGAAGACTGGATTTCCTGGAGATGACGAGTTGCCGGCGCGCCAGCATAACGAGGTGACGCGATAGATTTATGCCGGCGGGTATTTTCAGGCGGAGAGGCTTACCGAGATTGTATTAATACCGTCTTGTAGCTGGGATTTGTACGGCAGACCTGACTTGCGAATCAGTTTCATCATGCGCGTATTGTCGGCCATCACCGATGCGTCCATGTGCTGTACGCCGAGTTGACGCGCACAGTCGGCCAGATGCCTGAGCATGATCTTGCCGATACCATGGCCCTGCATCGAGTCGGTGACGGTAATGGCAATTTCCGAGTGATCAGGTTGCCCGGATTTACGTACCAGCCGTCCGACCGCGGCCGGTTGACGCGTGGTACCAGAAACCAGCTCGGCGACAAGCGCCACGTGGTGGTCGAAATCCACCTCGGTGAAATAGGTCAACTCGGACGGTGTCAGATCAAGCTTGATGCTGAAAAAGCGATCGCGTACGGTTGCCTTGCTCAGCTTGAGGAACTCTTCACGCAGCTTGTCGCGATCGCCAGGGCGAATTGCGCGCAGTTCGATAACCTGGCCGTCCGGCAGGGTTTCGCGGCGATGATAAGAGGCGAGAGGGGCATTCATCGGTGCATCCTATGCCTATTTATGCTGCGCTGCAACATGGAATATGTGAGCCTGTGCGCTATCGCCATCGACGCCGCAAAGAAGCCCCATAAGGGTGCGTAGGATTTTCAATCGTTTCCTGATACTGTTGCGCCCTCCGGGTCTGTATAGATCACCGTCAATGCTCATAGATTACTGGCGCTTTGCGCTGTCGAATCCTCGATTTCTCGGATTTGGTTTTTTACTCGCGTTTCTGTCGAGCGCCGGGCAAACCTATTTCATCGGTGTATTCGGTGCCGATATCCAGGCCGAATTTGCGCTCGATGCCGGTAGCTGGGGGCGTATCTATATGTTTGGCACCCTGGCATCGGCCCTGCTGATCAACTGGAGTGGGGCGCTCATCGACCGCATCGATCTGCGCCTGTTCACAACGCTGGCATTGCTTGGCCTCACTGCTGCCTGTTTGCTGATGGGATCAGTCGCTTCTCCGGCAATACTGATCGTCGCGATTTTCCTGTTGCGCCACTTCGGTCAGGGCCTGTGCAGCCATGCCGGGATAACCTCAATGGCGCGTTATCACGATGTCGACCGCGGCAAGGCAATTGCCCTGGCCGCGATCGGCTTCGCATGCGGCGAGGCGATATTGCCGGTAGCCGGTCTTTATGCCGCAACGGTAATGGGCTGGCGGGATACTTTTCAGGTTGTGGCGCTGGTTGTACTGACGTCGATTATCCCGGTGTTGTGGTTGTTGAAAGGGCATAGTCAGCGCCATCGATTGCACGTCGATGCGCTCGCCGAACGAGCTGCCAGCGCTGATGCCAAAACCGACTATACGCGCCGCGGAATGCTGTCGGAACGACGTTTCTACCTGATTCTGCCGGCGATGATAGCGCCTTCGATGATCGGTACCGCTTTGTTCTTTTTCCCGGCCGAGATCGCGGCGGCCAAAAACTGGAGCAGCCTGTGGCTGACCGGCAACTACTGGCTGTACTCGCTGGTGTCGGTGGTGACCACGATTTACTCGGGAATCCTGATCGATCGATTTGGCGCGCGGCGAGTGGTGCCGCTGTTCCTGTTGCCACTGGCGTTGGCGCTGGCAATCATCAATCTGTCTGACCATCACTACATGGTGTGGCCTTACATGTTGCTGATGGGTATCAGTTCAGGTCTTTATTTTACCGGTTTGAGCGCGTTGTGGGCGGAGTTATACGGCCCGAAGCATCTCGGGGCGATCAAGTCACTGACCAATGCGATCATGGTATTTGCCTCGGCACTCGGCCCGGCAATGGTAGGCAGTCTGCTGCAGCAGGGTATGTCGTTTACGGCGATATCGCTGTTGCTCGCGGCCTTCTGCCTGCTGGCAACCGCGCTGCTGGCCTATGCGCTGCGTACTCCGAGTAACTGACGCGCCCGCTCGCCCGAGGCGGGTCTGCACTCGCGCTCTGCAAGGGTTTCGACCAGGCTGCTAACCAGCTCAGCGGTGTTTTCGGCAAGCTCGCCGTTGGGCAGGTAAAGATTGTTTTCGAATCCAATCCGCGCATGTCCACCCGCTTCGATTGCAGCCAGTACGCATTGCTGTTCCTGGTGGCCGAAGGCGCAGACGAACCAGTCGAGTGCGTCGAGGTCGTGTTGCAGGAAGGGGGTGAGATCGTCCACCTGTGACTGGAAGTCGACCCGGTAACGGCCGAGCACGAACAGGATGCATCGGTGGCTGGCGGGTATGATGCCAGCATCGCGGTAATCCAGGAACTTCTGTAACTCATCCGCCGAGTAAACAATGTGCTGAATGTGGACATCGTTCTCCAGGCACCATGCAAAGAATTGACGGGCGTATTCGGGCTCAGTGAAATCGGAGCTGATTTCACGCAGCGCCATGCTCGCCAATTGCGGATTGACCGCTTTGATGCATTCAACCTGCTGTGCCGGTGTGTAAATGCCGACTGCTTCCGAGGTGACCTGCACCAGCATGTCCGGCACCCGGGTCGCCATTTCCTGCAGTAGCTCACGATAAAGCCCGACATCGAGCAGGTGCTCATCCTGGCGGCCGCGCACGTGCGCGTGCAGGGCGGAGGCGCCCGCCGCATGGCACAAAGCCGCCTCGCTCACGGTGTCGTTGATGGAAACCGGTAAAGTCGCATGATCGGCCTTTGTCTTGCGCGCACCATTGGGTGCCACCATGATGATGGTATCGCGCATTACAGGCTGGCCAGGGTTGTAGCGAGGGCCCGGTCGAGCTTGTCGACGATCTCCTCGATGTGATTGTCTTCGATGATAAATGGTGGTGCTAATAATACGTGATCGCCCTGGCGACCATCGATCGTGCCCCCCATCGGATAGCAGATCAGGCCGGTAGCGAAGGCGGCGGCTTTGAATTTTTTATGCATTCCCTGCTGTGCCGGAAAGGGCGTCTTGTCGGCCCGGTCGCTGACAAATTCCATGCCGATGAACAGCCCGCGGCCGCGAATATCGCCGATATTGGGATGCTCGCCAAAGCGATCCTGCAACGCCACGCGCAACTTTGCACTCTGCTGTTGGACCCGATCCACCAGGTGCTGTTCGATGATTTCGGACAACACTGCATGCGCGCCGGCGCAGGCGGTGGGATGACCAATATAGGTATGCCCATGCTGGAAGAATCCGGAGCCCTGTTCGAGTGCCTGGTAAATGGTGTCGGTACATAACATTGCGCCGATCGCCTGGTAACCGGCACCCAGACCCTTGGCAATCGTCATGATGTCGGGGGCGATATCGTCCTGCTCGCAGGCAAACAGGCTGCCGGTGCGGCCCATACCGCACATGACCTCATCGAGAATCAACAATACGCCGTACTGGTTACAGATTTCGCGAATACGCTGGTAGTAGCCTGCAACCGGGGGTACCGCACCGAGGGTTGCGCCAACCACCGGTTCGGCGATGAATGCCATCACCTCGTCGGCACCGAGGCGCAGGATCTCGGCCTCAAGCTCGTTGGCGACGCGCTGCCCGTAGTCGAATTCCGATTCACCATCTTGCTGACCGCGATAGGCGTAGCAGGGTGCTATGTGAGTGGTATCGATCATCAGGGGTGCAAACGGTTCGCGCCGCCACATGTTGCCACCGGCGGCGAGCGCACCGAGCGTGTTGCCGTGGTAGGACTGTTGGCGCGCAATCACCCGGTGGCGTGAGGGCT
>Ga0316196_10000763_pt1 | contig 13183 bp, 11 predicted proteins | sample Eddsed2cm_MG_FD_204938 | JGI IMG/M metagenome (GOLD analysis project Ga0316196, IMG submission 204938) | Coastal sediment microbial communities from Maine, United States - Eddy sediment 2 cm | ecosystem: Environmental > Aquatic > Marine > Coastal > Sediment | place: USA: Maine | collected... | reverse complement strand
CAGCGCCAGCGCTATCGCAACGCGATGGACGATCTCGCACACAGCCTGAAAACCCCGCTCGCGGTATTAACCGGTCTCGGTGATCAGCATGACATCAATCAGTCGCAGATAGAAACCCTGCGCGAACAGACAGATCGCATGAACCAGATCGTCTCTTACCAGTTACAAAAGGCGACCAGCGTTGCGGATATCCGTATTAGCAAGCCGATAGATCTGGTTAAGATTATCGACAAGCTGGTGTCGGCACTGGAAAAGGTTTATCAGGAAAAGGCAATCAGGGTCGAGCGTAAGCTGCCAGCGCAGATGCTGCTGCGAATGGATGAAGGCGATTGCCTTGAGGTGATTGGTAACCTGCTCGACAACGCCTTCAAGTACGGTAAAAAGAGAATCGTTATCGAGAGTCTGGAAAGTGAAGATAAAGCGATGACTTTAGTCATTGAGGATGATGGTGAGGGACTGGCTGCTGTCGAAGTAGAACAGATGCTGAATCGGGGTACCCGTCTCGATCAGGCGACTGAGGGACAGGGCATCGGGCTCGCTGTGGTCGCTGACATAGTCGAGTCTTACAATATAGGGCTGGATTTTAGCGCTGCAAAATCAGGTGGATTGAGAGCGAGCCTGGAATTCCCGAAAATCTGATTGCATCAGGCTGTCAGCGACAGCCAGAATCCATAGATCAGCACCATGGCACCGGGTAGATACACCAAGCGATGCAAAAATCGTAACCAGGTGTCGATAGCCCTGCCTCGATAAAGACGTGCCGGTGTTTGCATCGATGTTCTCCTGCGACAAGGCTCGTCAAGGCCGTACCGGTAATCGCGTTACCGGCGGTTAAACCATCAGGTAGCGTTTTCTTTCGGTAACCTGGGTGTCAAGATAATCGGTCGTTTCGTGCTTGGCAGCCTGTAACACGGGTTCCGACGAAACATGTTCGCTGATACAGATACTGCAGCGATAAAAGGTGACCGAACTCTTGGCAGTAGCTGTTTCATCAGTGACGAACATTCGGGAATTGCAATTTGGGCACTTCATATGGGGAATCCCTGACCTGGTTCCGCGTAGTATAGACACAAAATACTAAAGCACAATATCTTGCGGTATTAAATTTTTAAACATACAATATGTAGTGGTTGTGTCGATTTCACAGGGACGTGATTTTTTTTCATAGCAGTCAGTAATTTACGCGACCAAGCTCATAAATCACTTCACAAATCCTCCCTAAGTCAACTTATCTGTCAACCATCTTTACAGGGCCTTGAAACCGATATCGGTGCGGAAATATGCCGAATCCCAGCTAATTTTTTCGATTAGTTGGTAAGCACGCAATTGCGCCTCCTTAATATTGTCACCGAGACCTACCGCGCACAATACGCGCCCACCATCAGACAGGACGCTACCGTCTGCGCCGAGCCTGGTGCCGGCATGAAACACCTTTCCATTCGCTGACTGCGGTGGAATATTTGCAATCAAATCCCCTTTGGCATAACTACCGGGGTAGCCGTCTGCAGCCATTACTACGCCAAGACTGGCGCGTTGATCCCATTGTGTGGATTTAGAGCCTAGCTCACCCTGGCAGGCAGCCAGGCAAAGTTCAACCAGGTCAGATTGCAGGCGCATCATGATAGGTTGAGTTTCAGGGTCACCAAAACGACAGTTGTATTCGAGCACCCTGGCGGTACCGTCGGCGCCAATCATCAGGCCCGCGTACAAAAAACCTCGGTAACGATTACCCTCGGCATTCATGCCTTTTACCGTGGGTAAAATAATTTCCTGTATCACCAGCTCCTCGATGTCTGCGCTGAGCACCGGGGCCGGGGAGTAGGCGCCCATACCACCTGTATTGGGTCCCAGGTCGCCATTGTCACGCGCTTTGTGATCTTGCGAGCTTGCCATTGGCAATACCTGTTCACCATCGACGATGCAAATATAACTGGCTTCTTCACCAGCGAGGAATTCCTCGACAACGACGCGGTGACCGGCTTCGCCAAAACGGTTAGCCGAAAGCATGTCTTTGATCGTTGCCCGTGCTTCATCATGTGTTTGCGCGATGATCACGCCTTTACCCGCCGCAAGCCCGTCAGCCTTGATCACAATCGGAGTGCTCTGTTGTGCGACATATTCACAGGCGGCGGTGACATCGGTAAAACTCTGGTAGGCAGCACTTGGAATTTCGTGGCGTGCGAGGAAATCCTTGGTAAAGGTTTTGGAACCCTCGAGCTGCGCAGCATTGGCACTAGGTCCAAAGATCGTCAGGCCACTGGCTTCGAAGCGATCGACTATACCCGCTACCAGCGGTGCCTCGGGGCCGACAATGGTGAGCTCGATTTGATTGGTGCAGGCAAATTCCAGCAGGCCATCGATGTCTTCGGCGCCAATAGCAACGTTTTCCATGCCATCTTCCAGCGCCGTGCCGGCGTTACCCGGAGCGATAAATACCTGCTGTACCAGTTTCGACTGGGCCGCTTTCCAGGCGAGCGCATGTTCCCGTCCGCCACCACCAACGATTAACACTTTCATCTCTTACGCCTGCCTCAGTGACGGAAATGTCGCATTCCGGTAAAAACCATGGCGATACCATGTTCATTCGTGGCGGCGATGACTTCGTCGTCACGCATCGATCCACCCGGTTGAATTATCGCCCGTATGCCGACTTCGTTGGCGGCATCGATACCATCGCGAAATGGGAAGAAAGCATCTGAGGCCATCACCGAACCGGTTACTTCGAGGCCGGCGTGTGCAGCCTTGATTGCGGCAATCCGCGCGCTGTTGATGCGTGACATCTGGCCCGCTCCGACGCCGATGGTCATACTGTCACGCGCATAAATTATGGCGTTGGATTTGACAAACTTGGCTACCTGCCAGGCAAACACCATGTCCTGCATTTGCCGGTCATCCGGTTTCACTTCGCTGACTACTTCAAGACCCTGGTAGAGTGCCTGGTCGGCATCCTGAACCAGTAGCCCGCCGTTGACATGCTTGTAATCGAAGCGGGTTTGCGCATTGTCCCATTGCCCGCAGCTTAGCAGGCGCACATTTTCCTTGCTCGAGACTATCTCGATTGCCGCGTCTGCTATCGTCGGGGCGATAATGACTTCGACAAACTGCTTGTCGACGATAGCTTGCGCGGTGCTGGCATCGAGTGGGCGATTGAAGGCAATTATGCCGCCAAACGCGGATTCCGGGTCGGTGCTGAAGGCGCGCTGGTAGGCATCGTGAATGTTGTCAGCCTGCGCTACTCCGCAGGGATTGGCATGCTTGACGATTACACAGCACGGTTTTTCGAACTGTTTGACGCATTCGAGTGCCGCGTCGGTATCGGCGATGTTATTGAACGAAAGCGCCTTGCCCTGGATTTGCACAGCGCTGGCAACACTGGGTTCCTGGTGGTTGCCGGGCGCGGTGTAGAAAGCCGCGGCCTGATGCGGGTTCTCCCCGTAGCGCATGGCCTGCGCATGCTGAAACTGCAGGTTTAAGGTGCGCGGGAAAGCCTGCTCTTGCGGTGGTTGTACCATGTGGCCGAAATAATTTGCGATGGCGCCATCATACTGCGCCGTGTGTTCATATGCTTTTATCGCCAGTGAAAAACGTGTTGCGTCGCTGACTTCACCGTTGGCCTCCATTTCCTGCAACAGCGTCGGGTAATCATCTGGGTCGACGACCACGGTAACACTGGCATGATTCTTGGCCGCCGCACGTACCATTGCGGGTCCACCGATATCGATATTTTCGATTGCATCCTCGAGACTGCAGTCGGGGTTGGCAACCGTTTGCTGGAACGGGTAGAGATTGATCACCACCAGATCTATCGGATCGATGCCGTGTTCCTGCATCACCGCATCATCGATTCCGCGGCGCCCGAGAATGCCGCCGTGAACCTTGGGGTGCAATGTTTTGACACGCCCCGCCATCATTTCGGGGAAGCCGGTGTGAGCGGAGATTTCGGTGACCGCGATACCCTGTTGCGCGATCAATTTGGCCGTTCCACCGGTGGAAAGCAGTTCGACGCCGGTATTGTGTAGATTTTGAGCCAGTTCGACGATGCCGGTTTTATCTGAGACGCTGATGAGTGCGCGGCGAATAGCTTGGGGCATATTGGGTCCGGGTTGGTATTGAAAAAAACGGCATTATAGCCGATTGCGAAACCAACAGTATTAATGTTCGATATGGTATTGCTTAAGTTTTTTGCGCAAGGTGCCGCGGTTAATACCGAGGCATGATGCGGTCCTGGATTGGTTGTTATCGCAATGTCGAAGTACGGTTTTCAGCATCGGTTGCTCGATTTCAGAAATTACGGTCTCGAACAGGTTGCAGGGTAGCTCGCCGTCAAGATCGTCAAGATACTTGCGAATCGCCATTTCTACCGACTGTTGCAACAAGCTTGTATTTTTCTTTTTCGCCACGCTCACTAACCATGTTTCGCCACAGGCGCTATTCAGGATGCCCGGGCATAGCTCTTCAGAATGCAGTCGTTATAGTAAGCTTCGATCGTTTCCAGCTGCCGTGCCGCTGTTTGTGCCTGCATTAGCTGTGGCTTTACCAGGTTATAGTCCTGGTTTTGGCCAAGTTGCCAATTGATATGCTTACGCGCGATCTGCACCCCCTGATGCTCCCCGTAAAACGCGTACAGATTTTCTAAATGGCTTGTCAGCCATGCTTGTTTTAGCTCGTCTGCAGGCTCTTCCGGTTCTTTGCCGGTGCTCAGATACTGTTCGATCTGGCTGAATATCCACGGACGCTGCTGCGCGATACGGCCAACCATAATAGCATCAGCAGCTGTGAAGTCCATGACCATTTGTGCTTTTTGCACAGAATCGATGTCACCATTTGCGATTACCGGAAGCTGAACATTTTCTTTGACCTGGCGAATGGTCTCGTACTCGGCGGCACCTAGATACTTGTCTTCACGGCTGCGGCCGTGGATGGTCAGGGCCTGGATTCCACAGTCCTGTGCAATGCCTGCAATTTCAAGAGCGTTGTTGTTCTGGCGCGACCAGCCGGTGCGTATTTTGAGCGTGACCGGCACCGTAACAGCGCTGACCACCGCGCTTAGAATAGATTCGACCAGCTTGCTGTCTTTGAGCAAAGCCGACCCCGCGTCGACCTTGCATACTTTCTTCGCCGGGCAACCCATGTTGATGTCGATGATCTGGGCACCATTATCGACGTTATAGATAGCGGCCTGCGCCATCATCTCGGGAATACCACCGGCGATCTGAACGATTACCGGTCCCGGTTCACCCTGATGATCCATGCGCAGCCGGGTCTTGCGGCTGTTACGCAGATCCGGCCTACTGGTAATCATTTCAGATACCGTCATGCCGGCGCCGAGTTGTCGACACATCTGCCGAAACGGACGATCCGTGACGCCGGCCATAGGTGCCAGCACGAGGCGGTTTGCGAAACGGTAGGGGCCTATAGCAAACGACATGACTGGTTACTTTTCTGGGTCCTGAACCTGTTTCTCGATCGACTTGCATTCGACAAAGATGCGTTGTTCGCAGGTAGCGCAAATGTTTTTATCCAGCCTGTCGAAAATTGCCGATAAGGCACCTTCCTTCGAGTCGAATATATTAGCCTCGCCGATTTCATCGCGATAGCCGCCACGATTAAATACCTTGGATGCAGTTTCCCGAAGTTGGTACATATAGAGATCGCCGCCGAGATCGCGTCTTTCTCGTACCTCCTTGATCAACAGTTCGGCGCCAGCAATATCTACCTGCGCGATACCCTTGGTTAAGAGGAATAAGTGCTTCTGCTCCGGGTAGTGTTCCCGGTAGCGGCGAAACAGTTCACCCACATGCGCCACCGAACCGAAATAAAGCGAATCATCGAGACGAAGTATCTTGAGTTGAGGGCATTCGGGGAGGAATTGTCCGTAAACAAACTTGCGCGTTCTCGATTTCGGATCAGGTACACGCGGTGATAACCTGGGACGTGAAGTTTTGCGCAGGAAAGTCATCAGCGACAAAATGACCCCGGCAAGAATCGCGAACTCGATCGAGAAAAAGACGGTGCCGAAAAAGACGACGCCAAGGATTATCGCCTCGTTTCTATCAGCGCGCAGAATTTTATGAATCTGTGCAAAATTGATCAGGCGCCACGCAACCAGAAACAATAAACCGGACACGGCCGCTTTGGGCAGGTGGGAAGTCAATGGTGCCAGCAGCAGTACGAGCACGATCAGTAACACGCCTGCCATTACGGCTGCTAACGGGCTGCGCGCTCCGGCATCGTAGTTGGCGCCACTGCGGTTAAATGACCCGGTGGCAACAAAGGATGAAAAGAAACTGCCGAATATATTGGATAATCCCTGCCCGATGAATTCCTGATTCCCGTTGATGGGTTGACCAGATTTCAGGGAAATTGAACGTGCAATCGAAACCGCTTCAGTCAAGGCGAACAGCGTCATCGCCAGGGCAAGTGGTGACAGTTGGCGAAAGATCTCGAACGAAAACTGCGGCATTGACAACGGTGGCAATTGTTGAGGTAAGGCGCCTACCATCCCGATGCCGGAAGTCTGTTCGCCAAAGGCGAGGTTAAACAACCCTGCCGCGGCGCTGCCAACCAGTAGGGCGGCTATCATACTCATGCCACCCAGGCGTCGCTGTGCCAGAATTCCCGTTAGCAAAGTGATGATCGAGACCAGCATTACCAATGGATGTAATTTTTCCCAGTTACCCCAGAGAAACTCAATCGTATTGAACAGGTGCATACCGTCAGGGATATCGATCCCTAAAAATTCCTTGGCCTGCTTGGCGGCGATCAGGCAAGCCGCGCCTGCGGTAAATCCGACCACGACCGAGTGAGATATGAAATTTACCAGCGCTCCCAGGCGTACCATTCCCATCACCAGTTGCAGAACTCCGACCATGAAGGCGAGCGTGATGGCCAGGGCGACATACTTTTCGCTGCCAGGTATGGCCATCCCACTCAAGGATGTAAACATGATTATCGAGGCCGCGGTGGTTGGTCCCGAAACAAGGTGCCAGGAAGAACCAAACAGGGCGGCGATGATTGCCGGTATCATGCAGGTATAAAGACCGTACTCGGGAGGCATGCCGGCAATTGCTGCGAAAGCTACACCCTGTGGTAGCGCGATTGCAGCACCGGTGAGACCGGCCAGCATATCGACATGCACGCTTTCACGGGTCAGGTTTCTGCCCCAGCGCAGGAACGGGAAAAATTTAACGAAGTTGATTTTCAGATTCATCGGCTAGCGGTTCTGTGATCCCTTGGAACGGCCCGGAAAAAGCGCAATATACTCCGAGTTTTAATGTTCATGTACCAGTATATTTCGATGTTGGTATTAATGTGACTTATTTAAAACAATGCGCTATCTGGATTAGAAAAACTCGAACTCATAGGTCAGGGCATCGGTTCCGGGATCGACGATTTCAAGACGAAACTGAATCGGTAAATCTGGCTTTATGATACCGCGATTCTTGTCATCTAACAGATACTCGGAAGGGGCGAAGAGCCGATTCGCAATCAGCTTACCCTGAACATCAAACAGACTGATTAGCAGCTCGGGTAATTTTTGCGCAAAGGGTGCCTGGTTAACAAATGACCCGGTTACCATTAGCGCATTCCTGGCCACCGGGTGGGTAAACACGTTACGTTCCAGCAAGCGAATTTGCTCGGTACTGGAAAAAGCGGTTGGAGCACAGGGTAGCACCTGGCACAGGTTGATCACCTGTTGCTGGTAACGCGGGTTTTCAATCAGTTGATAGCGTTGATAATAAATTACCTGTGCGATACCCACTGCGGCTAACAACAGTATGCCGACCAGCCAGGCCAGCGGGCCGAGAGAGAAAAAAGATCGGCCCTCGGAGCCGTACATAGCCTCGTGCAGGCTGACCTGACGACGTTCAACAAAATTTGTTTCAAGGTCGAAGTCAGTTACCGGCAAGGTTTTTTCATGCTGCAGTTCATCCTCTTCCAGCTGTTTTTCGAAATAGTCGGGCGGTAATTCTCCCTCGTAGTTCTTCAGTGTTGTCATAGCATTGAACACACTGCCGCACTCGCCACAACAAACTTTGCCATAGCCCTGTTGGAGTTGTTTTTCGGTGAGACGAAATCGACTCTTGCATTGATTGCAGGTTGTTTCCATCACTTCGCCGAGATGTGTTCTGCTAAACATTAGTCTCCCGTTAGAGTCGATTGCCGCTGATACAGACCCAATCCTCGCGGAAGCTGGCCGGATCAAGATTAAAGTAGGGCTGATAGGCCAATTGTATATCTTCCAGCTGTGTTTTGAGTATCCCGGAAAGTAATATCTGGCCTCCAGGTTCTACCAGCTCTGCAAACCGGGGTGCAAGCTTGAGCAGTGGCCCGGCGAGGATATTGGCGATCAAAAGATCTACTGTGGATTCGTCCAGCGCCTCGGGCAGCATAACCTGTATCTGCTCACTATTGATTCCGTTCACTTCCATGTTCGAGTGGCAGGCAGTGAGGGCCTGTGCGTCAATATCTACCGCAATGACCTGTCGCGCACCAAGTTTGATGGCCGCAATTGCAAGAATGCCCGAGCCGCAACCAAAATCTATAACTCGTCGGCCATCGATATCGCTGGTGCCCAGCCAGGCCAGGCATAACGCGGTTGTAGGGTGACTACCAGTGCCGAAAGCCAGACCGGGATCAAGCTGGATAATGGTAGCAGCGGGGTCGGGGGGTTCTGACCAGCTGGGCACGATCCATAGATCCGGTGCACATTGCAGTGGATGAAAATGTTGCTTGTACGCCTGATCCCAGTCCTGATCCTGCAAGGTTTTTAGTCGAACTCCTCGCGCCAGGTGATCGGGTAACTGACTGGTTAATTGCTGGTAGAGGCATTCGTGGTCGCTTGCGCCATCGAAGGTTGCGGCAACGATCGACTCTTGCCATACCGGATTATCGCCCGGCAGGGGTTCGTATATCGGTTCGTCACCCGCATCACTCAACGAAATACTAACTGCGCCAAGCTCCATCATCAGGTTTTCGACCTGCTCAAGTTCGGATGCCTGGCAATTCAGGCTGAATTGCCACCATGCCATTGGGCTAGTCGATCCCGAGCTTCTTCTCGAGATAGTGGATATCGGTACCTCCAATGGCAAAATTTCCATCGCTGATGATATCTTTTTGCAGATCGATATTGGTCTTGATGCCTTCGATAACGATTTCCGAGAGCGCCCCATTCATACGGGCTATGGCAGACTCGCGTGTATTACCATAGGTGATTAATTTACCAATCATCGAATCGTAGTAGGGCGGCACCGTGTAACCGTTGTAGATATGTGAATCCATACGCACGCCGGGACCACCGGGCGCATGATAAAGCGTAATTTTCCCTGGCGATGGCAGAAATGTTTTCGAATCCTCGGCGTTGATTCGGCATTCGATAGCATGACCATGAATCTGAATATCTTCCTGCTTGTAGCGTAAAGGGTTACCGGAGGCGATTGAGATCTGTTCCTTGATTATGTCCACCCAGGTGATCATTTCGGTAACTGGATGTTCGACCTGAACCCGGGTATTCATTTCAATGAAATAAAACTCGCCATTTTCGTATAGAAATTCAAAGGTGCCGGCGCCTTCGTATCCCATCCTGATGCAGGCCTCGGCACAGCGGATGCCGATGGTGTGGCGTTGCTGCTCGGTAATTCCGGGTGCCGGCGCTTCTTCGACAACCTTCTGGTGGCGGCGTTGCATCGAACAATCGCGCTCTGCGAGGTGAATGGCATTACCATGTGAGTCGGCGAGCACCTGGATTTCAATATGCCGTGGTGCGCCCAAAAACTTTTCCATGTAGACGGTGTCGTTGTCGAAAGCTGCTGCCGCCTCGGATTTGGTTAGCTGAATCGAGTTCATCAGACTGCCTTCGGCATGCACCACGCGCATACCGCGTCCGCCACCGCCACCAGCAGCCTTGATAATTACCGGGTAGCCGATCTTGCGGCCCATTTTGATGTTCTCTTCCTTGTCGTCTCCAAGCGGGCCGTCTGAACCCGGTACGGTAGGGACTCCGGCTATTTTCATCGCCTTGATAGCTGCGACCTTGTCGCCCATGGTGCGGATCGCTGCCGCGCTGGGTCCGATGAATTTGAAGCCGCTTGATTCTACCTGTTCGGCGAATTCTGCATTTTCGGAAAGGAAGCCATACCCTGGATGAATACCATCGGCGTTGGTCAATTCGGCCGCACAAATCAGTGCCGGGATATTCAGGTAGCTTTCCAGGGAAGAAGCCGGGCCGATGCAAACCGATTCGTCAGCAAGTCGCACATGTTTGAGGTCGCGGTCTGCGGTCGAATGCACGGCAACTGTCTTGATATCCATTTCGCGGCAGGCGCGCAGAATGCGTAACGCGATTTCACCTCGATTGGCGATTACAATTTTTTCCAGCATTTAATGGCCCTACTCGATTATAAACAGGACCTGATCAAATTCGACCGGGCTACCATTATCAACCAGAATTGAGCGTATCGTGCCGGCCTTGTCCGCTTCGATCTGATTCATCATTTTCATCGCTTCGATAATGCACAGCGTATCACCGACACTAACCTGTTGACCCGTAGTCACGAAAGGTCCCGAGGTTGGAGAAGCGGCCTCATAAAAGGTTCCCACCATTGGCGATTTGACCTGATGTCCGCTTATTTCCTCGGGCGCGATAGCCGCGGCCGGGGCGGCTGCGAGCGGTGCTGCTGCCAGTGGAGCTGCGAGTGGAGCGACACTCTGCACGACAGTGGATGTCTGCCGGCTTATTCTTACCGATTCCTCGCCTTCCTTGATTTCCAGTTCGGCGATACCGGATTCCTCGAGTAATTCGATCAGTTTTTTTACTTTGCGAATATCCATCTATTCGGTTCTCTCAAGTTGCTGATTGTTTGCACTGGATAATGGCGGCCTCTAAGGCCAGCAGATAGCTGTTTTTGCCAAATCCACTAATGACCCCCACGGCCAGGTCGGAAAGGTAGGAGTGGGTTCTGAACTCCTCCCGGGCATATACATTCGACAGGTGAACTTCGATAAACGGAATCCGCGTGGCCAGAAACGCATCCCTGATGGCAACGCTGGTATGCGTGTAAGCCGCGGGATTGATAATAATAAACTGAACTTTTTTTGCCCCCGCCTGCTGGATACAACTGACGATATCACCCTCGGTGTTGGACTGATAAGTCGTCAGTTTCACGCCTTTCTGTTGTGCTATCTGTGACAGGTTGTGGTTGATAGCTTCCAGCGTATCAGCACCGTAAACCTCGGGTTCACGCGTGCCAAGCAGGTTTAAGTTGGGGCCATGTATGACCAGAATGTTAGTCATCCGGGATATTTCCGCACCTGGGAATCAGTATCCCGGATTTTTGCATATAGGCAAGATAGAGTCCAGTTTTAGCGAGATAACCCCCATATTGGCGAAGTTGCCGACACAATAAAATAATTATAGCCGGGTCAACAACTTATAGTAAGGCTTCAAGCTGTTCGAGTAACTGTTCGGCGCTGAGTTCGCCATTATGCTGAAATAAAATACGCTGATTGCGATCCAGCATGGCGGTAAAAGGCAGGCTGCCGCTTGGGTTGCCGAAAGCAGTGTTGTACATGGCGGCTCGATTTCCGACGAGGAACAACGGATAGTTGATTTGATAATCCGCGGCAAAGCGGCTGACCTGGGGTTCGTTGTCGAAGGCAATGCCGAGCACACTGATACCCTGTTGTGCATACTCCAGCTGTGTCTTGATCAAGCTCGGCACCTCGCGTCGGCAGGGAGCGCACCAGGGTGCCCAGAAGTTGACGATTAAAATAGTGCCTTTCCAGTCGCCAATAGTGGTTTTTTGCCCGTTCAAATCGAACAGCGGAATCGAGTGCAGTTCGACTTGAACTTCTGCGCTCGGGGGGGTGGTGGACGAATCATTCTGTAGCAGATTAAAAGATAGCGCGCCGACCAGCATCGAAACCAGCGCGATGGCGCCTAAGCCGAATACATTAGGCTTCACTGGTAGGTGGCGGCGACATGAGCAGCAAACTGCTCACCCGACATTTCGCCGACGACGCGGCGGTTACGTATTTCCCGGCCAGAGGAATCGAAAAACAAAATTGCGGGAGGACCGTAAATACCGAGCGAACTCATCAGCTCGGTATCGATACTGTCATTATCGGTTACGTCGGCCTGCAAGGTGTTGATATCTTCGAGAGCGGCCAGCACCTTCGCGTTAGTGAAGGCATACTTTTCCATTTCCTTACAGGAAATGCACCAGTCGGCATAAAAGTCGAGCATGGTGCCACGCTGTTGCTGTATCGAGTCATTCAAGGCGAGTTGTAAACCCTGGCGGCCCTTGATCTGCCGAAAAACCAGGTGTTGCTGAGACTGCGGCGCATTACCGGAGGTGGCCGCCAGGCCACGTAACGGCTGAATCAGGTCGTTACTGCCTGCGGCGGCACCGATTAAATAGGCGACACCATAAATCAGGATCAGCAGGCCGAGTGATTTAAAAAGTCGTCGCCATCCCGTAGCGGTATCGCTCAAGGCATCGAGAGCGCCCATATATATAGCCGAGGCAATCAACAGTGCGGCGATCAGTAACATGGTTACGTTGACCGGCAGAATTCGCTCCAGCAGCCAGATTGCCACGCCGAGTAGTACCACGCCGAACACGGCTTTCACTGAATCCATCCAGCCACCGGCGCGCGGCAGCAGCTTACCGGCCGAGGTGCCAATCAATAGCAGCGGTACACCCATCCCCAGGCCCAGCGCAAACAGGGCAAGCCCCCCCAGTTGCCAGTCCTGGGTTTGTGAAATAAATATTAGCGCGCCCACCAGGGGTGCCGTAATGCATGGGCCGACGATGATCGCCGAGAACAAACCCATCAGGCCGACACCGAGCAGCGTGCCGCCTTGCTGGCCATTGCTGATCGCGGTCAGACGTGACTGGATCGCGTTTGGCATTTGCAGTTCATAGAAGCCGAACATCGACAGCGATAGCAGCACGAACACGGCCGCGAATGTACTGAGGATGACGGGATCCTGGAACCAGATCTGAATATTAAACTCGGCTCCATAGTAACCGACGATCGCGCCTGCCACGGCGTAAGTGGCCGCCATCGAGAGCACGTATACCAGCGATAGCGAAAACGCCTTACTTGTAGTAATCGACGAGCCCTGACCGGCGATGATGCTCGAGAGTATCGGGATCATTGGAAATACGCAGGGAGTAAA
>Ga0316196_10000760_pt1 | contig 13192 bp, 9 predicted proteins | sample Eddsed2cm_MG_FD_204938 | JGI IMG/M metagenome (GOLD analysis project Ga0316196, IMG submission 204938) | Coastal sediment microbial communities from Maine, United States - Eddy sediment 2 cm | ecosystem: Environmental > Aquatic > Marine > Coastal > Sediment | place: USA: Maine | collected... | reverse complement strand
CACTTTTTTGAAATGTTGTTTTGGGCGGATTATTTCTATAGTCAATATTCAATTCGTTTTGTATCAGAAAACTATACAGTTTTGAGGTTGTCAATGCATCAAAAAGCTTCGAACTGTTTGCGATCGGTTACCACAATTTGTATGATTTTTTTTAAAACTTAACGGGACCAATGTCTTTTTTTGCTCCCTCCTCCTCATCAATTAAAAAATCAATAACTTTTCTCTTGTCTGTACCGGTTTCAAATAAATCCCTCAGGGCGTATAGCGCCTCATAACCATCAGGGATCGTAGTATTATAAAAATCCTGGGCTAATTCCGAGAATGTTTCCAAATTTTCCTGGTCCACACAGGCTTGCGTGTAATAGGTAATGAGAGTGCTGAGGATATTTTCAAATTCATGGAAGAAGCCCAAATCCGACAACAGTTCGATTTTTCCCGGATAATGATCGAGACCGAACAAGATGAGAGCTTTTAGGTTTTGGTTGGCCTTTTTAAAATATTTTCGAATTAAAGGCAGGTTTGGGTTTTCCGTATCCCGTTCTTCGAGAAATGTTTGCAGGATCTTATCAGATAGCTCTTTTTGACCCTCAAAATAGGCGACAAGATCCTTTTGGTTCTGATTCTCGGGTTTGGCATTGGCTTCTTCCATTTCTTCCATATCATCGCCATCATCATAATATTTGAAGCCAATTTCCTCCAACGCGGATATATAGTTGTCGGGTTGAGTACGGAAAACTTCATCTACCTTTTCGATGATAATTTCATTTTTTAATTTTTCGTACGCCTCAATCGTCGGGTCTTTCTTCTTTTTGCTCATTTTGAGAATAACTCCCTTTTTTGCCATTCCAGATCTGAAAACGGCTTCGCCCCGGCTATCTGCTGACCGGACAGATTATTTTCAGATATTATAAGAATCCAATTTTTTAGGTATATGCTCAGTTATTTTATGTTTCTTTTAAATCTTGAATTGCTTTATTTCGTGCGGCGATAAACGCACGAACCGATCTTGTTATATCTTTTTCGGTGGTCGCCCAAGAGCAAACACTAATTCTGATGACCGCTTTTCCATCCCATGTGGCACCACCTACCCAGCACTCGCCGGATTGTTGAATCTGAATCATGGTCCGATTGGTGATATCATCATTATCACAGGCAGCGAGTACTTGATTGAAGACGACGTCATTCAGAATTTGAAAGCCCTCTGTTTCGAGTTCACGGCTGATTTGAACTGCTCTTTGATGAAGACCAAATACCAATTCATCCACACCCGCTTTACCCAAATATTTCAATGTTGCCCAAAGTTCTATAGCCCGTGCACGTCTAGACATCTCGGGTGTGTAAAGCATCCCATCCCGGTTTTCACTAAAGGCAATGTACGAACCGGAAGCCTGCAGCGCGTGAACCAGTGCATCCTTGTCTTTGCAGAGAATTATTCCGCTGTCGTACGGCGTATTGAGCGTTTTATGTCCGTCGACCGACCAGGAATTCGCCTTTTCGATCCCTTTTGTGAGACGCCTCAGCCTTGCCGATCCGGCGGCCCAAAGACCAAACGCCCCGTCGATATGTATCCATGAATTCGCTTTATTTGCCTTTTCACAAATCTCATCAAACGGATCGAAAGAACCGGTACTTACATTGCCTGCTTGAAAATTTCCTTGCGCTCCATCTCGCGAAACATTTGTTTTCGTAAATTATCTGCCATCTTTCTTGCCTTTAGCTGTTTTTCGGGCGATAGTGGAAGAATTTTTTTTTGGCCTGTCTTCAACTGACCCGCAGGCAGAGTCTGTCGGGTCTATTTTGGATAATGATCCCGTCGAATTTGGTAATCGATAAATCTAATTTTCTATTTACCGACAGCGCTGATAATCCCTCTGACGGCGGCCGGGATGTCCCCGGGAAGGACGATGACCTTCGAGTTATCCGAGCTGGATAAATTTTTAAGGGCTTCAATGTACTTTTCGCCGAGCAAGAACATTACCGGCAGTTCATTATCTTTTATGGCATCGGTTACCTTTTGAATGGCCCTCTGGCTGGCCTCCGCCAAAACCACCTTTGCCTGAGCATCACGCTTTGAGGCCTCCAGGCGTCCTTCGGCTTCAAGGATTGCAGCGGCTTTTTCTCCGTCAGCACGGGTCACCGTCGCTCGGCGCCCTCTTTCAGCGGCGGCCTGCTCTTCCATGGCTTTCTGCATGGTCTCGGAGGGGTTAATGTCCTGGATTTCGACGGTCTTTATGGTGATGCCCCAATCGGCGATGTCATCGGAAATCGCTGCTTTTAATCTAGCTTTGATTTCGTCTCTGGATGACAGGGCGTCGTCCAGGTCCATTTCTCCGATAATTGAACGCAGAGAGGTTTGTACCAGATTTTGAATCGCCAGACGATAATCCTCGACACCGTAGACGGATTTTTCGGGTGAAATGATATTAATATAAGCCACTGCATTGGCAATGATGACGGCGTTGTCTCTGGTAATGACTTCCTGAGATGGGATATCCAATACAATGTCCTTGGTTGTTACCTTGTTTGCGACCCGATCAATATAAGGAAAAATGATATTCAATCCCGGCCCGAGGGTTTTGTGGTATTTCCCGAGCCGTTGGACAACTTGTTTACTCCCCTGGGGTACTATTCTGACACCCAGGGAAATGGTTACCACAACCAAAATGACAAATACTGCAACAACGATTAATCCATCCATGGAAACGCCTCCCTGTTTAAGTTTAATTGTGTCTCAATCTTATCCTCGCTTATCAACAATAAGGGTATTGCCGGAGATATCCTTGACAATCACACGGTCGCCGGTCGTAATTTGTTGATCGCAGATAAATTGCCATTCATCCGCTCCGAGAAGGGGGGTTGTGAAACGGACGATACCGCGCTTTTCCTGTTCCGGAATCCTGATGACCTGTCCGATTTCACCCAAAATAGCTTCCCTGGAAATGCCGGCCTTGGTGCGATCCACCATCAACGGCTTAAATAGCTTAAACCACAAAAAAGTGAGGATGCAGGAAGCAATGGCCCAAATAAATAATTGCCAACTTATGGCCAGATCCGGCAGCATTAAAAGAAGGCCTGCTACGAGAATGGCACCTAAACCGAACCAGAAGAGGGTGAAACTGGGTATGAATAACTCGGCAATGATAAGGACCATTCCAAATACCAACCAGTACCAGTAGAGTAGTTTAAATTCCATTTCCTATCCTCTCTCCAAGAAAGTTTCCGGTTCGATTTTATTACTTCGGGTATCCCGTGATCTCCCTGATGCGTTTGTATAGCGGTTTCAAACGCTTGTACATCTTCTTGTAGACATCATGGTAGAGCGCTTCATAAAGCTGGTGGTTGGCTCGATCCGGTTCGTAAATATCGCCCACATGGGTCATGGCCTTCACCGCCGTCTTAAAATCCGGGTGCAGTTCTAGACCCACAGCCGCATCGATGGCCGCTCCCAGCCCCGAGGTTTCATAGAGATGGGGTTTGGCGGTCGGCAAACCGAATATATCCGCTGTCAATTGCATGGCATTGCGGCTCTGACTGCCACCGCCCGACACGCGCAGGCTGGTGATTGGAGTGTGGCTGCGCTTTTCTATGCGCTCTTTGCCTTCCCTTAGGGCGTAAGCCAGACCTTCTAAAATCGAACGGTACAAATGCGCGCGGGTATGAACATCCCCGAAGCCGATAACGGCACCTTTGGCTTCTGGACCGGGTGTTTTCAACCCTGGTGTCCAATACGGCTGGAGCATCAATCCCATTGAACCCGGTGGGATCTCATCGATAAGTTTATCAAAAAGCTCTTCAGGTGTGAACCCCATTTCGAGCGCCTGCCGTTTTTCAAGATGGCCGAACTCTTCCTTGAACCAGTTGACCATCCAATATCCGCGAAATACCTGAACTTCGACAGTGTGATAACCGGGGACGGCCGCCGGATAGGGCGGAATCAATGGAATGGGTTCGACATATTTTTTGTGGGTAACATTGATTGTGGCGGTTGTGCCGTAACTTAAACAACCGATGCCGGATTCAAGACTTCCGGAGCCGATGACCTCACAGGCTTTATCAGCGGCGGCCGCTACCAGGGGCAAGCCTTGCGGAATTCCGGTTTCATTCGCTGCTTCGGCGGTTATTCTTCCGAGGATCCGGCCGGGAGTAATAAGCTCCGGCAAAATTTCGGGTTCAATCCGGGATAAGACCTTCCATTTCCAGTTCCACCGGGCGGACCATCGCAGGCGCTTATAGTCAAAGGGAATATAGCCAACCTGGCATCCAACGGAATCGACAAATTTTCCGACCAGCTTATATGTCAAATACCCGGAGAGCAGCAGGTATTTATGCGTCTTTTGCCAGACTTCCGGTTGATAGGTACTGATCCAGTTGGCTTCGGATTCGGCCTGGATGTAGTCCACCGTCGCTCTGAGGCCGGCAATACCGAAAATACCGCCCCACATGCCGCCCACAGGTGGTAGCCCATGGGTTTTGCGCTGATCCAGCCAGAGTATCGCGGGTCTGAGGGGCTTGCCGTTTTCATCCACATTGATCACGGTACCCCGTTGGGTGGTGAGGGCAACACCGGCAATGCGTTCCTTGTAGTTATTATCTTGACGCCAAAGTCCCTGGCAGCCCCGACAAAGCGCTTCCCAGAAGACATCCGGGTCCTGTTCGGCCCAGGCGGGCTGATCTGAAAAATAAGGGATAAACGGTACGACCTCTTTTAAAAGGAGTTGTCCTTCAAGATCGAAGATCAACGCCTTCAGGCTCTGGGTGCCGTTGTCAATGGCCAGCAGGAGATCTTGATTTTTCATCGATAACCTAAGCCGGACGAGCCGGAATCATAAGTTTCACCACAGAGGGCCAGAGAACACGGAGGGATGATTATCCGTTCATGGCAAGCGTTGCTTTTATCCAAAATTAATCTACAATCAGCAATCAATTCTCAGTCTCGGATGGATTCGGGTTAGCTAATCCCCCGATGATTTCCTGCGCTTTTTTTCAGACGCAATTTTATAATAGATTGAACTCAAAACCGCTCTCAGCGCCTTGAAGGAGATAATTTTTGGTTGCACCAGAACTTCGGCACGTCGGATCGGCAGAGCGTGGGCATGATTCCATTGCGCCAGGTATAAATTGATTTCTTTTTTCCAACGTCGCCGATCCCACGGCAAGACTTTTTTACAGAGTCTTTGAATACGTTTTAGATACGCCTTTCCGCCGTGTGGTGTCAACAGTCCGATACGAACCCGCCGCAACATCAGATCGCCTAGATGCCTGATTTTCTCCTTTTGAGCCACATAGGGCAATTCGGCCCACAGTGTATGGGTACCGGGAATGGTTGTAAGATCGCTGGCTTTGGCTGTCTTGACGATGGTATCGGCCGCGCTGCCGTAGCGACCATAGAGACGGCGCCATGCTTCCAGTGACAGTCCGTATTCCAGAGCGGGTAATTGTTGCACTTTGCTGAAAACCGGTTCCTTGCGGTCAGCCATCCTGTCGGGCGGCAGAAAGGGTTTGACGGCTTTAAGGGCATCTAAGGCCAGACGGCGGAATGTTGTGAGTTTACCGCCGGTGACCGTTACCAGGCCTTGATCGACCCAGACGACATGTTCGCGGGATTCATCGGAAGGCTTGAGTTTTCCTTCGCTGAGAACCGGTCGGATGCCTGCAAATGCGCACAGGCAATCGGCCAGTGAGATATTCAGAGATGGAAAGATGGCCTGAATCCCTTCCATCAGGTAAGTAACTTCCGCTTCGGCAATGTTCGGTTCTATGGAAAGATCTTGGGGGTGATCAAGATCGGTGGTGCCCACCAACACGGCGCCTTCCCAGGGAATCACGAAAACCGCGCGATTATCCAGTGGATGCATGAAACTGAATCCTTCCTTCAATGGTATGGCGGCGGCCGTAAATACCAGGTGGCTGCCGCGCAGGGGCCTCAGATGGCGCTGGGGATCCGGTGAAGGATGCAATTTCTCGGCCCAGGATCCGGTGGCGTTGATCACGGCGGGAGAAAATACATTTTTGATCTCATGGGTTTCAACATCTTCCAATTCGACCCCGACAACATGGCTATCATCATCACGATCGATACGGCGTACGGCCGTATAATTTAGCGCACAGGCTCCGGAGGCCACCGACTCGTTGATGAGGCGCAAAACCAGTCTGGAGTCATCGACCTGGGCATCCAGAAAATGAAATCCCCCTTTAAGGCCATTCGGGTTGACATGGGGGACCTTTTGGATGAACTCCTTGGCATCGTAGTAATGGTGTTGTCGCTCTCGGGCCATAATATCATATAGCGACAATCCGACCTGCAGCGTTCGTCTGCCCGGGCTCTGGTCTTCGTAAATCGGCAACAAAAATCCCAGCGATTCAACCAGCCCGGGAGCTTCCTTGAGCAATCGTTCGCGTTCGGCCACAGCAATTTTGGTCATCAGGAATCGGCCTTCTTTGAGATAGCGCAGGCCGCCGTGAACCAATTTGGAAGAGCGGCTGGAGGTACCCCATGCAAAATCCTTTTGCTCGACGAGCAGAACGCTTAAACCCATGCGTGAAGCTTCCCGAAATATGCCGGCACCGGTGATGCCGCCGCCGATGATAATCAAATCCCATATTTTCGGTAAGTTTTCCAGGCTCATTGGCGATCCCTATATCTTCCTTCTTCCTTCCACCTTCCACCTTTCACCTTTCAGCTTCTGTATTCTGTCATCTGTCTTCTGACTTCTGCCAATCCGGCAGCAATTTCCCCGGATTCATTTGGTGTTTCGGATCGAGATAGTTAAACATTTTCTCTAACGCTTGGATCCCAATGGTTCCTTTTTCGGCCGCCATGTATTTTTTATGATCTGTGCCGACACCATGCTGGTGACTGATCGTACCGCCGGCTGCCGCAATCGTATGGCTTGCCGACTGTTTTAAGCGTTTCCATGCTTCAAGTGTTTTGCCGGGTGTTGCCGACAGCCGGAAAAGGAACGTCGTATAAATACTGGAACCGCTGGGGTAAACATGCGAAAGATGAGAAAAAACGTGGATTCGCTCATTGTCGGGTTTTATAGCGGCATGGAGTGATTCTTCAATAGCCTTCATGGCAGGGGTAACTTTATCCCAGGTGATGGCTGTTTCCAGGGTATCTACCGCATAGCCCAGATCCCAGAGCGTGTTTCGCAAATAGGCGGATAGGAACCGGTTCTTTTTCCAGGCATTACCCATGGGTTTGCCAATGTTTATTCCTTTGTACCGGCGAATGATAGAAAATGCCGCCCGTCGGGCAGCGGCCGTCAATCGACGAGATCCGGTAAAACCCACCAGGCACATGCACGCTTTTTTTTCTGATATGCCCCGCAAACGCAGGTATCGGTTCAGAAGTGCGGTTTGCCGCTGGTTGCCGGCCAAGGCCAGATTCGTCATTGTTTCGGCAGAATTGCTCAGCCGCATCATCGAAAACATAATATCCGTTCCGGCGATGGTTTGTACGGCATGGACAGCCTGCTCCCATGACGGAAAGAAAACCCCGTAAACCTCATCTATTTCGGGCAAGGCAACAATTTTGACGACAACGTTGGTCAACACCCCCATTCTTCCTTCGGATCCAAGCAAAATCTGGCGCAAGTCGGGACCGGCGGCAGATGCAGGGAATGGCGGCAATTTCAGGGAACCGCGGGGTGTTAAGACATCCCCTCCCGCAAAAAGCTGTTCGATTCTGCCATAGTGCCTGGACTGTTGTCCGCTGGACCGCGTGACCACCCATCCGCCCAGGGAAGAATAATCGAAAGACTGGGGATAATGTCCCAGGGTAAGCCCCCTGGAATTAAGTTGATATTCAAGCTGGGGACCGCGAATTCCGGCCTCAAAGGTTGCCAGCCGACTGTCGCTGTTCAAGTCCGTCAGACGATTGAAACGTTCAAGAGACAAACTGAGCACCGGCCGACGGGTTTCCGGCACCTCGAGGTGGCCCACCACGCTGGTCCCCCCGCCGTAGGGGATAACAACGACATTATTGTCGATGGCAAATCTCAACAGCTCCTGAATCTCCACCGCCGTGGTTGGCAGCGCCACACCATCCGGATATCGCTGCAGCTTTCCAGCGCGTAACCCGATCCAATCCGGAAGGCTCTGGCCATGGGCATGGTCAAGGCGCAACTTTGGATCAAAGGAAATCAAAGGGTGCGGGTCCAGGCGCGATTCCGGTATTCGTTCGATAAAGTTTTCAAGGGGATAATCCGGCTGTGCCTGTCCTTTGCCGATTAAATCGTGCAGCATCCGAAGCCCCTGGTTCGGCAAATTCAAATAGATATTATCTTCGCCCCAGCCGTTCCAGCGTTGCATGGGTTTACCTCATCTTTTTTCACTGAAACTGATCGGTTCCAGGTTCAGGGTTAAGGACAAAGAAGGCATTAAAGACCTGAAGTCCTGGTTAATAATACGCATTTTTTCTAATAATTGCCAATTTGGCCCCAAATTTTGCAATAGGCCTGACGAAGCTACCGCTTTTTTCGTAAATACGCATCCTAAATGCAGTACCGGAGCGAGAATAAAACCCCTGGCCCAGACCTGGCATGTCAAGTTGTGGTGATGGAAAGCCAATCCCATAGAATGTGAAACCAATTTCACCGCCACATCACATCGCACTTTCCGAGGCGTAGGCTCCGAGGCGTAGGCTACGCTACGAGCCGGAGGCCAGGGCGGGCTTGAACCCTGAACCTTTGAACCCTTCAACCACCACCATATTTTAAGGAATTTAAATCCTTTACAACGAATAAAGCATGATTAGATTTTACTCTGATTTAAGTCGAATCGGCTGGAAAATTGCGAATTGAACATTTATGACCATGAGAGGTGCTATGACTGACCCATTAACGCTGGTGATCGCCTCCACCAATCCAGGGAAAACAGCTGAAATTAAAGACTTGCTGACCGATTATCCAATATACATAAAAAGCTTGGATGATTTCGGTCCGATCCCTCCCGTGGTGGAGGATGGCGAAACCTTTGATGAAAATGCTTATAAAAAAGCCAGCTTTGTCTCACGGGTATTGGGCCTGCCGGCTCTGGCGGATGATTCCGGGCTGGTGGTGGAAGCACTTGACGGGGCACCGGGGGTATATTCGGCCCGCTATGCCGGCGAAAACGCCGGCGACGCACAGCGATGTGCCAAACTGCTGGCCGCGATGAAAGGCAAAACCAACCGCCGGGCGGCTTTTAATTGTGTCATTTCGATAGCAGTACCCACCGGACCGGCCTTGACTTATGAAGCCAGCTGCGAAGGATTAATTTTAGAAACGCCTGTCGGAGAAAACGGGTTCGGCTACGATCCGATTTTCTATTACCCGCCATTTAAAAAGACATTTGCTGAACTGACGCGGCAGCAAAAGAGCCGGGTAAGCCACCGAGGCAAGGCGTTACGGGAATTAAAAGACGAATTTGACAAGGTTGCAATCTGGATTCAGCAACACATGCCGCGTCAAGAAAAATTCAATTGCCATGAGGAAAACTAAAGAGAGAAGGTTGTATTGGAGACTGTTGGCTCGGACAACAGCATCCGGTACTGGCGAGATAATGAACGCTTATGTAGGGATTAAATTTTGACCCCGATCATTTATAGTGATACCTTACATGTAGAGAAAAACTAACAGCCACCCAGACACGAAGGCACAAAAAGAAAGAACTTTTCCATAAACTTTGTGGCTTTGTGCCTTGGTGGCAGAGCTACCACAAAGATTTTAGAAATCAGCTTTATCGACAAATTATATAAAAGGGAGAGACTTAAATGGGACCGAAAAAAGACGTCATTGACATCGTTACTGAATTGGGCGGTATTAAGACAAACGAATCCGCTCAAAAATTGATTGAAGAAAGGCTCGATGCCACCAACCTTTCGAAACTAAGCTTGATAAAAAATGAGTCGGTTTTGCGTAAAATTGCCAACGCCATCGTGCTTTGCGACCCGGACAGCGTGTTTATCAATACGGCATCCGATGAGGACAGGCAGTTTATCCGAGACCTTTCCATCAAAAAAGGAGAGGAATCGAAGCTGCCCATGGATGGCCATACCATCCACTATGACCTTAAAAACGAACAGGGGCGAATCATCGATCGCACCTTTTATATCCACAACGAAGGAGAAGAGGTCAATACTCTGGCTAAACTGAAAGACCGCAGAGATGCTTTCAGAGATATCCAGGATAAAATGACGGGCATCATGCGAGGTAAGATCATGATGATCGGTTTTTATCTGCGTGGTCCCGTGGGGGCGCCGGCCTCCAACCCGGCTGTTGAAATATCCAGTTCAACCTATGTGCTTCATAGTGCCGATATTTTATACCGCAATGTATATTCGGATTTTGATCAGGAAGTTGAAAAATTAGGACATTTCTACACCAATATTCACAGTGAAGGACTGAACCGACCGGAAGATTTACCCAATGCCAGGGTATTTATGGACCGCAGCCATCTGACCACCTACAGTTTCAACTGCACCTATGCCGGCAATACGTTGTTGATGAAAAAAGGCAATCATCGTTTCTCCGTTGACCGCTCCGTTTATGAAAAAAGAGAAGAGCAGTTGGCCGAACACATGTTCATCACCGGCATAGAAGGGCCCGGCAACCGGGTTACCTGGATGATCGGCGCAGCACCGAGCGGATGCGGCAAGACCACCTCCGCCATGGCCGGCGATCAGTTTGTCGGCGATGACCTGGCCCAGTGTTGGATTGCCGAAGACGGGACGGTTAGATCCATCAATCCGGAAGCCGGTATTTTCGGAATTGTGGAAGATGTCAACTGGGAAGGCGATCCGATACTGATGGAGTGCCTGCGCAATCCCGGAACCGAAGTCATCTGGTCTAATGTTCTGATAGACGGAAACGGTGTGCCGCAGTGGGTCGGCAATGGTGAGGATCCGCCGGCGCAAAAAGGAAACAATTTTCAGGGACCCTGGGAACAGGGGAAGGTCGATGAAAACGGCAAAGAAATCCCCATGTCCCATCCCAATTCACGCTGTACCTTGTCCAATGCAGCACTGGGCAATTATTCCGAAATGAATGAAGCCTCCAGTGGTGTTGAAACGCTGATTGTTACTTACAGTGGCCGTGACAGTGATACCATGCCTCCGGTTTGGGTCGCAAAAAATTCCGATCGCGGGGTTGTCATCGGTGCCAGCATTGTCTCCGCCGCTACGGCTACGGAAGTGGGCGCTACCGGGGTGCGACGTCAGCCGTGGGCCAATGCCCCGTTTATTCCGGGCTCCCTGGGAGATTATATGGAGGCCCAGTTCCAATTTTTCGGTAGCAAGAAAATCGTAGACGATAAGCGACCTATTCTGGCCGGCTTAAACTACTTCTTAACCCAGGAAGCCAGGGGCGGAACTTCCAAAAACCTGCTCGGTGAGAAACGGGATGTCAAAGCCTGGATGGCCTGGCTGGAAAGACGTGCCCATGGAGAAGTCGATGCGATTGACACACCCATCGGTTTTTTACCGAAATATGAGGACCTGAAGGATTTGTTTAAGTCCAAGATCGACAAAGACTATCCCGAAGACCTTTATATTAAACAATTTTCACTTTATCTCGACAATATTATTGCCAGAATAGATCTGCAGATTGAAGCCTATGGCAAGGAAAAGAACATTCCACAAAAGCTGTTCGATATTTATAAAGAACAACGACAGGAGCTGGTGGCGTTAAAAGATAAATATGGTGCCGTTATCACTCCCAAGCAGCTATCAGAGGCGAATGATTGAAAAGCTGGAAAGCTTGGGGGCCAGGAAGCCGGAAAGCTGGGAGGCTGGGAACCGTAGCGCCCTATTGCCGGCCTTCTGCAGTGAACTGCCAGCTATTAACTGGCAGTTTAGGGCCATAGCCTCCAGGCTTTTAAGCCTCCCAGCGTTTGCAATTGTACTTCTTTGAATAGATAGAAAAACGATATCCCTTCAATCACCCCCACGTCCATGTGAGGATTTTTTGTTAGCTGAACACCGTAAGCCCGTTATCCGTGTGCTTTTCAGCCGTCGAATGCTGGTGGCTTTTGTAATGGGATTTGCCTGCGGTCTTCCACTTCTGTTAACGATGAGTGTCCTTCAGGCTTGGATGAAGGACCAGGGGGTTGATCTCACCGTCATCGGAATGATGGCACTGGTGGGATTGCCTTACACCCTGAAGTTTCTGTGGGCACCAGTGGTTGACCGTTTTACACTGCCGTTTTTAGGGCGGAGGCGTGGATGGATGTTGGTCGCACAGCTTGCTCTGATGGCGGCCATCGCCGGGCTGGGCCAGTCAGATCCGGGCCAAAATCCATGGATGGTCGCTTTTGCCGCATTCCTGGTTACCTTTTTCAGTGCATCTCAGGATATCGTGGTGGATGCCTACCGGCGTGAGGACCTTTCCGATGAAGAGCTCGGCCTCGGTTCATCTTTATATATAAACGGCTACCGGGTAGGCATGCTGCTGGCCTCAGGCGGCGGCTTGATCATGGCGGATTTCATTCCTTTTTCGACGGTTTACCTGATTTTAGCGATCTGTATGCTGCCGGGTGTTGTAACAACTCTGCTGACACCGGAACCCGAAAATCCCGCAGGTAAACCAAGGGACATGAAGGAGGCGGTAATCGATCCACTTGTGGAATATTTTAGCCGCAGCGGAGCCCTGTGGATCCTAACATTTATCCTGCTGTACAAAGTAGGCGATACCATGGCAAGTGCCATGACGACCCCCTTTTATCTTGATATCGGTTTTTCAAAATCAGAGATCGGGGCTGTCGTGAAGCTCTTTGGTTTCTGGGCCACGATCGCCGGTGGACTGGTAGGCGGAGTTATGATGATTCGCCTGGGTATCAACCGCAGTCTGTGGGTTTTCGGTTTTTTGCAGGCAGCCTCGACAGCCTGTTTTGCACTGCTGGCAAATGCGGGATATAGTATTCCTTTGCTGTCTTTCGTCATCGCTTTTGAGAATCTCAGCAGCGGCATGGGAACGGCGGCTTATGCCGCATTTATGGCCAGCATTACAAATAAAAAATTTACCGCCACTCAGTATGCACTGTTGACAAGCCTGATGGGCGTCCCGAGAGTCCTTGCATCGGCACCGACAGGATTTCTCGCAAAAAATGTCGGCTGGGAAATTTTTTTTATTGCCTGCGCACTGGTGGCGATCCCGGGAATGCTGCTCTTGTTGAAATTTGCTCCCTGGAATTCACAATCCGGGATTGAAGCCGG
>Ga0316196_10000755_pt1 | contig 13229 bp, 13 predicted proteins | sample Eddsed2cm_MG_FD_204938 | JGI IMG/M metagenome (GOLD analysis project Ga0316196, IMG submission 204938) | Coastal sediment microbial communities from Maine, United States - Eddy sediment 2 cm | ecosystem: Environmental > Aquatic > Marine > Coastal > Sediment | place: USA: Maine | collected... | reverse complement strand
AAAATCTCAAAATTACAGGACCTTATAATAAGACCCTGTTTCTCAGTGTGTGTTCCACATTCTAACGCTTTCGAGCACCTTTGCGGCATGCCCTTTTACCTTAACCTTGCGCCACTCTTCCCGCAGCTTGCCGTCTTTGTCGATCAGGAAGGTACTGCGGACGACGCCCATGAACTTGCGGCCGTAGAGGGTCTTTTCGTGGATGACATCAAACGCCTTGCAGAGTTTCTCATCCGGATCCGACAGGAGGTCAAACGGAAAACCCTGCTTGGCCTTGAACTTCTCATGTGAAGCGATGCTGTCCCGAGATACACCGAAGATGACCGTGTTCTGTCGCCGAAACTTTGCTGACAGTTCCTTGAAGTCGAGTCCCTCCTGGGTACAGCCAGGGGTGCTGTCTTTCGGATAAAAATAGACAACGACGTTTTTCCCACGCAGGTCTTTTAGTCGAATGTTCTTGTCGCCCGTCGCCGCGCACGTGAAATCGGCAACGACTCGGTTCAATGTGGGTCCGCTCAATGGATTCTCCTCGCTTCTGGAATCAGGCTTTTACTGGCTCGAGAATGGCATCAAGATTGAGGCGATCGCATAACTCCAGAAATTCGTCACGCAATTGTGCGATATGCACGGTCGAGGGGATATTGACGGCCATCTGGACGGCAAACATGGGTGCCCCCGTGTGTGCGGCCGCATAGCCGCGCGTGGCTACGTCAGCGATTTCGATGTCATGCGCGGCAAAGAAGTTCGCGAGGCCGAACACAATGCCTTGATGGTCGAGACTGACCGCATCGACGGCGTAGGGCATTCGATTGTCCTTGACGGCGCGCTGGCCAGTCTTGCGAATCGTGAATGTCAGATTGTCGCCACGGCCGAGTTTCTCGAGCTGTCGCTCAAGCTTGTCCAGTGTGTGCCAGTTACCCGAGACCAGCATGAGCATTGCGAACTCGGACCCGAGTGTTGCCATGCGGCTTTCCTCGATGTTGCCGTCGCAGGCCATGATGACCTTGGTGATATCCTGGACGACACCCGTACGGTCCGTTCCAATTGCTGATAAAACAATAAGTTGTGACATTTATCTCGAAGCTATGTAGGTAGTTGTAGATGTGCCTTGCCAGCACCGGATATGAACAGTAACATCGCCGCCTCACACAGGCGAGGATCCGCAGTGTTCAAGGGCTCTCTGGTCGCTTTAGCAACGCCATTCGACTCCAATAATCGGGTCGATTATGCGTCGCTCAAGGGCTTGATCGAATTTCATATCAGTGAAGGGACTGATGGTCTCGTTATTGCCGGCACGACCGGCGAGGCGGCGACAATGAATCGTGACGAGCATACAGAGCTGGTCGCCAGGTCTGTGGAGTTCGTGGACGGACGCTTGCCCGTCATCGCGGGGACCGGCTCAAATTCGACGCGTCAGACGATCAACATGTCACGCTGTGTTGCAGAAACTGGTGTGGATGCGTTTCTGGTCGTGGTGCCGTACTACAACAAGCCTATGCAAGAGGGTATGTTCCAGCATTTCACAGCAATCGCTGACGCTGTGCCCAGGCCTGTGCTGATGTACAACGTACCCGGCCGGACCGTTGCAGACATGCAGGCTGAAACGGTTGCTCGCCTTGCCGGGCACGAAAATATCTTCGGAATCAAGGAAGCGACTGGCGACATCGGCCGCATGAAGCAAATCCAGGCATTGGTCGACGATGATGATTTCATGCTGTACAGCGGCGACGATTTTACGGCGCTGGAGTTTCTTAAAGAAGGCGGGCATGGCATCGTGACGGTTAGCGGCAATGTTGTTCCTGCGGCTATCGCGAGACTCTGCAGCCTGGTGGCGGAAGGTGCGTTCGATGAGGCGAAAGAGATTGATGACTCGTTGCAGCCCTTGAACGATGCCTTGTTTGTCGAGTCGAATCCGATACCGGTGAAGTGGGCGCTGAATCAGATGGGGCTCATTCCGTCGCATCTGCGCTTACCATTGACGCAGTTTTCACCGGAGTACCACGATCAAATGCGTGCAGCGCTGGCTGTCGCAGGTGTAAAACTGGAGAATGCCGCATGATGCTGGCGAGATTGTTGTTAATAGCCGTTCTGGGCGCAATTTCGGCTTGTGGCGGGTCGAAATCGCTGAGCTGCGATGAGGGTCCGTACCAGGCCGCAGTGCGCACACCGCGTGTGCAGGCGCCGGAAGGGCTGGATAACCTGGACCCGCTCAATGAAGTGCCACTGCCGGCGGCATCGCCGCAAGCGCCACGTCCGGCTGAAGGACCGTGCCTGGAGCATCCACCCGAGACCATCAGGATCGAGTGAACAAATTACGGAGAGATGGCTGAGTGGTTTAAGGTGCTCGCCTGGAAAGCGAGTGTACGGTGATACCGTACCGAGGGTTCGAATCCCTCTCTCTCCGCCAGAAAAATCAAAGGCCCCTTTATGGGGCCTTTTGTTTTTCTCGCCGAGTGTGGTTGAGGATGAGAGCCCTGTTCGACCAGTTGCGGAGCAACTGGCGACGTAGCGCCGCAGGCGCAAGTCAATCCCTCCGTGAGGACTATTTCTCCTGGGACCCAATATATCGATAGACAATGGCTCCAATCACAGCGCCAACGATTGGTGCCGCCCAGAACAGCCACAGCTGTGACATAGCCCAGTCACCCACATACACGCCAACGCCCGTACTGCGCGCCGGGTTCACGGAGGTATTGGTGACGGGAATACTGATCAGATGAATCAACGTCAACCCCAGGCCAATAGCGATTGGCGCCAAACCCTTGGGCGCTCGCTCGTCAGTCGCACCAAGAATGATGATCAGGAACATCATGGTCATGACCACCTCGGTGAGCAGGGCCGCCGTCATGGAGTAACCGCCCGGAGAATGTTCCCCATACCCGTTTGAAGCAAACCCGGCAGATACATCGAACCCGGCCTGGCCACTGGCAATCAGGTAAAGCACGCCGCCGGCAACTATTGCGCCGGCAACCTGGGCAATGATGTAGGGCAACAACTGGTTCGCCGGAAATCGACCGCCGGCCCACAGGCCAATAGACACGGCCGGGTTAAGGTGGCAACCGGAAATGTGACCAATCGCAAATGCCATGGTCAATACCGTCAATCCGAATGCCAGAGAGACGCCGAGCAGACCAATGCCAACCTCCGGATACGCCGCAGCAAGGACTGCACTGCCGCATCCCCCAAGAACCAACCAGAATGTTCCGAAAAGCTCAGCGACATAGATTTTCATATGGTTTCCCCTTTAATTATTATTTTTCGACCGACGTCGTTCAGATTGCCTGCGCACGCTGGAGTCAAAGCCTACTCCTCGCGATGCAGGGGCTGCAACCGGAATTTCACCCTCTCTCTCTCCGCCACTACTCCCTGCGATAAACAACCCGGCCTTCGAAAATCGTTGTGTCGACCCGAGCCTCACTAAGCTCTTCGGGGTCGATCTCAAACAGGTTCCGGTCAAAGATGACAATGTCAGCCAGCTTGCCGGACTCGATGGAGCCCGTGTCGTTTTCCCGATGCATGAGCCAGGCACCGTTGATCGTATAGGCATCGATAATTGTCGCGAGATCCACGGCCTCGTGCGTTGTGGCCCTGAGCTCGGAGGGTCCGTAGGGGTCCTGGCGAGTAACTGCGGTTTCAATCGACAATAGGGGGTCGAGCTCGGCGTAATTCCAATCACTGGAGCCGACGATGACGCCACCCGCGTCATGTATAGACCTGATCGGGTACAGATTATCCACGCGCTCCCTGCCTAGCGCCGGGATCTCGAGATTGATCGTCCAATCATCGGGATAAGCCCAGATGGCGGTGAACGCAGCGGCCGCATTCTGCGCTTTAAAGCGCGGGTACTCGGCTGGATCGACCAGGCCAAGGTGCGACAGCGCGTGCCGACGCTCGAGTAGTGCAGGGTCGCCGCGTTCGCGCGCGTACTGGAGAGCATCCAGTGCAGACCGCGTGGCTCGATCGCCCATCGTGTGGAAGTGGAGTTGCATTCCCTGGTCGTAGTAACGTGCAACACGGTGCCGCAGCTCTTCCGGTGCGAGGTTCAATACACCGAGTTGATCGTTGGTATTGTACGGCTCCAGGACGGCGCCGGTTTCACCTTCGAAAACCCCGTCAACCATGAACTTGACGCTGTTGTAACTGATGCGCTCGGACTCGTACTGGCTGCGATCACGAATGACACGCTGCAGATCGTCGCCGATGTGCTTTTCAAATACGCCCTCATCAATTATCGAGCCCAGGACATACAGGTTGAGGTCACCCGCATCGTCGAGTGTCTTGTACACCTGCATCTCGTGTTCGCCGATCCAGGTATCTACAACACCCGTAATGCCAAAGGCATTGATCTTTTGCACGGTTTGCCTCATGACATCGATACTCGTATCGATGCTTCGCTGCGGCCGCATTGCGTCAACGGCGTGCCGCGCGGATTCGCGCACTGTTCCATTGGGTTCTCGACTATTGTCACGCCGTTCTATGACGCCGTCGCGAGGGTCGGGCGTGTCGGGCCCGAAACCGAGCAGGTCGAGTGTCTTGTCATTGACCAGCGCCGCGTGCCCATCCGATGCATCGATGAAAACGTACTTGTCTTCGGCAATACCGTCGAGGAGCGAGTTGTCCGGGCCCGTTACGCCGAAAACACCCAGGTCGAGCCCGACAGCCTGGAACCACGGGTCGTCAGGATCACTGCGTGCATCGCATTCCCGCAAGGCTGCCACAATCGATTCCGGGCTCGAATAGTCCCACAGGTTGCAGTACACCAGCTCGTAGGCGCCTTCCAGCGGATGAATGTGTGAATCGATCATTCCGGGCATTGCCATGCGCCCTTCGAGGTCGATGACCTCAGTGTCAGGACCGACCAGCGCGTCAACAGATTCGTTGTCACCGACCATGACGATACGGCCATTTCGAATCGCAACGGCCTCTACCCAGCGTCGCTCGGCGTCGACAGTGTAAATCCCGCCGCTCAATAACACGATATCGGCAGCCGGCTCGGGAGCGACGCGTTCGCAAGCGGCAAGAACAATGGCCAATGCGACGACGGCCAGGTGGGTGATTTTCATGGTTCGTACTCTACGGATTTCACGTATGGTGTGAGCTTACAAAAGTAGCGACAGTTAGGGCGGCACGGCACGGCGGTAGCGTTGCGGTAGTCTGCAATGCATACGCGGCAACAACGAATCTCCCCAATTATAAACTGCTTCCTCTTATTCAATGCAACCAAGGTCACCACTGGCGTCATGAAAATTCGCACATCGCAAGACCATCAGGATCGTCCCTGGAGTATCCCGCTCGCGATAGCCGCAGGGATGTTATTCACTCATCAATGCGTGGCAGCCGAGGCACCACCGCGCCTGGTTTTGCAAATTACCGTCGACCAGCTGCGTGGCGATTTGCCGGAACGTTATTTGGAGCACATGGGGCAGGGCGGTTTTCGCTACCTGCTGGATAATGGCGTTGTCTATAAGAATGCGCATCACGCGCATGCCACTACCGAAACCATCGTTGGTCACGCGACCCTGGCGACCGGTGCTCAGCCGTCAGAGCATGGGCTGGTCGGTAACACCTGGTTTGATCGTAGCTCGGGAAAGTTGACGTATAACATCGAAGATGCGCGCTACCCGTTGATCGACTCCGACGCCGCTGTGGATCAGGCCACTGAAATCGATCCTACCCAGGCGATCGCCAGCACCGATGGACGGTCACCTGCGGCGCTGATGACGTCGACCTTTGGCGATATGTTAGCGATGCACAATGCCGGTCAATCGAAGGTTTTCGGTGTCTCTGTCAAAGACCGTGGAGCCGTTTCCATGGCCGGTCATGCAGGCAAGGCATTCTGGTTCTCAAAGGCAACCGGGGATTTCGTCACCAGCCGTTTCTACTACGACGAGTATCCGCAGTGGGTGAGTTCCTTCAATGCGGCCGGGCACGCGCAGCGGTATGCGGACACTAGCTGGGATCTGTTACTGGAGTCTTCATCTTATCGATTTGGCGATAAGGACGATCAGGCCTGGGAAACTGACTTTCCGGGGTTTGGAAGAGTGTTCCCGCACGCCTACGGGCCTGGCGATGGCAAGTATTTCACGACCTTATTGACCTTGAGTCCGGCCGGGGACGAGCTGACGCTCGACTTCGCCAAGGAGCTGATTGAGAACGAGGATATCGGCGGCGATGCCGTGACCGACTACCTGTCGGTCAGTTTCTCCTCCACAGACTATGTAGGACATCTATTCGGGCCATCCAGTCTCGAAGCCGAAGATAATCTGCTAAGACTCGACCGCACGTTGGCCAACTTGCTGGCCTTCGTGGATGAAAAAGTGGGGTTGGAGAACACGCTGATTGTACTCTCGGCTGACCATGGTGGGCCGGATGCGCCTCCGCAATACAATGAATACGGCTTTGAGGCAGGCTACGTCGATACCGACAGTTGGGATACGCAGGCCGGCATCGCGAGTTTGAAAAAGCGATTCAAGATAGGCGAGGAGCTGATCCTGCAGTTTGCTCCGCCATATATTTATCTCAATAACGAGTTGATTCGAAGCAAGCGACTCGACCAGGCAGTGGTTGAGGAGGCGGTCGCGGAAGAGGTGATGAAATTCAGCGGCGTTAGTTTGGCGATATCGAGCACAGCACTAATGGAGGGGCGCGTTCCGGATAATGCCCTCACGCGCACGGTGCTGAACAGTCACAATCACCAGCGATCAGGCGACGTCTTTGTTGTTTTTGAGCCGCACTGGTTTATCAACGATTTTGATGGCCTTACCGTGACCTCCACACATGGTTCTCCGTGGCGCTATGACACGTTTGTGCCCATCATTTTCGCAGGTGCCGGTGTTATGCCGGCGCGGGTCTACCGTGAGGTACACACCGTTGACGTGGCTGCGACATTGTCAGCCTTCATCGGCACCAATCGGCCCTCTGGAGCCAGGGGGCAGGTATTGCGCGAGGTCGTTATCTCGTCAGGGCGTGTACCAGATCGGTGAGGTACTCGAGATTTCCATCCGAATCACATTTGCCACAATCGCTCTGGTAATTCCTTTTTGCACTTTCGCTGCGCAGGAACAATCCAGCCAATGTGCCGATGGGGGTCCGGAAGCCGTCATTCAGTCGCCTACACTGACTGTGTCAACGCTGAATATCAGTCACGGACGTAATTCGGCGCTGAATCAGATGTTCGTCAGCACCGAGCGAACCTACGATAATCTCGACAAGATCGCCGCACTGCTGGACAAGATGGATGCGGATATCGTCGCGCTGCAGGAGGCTGATGCCGCATCAAAATGGAGCGGAAAATTCGATCACGTGCAGTATCTCGTCGACAATTCCCGATTCAATTGCTTTATCCATGGACGGCAGGCACGGAGTCGCCTGTATTCCTATGGCACGGCGTTGTTGTCGAAGAGGGGTCTGGCCGATTCGAGTTCACTCGAATTCGAGCCGTCGCCACCGACAACAACAAAAGGTTTCGTGCGGGCGAAATTTGACTGGTCTGTGGATGGTGAAATCATTCCGGTCACGGTCGTGTCCGTTCATCTGGACTATTCACGCAAGAAGGTCCGCGAATCACAGATTGCGGAGATGATTGCAGCCCTCAAAGACCTCGAGACGGAGCTCATTGTCCTGGGCGACCTGAACAGCACCTGGTTGGACAAGCGGCCACACGCAAGGCAATTGGCAGAGGGGCTTGGTCTTACCGCCTATGATCCGGAAGGAGGCGACCTGGGAACCTACAAGTCGACATCGGGCAAGCGACTCGACTGGATCCTGATCTCGTCAAAGCTGGAATTTGTCAGTCATGACGTTTTGCCGGATATTGTCGCCGATCACCTGGCGATCAATGCCGAGATACGAGTCAGGGGAGAATAGGCAATATGCCAGGCACTAACGTAAAACGGTCAGCGCTACTGGCAATTACAGTTTTCCTTTCCGCATGCGCAACGTCCCCCGTCTCTCCGGAAGACTGCCCGGCCGATGCGCAGAAGCTCGAGGGATGCCCGCCAATTGGCGCCATCACCGATGCCGAAATCGCGGATCTGTATGCGCAGCGAACCTGGGTGAAGCCGTCGGAGCTCGATATGGATCCCATCCAACTGGGCCGTGACGCGAAGATTCCGATCAACAAGGTGCACGCGAAATTCATTGGCTCGACGGATGCCGGAGCACTGAACTCGCTGGCGGCAAAACTATGGCTGATCGAGAACGCGGAGCATACCGTTGATGTAATTTATTACATCTTTGTAGACGACCTGGCCGGATATGCGATGCTTGGCGCCCTGTGTGATGCGGTCCAGCGCGGCGTCGATGTTCGAATCATGATCGACTCCCTGGGTTCGTCGAGTTTCAAAAAGAAGAATCTGAAAGCGCTCGAGAGCTGCGCCATAGATGCCGGATTCATGCGCAACGCTGAAGGCGATGTGACGGTCTACAAGGCACGAGTGCAGCCGGTCATTTTCAATGCCGCGTCCAAAATTTTCGTCAATATCAACCGGCGCTCGCACGACAAGTTGTTGGTTGTCGATGGACATTTCGCTGAGAAGTCCGCGGTGATGACGGGCGGCAGAAATATATCCCTGGATTACTACGGCATTCTGGAAGATGGGTCGCCCAATCCACACTCCTACCGCGATGCGGAAATATTTCTGCGTGGCGGCAAGGGCGGTGCGGACGAGGAATATTCAGTCGGCAAGGTATCCGAGATTTACTACTCGTTGTTGTTCGAGTTCAAGAACAACAAACGCCTGACCATGTCTCAGTCGGGTGACCCGGGAAAGGCCTATGGCGACGAGCGTCAGTTGTTTCGGGATAGTCTGTCGGCATTGAAGGGGCTGCCATTGTTTGAGCGACACTACAGGATGATGCCGTCGTATGTAGCGGAGGGTTTTCACGAAGCGGACGTGCTGCTCGCGCATGAACTCAGTAACCTGACTGATAAAAGAGTCGTCTCCAGCGCCATAGAAAATGCGGGCCTGAATCCGAACTCGATCATGACAAATATCGCGAAAGCCCGCGAAGATTCATTCGATAGCATTCAGATCGTATCACCGTATATGTTTGCGTCACTCTTTAAGGACAAGGACAGCAATGTGGTGTTGGACGGTGCCAGGATTCTGCTTGATCGTTTGGATGCGAACCCTGAAAGTACGATTGAGATCGTTACGAACTCTGTTTTGACCTCGGATAATTTTTTCACACAATCAATCATCGATATGGACCTTGCGCCGCGGCTGCTATTGTCCGAAGAAATGCAGCAACGGTGGTTGGCCAAACGCGAGGAGAGTGAGTTCAGTTCCGAACTAGTGGAGAGCGAGGCGTGGCTTGCGACGATCGATCATCCTCAATTGAGATTTTATGAAAACGGCAGATTGGATGACGATACATTTGGCGGCGACGAGCATTATTCGAAGCTGCATGCGAAATATATCGTCAGCGACGATAGCGGTTTTGTAGGGACAACCAATTTCGACTATCGGTCCATGCTCTACAACAACGAAATGGGCTTTTTCTTCCGCAGCCCTGGGCTGGCCGATGACATGCGCAAAAACACCGCTTACCTTATCAGTCTCTCGTATCGCTGGGGCTCGCCCGAATGGCTGGAAATGCGCCGGCAGCTCATGGAAATGAAGGGCAGAAAAGCCTCGACGACCCGAAAGCAACGGGGAATCTACAAAACCCTGAAGAAAACGGGACTGCAGTGGTGGTTCTAGCAGGTCGTTGTCCAGTTCACTGGCGCCACATCGATTTCCTGTGCGCAGTCGTTCCACGCTGCCTGCAGCCTGCCGAGCATGTCGGGTAATTCGCTCGCCAGGTCATGTGTTTCGCTCCGGTCGTCAAGAACGTCGTACAGGGACCAGTTGCCGTCGTGGTTGGTACTTACCAGCCCGCCAAAACGGAGGTAAACTGCGCCCCGCTGGCAAACACCATCGTCAATGACCTGAATCACAGGAAGCAGTAATAATGTTGCACAGGAAACTGTTACTACCTATCGTTTTGGCACATCTGAGCACGTTAGCCTGTGCGGCGGGCGAGCCCTGGTCGGAGGATTTTGTCCCACCGCCGGGTCCTTATTCCTGGGTGCAACTGGATACAGGCGAGTGGCTCAAGGGCGACATCATTGCTATGTATGATGAAAATCTGTATTTCGATAGTGACCACTTCGACAGGCTCAACCTTGATCTCGACGACATTCAGCGCATCCACGGGCGCGGCGTGTTTGTGATCACATTTCAGGACGGTGGCGCGGTGAATGGGCAGCTGCAACTTCATGGTCAACAACTGCTTGTTTCGCACGCCGACGGCAAGCTCGAGTTTGGTCGGCAACAGCTTGTCTCGATAACGCCTGCAGTGGAGCGGGAGCGCGATCGATGGTCGGGTGAAGTCAGCGCGGGTCTCAATGCACGCCAGGGCAATACTGATATCTCGGAGTTCGATGTGACGGGGAGCATCCGGCGTCGTACTCCCGCAACCCGAATGACGCTGGACTATCGGGGCAACTCGAATGTAACAGACGGCGAACGCATCACTGACAGTCACCGCATCACCTTCGCCGTGGATCGCTTCACTGGCCGGCGCCTGTATTGGCGGCCGATATCCGCTCAGTATTACCGGGACGAGGTGCAAAATATTGCCCACCAGGCCACTGTGGACTCGGGTCTTGGATTCCATTTGGCCGATTCCGATCGCGTGAACTGGGAATTACAGTCGGGTGTCGGTGGCAACTATCTGTCGCATGTTTCGGTGGCGCCCGGAGACCCCGATAATGAATTGACCCCCGTTGCCACGTTCGGCAGCGACCTGTATGTCGACCTTACGTCCTGGATGGAATGGGAGTTCCTCGTCAGTATGACATTTCTTGAGAAAGATGCCGGACGTTACCAGCACCACATTATCAACACCCTGTCGACGGACTTGATTGGCGGAATCGACCTCGACGTGTCATTGATTTGGGATCGTACCGAGAATCCCCAGGCGGATGAAGATAACACGATCCCGGAGCAGGATGACTATCGACTGGTTGTTAGCTTTGCGTACGAATTCTGAGGTTTACTTCGGGTAGAGCAGCGTAAATTGCAGCCGAAAACCCCAGTCCTCGGGACCACCGTCTGGTGCTGTCGCCCAGTAGCGAATGCCGCCGCCGATCTGAACCAACTGGTTCCCCATGCGCAGAAGTTGCGCCACCGTCAGGTTTAGCGGCACCGACCACTTTCTATTATCCCAGTCATAGGTGGATTCTGTATTGATGGCGAAGGTCGTCTGTTTTGGCGTCACGTAGCTGAGAAAAGGCTGCAGGAACGTTGCGCTGATATCAGCGCGATCACTGTCACCGGCAAATGATTCGATGTGATTCGCCAGGGCTCCGTATGTCCAGGGGCCGGTCTGCCTGAGTGCAACGCCGGTGGGGCCGATTCCCCATTTCCTGCTGCCCAGAAACTTGTCGGTTGCCGTCGGCGCCAGCAAAACGGGCCCGGCTCCCCATATCCAGCCGCCCGAAGTCGGCGCCTTCGGCGAGAAGAAGAAACTCTGTACCGTGTCACCAAGCCCGAACTCGCTATAGCCATCGAAGGGGACATCGTTCTGGTCGATCACGGGCAGGATGGTCCGGGAAATCAGATTCCAGTCATCATTGAGCGAGATTGGGATAACTGGTTGCACGTTTATCCTCAGTATTGTCCCGTCGTCGTCTAGCCCGAAATTACCGTCGTAGTTCATCTGGATCGGTACGCTGATCAGTGCGGCTACCGGGTTTGATAACTGCTGCGCAAGATTCGTCTCATCGCCAGACTGCGCCAGCGCAACGGTGTTCAGCAGGAGCGCGCCGCAGGCAGCTTTTGTAACGGTGTTAAGTCGCATTGGTGGAATACTCTTACTTGTCAAAAAGCCTCGCCAACGCCGACGTAGTACTCGGTGCCGGTTTTGCCACGAGCAACATCAAAGGAGAGTGCGACACGGTGTTTCTTGGACAACACGAACCGGGTGCCGACACCGCCCGCAGGGAGGTAGTTCTCACCGAAATCGCTAAAATTTTTGGCAACTTCCCCAACGCCAACGAACCCGGTGAAAATCCAGCGCTCACTAAACTGCCAGCGATACTCCGTTTGTACGGCGTACATCATATTGTCACGGTAGCGGCCGGAGGCATAGCCGCGCAAATCGGTGCTGCCACCGAATGTGCTCTTCAGGAAGAATGGGGCGTCACCCTTGGTCCAACGAACCATGAGCCGCGTGGCGAGCACATCACGCTCACGCATGGGAAGGTAGTGGTTGCCGGCAATTTTGTAAGTCTCGGCATTGAATTCACTGCCAGCCGAATTGCGGTACAACATCGCCCGGCCATCTATTTTAAAGCCAGTCCTTGGGAACTGCTCGTGGTCGCGAGAATCCCATTCGAGCGGGATCATCCAGGCGCCGATGTCGAGTTCGCCAAAGGGGTTTACGACGAAAGACGACGGGATTTCGACACTAACGCTCGTATCAACCGTTCCCCCCGTAAACCCCGCGCCGATGTAAAGGTTCTTCCATACACGATAGGTTGCGGTGCCAAAGTATAGCGGCATCTTCTGGCGGACGAGTATGCTGATGCCGAGATCGGCCACGTCATTGCCAATTCCGTAGAACTCGTAACTTACATCGGCGTAGGCAGCGCCGACCTTGATCCGCAGGTCATCGTCGAGCAGGTGCAGGTAGGAGCCGCCACCGTACGCATAACTGCCATTCTCGGAGGTCATTCCAAATGCGCCAACAATCGATGGGTGCGGATTCTTCTCACCGTTATCAAGTTCCGAGTTGAGGAAATAGCCGCCTGCCAGCGTCAGTTGCCAGCCGAGCTGCGGGGACCTGCCCGGTATGGGAGCAATAACAAGGTCTTCCGGCCATTTTTCGGCGAAACTCTTGAGGGGGCTGCCTTCAAAGTCAACGTCACTCAGGTCGAGTCCGCCATCGCCAACCATGTCCGCAGCTTCGGAACCTGGCAGGTCGAAATGACGCGTGTCTTCGACAGTCTTGCTCAGGCCCGTCTCGATGACTTCCTCGCTTTCCTGCGCCACGGCGGACAAAGAAATCAGGCTTGCAGCTGCAACTAGTGGTATGAAACGAAATTTCAAGGAATGCCCCTGTGATTTTCAGCGGCAATGATACTAGAATGAGTCTGGAATTCCACGGCGGTAGCTAAAAAAATGGTCAAAAAATTCAACACTTTGTGTCTTCTTAGTCTTCTCGGTGGGACCGCGGTGGCG
>Ga0316196_10000752_pt1 | contig 13245 bp, 11 predicted proteins | sample Eddsed2cm_MG_FD_204938 | JGI IMG/M metagenome (GOLD analysis project Ga0316196, IMG submission 204938) | Coastal sediment microbial communities from Maine, United States - Eddy sediment 2 cm | ecosystem: Environmental > Aquatic > Marine > Coastal > Sediment | place: USA: Maine | collected... | reverse complement strand
GGGCGCGCTGGCAACCGGCGCTTACGCCCGAATCCGTAAGCAATTCAATATGCCGATCGGCCGCTTTGAAGGTGTTGAAGCAGCCCTGGCGCGCATCGCCGCCAACGCCTATGCGACCTCGGCCCTTTCACGTATGACCGCCACGGCTGTCGATATCGGCGAAAAGCCCGCCGTCACTTCGGCCATCGCCAAGTACCACACCACTGAAATGGCCCGTGAAGTGATCAAGGACGCCATGGACGTGCACGGGGGCAAAGGCGTGATCCTGGGACCGCGTAACTACCTGGGCCGCGGCTGGGAAGGCATTCCGGTATCGATCACGGTCGAGGGCGCCAACATCTTGACGCGCAATCTGATGATCTTCGGGCAGGGTGCGATCCGCTGCCATCCCTTCGTATTGAAGGAAATGCAGGCAGCGAGGATCGCCGACACGCGGGAGCGGCTGGAGAGTTTCGACGCGTTGCTGTTCGCCCATGTCGGTTACTCGATCCGCAACGCGGTCCGCAGCCTGTTTCTCGGACTGAGCTTCGGCAAGTTCACGATGGTCCCGCACGACCGCAAAACGGCCAAGTATTACCAGAAGCTGTCCCGTTACTCAGCCTCCCTGGCCTTCGTGTCCGATGTCGCCATGCTGACCCTGGGCGGCAAGCTCAAACAGAAGGAACATATCTCGGCCCGCCTCGGCGACGTACTCAGCCACCTGTACATCTGCTCGGCCATGCTGAAGCGCTTTGAGTCCCAGGGTCGCCCGGCCGCTGACCAGGCTATCCTGGCCTGGGCCTTCCACAATGCGATCCACCAAATCCAGTTGGCATTGCGCCTGGTAGTGGACAATTTCCCAAATCGCTACCTGCGCACGGTCTTGCGTTTCGTGGTCTTCCCATTCGGACGCCGGGAAAAGGCGCCGGGAGACCGCCTGACCCACAAGGTCGCCCAATTGCTGCTGGTGCCGTCCGACACGCGCGACCGCCTGACCCAGGGCGTTTACAGATCCGACACGTCGAACCACCCGATCTGCTTCATGGAACGCGCGCTGCCGCAAGTCATCCAGGCCGAGCCTTTGGAGCGCAGGTTATTGAAAGCCCTGAAGCAGGGCGACATCAAGGGCATCACCTGGGAAGAGCAGGTCCGCAACGCGATCGAGACACACGTCCTGAGCAAGGAAGAAGCGGACATCCTGGCGCGGGTCCGGAAACTGGTAGCCGAGATCATCGCCGTGGACGACTTCGACGCCGAAGAGCTGCGGCTCGGCAAGCAGACGGGAACCCGCCTCGACACTCAGCACGCCGCCTGATCCGTTTATCCGCGGCCGACACTCGCCGCGGATATCCTGGCGCCGCAGAGGCTCAGGCCTGGTAATCTGCCAGCCAACGAGCCTCCTGTGGCTCCTGGGGCCGGCTCAGTCCCTGTCCCCGGCGGCCGCTTGCCGCCGTTTTGCCTCGCGCAGGGTCAGCGGATGCGGCGCCTTGCGCAGTTTGTCGAGCAGGTGATTGATGGCCCGAAACGGGTGACGCCAGGTCATGCGCGGCCCGGCGAAGCGCATGATCACGCGGGCCTGCTCGCGCTGAGCCGGTTTGTAGCAATGGATGGGGCAATTGGCACAGGTCGGCTTGTCCGGGCCGTAGGGGCATTTCTCGAGCCGCTTTTCGGCGTACTGCATGAGGTTTTCGCAGTCGTCGCACAGACCGCTGTCGGCGTGCGGATGATGATGACCGCAATAGATGCGCGCCATGCAGCGGAATGTGTCCTGCTCGCGTTTCAATCGGCCAGTCAACTTGCTCATGGCGCCAGAATAACGGTACGCGAGATTCATCATTTTGACCGGGATCAACTGCGGCAGCCAACAACAGCCTGCGATCCTCGCTCTGCGGGATCGGGTTGAGCTGGCAGAAGTGTCGAGAGCGGAGTGGTCGGAGTGGAGAACTGAGCGTTCCGCGCATCCCGGTCAAAACATACCCGTTTCCAGTCGTGCGACTTCCGACATCATGCTGTGATTCCAGGGGGGGTCAAAGGTCAACTCGACATTCACCTGGCTGATGGTCGGGACCAGCTCGAGCTTGGCTTTCACGTCGTCCACCAGGATATCGCCCATGCCGCAACCCGGCGCGGTCAGGGTCATTTCGACGTCCACCACCCGATCACCCTTGTCATCGACACGCATCTCGCAGCGGTAGACGAGCCCGAGATCGACGATATTGACCGGAATCTCCGGGTCATAAACGGTTTTCATTTGGTCCCACAGCAGCCGTTCCACGTCTTCTTCGGTCGCGTCGTCCGGCAGGCTGGGCGGCATCACTCGCTGCTTGCCGATCGCATCGGCGTCGACGCCTGCGATGCGGAACAGGTTGCCATCGACGAACACGGTGAAGCTCCCGCCCAGGGATTGGGTGATATAGCCGACCGTGCCGGCGGGAATCGTGACGACGTCCCCGAGGGGGATCATCACGACTTCGCAGTCGCGCTCGAATGTGCAGGGCTGGCTGGTATGGGAGAACATGGCCTTCAAAACATGCGGATCAGCGCATGATATCTCAAGCCGGCCTGGTTGTGACTACCCCATCTGCGACTGCTGGTAATTCTCGATGCCCACGCGGTCGATCAGGTCGATCTGGGTTTCCAGCCAGTCGACGTGCTCTTCCTCGGCATCAAGAATCTGATCGAACAGGTCGCGACTGACGTAGTCTTTGCAGGATTCGCAATAGGCGATCGCCTCGCGCAGGTCCGGTATCGCCTCCATTTCCAGGGCCAGGTCGCACTCCAGCATTTCACGGGTGTGCTCACCGATGCGCAGTTTGCCGACATCCTGCATATTGGGGAGTCCTTCGAGAAACAGGATGCGCTCGACCAACGAATCAGCGTGTTTCATTTCGTCCACGGACTCGTGGAATTCGTAATCGGCGAGTGCCTTCAGCCCCCAGTCCTTGAACATCCGCGAATGCAGAAAGTACTGGTTGATGGCGGTCAGTTCGTTGCGTAGAACACGGTTAAGGTACTCAATGACTTTTGGGTCACCTTTCATTTTCGACTCTCCAGGGCAAGTGAATGGCATGCGGCCGGCAACCGGGCCGGAAAGGCATTCATTCTACAAAAGGAATCATTAGCCTGCCGGAATGAGAATCATTCATGCACCGCTTGTCGTGGCGCGCGACAACGCGGGAGGTTGAGCTCAGGAGGAAGCGACGATCTCGAGTTCGACCCGGGAGTGCGCGGAACCGATTTCCGACAGGGCCTCGTCCAGCACGTCGCGCGCGACGTGGACACAGCGACCGCACTGGGTGCTGCAACCGGTCTGCGCACTGAGGTCGCGAAGTGAACGCGCACCCTCGCTGACTGCCTGCCGAATCGCCGAGTCCGTCACTGCATTGCAGATGCATACGTACATGATCGATACCTGTCTGTCATCAATTTGCGAGTGGTTGGATCAAATCATAAATACAAATGCGAATGATTGTCAATTGCATCTACAGTCGATTCGACTGCATGCGTCAAAACATGCATTTTTTCATCAGACCAAAATGAGGCCCGGGGCGCGCATGCGGATTGGACCCGGACTTGCCGGCCGGCGCGGGGAACGAAGGTCAGGCCCTGGACGACCGCTGGGCAGGCCAATCCTGCGAGGCGCAGGACTCGGCCAACGGCTCCAACAGGGAGAGGGCCCTGCGGTAGACCGCGCGCTTGAAGGTGATCACATTCTCCACCGGGTACCAGAAATCGACCCACTTGTAGGTGCAGAACTCCGGTTCATCGCACTGGTCGAAGCTGAAAACCGAATCATCGGCCAGGAACCGCAACAGGAACCACACCTGTTTCTGGCCGATACACAGCGGCTTGCTGTAGCGGCGCTGATAACGGCGCGGCAAACGATAGCGCAGCCAGCCCGGTGTTGAGCCGACCAGTTCGACGTGCTCAGGGGTTAACCCGGTCTCCTCGTGAAGCTCGCGGTACATGGCTTCGAGCGGTGTTTCGTCAGTTCGCATGCCCCCTTGTGGAAACTGCCAGCCGTCATTGCCCGAGCGCTGCGCCCAGAACACGCGGCGATCCTCGTTCATCAGCACGATGGCGACATTGGGTCGGTAACCGTCGGGGTCGATCATATTCCTCGAATACCTGTCCGAAGCCCCTCTCCAGGAGCGCTTAACCCGGAACTTGCCTGCCCGGAATGGGGCGTGTGATACTTCGATACCTCTCATCCGGAATGTTAATCGTTTCTCCAGCATGATGCCAACAGCACAACGACGACTGCTGTTCCTGCTGCTTGCGTTGCTGTCCGTCGGCAGCGTTTTCTTCGCAGCGGCCATCGGTTCAGTGACTTTGAGCTGGGAGCAATGGTGGTCCGCGCTATTCGATTCCGGGTCCGCCTACGGTGAACTGGTCTGGCGCATCCGCCTGCCAAGGGCCGCAGCAGCCTGGACTGTCGGAGCATTGCTGTCCCTGTCCGGATGCCTGATGCAGGTCCTGTTGCGCAATCCTCTGGCCGATCCGTATATCCTCGGCGTTTCCGGTGGCGCGTCCTTCGCAGCCCTGTTCGGCATGTCGATTGGTGTGGCCGCAGCCCTGCTTCCGGCACTGGCCTGGGCCGGGGCCCTGCTGTCGATTCTCATCGTTTTCGGATTGGCCCGCGGCGAAGGTCCGTGGAGCGGCACGCGCTTGCTGCTGACAGGCGTGGTCACGGCCTCCGGCTGGGCCGCGCTGATCAGCCTGCTACTCACGCTCGGCCCCGATGGCAGCCTGCGGGGCATGCTGTTCTGGCTGATCGGAGATCTCAGCTATGCCCGGCTTCCCGCCTGGTCGTTGGTGATGCTGTTGGGCATCTTCGCCGCCACCCTGGGTATGGCCAGGAGTCTGAATGTGCTGGCCATGGGGGAGACCACGGCGAGTCTGCTCGGTGAACCCACGCGCAAACTGCTTTGGGTCGTCTACCTGCTCGGTTCCGTTTTGACGGCGGGCGCGGTTTCCATTGCCGGCAACATCGGTTTTGTCGGCCTGATCGTGCCGCACCTGATGCGCCTGCTGGTCGGTTCGGATCACCGGATACTGCTGCCCAGCGCCACCCTGTTCGGTGGCCTGTTCCTGGTACTTTCCGACACGCTGGCACGCACGGTGCTGGCGCCGCGGCAACTGCCGGTAGGAGTGGTGACAGCCCTGCTGGGTGTGCCGCTGTTCCTGCTGCTGCTCAACCGGGCCAGGGTGAAGCAGTGAGGGGGGGCGTGACATGAGCGTACTGCATTGCAGGAGCCTGGACCTGCGGATCGCCGGAATCCGCGTCGTCAACAAGCTGGACCTGGCCATCCGACCCGGCGAATTCTGGGGCCTGCTTGGCCCCAACGGCGTGGGGAAAACGACCCTGTTGAAGTGCCTTGCGGGGCTGCTGGAACCAGCAACGGGCGAGATCCTGCTCGAATCACGGGCGATCCTGCAGCTGCCGCGCAAACTGCTGGCCCGCCACATCGGCATGCTGCAGCAACACACCGTGTACGTGTTCGACGCCAGCGTCATGCAAACGGCGTTGACCGGCCGGCATCCGTATCTCGGATACTGGGAGCGCGAGGGTCCGGATGACCTGGCCATGGCGAGCGCGGCCTTATCCGCAGTCGACCTGGAAGGCTTCGCCGACCGCAGCGTGACGGGCCTGTCAGGTGGAGAGGCGCGGCGCCTGGCCTTCGCCAGCCTGCTCGTCCAGGACCCTGAAATCATGCTGCTGGACGAGCCGACCAATCACCTGGACCTGCGGCACCAGGTACAGATCATGGGCATGATCCGTCAGCGCACCCAGGAGGGTCCGTGCAGCGCCCTGGCCGCGCTGCATGACATCAATCTGGCCGCCCGCTATTGCAGCCACGTGATCATGCTGTTCGGCGACGGCGACTGGTGCGCCGGGCCCGCCGACGACATGCTGAGCGAGTCCAGCCTGGAGCGGCTGTTTCGTTGTCCGGTTGAACGCCTGGAGAGTCCCAGCGGCCCACGCTTCCATCCGCTGGGGATCTGAATCACGCCGTCTCGCGCACCTGGTCGCGCATCCGGGCGTAGATTCCGCCCAGGCGCCAGGCGCCCAGAGCCCACAACACCATCACGGGCAGGTACACCCAGGTCATCTGCGCGATTGAGAGTCCGGTGGACGTCAGCCCCTTGAAAATCCAGCTGGCCGTCACGTCACTGCCGCGATACACCGCCGTGTCGATGAAGTTCTTGCTCTTGTACTTGGTCTCGCGGTCGACGACGGTGAACAGCATCTCTTTGGCGGGCCCCAGTACCCCGTAATTCAAGGCGCGTTGCGCAACCTGCACGGCGGCAAACAGCACCAGCCCCATGGAACTGCCGAGGATTACGAACCCGGCGGCCAGCATCGCCGGAATGATCACCAGCGTGCGCTGCATGCCGAGATGACGGACCAGCCGGGACGTGATAAAAAACTGGAAACAGAACGCGAGGATCTGCACGACCTGGTCCACGTGGCTGAAAAAGGTCGTGCGTTCTTCGAAGCCCACCACGTGTTCATTGACCAGCACGGCCAGGCCATTGAACAGAAATGTCGCGACGCCGTTGTGCAACAGCATCAGCAGGCAGGCGTACAGCAGGTACTCCGAGCGAAATACGCGCACCGCCCCTTCCCAGATGCTGCCCCCAATGACTTCCGTGGGACGGTTATTCCCATCCTTGCGCGTGTACCGCCCGAGCACGATCGCCAGCGAGGTCGCAATCGCGAGGAACCCGGCAGCGGTGAGCATGACGCCCGTGGCGCCGTGCCCCGTCACAATCCCCTTGGTGAATGATGGCCCGACGATGGCTCCGAAACTGCCGCCGGCCATGATGAAGCCGAACAGCCTCTGCGCCTGACCGGGCCGAAAGATGTCCGCCATGAAACTCCAGAAAATGGATACCACAAACAGGTTGAACACGCTGAGCCAGATGTAGAAGGCGCGCTGCAACCAGGCCGGTGTCGCATCGCCTTCGAACCCGACGGCAAACAGCAACAAGTGGAGGATAAAAAAGGCATAAATGGCCGGAATGAACTGGCCGCGCCGGAAGCGGGACACCAGGAATCCGAACGCGGGGACAATGGCCAGCATGGTGACGAACGTACCCGTGTAAAGCCAGTGCAGGATTTCGCTGTTGTTGGCGGCTATGGTTCCGCGCACGGGGCGCAGCATGAAATAACCGCCCAGCAGGAAGAAAAAGTAGAAGAAAGCCAGGGCGAGGCGCGGCCACTCGCCACGTTCGACGGTTACCAGGCGGTCAACAAACGTGTCGGCCCGGGCGGGCTGAGCATCCGGCATCAACCGTCCAGGATGGTGACGGCCTGGCCGGGCTGCAGCCGCTCGTTGCCCCTTATGACAACACGGTCACCGGGCGAGATGGAGCCGAGAACCTCGATATCATCGCCCTTCCCTACGCCCACGGTGACCTCTATTTGCTGGGCTTGGTCGTTGGCATCCACGATAAAGACGCTCTGGCCTTCGGGACGCAACACCAGCGCATCCCGCGGCACCGTGAGGACTTCACGACTGTCAGAGGTCGGGATGGACACGCGGAGGGTTTGCCCGACCTGGAACGGTCGGCCGTCGAGATCCAGCCGCAACTCGAACAGGTGGGTGCTCTCATCACCCACCGCAACCAGGGTGCGTACCTGGGCCAGCGCAGCCGCGCCGTTGGCGCTGATGTCCAGCAATTGCCCGCGCTGAACGAACGGGAAGTATTCGAGCGGAGCGCGGGCGACGATTTCCAGGTGCTTCTGGTCGATCAGGCGCACGACGTTGCTCCCCTCCTCCGCGCGCTCGCCTGGCGTCATCAGTCGTTCCACCACGACGCCGTCGAACGGGGCGCGAATCGACGTCCTCGCCAAAAGGTCGGCGACCTGCTCGAGTCGAGCCCGTGCCACTTCGAGATCGCCGCGGGCCATATCACGTTCCGATTGGGTCTGCTCCAATTGCGTTTCCGCAGCGAGGTTCGACTGGGCCAAGCGCTCGAATCGCTTCTCCTCGCTTTCGAGGAACCTGAGCCGCGCCTCCGCACGGCTAACCTGTGCTTCCAGCTCGGTGGCCTGCAGGCGCAGCCTGGTCGCTTCGATCTCGGCGACAACTTCGCCCCGGACCATGAGCGTGCCGACATCCGCCACCCTCGTCAACCGGCCTGCCACTTCCGCAGACAGCCGGGCGTCGTTGCGACTGATCACGGTACCCGGCACCAGGGTGACCGGCGACATGTCCTTGAGGCTGGCTACCGCCACCTTGACCAGCGCCGGGCCGCCCATTTGGGCGCTGAGCGGGCTGCACAAAGCCAGCAGCATAACGGCCAGGACGACGGCGAGCCGCTTGCGGACTCCAGCCATCGATGTTGGGGATTCACACATGTGCATGGCTCAAACCGCCTCCGGCACCAGGTTGGCCGCCGGGTTAAGCTCTTCGTGCATGCGAAGCAGGCTGGGCAGCAGGATCAGGGTGAACAACGTGCTGACCAGCATACCACCGACGATTACCGTCGCCATACCGCGGTAAAGCTCGGTTCCGGCGCCCGGCATCAGCATCAGCGGCAGCATGCCGAACACACTGGTCGTGGTGCTCATCAGGATCGGTCGTAGACGCAGGCGCACCGCGCTTTCCACGGCATCGCGCCGGCTCATGCCCTCGCGCTCGGCATCCCGCGCACGGTACACCAGCAGGATGGCATTGTTGACGACAAGGCCCAGCAGGATCACGAATCCGATCATCGTCAGCAAGTCCATCTGCTGACCACCCGAAGCGAATAGCGCCAAGTCGACCAGCCGCAGAGCGACGATGCCGCCCACGGTGGCCATCGGGATGGTGAGCATCACCAGCAACGAATCCCTGAACGAGCGAAACAGGGCAGAAATCAACAGGTAAAGGATGACAACGGCGAGCAGGAAGCTGCCGGCCATGCTGGTCAAGGCTTCATCCAGCGCCTCGGCGGTGCCGCGATACTTCACTGTACCGCCCTCGGGCATGCTGGCCAGGATCGCCGGAGCCACCTGCCGCTTTATGATGTCCAGGGCTTCCTCCATCGCCATGGTCGCTGGTGGCGTTACCTGGAGTGTCAGGGTTCGGCGGCGGTCAATCCGACGGATGTTGGAGGGTCCGGCCGTGCGGGTCACCTGGGTCAATTCACCAATGGTTTGCACCCCGCCCCGCGCCGTCGCCACCGGTAGCGCCGCCAACTCCTCGGGCGAATACCAGTTTTCCGCCCGCATGACCACGTTGTAGCGCCGACTACCGTCGAAATACTCACCGAGAAATGCGCCGTCACCCATGGCCCGAACAATCGTGGCCACTCGGGAGCGATTCCAGCCCACTTCGGAAATCTTGCGATCATCGGGGATCAGGCGCAGCTCCGGCTCCGCCTGCTCCAGCCCGGGTACCGGACGCACGGTCGCCTCGGGCAGCGCCTGCATGACCGTAAAAAAACCGGCGCGGCCAGCGTCCAGCAGCGATTCGAAGGAATCTGCCGACAGGTCGATGTCGATCTGGCGACCGCCCCGCGAACCACCGAAAATGGGATCGCGCCCGGCAAAGCCGAATGTATCGGGAAAGCCCGTCATGATTTCCTGGTTGAAGACCCGGATCATGTCCTCGACTTCGTCGTCGTTAACCGCTTCACCGCCAATGAAGGTACCCCAGGCCTTCGCGCTGCCCAGGAAATAGCTCTTGATCTGCGGCTGCTTCTCGCCGCTCAGGTAAGGCAACAAGCGCTGGTCGATGACGTCGACCAGTTCGTCCGCGGCAGTCTGCGTGCCGAGGCCCGGGGGTGTCACCATGAAGCCCATGATGAAGTTCTTCTTGCCTTCCGGCAGGTAATCGGCCGACGGTGTGAGCCACAGCGCCAGGATCACCGGAATCAGCGTAAGCATACCCACCCACGTCCAGCGTCGGCGGGGCGTGTCGGTCCAGGTCATGATGTGGCTGGTGACCCAGCGCCACCAGCTCTTGTGGTGGTCGTCGATGGCCTCACCCTTGATCCAGTTTGCCGCAGCCGTCGGCAGCACCGTCACGGCGACCAGTAAAGAGCCGGCAATAGCCGCCGAGATGGTGACCGCCAAATCACTGAACAACTGCCCGGCCTCGTTCTGCAGGAAGATCACCGGCATGAAAATCGCCACGGTAGTGGCCGTAGAGGCCAACAGCGCCCCCGAAACCTGGGTGACGCCCCGCATCGATGCCTCGTCGCCGGCGAGGCCGGCTTCGCGCTGGCGGAAGATATTTTCCAGCACGACAATGGCGGCATCGAGCACCATGCCCGTGGCGAAGGCCAAACCGGCCAGCGATATGATGTTAAGGGTGCGGCCGGCGGAATACAGGACCATGAAAGCGATCAACAGGCACAGGGGGATGGCCAGCGCGACGATCATGGTGGCCCTGAACTTGCGGAGGAACCACCACAGCACCGCGATGGCCAGTGAAATGCCGAGAAACAGGTTGTTGCGCACCATGCCAATCGAACTGGAAATGTAAACAGTGTCGTCGGCATCCTGGTAAATTTGCAGTCCGGCGCGCTCCAGCTCGTTCGCAGCCAGGTCGGCAACCGCCTCCTTCAGACCGCCCATCACTTCGTACACATTCACACCCGACTCGGGTATCACGAACATGGCGACGGACGGCCCGCCGTTCTGGTGCAGGACATTCGTGGCGTCGACCATCGCCATCTCTACGCGCGCAATGTCTCTCAACAGGATGGGCTTGGCGTCCCGCCATTCGAGCACCAGGTCGCCCAAAGCTTCAACGTCATACTTACCGCTGAAGCGTAACGTATATTCCCGTCGCCCCACCTCGTTGAGGCCGGCGGATACGTCGGCATTGGCCCCCAGGTCATCGGCGATTCCCGTGAGATCAAGTCCAATGTTGGCGGCCTTGAAGGGATCGAACGTAATGCGCACCTCATGCGGGCGGCCGCCAAATGAACCAACCGTTGAAACCCCCGGCACCCGCTCCAGGCGCGTTACGACGACCTCGTCGATGAAGTCCTGGTAGCTCTCGACCGGCCGAGTGTTGCCTTCCTGTGCCGTGATCGCCCACCAGGCGATAACCTTGTCGAAATTGTCTCCACCGAGGCTTATGACCGGTTCGTCAGCGTCCACCGGGTAGCGCGGTACCTGGTTCAGGCGATTCATCACCTCGATCAGGGCCCGGTTCATGTCCGTGCCGATGGCGAACTGCAAGTTGATGTAGCCACTGCCGTAACTGGCCGATGACTGCATTTTGAGCAAGCCCGGAATGCTGCGCAGGACATCTTCCTGCGGCTCGATGATCTCCGACTCGATCTCGTTGGGCGCGGAGGCCCGCCAGGGTGTCCGTATGGTAATTTCCGGGCGCGATATCTCGGGCGTCATCTGGATCGGCAGGCGGGCCAGGCTGAGCAGTCCAAAGATCGCGACAAGGATGCAAGCCACGATGACGGCAACCGGGTTCGAGAGGCAGATTTTGGTCAGCGTCACGGTACGCGTTCACATTCTTTCCGGCGGGAACCGCGAATTATAGCGCGTCTTGACCGAAGTCAGGCAGCCGGGAAATTTCTGGTTGCCGCCGGCTCCGGGCCCTTGCCTGGCAGCGGCGATCGGCTATGATGCGGATTAGCCTCAATACGCTTACGTATGGAATTTGACTTTATCATTGTCGGCGCGGGTTCTGCCGGCTGCGCGCTGGCCGGGCGCCTGAGCGAAAACCCCAACAGTCGCGTGCTGCTGCTGGAAGCAGGCGGCCGCGATTGGCATCCCTTTATCCACATGCCCGCGGGGTTTGCCAAGCTGATTCACTCCGACAGCATCAACTGGGCCTACGAGACCGAGCCGCAAGCAGAACTGGACGGTCGCCGCTTGTATTGGCCCAGGGGCAAGGTCCTGGGAGGCTCGAGCTCGATCAACGCCATGTGTTACTGCCGGGGGCACCGCAAGGACTACGATGAGTGGGCTGCTGCGGGCGCCACAGGCTGGAGCTTTGACGAAGTCCTGCCCTACTTCGTCAAGGCCGAGGACCAGGAAAACGGCGCTTCTGCATATCACGGAACCGGCGGGCCGCTGGGCGTGCAGAACCTGCGGCACACCAACCCGCTATCCGCGGTGTTCATCGAAGCGGCGCAGCAGGCCGGCCAAACCCTCACAGACGATTTCAATGGCCCGCGCCAGCGTGGTTTTGGCTACTACCAGGTCACCCAGCGAGACGGCCGCCGCTGTAGCAGCGCGTTCGCCTACCTGCGGCCTGCCGCGAAACGTGCCAATCTCACCGTGCAGACGCACGCCCAGGCTACCCGCATTCTGCTGGACGGAAGTCGTGCGACCGGGATTGAATATCGCCGAGGTCGCCGCAGCCATTCCGTGCACGGCGGGCAGGTCATCCTGGCCGGGGGCGCCATAAACTCACCGCAACTGCTGATGCTTTCCGGTATTGGCCCGGCCGCGGAACTGCGCACGCACGGCATCGATGTGCATCACGACCTGCCGGGCGTCGGTAAAAACCTGCAGGACCACCTCGATATCTGCACACTGGCCCACTGTCGCGAGCCGATTACTTACGACAAGGTCAGCGAATTCGCCTCAGGCCTGCGTTACCTGTTCGGCCGAAAAGGCCCCGCGAGCTCCAATATTGCCGAGGCGGGCGGATTCGTCGTCAGCCGGCACGCCACCGACGATCGTCCCGATATCCAGATGCACTTCGTGCCGGCTTTTTTGGATGACCACGGCCGCAACATCCTGCCCGGACACGGAATGACCATACATGCCTGCGCGCTGCGGCCGCAGAGCCGGGGTGAGTTGACCTTGCAGTCATCCGACGCGCTGGCAGCACCGTTGCTGCAACCGAACTATCTGGAGTATGAATACGACCGCCGGTTGATGCTGGAATGCGTTCGGCTGGCCCGCGAAATCTTTTCCCAGCAAGCCTTCAGGCCCTATGCCGGCGCCGAGCTCTACCCGGGTGTGGAAGCACAGTCGGACGAGGCCTTGCTCCGCTTCATCCGCCGCAGGGCAGAGACGATCTACCACCCGGTCGGCACCTGCAAGATGGGGGTGGACCCGATGGCCGTGGTGGATCCGCAGTTGAATGTTCGCGGCCTCGACGCACTTTCCGTGGTTGATGCCTCGATCATGCCCGCTTTGGTCTCCGGCAACACCAACGCCCCCGCGATCATGATTGCCGAGAAATTCGCCGCGCAGCTGTAGGACCGAGTTCATTCGGGAGCATAAGATCCGGCCAGGAGGTATCGGGTACCGCAATGCAGGACCGTAATTTGCCGGGAGCAAATTAC
>Ga0316196_10000743_pt1 | contig 13304 bp, 12 predicted proteins | sample Eddsed2cm_MG_FD_204938 | JGI IMG/M metagenome (GOLD analysis project Ga0316196, IMG submission 204938) | Coastal sediment microbial communities from Maine, United States - Eddy sediment 2 cm | ecosystem: Environmental > Aquatic > Marine > Coastal > Sediment | place: USA: Maine | collected... | reverse complement strand
GCGGGTAGATCGCTGGAGAAAAAAACAACATGTCATTTGATAACCTTGGCCTCAGAGCCGAGCTGGTTCGTGCCGTATCCGAAAAGGGCTACGACACGCCAACCCCAATCCAATCCCAGGCTATTCCACTGGTACTCGAAGGACGCGACCTGATGGGCAGCGCCCAGACTGGTACCGGTAAAACGGCCGGATTCACGCTGCCATTACTGCAGCGCCTGGCCGCAACACCGCCACCGCAACAGGGTCGTCGACCAATACGCGCACTGGTGGTCACGCCTACCCGTGAACTGGCAGCACAGGTTCACGACAGCATTGTCAATTACGGTAGATATCTATCGTTGAAATCGACCGTGGTGTTCGGTGGCGTCAGCATTAACCCGCAAAAACAGAAGTTGATCCGTGGCGTCGATATCCTGGTCGCCACGCCGGGCCGGCTGCTCGATCACGTGGGACAGAGATCTGTGGATCTTTCTAAGGTAGAATTACTGGTTCTCGATGAAGCTGACCGCATGCTCGACATGGGATTCATCCACGACATTCGCAAGGTGCTGGCACTGGTGCCGAAACAAAAGCAGACCCTGCTGTTCTCGGCTACTTTTTCCGATGACATCAAGAAGCTCGCAAGCGGATTGATGAAATCGCCTGCGCTGATCGAAGTCGCGCGGCGCAACACCACGGTTGAAGCCATTGAACAAACCGTCCATCCGGTTGACAAGAGCCGTAAACGCGAACTGTTGTCGTTTTTGATCGGTTCCGAGCGCTGGCAGCAGGTGCTGGTGTTCAGTCGTACCAAGCACGGCGCCAATCGCCTCGCTGGGCAACTGGTTGCCGATGGTATCAATGCCGCCGCAATTCACGGTAACAAGAGCCAGGGTGCTCGCACCCGCGCGCTTGCCGAATTCAAATCCGGCAAGGTGCAGGTTCTGGTCGCGACCGATATTGCCGCGCGCGGACTCGATATCGATCAGTTGCCGCACGTCGTGAATTTCGATCTGCCTAATGTTCCAGAGGACTACGTGCATCGCATCGGTCGTACCGGTCGCGCCGGTCGTGAAGGCGAGGCGGTATCGCTGGTCTGTGTCGACGAGCTGAAACTGCTCAAGGACATTGAGCGTCTGATCAAGCGCGAGATACCGAAACGGGTTATTGAGGGTTATGAACCCGACGCTTCGATCAAGGCGGAGCCTATCGAGAACGGTCGGACGCAGAACCGTAACAGGCCGAAACGTAACTCCAGCGGTAACGGCAAGCGCCCATCAGCAAAGTTCAACCCGAAATCTGGCCCGAAACCCGGTCAGAAATCTGGCAATCAACGTAGTCAGGGTCGCCGTGCGGCTGCCTGAATACGAGCCTAAACGAGGATAAATAATGACTGACGAAACCGATGATGTACCCGCGGTGAACAAGTTTCCGATTACCAGTATCGAAAAAACCGACGCTCCGGGTGGTGGTGAAGTCGATGGCGAATGGTACGAATACGTGATTGGTAAAGGATCTTCATCGATAAAAGGCAAGCGTTCCGGTACCCTGGAGGCGGTCACTGAATACGTCAAGGAATACGCTGAAAACCTGAATCAACGATCGACCCTGGGCTATTCGTCCTACGCTGCGCGTAAAGTGCAGAAGTAACTCGTCACCTGCTTTATCGCGTTGTGGTGGCCTCTTCGGCCGCCGCTGCCAATCCTGTGCCCTGCGCTGGCAACCCTCACCCTGTGCTTTAACTGCCTAACCTGTAAATGCCCCTCAAACCTGGTACCGCCGGGTTTAACCACGAATTCAGCCCTTCCAGACAACAGTCTGCGGGGTATTTACTCCTGGTGATTGAAAAACTTCACGCGCGGCGGTAATGTCTCGGCTGGCCCCGCTGTTCATCACTTCATTAGCGCGGTGCCTGCGATTGTGCCAACAACTAAATCTCGGAGTTTCTCATGAACGCACCCGTCACCTATCAAGCTGATACTCAAAATCCTTTGCGTTGCCGCAAGCCCGGGGGCGGTACCGAGGAAATGACGGACTGGTATCTCAAGTCTGAAACCGGACCGCTCCTCGACGTGTTACTCGGACCTGTCGATACCTTCCGCTGGCTTGGCCTGGAAAACGCCGAATACAGCTCGCTGGTACGTGACTCGCTGCGTCGCGGGCGCGTCTACGACGCGGATCTGGCGCGTCGCCAGCATGCGGAAATGATCCAGGCCTACGAGTCGGCCGGTACCACGGTTCACCTGCTGCCCGTTGACGAGGGAACCCCGATGCAGGTGTATGCGCGTGACTCGTCATTCATGACGCCCTACGGTGCGGTCATCTGCCAGCTCGCCAATCCCCGGCGACGTGGCGAATACGCCCCGGCGCTGCGCTTCTACCTGGAAAACAACGTGCCCATTTACGACATGGTATCGATGGGAAATTTCGAGGGTGGCGATTTCAATATCATCAAGCCGGGTGTCGCCCTGGTTGGCTACACCGATCATCGCAGCGAAGGCATTGCCGCAAAGCAACTGGCGCAGTGGTTTATCGACGAGGGCTGGGAAATCAAGTTCGCACCGATTGACCCCTTTTACGTGCACATCGACCTGATGGTCTGCATGCTGACCGAGCACTGTGCAGCGGTTTGCCTGGAAACCACCGACCCCGATATCGTCAACTGGCTGAAGCAGATGAATATCGAAATCATACCGGCTACCTTCGAAGAAACCATGGCACTCGGCTGCAATGTCGTCGCGCTCGGCAACGACAAGGTACTGTCGACGCTGGCGGCGACCGACCTCAATCAGAAAATGCGCGCGATCGGGCTCGAAGTTTATGATCCCGACATGACCATGTTTACCTGGGCCGGTGGTGGCGTGCACTGCATGTGTCAGCCGTTGCGCCGCGATCCGGCTTAGTTGGTCACGTCATGACTGACCTTTCTGCGTTGCGTATCGACGGTGCGCGCCTGTGGCAGAGTTTGATGGATATGGCGCAAATCGGCGCCACCGCGAAGGGCGGCTGCAATCGCCAGGCGTTGGGCGATGAAGATCGTGAGGGCCGCGATCTTTTTGTAAGTTGGTGTGAGCAGGTCGGTTGTCGGGTCAGCGTTGACGCTATCGGCAACATCTTCGCGCGGCGCGATGGGCAGGATAACAGCCTGCCCCCGATCCTGGCCGGCAGCCATCTGGATACCCAGCCTACGGGTGGTAAATTCGATGGTGTTTACGGTGTGCTCGCCGGTCTCGAAGTGCTGCGCACACTGAACGATGCCGATATTGTCACTGAAGCCCCGCTTGAAGTCGCCGTGTGGACCAATGAAGAAGGCAGCCGTTACGCTCCGGCGATGATCGGCTCCGGTGTCTGGAGTGGAGTGCTCGATATCAATACGGCCTATGCTGCGGTCGATAAAGCCGGCAAAACCCTCGGTAGCGAGCTCGAGCGCATCGGCTATCGTGGAGATCAGCCGGCCTGCGCGCGTCCACTCAAGGCGGCCTTTGAAGTGCACATCGAACAGGGTCCGATTCTGGAGCAGGAAGAGCGCCAGATCGGTGTGCTCAGCGGTATCCAGGGTTTGCGCTGGTACGATTTGATTATCGACGGTGAAGCCTGTCATGCGGGGCCTTCGCCGATGGAGTCACGGCGCGACCCGTTCATGGCGGCCGCGCCGATTATATCCGCCTGTTACCAGATTGCTGCGGCACATGGCTCCTGGGGACGTGCCACTTTTGGTGACATCCGTGCCGAACCCGGCTCGCGCAACACCGTGCCCGAGCGGCTGGTGATCAATGTCGACCTGCGTCATCCCGATGCCGAACAGCTGGATCAGATGGACCAGGAATTCCGCGCACTGGTTGCCCGTGAATGTGAACACTATCGACTCGAACACCAGGTCAATGAAATCTGGCACATGCCGGTCACCGCTTTCGCGCCGCATTGCGTGCAGGCGGTGCGCGCGGCGACCGATATGCTTGGCTTCAGCAACATGGACATGGTGAGCGGTGCGGGACACGATTCCCTTTATATCGCCACCGTCGCACCCACCGGCATGATTTTCGTACCCTGCGAGAATGGTATCTCACACAACGAAATCGAAAATGCCAAGGCCGAAGACCTCGAGGCAGGTTGTAATGTGTTGCTGCATGCGATGCTGGCGGTGGATGCCCGGGACGTGGCTGGATGAAAACCTGGCGTTCGCCGAGTATCGAGGTGAGCGATACCACGCTGGCAGGCCGCGGTGTCATCGCCATCGCCGATATAGCGAAAGACGAAATTGTCGCGATCAAGGCCGGCAATATCATTACCCGCGCTGAGATTGAGCAGGCCACCGATAACGCTGGAGACATGGCTTTGCAAATCGACGATGACTTCTATCTCGCGCCGCGCAATGCCGATGAGGTTGAAGATATGTCGGTGTTCATCAATCATTCCTGCGATCCGAATGTAGGTTTTCGGGGCCAGGTGGTCTACGTGGCGATGCGTGATATTCAAAGCGGCGAGGAATTGTGCCACGACTATGCGATGGAGCGCAGCGATGGTTACGCGCTGGATTGTCATTGCGGCAGCCCGCTGTGTCGCGGTAAGGTGAGCGGCGAGGACTGGAAATTACCCGAACTGCAGCAGCGCTACGGGGATTATTTTTCGATTTACATCAGGAATAAATTTTAACGAGGGCAGTTCTAATGAGTGCTACAGCGAACCAGGTAAACGATCCCGCCGCGGATTCTGCCATTCTGTTGCGCACCGGGGAACAGGGTGTTGTTACGCTGACACTGAACCGGCCGGCGCAATACAACGCCCTGTCCGGCGCCATGCTCGATGCTTTGCAGAGTGCGCTCGATGATATCGACAGTGATCATAATGTGCGCGTTGTCATCATTGCCGCCAATGGCAAGGCCTTCTGCCCAGGCCATGACCTGAAAGAAATGCGGGCCAGCGAGGAGCGCGCGGTTCACCAGGCCCTTTTCGATAAATGTGCGCGCATGATGCTGACCATCAATCGCTTGCGCCAGCCGGTGATTGCCCGCGTGCACGGCGTCGCCACCGCGGCCGGCTGTCAGCTGGTCGCCAACTGTGATCTGGCGGTGGCCGCCGACGAGGCGCGTTTTGCGGTATCGGGAATCAATGTGGGCCTGTTCTGTTCGACTCCGGCAGTACCACTGTCTCGCAATATGGGGCGTAAACAGGCCCTGCACATGCTGCTCACCGGTGATTTTATTTCGGCCGCGACGGCCCTGCAGTATGGACTGGTAAACGAGGTTGTGCCCGCGGCAGAACTTGAAGCGACGACGCTCGCCATGGCGCAGAAGATCGTCGCCAGGTCGGCGCACGCCATTGCGCTTGGCAAGGATATGTTTTACCGGCAACTGCCGATGGATCTGGCTGATGCTTATGCTTATGCCAGTGAACGCATGACCTGTAACATGGATTCGCATGATGCCCGTGAAGGCATAGATGCCTTCATTCAGAAACGTAAGCCCGAGTGGAAAGGAAAATGAGTAGCGCCAGCCAGTACGATACCGATCTGGACAAGAATCGGGCCAATTACACTCCGCTTTCGCCATTGACTTTCATCGAACGTGCCGCCGCGGTTTATCCCGAACGCGTTGCGCAAATCCATGGTGATCAACGCTATAGCTGGGCGCAAACCTACGAGCGTTGCCGACGCCTGGCCAGTGCGCTGCAGCAGCGCGGTGTCGGCGCCGATGATACCGTTGCCCTGATGCTGCCCAACATTCCCGCGATGTTCGAGGCGCATTTTGCGATCCCGATGGCGGGTGCGGTGATTCACGCGCTCAACATTAGGCTCGATGCAGACGCGATTGCGTTTCAGCTGCAGCATGGCGGGGCGCGCATCCTGATCACCGACCGCGAATTTTCGGCCACGGTGCAGGCGGCGCTTGCCCAACTGGATACGCCGCCGCTGGTGATCGACGTCGACGATGTGCTTGCCCCTGGTGGCGACTTGTTAGGCGAAATCGAATACGAAGACCTGCTCGCCAGTGGCGATGCGGATTTTCACTGGCAGCTGCCGGCAGACGAGTGGCAGGCGATTGCGCTCGGTTACACCTCGGGCACAACCGGCAACCCCAAGGGTGTGGTCACTCATCACCGTGGCGCCTATTTGAACGCGGTGTCCAACACCCTGGCCTGGAACATGGGCGCACACCCGGTATACCTTTGGACCCTGCCGATGTTTCACTGCAACGGTTGGTGCTTCCCCTGGACGATTGCCGCCCTGAACGGCACCAGTGTGTGCCTGCGCGCGGTGCGCGACGATGCTATTTTCGATGCCATTCGTGAGCATGGCGTCACCCACATGTGTGGTGCGCCGATCGTCATGAGCCTGATGGCGAACGCGCCCGCCGAGCTGATCGCCAATATCGACCATACGATCAATTTCATGACCGCCGGCGCCGCACCGCCACCGGCCATCCTCGAAGGCATGGCAAAGCTCAATATCAAGGTCACTCATGCCTATGGCCTTACCGAGGTTTACGGACCTGCCGTGGTTTGCTCGTGGCACGATGCCTGGGATGAATTGTCGATGGCTGAACAGGCCGAAATGAAGTCGCGCCAGGGTGTGCGTTACCCGATGCTGGAAGAATTGCTGGTGGTTGACCCGGAAACCATGCAGCCGGTGCCACGAGACGGTGAAACCATCGGCGAAATCATGTTCCGCGGCAATATCGTGATGAAGGGTTACCTGAAGAATCCCGCGGCGACGCAGGAAGCATTCGAGGGCGGCTATTTCCATTCCGGTGATCTTGCGGTCTGCCACCCGGATGGCTACATCGAAATCAAGGATCGTTCCAAGGACATCATCATCTCCGGCGGTGAAAATATTTCCACGATTGAAATTGAAAAAACTCTCTACCGCCACCCGGCCATCCTCGAAGCGGCGGTCACCGCAATGCCGGACGAAAAATGGGGTGAGACGCCCTGCGCCTTCGTCACCTTGCATGCGAATGCCGAGGCCAGCGAGCAGGAGATCATCGACTACTGCCGTGCGAATATGGCCCGCTTCAAGGCGCCGCGCAAAGTGGTGTTTGGCCTGTTACCGAAAACCTCGACAGGAAAAATCCAGAAATTTGAATTGCGTGAGCGAGCAAGACAACTATGACTGATATAAGAGACTTACGCCGCATCATGACCGATTACAAGCGGGTTGCCATAGTCGGGCTTTCTGCTGACTGGTCGCGCCCGAGTAACTTCGCCGCCAAGTATTTGCTCGACCACGGATTCGAAGTAATTCCGGTTAATCCCAAATACCCCGAGATTCTCGGCCAGAAGTGCTATGCGGATTTGCGCGATATCCCGACACCGGTAGATATTGTTGACCTCTTTCAGCGCGTCGAACGCGTGCCTCCGTTTGTCGAACAGGCAATTGAAATAGGGGCCAAAGTCGTCTGGTTGCAGCTTGGCATCGTGCACGAGGAGGCGGCGCAGAAAGCACGCGATGCAGGTCTCGAAGTGGTCCAGGACCGCTGCATGAAGATTGAGTACGCGCGCCTGTTCGGTGGTTTGAATACCATTGGTGTCAACACCGGTGTTATCTCGGCGCAACGTCCGCGCCAATTTAATCGTTAGAGTTAATCGCCGGTTTCAGGCGTCAGGAACAAGATCATGGCAGATAGAGAATTTGGTATCGAAACCCGCTGTTTGCATGCGGGACAAATCCCCGATCCGATTACCGGCGCGCGTGCGGTGCCGATATACCAGACGACGTCTTATGTTTTCGATGATGCAGAACACGCCGCCAGCCTGTTTAACCTGCAGACCTTTGGCAACACCTATGTGCGCCTGACCAACCCTACTACTGCCGTGTTTGAAGAGCGCATGGCATCGCTTGAAAACGGTCGCGCAGCACTTGGCGTGAGCTCGGGCATGGCGGCACAGATGACTGCCATCCTGACCCTGATGCAACAGGGTGACGAGCTGGTGTCGGCTAAAACCCTGTACGGTGGCACCTTTTCGCAGTTCGATGTCACCTTCCGCAAGATGGGCATCGATACCACGTTTGTCGATTCGGATGACCCGGAAAATTTCCGCAAGGCGATCACATCGAAAACCAAGGCACTCTACGCCGAGACCGTCGGCAATCCGACCAATAACGTCATCGACATCGAGGCTATTGCGGCCATCGCCCACGATGCCGGACTCCCACTGATTATCGACAACACCTTCGCCTCACCCTATCTGTGCAAACCCTTCGATCACGGTGCCGACATCGTGGTGCACTCGGCCACCAAGTTCATCGGCGGGCACGGTACCAGCATGGGTGGCGTAATGGTCGAGTCGGGCAAGTTCGACTGGGGCAATGGTAATTTCCCGGCGATGACCGAACCTTCGCCCGGTTATCACGGGATTCGTTTTTACGAAACCTTCGGCGATTTCGGCTTCACCATGAAAGCGCGTTGCGAAACCCTGCGCACCCTCGGTCATGCCATGAGTCCGTTTAACGCTTTCATGATGTTGCAGGGTCTTGAAACCCTGCCGATCCGCATGGACCGGCATTGCAGTAACGCGGTCGGCGTGGCCGAGTATCTGCGCGCTCACCCGGCGGTGAGCTGGGTCAATTATGCCGGGCTCGAGGACAACCCCTACCAGCCGCTGGTTAAAAAGTATCTGCCCAATGGTGCCGGCTCGATCATGACTTTCGGCGTCAAGGGTGGCAGTGCGGCCGGGGAGAAATTCATCAACAATGCTCAGTTCATGAGCCACCTTGCCAATGTGGGTGATGCGCGCACACTGATCATTCATCCCGCGTCGACCACCCATCGGCAGTTGAGCGAAGAACAGCAGATAGCCGCCGGTATCACCCCGGACATGGTGCGTATATCGGTCGGCCTCGAAACGCTCGATGATATCCTCTGGGATCTCGACCAGGCATTGGCCATCTCCCAGTCCTGACTTCTCCAGGACCGCTACGTGTTCGGGAATGACGGCATAGACCGGATTCCTCCTTGCGTGCAATCGGCTCCATACATACTATGATTTGTTAAATTGACGGGAGAAGACGATGCCCTGGTGGGGATGGATGATATTCGGCGCCATATTATTTGGTTCCGAGCTGCTGATAGTCGACGCCGGTTTTTACCTGGTGTTCATCGGCATTGCTGCGGCGCTGACGGGAGCAATTGAGCTCGCCGGTGCCGGTCTCGAGCCCTGGGTACAATGGGCTCTGTTTTCGGTTATCTCGCTGGTTTCGATGGTCCTGTTTCGCAAGAAGCTCTATGATAAGTTGCGCGGTTCGGCCGTGGGCTATCAGGTTGGACCAGCCGGCGAAATTGTCACTGTCGAACAAACGCTGCAACCCGGTGAATCGGGCCGACTGGCCTACCGCGGTACCGAATGGAGCGCGGTCAATACCAGCGATCAGGTGATGGAGCAGGGAGACCACGTGCAAATCATTAGCGTCGATAGCTTGACGCTCAAACTCGATACTGTGAAAGGCAGTAGCAAAGGAGCATAAACATGTACGGAAATTTCGCATTCTGGGTGTCTATTTCGGTCGCCGTCGTAGTCATCCTGGTTATTTTCAAGACCGCCGTCGTGGTGCCGCAGCAAAGCGCCTACGTGGTTGAAAGCCTGGGTAAATACAGCCGCACCCTGCGCGCCGGTTTCAGTATCCTGATTCCATTCATCGAGAGCATTGCCTATCGGCATAGTCTCAAGGAACTGGCTTTCGACATCCCCGAGCAGATCTGTATTACCAATGACAACGTGCAGGTCGGTGTCGACGGCGTACTTTACATGCAGGTACTCGACCCGGAGCGGGCGTCCTACGGTATTTCCGATTACGCCTTTGCCATCTCGCAGCTTGCGCAAACCACGCTGCGTAGTGAGATCGGCAAGATCGCGCTGGATCGCACCTTTGAAGAGCGCGCAATGATCAATTCCAACGTCGTAGCCGAACTCGACAAGGCCTCCGATCCCTGGGGCGTCAAGGTGTTACGTTACGAAATCAAAAACATCAACCCGCCGAGCGACGTGCTGAATGCGATGGAAAAGCAGATGCGCGCCGAGCGCGAAAAACGTGCGGTGATCCTGACTTCCGAAGGTGTGCGCGACTCCAAGATCAACGAGGCGGAAGGTGAAAAGCAACGCGTGATCAAGGAATCCGAAGCCGCCAAGCTGCAGCAAATCAACGAAGCCGAGGGTGAAGCCCAGGCGATTTTCGAAGTGGCGGCAGCGACCGCCAAGGGTTTGTCTCTTGTCGCACAATCGCTGACCACGGATGGTGGCGAACAGGCGATGCAGTTACGCATTGCTGAGGCTTATATTCAGCAGTTCGGCGAGCTGGCGAAGGAAGGCAACACCCTGGTGGTGCCGGCTAACCTCACCGATCTGTCGTCCATGGTGGCACTCGCCACCACCATCGCCAAAAAACAACCACCCGGCAGCGTTTAGTCCGTTAAATCGGGTAAATCGTAAATCGGGGACAGACCACGTTTTTACGGAATGTTCAGTATTAAAAGTACATGGTGAAAAACCTGGCCGGTCCCCATCCAAAATCATTTGATCTGATAATCTTCGACTGTGACGGCGTGCTGGTCGACAGCGAGCGTGTCGCCAACGAAGTGTTCGCGCGCGTGCTTGACGAAGTCTGCGGCCTGCAATTCACCCTCGATGATATGTTCGATACCTTTGTCGGCCACTCGCGCGCACAGTGCCTGCAAAAAATCGAGGCCATGATCGGCGAACCACCACCACCCGAACTCGACCTGCGCTACCAGCACGACATCGATAATGCGCTAAAACAGACCGTACAAGCCATCGACGGCATCGAGGTCGTCCTGCAGACACTTGAATTACCCTACTGCGTTGCTTCCAGCGGCTCGCACGACAAGATGAAAATGACGCTCGGCAAAACCAGGCTGATGCGTTACGTCGAGGGCAATATCTTCAGCACCAGCGACGTCGAACGCGGCAAACCCCATCCCGATATCTACCTGCACGCCGCGCGCATGATGGGATTCGACGACCCATCGCGCTGCGCCGTCATCGAAGACAGCCCCATCGGCGTCACCGGTGCCGTCGCCGCCGGCATGCACGTATTCGGCTTCGCCGAACTGATGCCCGCCCGGCGCCTCCAAGAAGCCGGCGCCCACCTCGTCTTCAACCGCATGCTAGACCTTCCCGGTCTTATCGCAACTCACTAACCCAAGCGTCATTCCCGCGGAAGCGGCGGTCCGACGTCTTAAATCGTAAATCGGGGACAGACCACTAAATCGGGGACAGACCACGATTTACGACAGGTACTGCCTCGGGCTCAAACTTTAACGGCAAAAATCGTGGTCTGCCTCCGATTAGCGCGCGTCAGTACAAAAGTGCAGTGCGGCATGGATGCCGACGTTCCGACGCTTCGGCTCCTAGCGAATCCAGGGATGGACCGATCGGCGCTTGCGCCGATCGGTAGCGGCTTTTGCAGCGCATATTCGCGACGAAGCGTTCGCAGGTATATTTGGGAAATACGCAAAATTGCGCTAGAATGCGCGCCCTTTTTGGATATCATCACGGGTCATGGATTTTAACAGGCGTTTCGATGTAATTGTGGTCGGCGGCGGGCATGCGGGTACCGAAGCCGCGCTCGCGGCTGCGCGCATGGGCGTCGACACCCTGTTGCTCACGCACAGCATCGATACCCTCGGGCAGATGTCCTGCAACCCGGCGATCGGCGGCATTGGCAAGGGCCACCTGGTCAAGGAAATCGATGCCCTGGGCGGCGAAATGGCACTGGCTGCCGACAAGGCCGGTATCCAGTTCCGCATCCTGAATCGACGCAAGGGCCCGGCGGTACGCGCCACGCGCGCGCAGACCGACCGCCAGCTGTATCGCATGGCGATTCGCGAAAAGCTGGAAAACCAGCCCGGCCTGTCCATCTTTCAGCAGCCGGTAGTCGACCTGATCGAAAACGGCGATGCCGTCGAAGGCGTGGTCACGCAGCTCGGGTTATGCTTTTACGCACCAACCGTGGTGCTGACCGTCGGCACCTTCCTCGATGGCAAGATCCATATCGGTGAGTCCAGTTACGCCGGCGGCCGCGCCGGTGATCCGCCAGCCAGTGCGCTCGCCGAACGTTTGCGCGCGCGTCCGTTTCGTGTCGACCGCTTGAAAACCGGAACCCCGCCGCGCATCGACCGCAACAGCATCGACTACAGCCGCCTCGAAGAGCAGCCGGGTGATGATCCGCTGCCGCTATTCTCCACCATGGGCACTCTGGACATGCATCCCGAGCAGGTCTCCTGCCACATCACGCACACCAACGAAAAGACGCATGACATCATTCGCGAGAGCCTGCATCGCTCACCGTTGTTCAGTGGTGAAATCGAAGGCGTGGGCCCGCGTTACTGTCCGTCGATCGAGGACAAGGTGGTGCGCTTTGCCGACAAGGCATCGCACCAGATTTTTATCGAGCCGGAGGGTTTGAAGCTCGGTGAGATCTATCCCAATGGTATTTCCACCAGCCTGCCGTTCGACGTGCAGCAGCGTTTTGTCAACAGTATGGTCGGTTTCGAGCAGGCGCAGATTACGCGCCCGGGCTATGCGATCGAGTATGATTTTTTTGATCCGCGCGATCTGCGACCGACGCTGGAAACCCGCTTCATCGAAGGACTGTACTTTGCCGGTCAGATCAACGGTACGACTGGATACGAGGAAGCCGCGGCGCAAGGTTTGTTGGCGGGCGCGAACGCGGCAGCGCGCGTCCAGGGCAAACCCGCACTCGAATTGAAGCGCTCCGAGGCTTACCTCGGCGTGCTCGTCGATGATCTTATTACGCGTGGCACTAAAGAGCCTTACCGCATGTTTACCTCGCGCGCGGAATACCGGCTGATGTTGCGCGAAGATAATGCCGATCTGCGCCTGACCGAACTTGGTCGTGGTCTCGGCCTGGTCGAGGATGCCCGCTGGCGTGCATTCGAAGACTATCGCGAGCAATTGCTGCGTCTCGATCAGTGCCTGCAGGATCAATGGGTAAGGCCGGGTACCGAGGTTGCGCTTGAACTGCAACCGAAATTGCAAAACCCGCTGACCCGTGAGTATCGTTTCGCTGAAATCCTCAAGCGTCCGGAACTCGATATTGAAGACCTGATGCCCTTTATCGATGCGGCGGATGACTATCCTGCCGCGGTGCGTGCCCAGGCCGAGGTCAAGGTCAAGTACGCGGGTTATCTCGATCGCCAACAACAGGAGATCGACAAGGCAAGCAGGCACGAACAAACGCAGCTGCCGGATACGCTCGATTATGATGCGGTGCGCGGCCTGTCGAACGAAGTCTGTCAGAAACTGGCGCAACATCGCCCATCGACGATTGGCCAGGCCGGTCGTATCTCCGG
>Ga0316196_10000741_pt1 | contig 13316 bp, 12 predicted proteins | sample Eddsed2cm_MG_FD_204938 | JGI IMG/M metagenome (GOLD analysis project Ga0316196, IMG submission 204938) | Coastal sediment microbial communities from Maine, United States - Eddy sediment 2 cm | ecosystem: Environmental > Aquatic > Marine > Coastal > Sediment | place: USA: Maine | collected... | reverse complement strand
TTACAGCTGGGAGGTATAATTCGTGTTTAAGCGTTGGCGGGAGCTGGTGCCTTTTATTCGACAGTTTCGCGGTCATTTAAAATGGATGGTCCTGGGCACACTGTCCGGACTGCTGGCGGTGGCTTCAGCGGTGGGACTACTGGCTTTATCGGGCTGGTTTATATCCGCTGCTGCCTATGCCGGTCTGACAGCGATTACGGCACAGCTGTTTAATTTTTTTCATCCCGCCATCGGGGTTCGAGTTTTTGCCATCGGTCGTACGCTGGCGCGATATGTCGAGAGAATCGTTTCCCATGATGCCACCTTCAGGATCTTACAAAGCCTGAGGAGCTGGTTTTACCGCCATCTGGAGCCACTGGCCCCGTCCCGTTTGATGAATTTTCGCAGCGGTGACATATTAAACCGGATCGTGGCGGATATCGATGCTCTGGATAATCTGTATTTGCGCGTGTTTTCTCCCAGTGTGATTGCCCTGACCATGTCGGTTCTGGTGGTGGGTTTTCTTTGGCTGTTTGATCCGGTTATCTCAATGGTGACGGCGGTGTTTTTGTCGATGGCAGGATTTTGGGTGCCGCTGATGGCAATGCGACTGGGAGAGGGATGCGGACATGAGTTGGCCCAACACCTTTCAGATCTGCGTATCCGTATTGTCGAGGGCTTGCAAGGAATGCCGGAATTGTTGGTCTTCGGCGCACATCATCGTCACCTTGACACTGTAAAGCTAAGCAGTGGAGCATTGCTGAAAAGCCAGTTGCGTATGAGCCAAATCCTGGGGCTGTCCCAAGCACTGATGACACTGATTTCAGGGCTTGCCGTTTTGGCAGCCCTTTATCTGGCGGTCATTCTGGTAAATCGTGATGTGCTGGACGGCGCCGGCATGGCTTTGGTTACGCTAGCCGTCCTGGCATCATTTGAAGCTGTTTTTCCCTTGCCGGCAGCTTACCAATATCTTGGGCGTACGCGGGAAGCCGGCCGGCGGCTGCTGGAAATCGTAGATTCGAAACCAGAGGTGATTTTTCCCGGTCAATCCGTCACCCGTCCCCGGCATTTCGGAGTAAGATTTGAAAATGTATGTTTCCGATACAATCAAAAGGTTGGTTGGGCCCTGCGGGATGTCGATTTCCAAATACACCCGGGCCGGCGAGTCGCAGTGATTGGAGAAACCGGATCGGGAAAGTCGACCCTGATTCATCTACTGGTGCGTTTCAGAGATCCTGACGCCGGATGTATTCAAATAGGAGGTGTGGATGTCCGCAACTTCGGCGAATCAGATCTACGCCGTCATATTTCAGTCGTCGCGCAGCAACCTCACATGTTTAATGCCACCCTGAGAGAGAACTTGCTGATGGCCCGACCCGGCGCCGGAGAAGATGAATTGCTTGACGCCCTTAATTTCGCCCAGTTGCTGAATTTTGTATCCGCCCTGCCAGACGGTCTGGATACCTCGATCGGGGAGGCTGCCAAACTTCTATCCGGCGGCCAGGCCCGACGGGTGGCCGTTGCCCGGGCTATACTTCACAATGGGCCGCTGTGGGTGCTTGATGAACCGACCGAAGGACTTGATCCGGTGACAGAAAGGAGGATGATGGCCGCGATTAAGGCGCAGACAGCCGGCCGAAGCCTGCTATTGATAACTCATCGACTGATTGATCTTCACTGGATGGATTACATCGTCATGCTGGATAAGGGCCGGGTCGTGGCTCAGGGTACCCATGAAGAATTGCTCAAAGGAAACACACAGTACGCGTCCTTGCATCGGCGAATACCCTGAAAATGATTGAATATTGACGAATGAATATTGAATATTTAAGGTCCGCCTTGCGGATCAATTATAAAAAAAACATCATCGAATCCCTCGCGGCCAGTTGCGGAGTATCATCTAATGCAATAGAAATTTTACCGGAGCAAGCTGCGAGGAACTGGACCCTATTAGAAATTAATTTGACGGAGCGAAGCGACATCCACAAATCTTCAATCTTCAATAGTCAATTCCGGTTTGTCCGGATTGGGCATTCAATTATTACCTAATCCTCAATCCTTAAATAATTCCGTGCTGATGTAACGCTCGCCGGTGCTGGCTAAAATGGCCACAATGGTTTTACCGACGGATTCCGGGCGACCGGCAATTTCCTGGGCCGCCTTGATGGCGGCCCCGGAAGAAATGCCGCAAAGAATTCCGTCCAGTTTGGCCGCCTTGCGTGCGGTTTCAAAGGCATCATCGTTGGAAACCGTCACCACATCGTCGATGATGGACTGATCCAGCACCTCGGGGATAAAGCCGGCGCCGATGCCCTGGATTTTGTGCGGTCCTTTTGAACCGCCGGAGAGGACCGGAGAATCGGCCGGTTCCACAGCAATGGCTTTAAAAGACGGTTTTCTGGGTTTGATCACCTGGGCAATCCCCGTTATGGTCCCCCCGGTGCCGACCCCGGACACCAGGATGTCGACCTGCCCCTCGGTATCGCGCCAGATTTCCTCCGCCGTTGTTTCCCGATGGATCCTTGGATTGGCCGGATTGGCAAACTGATCCGGCATATACGCCTTGTTCTCCGACTCGAGTACTTCCCGGGCCTTAGCAATGGCGCCATTCATGCCCTCGGCGCCCGGGGTCAATATTAATTCCGCCCCCAGATGCTTGAGCAGGCTCCGTCTTTCTTCGCTCATGGTATCGGGCATCGTAAGACAAAGACGATAATTTTTGGCGGCACAGATAAACGCCAACGCAATTCCCGTATTGCCGCTGGTGGGCTCCACGATCAATGTCTGCGGATCGATCAATCCTTCAACTTCCGCAGCTTCGATCATCGAGGCTGCGATACGGTCCTTGACACTGCCCAGGGGATTGAAAAATTCGAGTTTTGCAAATATCTTTGCATCAAGGCCTTCATTTATTCGGTTGAGTCGGACCAGCGGTGTCGCTCCGATGGTACTGCTGATGAGGGAATGATATTTCATGGTCGGCCTCCTTCAGGTGATTGAATATTTTCGAATGAATTTAGCCAAATTCGATAGGTAAACGGTTCCACAGCCTGCCAAAAGAGGGATTGCGTGTTGGTTAAAGATCATGGCGTGATTGTTGACTGCACTATTCCTCTGGCGTGCTAAATCACCGCGTCAAACATCTCTAAAGCGGATTTTTTATTTTTAGATTTGTAGCTTAATCGCGGGGATTCCAAACTGACCGTTGTATCCGGCGGAATTGATTGGGTCAGCCAGACGTTACCGCCGATGACCGAACGGGCACCGATGACGGTGTCTCCACCCAGAATCGTCGCTCCTGCGTAAATAATAACGTCATCCTCGATGGTGGGGTGTCGCTTCTTTCCTCGAAATTGATCGCCCGAACCTTTCGGTAATGAAAGCGCACCCAGGGTTACGCTCTGATAGATGCGGACACTTTTACCGATCTTAGTGGTTTCTCCGATCACCACACCGGTGCCATGATCGATGACGAAACTTTCACCGATGTCAGCCCCGGGATGGATGTCGATACCGGTAACACTGTGGGCATACTCGGTCATAATTCGGGGAAGCAGAGGTACACCATATTCAAAGAGTTTATTGGCAACCCGGTATACAGCTATGGCGAAGATTCCCGGATAACTGAAAATGATCTCGTCATAGCTTTTGGCCGCCGGATCACCGTCATAGGATGCTGCCACATCGGTGGCGAGTGTCTTGCGAATAGACGGAACTTCTTCCAGCAGACTGAGCGCGAGTCGGTGGCCCTGCTCCGAACAATCACTGCAGGGCTGGTCGTATCGAAAGCAATCATGGCGAATGCTGAGCCCGATCTGTTCCGAAAGCATGTCAAAAACAGTGGCGGCAGATTGGCCCATGCTGTATCGCAAATTCACCGGATCGAGCTTTCCCCTGGTGAAATAGCCTGGAAAAAGAATTTCCCTCAGCCTGTCGATGATTTCGATGACACACTCTCTGGATGGAATCGGCTCATAGTCGACATGCGTATAGCATTCGCGGTCGTTGCAGGTATCGATGATTTCTTCAGCAATCCTGGGTAGTTGACTCCTGAGCTCAGACAGATTGTGTTCGTCGATTTTACAAGCATCACCCTTTTTAACGCTCTCGATCATATGGATGTGATCTCCTTAGAATTGAAAAACGGCTGCCATTGCATCTTCATATTTTTTCTTCATGCCATCTGTTGATTCTTCGATCTGTTTTTTCTGCGGACCGAACTCAACCGGGCATTCGGTTTGAAGCTGTTCAATGATTCGCTCCATTTCTGAAATGTGATTGTGCAGCTCTTCAACCTTGGATGCAACCTGTTCCTTTTCAGAACCCCTCAATTTATCTACTTTGCGAACCATATCGTACATTTTAGCCTTCCAGCCGTAGAGCTCGACATCAATGGCTTTGCAATAATCTTTAACTTCCATGCTGGCCTCCCTTTTGCTCTGATGATCAAAACCAGAGAAAACGAACGGTTTTTCAGTTAGCGTTCTCGGATCCGTATGATTTTAATCTCTCCTGGGTTAAATTCCCCGCAGCTTGCTGCGATAAAAGTGAGTTAAATCCTAAAAACATGATACTCCGCGGCTTGCCGCGGAGAGATTTCATTTTGGCGGGTATTTCTCTCATCCCACAAATCAAACATAACCCTGAAATTTGCCGTGTCAACAATACCACCCTGTAGATACTGTATTCCTTTTTGTTCGGTTGCGCAGTTCAGCCTGCGAAAAGCCCTTCGGTTGTGAGCCAAGGGTTGAACGACCCAGGATCGAACGGCTCTCTCCGACGGGATCGGGGACGGATTGTATCGAAATCAGCGACCACTAGCAAAGCTGGGGGTATGAGGAAGACCTCTGGAAGGGGCTGAAGCCACGCTCTGCTGGTGATCGCTGATTTCGATTAACTCCCTTGATAAGCCGCCGGCTTTGTTCAGCTTTAGATCAATGAGCCGTGATCACCTGGCAACGGTAGAACCTTTTCAATTCTCACCCCGATAGGTTGTGGTGGCTTATCAAGGGAGTTAGCCGATCCGGGTCTAGTGTTGGGGGTTGAAAAACCCAAACTGATCTTATAGGAAAATTTTCTCTTGACAGGAATTCAACCGGCGTGTATTTCATACTTTAAAGATATAGAATAAATAAATGTGAAACTGGCGGGTTGCTTAAAAAACGGCAGTTTTGGCAAGTCCTGAGGAAGCGGGGTCCAATGAAGCTATCGACGCGAAGCCGATACGGCACAAGAATCTTGGTGGATCTAGCCCGTAATAGTCATCAAGGACCAGTTCAAATCGGTGAAATCTCCAAACGCCAGGATATTTCGGTAAAATATCTCGAACAACTCATTCGACCATTAAAACAGGCCAATCTGGTTAACAGTGTCCGGGGACCCAAAGGTGGTCATTTGCTGGCCAAGAACCCGAAGGACATTACGCTGGGTCAAATTGTGCGGTTGTTTGAAGGACAAAGTGAGCTGGTTGAATGTATCAGTAATCCCCAAAAATGTTCCATGTCCGATGATTGTCAGGTGAGACTTGCCTGGAAGGAGGCCACCATGGTTCTTTTCGAAAAACTGGACAATAAGACCATCGCCGATTTAATGGAGGGAAACCATTGTGATGTGGAAAGCGATTGACGGCCTAACAGGCGAACATGGGGCGATTTCCTTCCTACTCTCTTACCGGGTTTTATCTAACAACATGTATTAAGGAACGTAAGGTTTCAGGTGTCAGGTTTCAGCAATTAAAAAATTTCAAATAATAAATCACAAAGACCAAATGGCTCGACATGCCGTTCGACAGGCTCACGGTCCTGAGCAAAGTCGAAGGACTCACCACCCTGAGCCCAGTCGAAGGGCAAATCACAATGACCGAAATTCAAAATTCGACACGGCTGAGCTCGTCGCAGGCCAAACAATAGGCGTTTGGCCTTATTTGAGATTTGGATATTGTAATTTGGGATTTATTTGAAATTTGGTGCTTGTAATTTGTTATTTCCGGTTTATCCGGATTAGCCTTTTAGTAACCATTAAACGATCAGGAGGATACCATGAAAAAAATTCTCATTCTAGGTTCAGGTGCCGGCGGAACGATGGTGGCCAACAACTTACGCAAAAAGTTGAGTCCTAAACAGTGGGATGTCACTATCATCGACAACGATGAAATCCATCATTATCAGCCCGGATGGTTGTTTATTCCCTTCGACGTGTATACGGCGGAAGATTGCCAAAAACCCAAGCGGGAATTTATCCCCGATGGTGTTAACTTTGTGTTCGATGAGGTGATCGGCCTTGATAAGGAAAGCCGCACGGTAGAAGGCAAAAAAGGCAAATATGACTATGATTTTCTGGTGATTGCCAGCGGTTGCACGATTGTACCGGAAGAAGTCGAAGGGATGATGGATGACTATGGCAACAATATTCACGATTTTTACACCCTTGACGGCGCCGTCGCCTTGCGTGAAAAAATGAAGTACTTTTCCTCCGGGCGCATGGTCTTCAACATTGCCGAATTGCCATACAAGTGCCCGGTCGCACCGATTGAGTTTATCTTTATGGCCGATTGGTTTTTCGATATCCATGGTGTTCGCGACAATGTCGAGATCGAATTGGTGACCCCCATGGCCGGTGCCTTTTCAAAGCCCATCGCTTCCGGGATCCTGGGTGAAATCGCCGTTCAGAAAAATATCAAAGTAACTCCCAACTTCGATATCGCCCAGGTTAACGCCGAGGAAAAGACTATTGAATCCCACAAGGGCGAAAAAGTTGACTATGATCTACTGGTGGCCATACCGCCCAATTTCGGCGCCAAGTTCCTCGAAGGTTCGGGACTGGAAGACCCCCTGCGATTCGTTGAAACAGATAACTTCACCCTGAAAGCCAAAAACGCGGACCATATCTACGTGGTCGGGGACGCCACCAATGTGCCGGCATCCAAGGCCGGGGCGGTGGCCCACTATCAGTCGGAAACCCTTGTTGAAAATATCATTCGCGAGATTGACGGCCAGGAACCCAAGCCCACATTTGACGGGCATGCCACGTGTTTTATTTGCTCGGGTTACGAAAAAGCTTTTCTCATCGATTTCAACTACGAATACGAGCCGCTGCCCGGCAAATTCCCATTCCCGGGGCTGGGACCTTTCAGCTTGCTTGGAGACAGCTACTTGAATTACTGGGGTAAGATGATGTTTAAGTGGGTCTATTGGAATATGATGCTCAAAGGCGTTGAATTGCCCCTGGAGGATCAATTGACAATGGCCGGCAAAATGAGACACAGCCTGGCGACAGGATAAGGAGGCAGCCATGACAAATGAGGAATTAATTCTGGAGCGACTCGATCGCATAGAAGCCCAGCTGGCTCCAATTGCACAAACCGCCGGCGGCATTAAAGACCTTCGGGAAGATTTGATACCCCTGAGCGGCCAGGCCTTCCGCCTCCTGATCCAGGAATTGGAGGATGTGGAGTCAAGTTTTCAGCTGGAAGATCTGTTAACGCTGTTCAAACGTGCGCTACGCAGCGTCAAACCTGTTATATTTTCCCTGGAACAGCTTGAAAATATTGTGGATTTCATCCTTACGATTGAACCCCTGCTCAAATCCGCCGTGCCCCAGGTCATCAATTACCTGGATGAACTGGAGCAAAAAGGTGTGCTGCGCATCATCACTGCCACCCTGGATGTGCGTGCCAAGATCGCCTCGGCTTACACCCCCGAAGACATCGATAAGATCGGCGACGGTGCGGTGGCGCTACTCGGACTGGCTAAAAAACTCAGTGATCCGGAGGCCGCTGATTTTCTGGAGAAAATTGCCGATTTACCGTCCAAGGTTGATCTGGCCGGTGCCAAACCCGTCGGTCCCTTCGGCATGCTGGGGGCGCTATCCAGCAAAGAGGCCAGACAGGGGCTGGGTGTATTAATGGAGCTGACCAAAGCCATGGGCTCGCTAAAAAACGGCGGCAGCTCGGCAAGGGTTGAAGAAGCGGACCCCATCGCCTGAACATCTTGAAATGTTGTTTGAAAGTTAGTTGATTTTGGTTGCAAACCCTTATATGTTTGCAACCAAATCACTTAAAATTTCAAAATCGGCGGGAGAATTCCAATGGAAAAACAGATGGTCCAGTGTGAAGACGGACGGCGCAGACAGGCACGCATCCATGGTATTCCCAAACAGGAAGGCGATTTTAAAGTCTGGAACGCCGGTGTCCGGTTAAAGGGAAAACACGTCTCGGGAGAAGCGTGGTACAGTCACAAAACCAAGACCTGGTATTTTTTAGCAAATCCGGAGGGCAAACACGCGCATCTGATGGAACGTATCAGCAAGCAGCTGCGCGAGGAGTCCATCAAACAATTGCAGGATCAGTTAAAGGCCTTGGAAACACGGCACATCATTGAGCAGAAGAAAATTTCAGAACATCGTGCTGCCAAGGAAGCCTTAGAGACCGAAATAGATGCGGTCAAAGAAAAAATTAGAAAATTGGAATCGGGAGCGCCGCTGGAACCGGATAAGCCGCTGGAATATTCTCGCCAGATAAAAAGACAATGATTGAAGTCGGCAAAACGCATGGCGCAGAGCGCAAATGGCATCTAAGCACCGACCTCGACCACGCCGGCGCTACAGATTTGTCCGGCGAGATTAAATGCAGATTCGGGCCAAATTAGAATCGGTATGCCCTCTTCGCCTTATCCAATCAGCTCATGAAAATTGTCCTGGCTACCTTTGGATCACGCGGTGATGTCCAACCCATGCTGGCCCTCTCCTTGGCCCTGATATCAAAGGGCCATGATGTTCTGTTAGCGGCACCACCGGAAAAGGCGGTCTGGGCGAAACAACTCGGCTGTCCATTTCATCGGCTTGGAAGCAATGTGACCGCCTTCATCGATGATCTGGAAAATGCTCATTCATTACGTTCTGCTATTTGCTTTGTATCTTTTTTGCGAAAAGAATTAAATGCTCAATTCGATTTCCTGCCAAAAATCATCGCCGGGGCCGACCTGGTAATCGGTTCATCTTTAACCTTTGCCCTGTCGACCATAGCCGAGTTCATGGGAATTGAATATCGCTATATCGCGTTTACTCCTCAGTTGTTCCCTTCCGCCTGGCACCCCTTCCCGGCCTTCAAACATCAAAGGTTTCCGAAGTGGTATAACCGCCTGACCTGGCGATTCGGCAGGCTGCTTGATCGTTATAACATCAGCCGGCTGATTAACAACCACCGCAGGCAACTCGGTTTAAAACTGATCCAGGATACCTGGCGCAATATCACGGGGCAACATATCATCGTGGCTTCTGACAGCGCGATTTCCGAAGTTCCGCCGGACGTCGTCGAGCCTGCCTTTACGCAAACCGGCTATATGCATTTAAATCAGCAAGATCAACATCTACCGGGTTTGGACGCATTCCTGGAGGGCGGCTCGACGCCTGTCTATGCTGGATTCGGCAGCATGCCCGTCCGGGATCAAACCAGCAGCGTTTCTTTAATCGTTGAAGCTGCACGACTATCCGGGCAAAGGGTGGTCATCAGCAAGTTCTGGGAGGAGCCATCTGAATTTTCGAATGCGGATAATATTTTTTTTATTAAAAATTTTCCCCATTTAAAACTCTTCCCCAACATGGCCGCGGTGATCCACCACGGTGGAGCAGGAACCACTGCAAGCACTGCAATCAGTGGCGTACCCCAAATCATTGTGCCCCACATCCTGGATCAATATTATTGGGGCAACCAGATATATCAATCCAAACTCGGTCCCCGCCCTATCTGGCGCTCCGAATTGACTTCAAAAAAACTTGCGGCCTCCATCCGAGAATGTTTGTCGGATAAAAGCATTCAACAGAAAGCCAAGGAAACCTCAGGTCTTATAAAACAAAACGATAGTTTGGATCTTACCGTGAGAGAAATACTGAGATATCAATGTTAATCAGCACATTCAAAATGTTGACATATAATCACATATGAAGCAATATCCTAATTAAATTTCATACTCTCAATTAAGGTAAGTTAATGGAAGATAATGACTGCAAGCTTATAGAGATTAAACAAAAATTACCGGGCTTTAATCAATTTATTGGTTCTTGGTTATATAGAGGAGATATCAATTTTGTGGTTGATGTAGGACCGGCCAATTCGGTATTTAGGTTAATCGATTCGTTGACAGAAATGAAAATTGAGACCATCGATTATATTTTTTTAACCCATATACATATTGACCATGCAGGAGGACTTGCTCGATTTTTAGAGCATTTTCCTATGGCAAAGGTCGTTTGTCATGAGAAAGGAATTAAGCATTTAGTTAATCCCAATAAGTTGTGGGAAGGTAGTGCTAAAATACTTGGAGAGATCTCCGAAATCTACGGTCCTTTAAGTCCTGTAGAAGAAAAGTATTTCATCTCTCAAAATGATACCCTCGATAAGGACATCGTCGTAATAGACACGCCGGGCCATGCACCTCATCATCTCAGTCTTGTTTATAAGGGGAATCTATTTGTGGGAGAGGCAGGTGGAAATTATTTACTTGTTCAGGGTAAAGATTACCTTCGCCCTGCGACGCCACCAAGATTTCATTTAACCACTTTTCTGAACAGCATAGAAACGTTAATCCAACTTGAAGATATGCAAATATGCTATGCTCATTTTGGAAAAGCAGATAGCTCCCATGAAATGTTAAAAAGAAGTAGAGATCAAATATTAAATTGGGAAAAGATTATTCGCAGAGAACTATCGTCTGATGCCAACGATCTTTTAGAAAGATGTGTCAAAAGCCTATTATCAGAAGATCCGGAATTGCGTGCTTTTCAACACATGGAATCAATTGTTCAAAAAAGAGAACTTTTTTTTATTCAAAATTCAATAAAAGGCTATCTGCAGTATTTAGAAAGTAGATAGCAAAGATTTATTTTTACAGCAGCATACCATTACAAATACGGAATCAAATTGTTTAGAATCGTCGTTCCTATAATAGTTATTTTAGGGCTGGTTTGGGTAGCTTGCAGCAGCAATTATTCAAATCCGGCTGAAAAAGAATCAACAAATGTCGCCGCGATAATAGGGCCTGATTACCGAAGCCGAGGGAATGTTCCATTTGACAGTCTCGAAGGAATACTCGTATCTTCTACAGGGTGTGAAGTCACGTATACTTACTTCAAGCCAAGAGAGGTATCGAATGACGTGCTCGTCGTACTTGGTCATGGCTTCATGCGAAGTAAAAAAAGGATAGCACATTTAGCTCAACATGCTTCCAGTTGGGGGTTATCGGTTGTTAATTTAGAATTTTGCAATTCAAAATTTTGGGCTGGGAATCATGATCGTAATGGTGCCGATATGGTTGCGGTAGCACAAAAAATACGCACAAGTAAAGTCATTTACGTCGGATTCTCGGCCGGTGGTTTAGCGGCGATAATAGCAACAAATTTGGATAATAATACAATGGCATTATTTGGCCTTGATATGGTAGACAACAAAGGGTCAGGAAAAAAAATAGCCCCAGTCCTGGCAGTTCCTTTTTACGGTTTAATTGCCGCACCATCCTCCTGTAACGCGAATAATAATGGTCTGGATTCATATGCACTTGCGCCACATTCAAAGGTGATTAAAGTTGAGGATGCCAGCCACTGCCATTTTGAATTTCCAATGGACGGAAAGTGCTCATTCGTGTGCGGTAAAGGCGAGAGGCGATTCAGCCGTGAATTGATCCAGCAAACGATTGTGGGACTTACAACTGCATTTTTGTTATGGCAGACCGGCATAGACACCAATGGCGAGACCTGGTGGTCCGATAGGCAACCAAATTACAATACTCTGAGGGATGCCGGTTATATAAAAAAGCCGATAATTGACGGGACAGCGTTAACTAATAAAGAACTCCAAAATTAGTACAACATAGCTCCAACAAAGCTTGAATAATTAGAGACCATAAAAGTTTAAGATATCATCTTTCCCGGTTTTCAGGCTGCTGGTGACGCTATCTGCTATTATATTATATAATTCCATATAGTTGAAGTTGAATCCACTCAAACGATATCTTGAAGCGAGCAATCGTTATTTGTCAGCCTATCCTTTCTATTCACACCTCAAAATCAGGCTATAAGATGTGTGCAAAATTTAAAGTTCCTTGGAAATCTTGCAATTTATAGTGAAAATAGGGTAGATAAATTTAAGGTGTTCAAATGATCGATAAAACCTGTTTGATTGAAAATATCCGCTCGCGATTTAAAGACGGCATGACCGTTATGGTCGGTGGCTTCGGTGTGCCTGGCACTCCTTTCACCCTCATCGATGCATTGCTGGCAACCGGAGCCTCGGATCTGACGCTTATTAAAAACGAGGCCAACGAAGACCACATGGGATTGTCCAAACTGATCGAGGCCGAGCGCTGCAAAAAGATCATCACGTCGCATCTGGGGCTTAACGCCACCGTAATAGGGTTTATGAACCGGGGAGAGATCGACGTCGATTTTTATCCCCAGGGAATTCTGGCGGAAAAGATCCGTGCCGGCGGTGCCGGACTCTTCGGCTTTCTGACCGATATCGGTATCGACACCATCCTGAGCGACAAAAAGCAAACGGTAACCATTGACGGCCGCAAGGTGATTGTCGAGCCGGCCCTGCGTGCCGATGTGGCCCTCATCCATGCGGCAGTGGCCGACGGCAGCGGCAACCTGGTATATGAAAAAAGCGCACGTAATTTCAACCCTTTGATGGCCACAGCAGCTGATACGGTCATCGCCGAGGTCGAGCGGGTCGTAGAGACCGGCAGTCTGGATCCAGATCAAATCCACACGCCTGGTGCCTTTGTGGACTATCTGGTTGAGATCAAAGAACTAACCCAAGAGTACGGGATATTGGCACATCATGTCATATAAAGAAAAAATAGCCAAGCGGGCCGCCCGGGAAGTTTTGCCGGGGCAGGTGATCAACCTGGGCATCGGGATTCCAACCCTGATTCCGGATTACCTGACGGCTGAAACACCGGTCTGGGTTCATTCCGAAAACGGCATCCTGGGTATGGGTCGGCGCTGCCGCCGTGGGGCGGAAGATCGCAATTTGATCGACGCCGGCGGAAGCTACGTCACCTTGCAACCCGGAGCGGCTTTTTTTGACAGCGGGCTGTCGTTTGCCTTGGTACGCGGCGGGCGTTTGGATGTCGCCTTTTTAGGCGCCCTGGAAATTTCTCGATCAGGCGACCTCGCCAACTGGATAATCCCCGGCAAGCACGCTCCGGGGATCGGCGGCGGTATGGAGCTGGCCCAAAAAGCCCGGCGGGTGATCGTTACCACCACCCACACTACCCGCGGTGGAGAGCCAAAAATATTGAATCATTGCACCCTGCCCTTGACTGCCAAAAGCTGTGTAAACA
>Ga0316196_10000740_pt1 | contig 13324 bp, 12 predicted proteins | sample Eddsed2cm_MG_FD_204938 | JGI IMG/M metagenome (GOLD analysis project Ga0316196, IMG submission 204938) | Coastal sediment microbial communities from Maine, United States - Eddy sediment 2 cm | ecosystem: Environmental > Aquatic > Marine > Coastal > Sediment | place: USA: Maine | collected... | reverse complement strand
AACTGGGGATTTCCCATGTGCCGGAGGGCAGACGCTTATTTGAAAATCTGACGATTACCGAAAACCTTAAATTGGCCACCTTTGCCAGGAAAGATAAGGATCAGATTCAGCAGGATGTCAAACGGATGTTTTCCATTTTTCCGCGGTTAGAAGAACGTCAAAGCCAGAAATCCGGCACCTTAAGCGGCGGTGAGCAGCAGATGCTGGCTGTGGGCAGAGCTTACATGAGCGGACGTAAGGTCATGCTGCTGGATGAACCCTCCATGGGGCTGGCGCCTTTGCTAATGATGAGCATGTTCGATGCCCTGAAGGAAATCAACCAAGAGGGCACGACCATTCTGCTAGTGGAACAAAATGCCCGCATGGCGCTGCAATTTGCCCAACGGGGGTATGTGCTGGAAAACGGCCACATGGTGGTGGAAGGACCTTCTGATGAACTGCTGGAGAATCCGGAGGTTAAAAAAGCATATTTGGGTGGCTGATTGAAGGGGAGGAAAGGGCAGGGTGTGAATCAAGAGTGTTGGTTATTGGAATATCCGTGGCAATTTGTGGTATGTCGACATGTAAAGGTAAGGGGTACTGGAGTAATGGAGTGTTGGGTTTAAAAGCGGAAATGAATCTGATTTTTACTCTACATGATACAATTTTTTGCATTGTATCAACCACTAATCAACCCATTACTCCATCACTCCAGTATTCCACTACTTTACTATTAACCTCCTCCTTTTATAAAGAGAAGATGACCGGCGCTTACCAACAGCTGCGATTTACAACCGGGGCAGGGAGATGATTGAAAAAATACCTTTCGGAAAAACCGGTCATTTGAGTTCCAGAACCATTTTCGGTTCAGTGAGTTTAGGCAGGGTCGGCCAATCCGAGGCGGATGGCATCTTGGAGCTTTTATTGGAATTTGGGGTCAACCATATCGACACCGCTCCCAAATACGGGGAGGCCGAATTGCGTCTGGGACCCTGGATGAAAAAATATCGGGATCAATTTTTTCTGGCGACCAAAACCAATGAGCGGACTTACCAGGATGCCAAGGACCAATTTCAACGATCTTTAGACAGACTTCAGGTGGATCATGTTGACCTCCTTCAGTTTCACAACCTGACAGATATCGTGGCGCGGGAAATTATTATGGGACCCGGCGGTGCTTTGGAATTTCTTGTTGAAGCCAGGCAAACGGGATTGACGCGATTCATCGGCATCACTGGTCATGGTCTCGATACGCCGAAGTTTCACCGGCAATCCCTTGAACGTTTCGCCTTTGATAGCGTGCTTTTGCCGTGCAATTATCTGCTGATGCAGGACCCAAATTATGCCAATGAATTCGAACAACTCGTCTCTTATTGCCATGAGCGTCAAATTGCCGTACAGACAATTAAATCAATTGCCAGGCGATATTGGGGCGATAAAAATTGGAGCCGGAGCACCTGGTATGAACCGCTATCCGATGAAGCGGCCATCGCCAAATGTGTTCACTGGGTATTCAGTATTCCCGGAATTTTCCTCAACACGGTCGGTGATTTGCAGGAACTACCCAAGGTTCTGAAGGCTGCGGATGGTTTTGAGAAACGCCCAACTGAGGAAGAAATGAGCGCCATCGTCGAAAAAATGAGTATGCAGACGCTGTTTAATTAACTTCACCCTAACGTTTCAGCCACTTATGACTATAGACTATTGAACCGTCCCTTTGATTTTTACTCCATCTGAGTATCCAATACCTATTCCATATTCAAGGCTTGACAGCCTCCACTTCCAGTCTGACCATGTCCACGTGGACCAGACCGTCTTTATCCGGCGGGTGCTCGACCAGGTAGGCGTCTAATATAGCCTCGATAAACGCTTCCTTCATCTGCTCGGGAATCATTGACAGGTATGGCAACCAGGTGCTCCTGATCCAGCCAGTAAAACCATCTTTGCCCTTGTGTTTCATGTCTTTGGGAATTAACTCCACACGGCGGGGTTTGAACCCGGCCTGGGATAGCCATCGCTGGTACTCGTCAACATTGTAAAATCCATAAGGAAAAAGGAAATCGGCGAAAAAGGGCGACCATTTGGGTTTTTTCAGCAATTCATCCAATATTTGGGTTATCTCATGGGCATTTCCTCTGCCGCCCATCTGAAACAGCAGACGTCCGCCTTTTTTCAAAGCTTGCCCGACCCGGTGCAACATCCGCAAATGGTCTTTAATCCAATGAAGTGCGGCATTGGAAAAGGCCACATCGAACCATTCCACATATTCCATATCCCGGACATCAAGAAGTTCGTACATCAGATGAGGCCCACTCGCATTGGCATGGTGACGATCAGCAAGCTCGATCATTTCCGGCGAGCTGTCAATTCCGACCACCCGGCCCTCCGGAAGCTGAGCCGCAATTGCGGCGGTAGCCTTTCCGTCCCCGCAGCCAATGTCGAGCACCGTCTCATTGCCGCGTAAATGCAGCTTCTCGGTTAGTTCGCAGGCCCATTTAAATTGTTCGGCGGAATGTTGTGCATAATCTGCGGCATCCCATCGGTAATTTCTTTCAGACATGACGGCCCTTCTTCGTTCAAAATCGGAGTTATAACCCATTAAAAGGTAATTTAAAGGTTGCCAACAGTTCTTGAAAGTCTCGGCCTTGGAGTAATGGAGTACTGGAGTGTTGAAAAAAAAGACATCAATCCTTTCGTCAGTACTCCAATACTCCAGTAATCCAATACTCCAAAATTAATTGAAATTGAAAGCTACTACGATGGTTTACCATTTTTGGGTTATAGATCCGTTTAAAAATATTAGCCAAATATATTTGGCAATGCGGGCTCGAATTCGACCGGAGTCAACCACCGAGCAACCGGTTTGGCAGATAGGTGACCAGCTCAGGTAACAGGATCAGTACCAGGATCGTTAGCAAAATGGGTAATAGAAAGGGGACCAGCGCCCAGACGACGTCTTCGAAGGTCTGATTGGTGATGCCAACGAGGACATAGATCACATTTCCGAAAGGCGGGGTGATCACCCCAACCGAGAGCGATATGACCATCAGCACGCCGAAAAACAGAGGATCGACGCCAACGACCTTAACCATCGGCGCCATGATCGGCGTGAAAATGAGCACGGACTCGATAACCGACATAAAGCAGCCGACAATCAGGAAAAAGAACATCAGGATGATTAGCAGTATTGTGGAGTTGGTGGTTACCTGGACAATACCCTCGGCTAGGGTCAACGGTATTTGCAGTCTGACCAGGAGCCAGCCATAAAGACCGGCGACCGAAATTATGAATAAAATGATGGCGGTAAACTCTATCGTGTGCCTAAAGATATCGAGAAGATCTTTCCAGCTGACATCCCGGTAGATGACCATGCCGAGAATGATGGCGTATATGCTGGCGACCGCTCCCGATTCGGTCGGTGTGAAAATACCGGACCAAATACCGCCGACGATAATCAGGGGTGTCATCAGCGATAAAAAGGCTTTTTTGGACAGTCCGGCGATCTCCCTAAACGGCGGCCTTGGCATCAACGGCATTGTCACTCGGTAAGACAGAACAACCGTCATTATCATCAGGGCGCCTCCGAGAATCACCCCGGGGATCAAACCGCCGATAAATAAACCGCCGACACTGACATCAGAGAGCCACCCGTATATCACCATCGCCACGCTGGGCGGTATTATCGGGCCAATAACCGAAGAGGCTCCGGTGATGCCGGTGCTGAATTTTAAAGGATACCCCTGATCCTGCATGGCCCTGATTTCCAAGGCGCCCAGCCCGGCCGCATCTGCCACGGCCGTCCCTGACATGCCGGCGAAGATCATGCTGGCCAGAACGTTTACATGTCCCAGTCCTCCTCTGAGGTGTCCTACCAGGGAGTTGGCAAACCTGAAAATACGCGGTGTAACGCTGCCCTTGTTCATCACGTTGGCGGCTAAAATAAAGAAAGGCACGGCCAGCAATGGAAAGTTGTTGACACCGTGCATCATTTTTAAGGGCAGCAAGGTTATGGGAATGCTCAATAAATCGTTTTCCAGCCAGAGCACGGCCAAGCAGGTCAAACCAATGGAGGCACACACCGGAATACCTACCAGAAATAGGACGATGAGAAGGCCAATGAAGAAGATCAGGGTAAACATATTGGTTGTTCTTACTCCTCAAACCGTTCTTATGAAACTGCATTAAGATATGTCAGGGAACTCGCTTCGCTCGCACCCTGACCTACGCAATGAAGAGAATGTCGGAGACAATCGGTGACTAACATTCGGCGTTATAAAATAACCGGGCAGCCGGTGTTCATCACCGCCATGCGCCATTGTCGGATGCCATATCTCAAAAATCTCGTAGGTCAGGTTGCGCCGCAGGCGTTACCTGACTTGGGAAAATATCCTATATGAAACATTCAGTTTCTTTTTCGATCAAACTGGCCGCTTCGGCAGCCAGCGGCTATGCTGACCCCTGACCCCTGAACCCGCAACCCATGTACAGCTAATTTGCATCAGTATTGTTGACGCGATTACAGACATTTCTGTTGCATTCGAATTTACGATAAATCAGGGGTTCTGAATTTTAAGAGCGTCTCTTTTATCATTCCCAAATGGAAGATGACGATGCCGCTTGCCCCTACGAAAAGACCCAGGTAAAAATAGCTGATACTTATTTCCAAAGCAGTTGTTTTGGCTGGGTATTGGATGATCATTATGGAAACGGTGCCGAACCATACGCAGAGTATGAAGATTCCGGTCAGGGCTTCGCTGAGAAGCTGTAAGACCAGCCGGGCTCGGCCTGAAAGCCGACGAGGTACAATGTTTATAACGATGTGGGCCTTGCGAAACCAGGCCGAGGCCGAGCCAAGGAACACGGTCCAGACACAAAAAAAACGCGAAGATTCTTCGGCCCAAGGGGTGGGGAAATGAATGATATTGCGGGTGACCACTTCCAAAAGAACGCAAGCCATCATGGCTAAAAAGGCGACAAGCGCTCCGATATCGTAAAACCGAACCAAACGCGACACCATCAATATCTCCCAGTCAATTCAGCCGATCACTTCGGTCGACTACCCGCCTGAACGGATTCATGAATTTTGGACAGGCGGTCGCCGGATGTCAGATAGGGGTACTATTCGCAGATCTTCTTGATTTCAGCGGACACTTCCGGGGCCAGCTTGCCGATGGCTTTTTCAATGGCCGGCATGGCCTTCGTTCGGATGGCTTTGATATCAGGCGTGATGAATTCCATCCCTTTATTTTGAAGCTCGGTGCTGTAGAATGCATCTTTTTCATCCTCTACCTTATCACCGTAGGCCCGCGCTTCGGCCACCGCTTCGCGGATAATTTTCTGGTCCTCGGGCGCAAGTTTGTCGAACCAGGCTTTGCTGGCCACCCAATGCCAGGGGAAATAAACATGGCCGGTCAGAATGATGTACTTCTGAACCTCCCACAGCTTCCGGGAGTAAGGTGATACCAGGCTGTTTTCATGGGCATCTACCTGGCCGGTCTTCATTGCAAGGTAGATTTCCGGCGCCGGGATGACGGTGGGCAATGCGCCGAGCTCCTGCCAGACGTCAACCCAAATGGGAATCGCCGGCAAACGCATCTTCAGACCTTCTATGTCATCCGGCCCCAAGATCCTGCGATTTGAGGTCATGTGCCGGGCGGCTCGCTTCTGAGGTCCAAAGTCCAAAACGCCGCCTTTTTCCTCCGCCAATTGAGCAATTTTCTTGCCCATGGGGCCTTCAAGATAGGCTTTCACACATTCCCAGGTCGGCAGATAGAAGGGAATCGTGATGGGGTCGTACTGTTTGGCGAACATGGTCCGGAAAATACCGCCTGTCAGCGCCATTTGTGTCTGGCCGATCTTCATCAGTTCGAGTACGGCCTTCTCTTTTCCTAATTGGCCGCTCATAAAGATCTTGACACTCATCCGGCCGCCGGAGTTCTTCTCGACAATCTCCTTGAATTTTTTGATGCTGGCCTCTTCCGAGCCTCCGGGCTTCATAGTGCAATTGACATCGATACTAACATTTGCCGCCGGCACATTCCCGCACATGAAGATAATCGCAAATACGCCAACAAATCCCAAAACTATTTTCTTACCCATTGGTTGCCTCCTTTTTGTTGATTCTGTATTTAGCTTCAAAAGCTCGCACTTCGGGAAAGCCGATGAGGTCATTAAAATCCCCAAAGTTCGTCATCTCCGCAACGATGGCCTGGGTTGTCCCCTCTTTTCTGAGTACTTTCATTGCGCGTTGCATGGCCTTGGTTGCAGCCAGCAGACACGAGACAGCAAAAGCAACCAGTTTAAAGCCCATCTCATTTAACTCCGCTGCCGTAAGAAGCGGTGTTTGTCCGCCTTCAATCATGTTGGCCATTGCAGGCCTGTCAAAGCTGTTGGCCACGATCTTCAATTCTTCTTCAGTTTGCGGTGATTCAATGAAGATGACATCGGCGCCCGCCTTTTCATACATCTTTCCCCTTCGGATGGCCTCTTTAAGACCCAATACCGAGCGCGCATCCGTTCGCGCGACGATCAGAAAATCATCATTTCGCCTGGATTCAACGGCAGCTTCGATTTTCAGGGCCATTTCGCGGGTATCAATGAGTCTTTTGCCCTCGGTGTGGCCGCATTTTTTGGGAATTTCCTGATCCTCGAGCTGGATGGCGGAGGCGCCTGCCCATTCAAACGCCTGCACAGTTCGCCTGACATTGATGACGCCGCCATAACCCGTATCACCATCTGCCAGCAGGGGTACGTTGATCGCCCTTGCCATATTCTGAACCCTCTCTGCGATCTCGGAAAGCGTCATGAGCCCTGCATCCGGCAGCCCAAGATGAGAAGCAGACTGTCCAAATCCGGATAAGTAGACCGCTTCAAAGCCTGCTCTCTCTATGACCTTCGCGGAGACCATGTCAAAGGCGGCAGGTGCCACCAGGATGCTGTTCCTGGCCAGCCGTTCCTTCAGATTGATATCGGGCATATCTCAAGTTCTCCCCATTCCCTAAATGTACTTGACAACCAGATCGCCTATCTCTCTGGTGCCGATACCCATTTTTCCAGCTTCCATACTTTTCAGGTGATTTGCAATGGTCTTCATTACGGCCTTTTCTACGATACCGGCAGCTTCTGCCTCCCCCAGAAAATTCAACATCATATGCCCGGCCATGATGGCGGCAAGGGGGTTGATCAGGTTTTTTCCCGTATACTTAGGTGCGGAGCCCCCAATGGGCTCAAATATGGCGGTACCCTGGGGGTTTATGTTTCCTCCCGCAGCAACTCCCATCCCCCCCTGGATCATAGCGCCAAGGTCGGTTATTATATCACCGAACATATTGTCGGTGACTATGACATCAAACCATTCCGGGTTTTTCACCATCCACATGCAGATGGCATCAACATGGGCATAATCCCTTTCGACATCCGGATAGTCAGCCCCCAATTCTTGGAAAACCCTCTCCCACAGGTCAAAGGCATAGGTAAGAACATTGGTTTTGCCGCATAATGTCAGTTTCTTTCTTGTGTTTCTTGTTTGGCAGAATTCATAGGCGTAGCGCAAACACCTCTCCACCCCTTTTCGGGTATTGATGGATTCCTGTACTGCGATTTCATCCGGGGTGCCTTTTTTTAAAAACCCTCCGGAACCCGCGTAGAGTCCTTCTGTGTTTTCCCTCACAACAATGAAATCAATCTCTTCCGGCCCCTTATCCTTCAAAGGCGTTGCGATGCCCGGATAAAGCTTCACGGGGCGAAGGTTTATATATAAATCCAGGGCGAATCTCAGATTCAATAGAATGCCTTTTTCCAAGATACCGGGCTTGACATCCGGATGACCGATAGCCCCCAGATAGACTGCGTCCAATTGAGTAAACTCCTTGATGGCGGAATCCGGCAATGTTTCCCCGGTCCGCAAGTACCTTTCCCCGCCGAAGTCATAATGAACCAGGTCGTACTCGATACCCGTTTTAAGGGCAACAGCTTCGAGCACCTTGAGACCTTCTGCGACGACTTCCGGGCCCGTCCCATCCCCAGGAACCACACCAATCTGATATGTTTTTCCCATCTATTCCCTCCTTAAAAATTTTAAATTACCCAAGCAAGCTGAATTATCTGCAAGCTCATCGTTATTAGTTTTGTACACAGACAGAATAAATTGTCAACCTTTCACTTTATAAACCCTTGGAAATTATTTTTTAGCATTTTGTGGCAAAAAAATAGAATTCTAATCGAATTTTTCTTTACAGAAAGAGACGAAAAGGGATACATCAATTCCTATCCAGGCGAACGGGGCGGGGCTGTCTCCAGATCCGGACCCCTTGGCAAAATTACCTACGAAATCGAACTGCCGGCAGAGGGCATGGAGAATTTTATGATGGAGCCGTTTATCGTGACCCATGTCGGCAAGGAGGGAGAGGTTGAATCGAGGAGCCATAACGGACCGGAAAGGGGGTGACGCAACTGCCGTTAAATTCTAAACACCTGATCAAACTATAAAGGAGGGAGACTATCATGAATAGGAGAATCAACCATTTAAGGTATACGCTGACTTTAGCAATTTGTTTTGCCGTTGCCATCGTCTTTAGCGCAAACGGTGACGCAGCCGATTTCAAAAAAGAATACAAAATGCAGATTAATGTGGGACCTCAATTTTATTGGGGGATGGGCGCTCAAAAATTTTCCGATTTGGTTAAAGAGCGAACCAACGGTCAGATAAATATCAAACCATATTGGGGTAGTTCCCTGTTGAAAGGGGCCCAGTTGAAATCTGCCCAGCTGGTCGCCAACGGGGTGATCGATTGTGCCATGGAATCGACCATCAACATATCGCCCGTCATCACGGAAGCCAACATCTTCTCCTTGCCGTTTTTCATCAATAATTTCGAAAATCTCGACAAAATGGAATATGGTGAAACCGGCAAGGCGATCTTTAAAGCCATGGACGCCAAAGGTTTGGTGGGGCTGGCCTGGGCCGAAAATGGATTCAGGCAGGTGACCAACAGCAAATTGGCCATCCGCACGCCGGCCGATGTCAAGGGTTTGAGGCTGCGAGTGGTGGGCAGCCCGATTTTTATTGATACCTTTAGACAGCTAGGCGCCGACCCGGTCAACATGAACTGGGGCGATGCCGTTACCGCTTTCGGGCAAGGGGTGGTGGACGGCCAGGAAAATCCAGTCGGCGTTCTTGTGCCGGTTCAGATCTGGCAATATCATAAATACGCCACTTTCTGGAATTATCTAGTGGATCCGGTAATCATTTACTGGAATAAGAAGCAGTGGAATAAATTTCCACCCGATATTCAAAAAGCAATCAAAGACTCAGCTGAAGAAGCCGGTATCTTTGAAAAAGCCCTCTGCCGGGCCGGTCTGGATGGAGATAAGTCGCTTAATGTGCTAAAAAATAAATTCAATCATACCATGGAAGTCCCTGAGCCAGTTAAATTCATGGAAAGCAAGGGCATGACGGTTACCTTCCTGACGGATGATCAGCGCAATGCCTTTATTGACGCCACGAAACCTCTCTATGAAAAATGGGTTCCCAAAATCGGCCAAGAGCTTTATAAACAGGCGATGGCGGATATGGCCAACTAACAAGCACGCATCGCCAAGCCCCCGGATAAGAAAATGGTGATTCCCGGGGGCTTTTTTGAAGGAGACTCCAATGGCGCAACCCAACCAACGGTTTCGAATCGATCACTGGATCGTTGCCATCCTTTTATTCACCATGGCAACCATTGCATTTGTTAATATACTCAGCCGCTACCTTTTTCACTTCTCATTTGCCGCCACAGAAGAGATTACAATCAATCTTTTTGTGTGGGTCACGGTCATTGGCTCCGGCCTGGCTTTTGAGCGCGGGGGCCAGCTGGGCATGACCACACTGTATAATCTTTTTCCTAAAAAATTCAAAAAATTCGCAATTGTTTTCAGTGCTGCTTTGAGTGCCGTTCTTTTTCTTTTAGTTGACATCTATATGATTCAAGCTATCTATGAGGAACTGACTCTGTTCAACGCCACATCCGCTGCCCTGGGAATTCCAGTATGGATATATTACATCGGTGTTCCGATTTTTTCCGTTTTCCTATTTGCTGGCATCTACCGTGATGCGGCCGTGAAGTTGGACGAGATGGAGAGGGAAGGGGGCAACTAATTGGAAGCGCTGGTCATTTTTCTGACATTTCTAGCGTTGATGGCCCTTGGTGTTCCCATCGGGACATCCCTGGGCATTGCCGCGGTGGTTACTGTCTACCAATTTGACCTCGGTATCGCCATGCTGGGGGTGAACTTTTCTTCCGGGATTGCATCTTTTCCTCTGCTTGCCATTCCGTTTTTCGTTCTGGCCGGGGTTATCCTTGAAAAGGCCGGTCTGGCCGCAAGCATTGCGCACTTTTTTGAACTGCTGGTGGGCAGAGCCGTGGGCGGACTGGCCATGGTGGCGGTGATGACCTGCATGTTCTGGGGGGCGCTGTCCGGCTCCGGTCCGGCAACCACTGCGGCCGTCGGCCTTATTCTGCTAACACCCATGATCAAGCACGGTTATGACAAACATTTTGCCGGTGCCACGATTGCCAATGCTTCGGATCTTTCCATCATCATTCCCCCAAGTATCGCGTTTATCATCTATGGCAACATCACCAGTGTGTCGGTCAGTGCACTTTTTCTAGCCGGTATCATTCCAGGGCTTTTAACCGGTGCCGGCACGATCCTGGTTGCCTATTTGGTTTCGCGAAAAAGAGGTTACCGGGGGTTGGAAAGAAGAGGTTCCCCTAAAGAGATACTGATTGCCTTCAAGAATTCCATCTGGGCCATTCTTGCACCGGTGATTATTCTCGGCGGTATTTATGCCGGTGTATTTACGCCTACCGAGGCGGCCGTGGTGGCCGTATTTTACAGCCTGTTTGTAGCTGTCGTCATCTACCGTACCGTGACTTGGCGGGATATGATCAGAATGCTGGTGGATGCCAGTGTAACGTCCTCGGTCATCATGTTCATAGTGGTGTTTGCCGGCATCTTTACCTGGGCAGCTTCGGTGGTAGGCGTGATTGACAGGGCCGCCAATTTCGTGATTTCCATATCGCCGAATGCAGTGGTCATGATCATCCTTATCAATCTTCTTCTGCTTGGGTTGGGGATGATTCTGGACGCGATTTCCATATCCTACCTGATAATGCCGATTCTGATACCGGTTTTGGCGGCCTTTAAAATCGACCCCCTTTGGTATGGTGTTATCTTTATATCGGCTTTGGCCATCGGCCAGGCGACACCCCCGGTGGGAGTAAATCTGTTTACCGCTGCCAATCTGGTTAAAGGCGAGTTGGACGCGATTGCCAAGCAGGCGATTTTGTTTGTTATAATGGATGTGGTGGTTTTAATTATACTCTCACTGTTTCCGATACTGTCGTTGTATCTGCCGGTTTTGGCGGGGTTGTATACGCCATAATAATGATTTATTAATATAGGAGCAATTGATGACCCAATGGGATCAGGAGTACTTATCCTACTATCGCAAAATGGTGACGATTCGCCAATTTGAGACCCTGGCCGGCGAGCTGTTTGCAGCATCGAAAATACCCGGTTTCATCCATCTGTCCATCGGCCAGGAAGCGTCGGCAGTGGGTGTCTGTTCGTGTCTGCGTGCGGATGACTACTTGACCACTACCCATCGCGGTCACGGACACATGATCGCCAAGGGGGCCGAATTAAAAAAAATGGTGGCTGAATTGTTCGGCAAGAAGACGGGCTATTGCAAAGGCAAGGGCGGTTCCATGCACATCGCCGATTTTTCTTTAGGTATTCTAGGCGCCAACGGGGTCGTCGGCGGTGGTTTGCCGATTATCACCGGTGCCGGGTTTTCCATTAAACTGAGAAAAACAGATCAGGTGGCGGTTTGCTTTTTCGGCGATGGGGCCGCCAATCGCGGCACGGTGCATGAAGCCATGAATATGGCCTCTATCTGGAAGTTGCCGGTGATTTTTGTGGTCGAAAACAACCAGTACGCTTCGACGACACCCCAGAGCTATGCCTGTTCGGTGAAAGATATCAGCGTCCGGGCTGCCGCTTACAATATGCCCGGAGCATCGGTGGACGGCAATAATTTGCTCAAGGTCAGAAAAGTCGCTTTAGAGGCTGTGCAGCAGGCCCGTAAAGGGGAAGGGCCCAGCCTGATTGAAAACAAAACCTACCGTTTCCGGGGACATTACGAGGGTGATCCTCAAGCCTATCGGCCCGAAGCGGAAATTGCCGCCTGGAAGAATAACGACGATCCGCTTAAACGTTTTGCCGATCATCTTACCCGTAAAAGCCTGTTGACCCATGAACTGAACAAGCAGATCTGGGACGAGGTGGCGGCAGAACTGGGGGATGCCGTTGCATTTGCCGATGAGAGCCCTTTTCCGGAACCGTCGGAGGCTTTGGAAGACCTGTTTGTGAATCAATAGCTGCTTTTACCGCCCAATAGGACCTAGTTCCAGAAGGAGTTCAACCATGCCCGATCGCATCATGACCTGTTCGGCCGCCTTGGCGGAAGCCCTGCACGAAGAGATGACGAGGGACGAAACCATATTTGTCCTGGGCGAAGACCTGACGGCCCATGCCGGAGTATTCGGTCAGTTTAAGGGTATTCCCGAAAATTTTCCGGGGCGTATCATTGACACACCCATTAGCGAAACGGGTATTGTCGGCATCGGGCTGGGCTCGGCCTTGACCGGTATGCGGCCGATCGTTGATTTGCATTTTGCTGATTTTGTGACCTGCGCCATGGATGAGTTGAGCAATCAGGCAGCAAAAATTCGTTATATGCTCGGCGGTCAGGTGAGCGTACCGATGGTTATCTGGTGTCCGGACGGTGCCGGCTTGAGAGCGGCGGCCCAGCACTCTCAATCCCTGGAAGCCTGGTTTGTTCACACACCCGGGCTCAAGGTCGTGGTGCCCAGTGAACCGGCGGACGTTAAGGGCCTGATCAAATCCGCCATCCGCGATGATGATCCGGTCATGGTTTTCCAGCACAAGAAGTTTTTTGCCAAAGAGGGACCGGTACCGGAAGGCGATTATACCATTCCTCTCGGGCAGGCCGCCGTCAAACAGGCAGGTAAAGATGTCACATTATTGAGTTACGGTTCGGGTGTTTATCTGTGCCAAAAGGCCCTTGGTGAGCTCGGCAAACTAAGTATCGATGCCGAGGTAGTTGATTTGAGAACTCTCAAGCCCCTGGATATGGCGCTGGTGGCTGAATCCATCAAGAAAACGCATCGAGTGGTTATTGTACACGAGGCCTGTTTGACCGGAGGATTCGGGGCGGAGCTCACTGCCAGGATTCAGGACGAGCTGTTCGATTACCTGGATGCCCCCATCAAAC
>Ga0316196_10000738_pt1 | contig 13332 bp, 8 predicted proteins | sample Eddsed2cm_MG_FD_204938 | JGI IMG/M metagenome (GOLD analysis project Ga0316196, IMG submission 204938) | Coastal sediment microbial communities from Maine, United States - Eddy sediment 2 cm | ecosystem: Environmental > Aquatic > Marine > Coastal > Sediment | place: USA: Maine | collected... | reverse complement strand
TTCGACCTCGACTTTGAGGGCCTCGAAGATGCTGCTGCAGATTCTAATGCCGCTCGATCGGCCGAAGGTGCCGCTGCGGCGGACACCGGGACGGAAGATGATCTTGATTTCGAACTCGACATGGATTTCGACAATGCCACCGGCGGCTCAGAATCGGACAGCCTCGACTTTGAACTCGATCCCGGTTCGGAGGAAAAATCGGTCGTGTCCGATGTGAAAGTTGAATTCGACGAAACCCAGGAGCTCGACCTGTCCGATGTGGACAGCTTGCTTGATTTGGGCCACGACGAGACCGGTGAACCGGCAGCCGGCGATCAAGCGGAGGATTTGGATTTGGAGCTCGATCTGGAAGCCGATGCACCGGCGGATAAGGATACGGCAGCCGGTACGGAGGCAACCGAAGAACTGGATCTGGCGGAGCTCGAAGAGATGATTGAAAAGGCCGAAGACACTCCGCTGCCGCAGGATTCCATAGAGGACGATGCCGAATTCGACCTCGATCTCGATTTGGATCCTGCATTCGATGGCGTCGAAGAAAAAACGAACGCTGCCGCACCGGACGACGTCGAAATAAACGACGAATTCGACTTGACCGGACTGGACGAGCTGTTGGGAGAAGACGCTGTCGAAGCCACGGCCGATCAGAAAAGCGCGGAATCAGAATCGACGGCTATCCAAACGGACTTGACCGACGAACCGACGCTGGCAAACGAAGAATCCGGCGCTGCTGACCTTGACGACATGCTCGAGCTGGCGCATGACGAACCGGAAGCGGAAGGCGTGTCGGCTGAGTCGACCGAAGAATTTGACCTTGAATTCGACTCCGACGAATCCAATGTGGCAGACACCTCAATTGAGGCGCCGGAAACGGCGGCAATCGATGACATTGAGGATGCCGAATTTGATTTGTCGAACCTGGATGACATGCTTGAACTCGCTGAAGAGCCGTCCGGCGATGCGTCACAGGCAGAAGATGATGATATTGACCTGCAGTTCGATCTGGAGGAGATGCCCGTTCCAGATGTTGAAACCGGTGCTGAATCCGCCGCGGGCGTGGCCGGCGACCTGGAGTTCGAAGTCGAAGAAGAGACCGATCACGCCGCAGAGTCGGCAACGGCTGCAGTGACTGCATCTGAGGGGGATGCCGTTGCCGACGCCTTTGATATGGGCGCGCTTTCTGAAGACGGTAAAGACCTCGATGCCGACAGCGAGGAGACATATCCTGAAACCGAATTACTGGAAGAGGCCGTACTGGCCGAGACCGCGAAGAAACAAAGCGGCGGCATGATGCGCGCGCTGTTCGTTCTGGTTCTTCTGGTGGCCGTGGGGGCCGGGGCAATCTTCGCAGCGCAGTTTTTAGGTATCGACATTCCCTACCTCGACAAGTTAAAGGGCGTTAAAATTCCTTATGTCAGTGATCTGTTAGGACCGAAGGTCGAAGATGCCGGGAACCTGAAAATCGCCATCAATGAAAAAGACGTTAACGGGCGTTTCGTCACAAATGAAAAGCTTGGAGCGCTTTATGTCGTTAGCGGTAAGGTCAAAAACGACTACGATGATCCCCGCAGTTCTATTCGTGTCACCGGCAAGATCTATTCCAAGGGGCGCAAACTCGAGCTCGAAAAAACCGTCTATGCCGGAAACGTCCTGCCTGACAGTGATCTGGGTGTAATAGACCAGGCGGTCATCGACCAAAAGCTGCAAAACCGTTTCGGTCAAGAGAGAAAAAACTTGGGTGTCAAAAAAGGCGCAACAGTGCCGTTTATGATCGTCTTCTCAAATTTGCCCAAGGATCCGGACGAGTACACGGTCGAAGTGGCCGATTCTCAGAAGGCCAAATAGGACCGATACCAAAGGGCTCATTTAAAAATAACTTACCATTTGAGACGCCGATACGTCCTTTCCGGCTGCTGGTGCAAAATCAAGGAATATCCAGATATCCCTTCGATTCTATGCCTTGCCGGTCGGGCGCCTCAACGCCCAAAATCACCAACTTATTTTTTCACGAGACCAAAGGACAAGAACCACTGCGATTTTGGTGAGGGGCGGCCGTAGCGCTGCTGGCGGGGCTGCGGCGTATCGACCGGAGTCAAACGGCTTGCTTCCACGAGCGGTCAACTCCATCTCAAGCTCTCTGCTGGTCGGCGGAACCGCCTCATCACCACACCAGCGGCCGTCCTAGTGCCACTTCCCGGCTTTATGAACCCGTGCGGAATTTGTCCGATTTGCGGGCTGGCCATCGATCAGTGCATTCTATATCCCCGGCCTATAAAACAATGGACTGCCGCCGAAAAGCCCTTTTCATTTTCAGATGAAAAGGCCTTGAGCAGGCTCTGGGGTTTTCTTCTTGACTACAGGGAGGGGAGTTGCTAAAAGGGCCCGCGGTGCAAAACGCCGTCGGTATTACGCATTTATCAGTAATGACATGGCGATGTAGCTCAGTCGGTTAGAGCATGCGGCTCATATCCGCAGTGTCCGGGGTTCGAATCCCTGCATCGCCACCAATAATATTTTTAGACTGTAATTCAAGTAGGTTACAGCCTTTAATTTTTTGTGGTTGCGGATAGGTTGCGGTTGGTTGCGAAATCATCAAGAGCATTTACGGCTTGCCTGTTGCCACCGGGGATGAGGTGTCCGTAAATATACACAGTCATCTGAATACTGGAATGACCCAGCTGTTCCTTCACGTAAACCGGACTTTCACCACGGCTCAATAGAATGCTTGCGTAGGTATGCCGGATGTCGTGAAACCGCATATTCCGAAGTTGTGCCTTTTTTAAAGGCTTTTCCAGATATTGCGAATCGTATTTTGCGAAGTCGTTTTCCCGCCGGTATGGAATATCGTTTCTACGACCTCACCTGTTCCGGTTGCCATGGCCTCCTTCTTTCGATTTGTCAGTAAGCCCCGCAATTCTTCAACCAATTGGTCCGACATGTCCACTCGACGTGATTTTCGTGTCTTGGTGCCGGTAAGTTTTCCATGGCGAAAAGACCTCTGAACTTGAACTGATTTGCTGTTCCAATCTATATCTCCCCATCGCAGTCCGAGCAGTTCCCCCAGCCGCATACCCGTCCGGAACGCGCAGAGGAAGAGTGGATACCATTTTTTCATGTGCAGCGAGCATATCCCAAGAAAAAGAGAAACCTCATCCGCAGTCATCGGTTGAACGAGAGGCCGGTTTCGACCATCGAGTCCCAGTTTTTTCAATACACCGTTGGTGGGATTAGTTGTTACCAGCTCCTCTTCCATGGCATATTCAATTGTCCCGCTTATTACGTTGCGGGCCATCGAAACTGAACTTTTGGATAAACCCTTCTTTGAAATGTTAAGTAGAGCATCGCGAATATGGCTCCGCTTGATCTGGTCTAAAGAGATTTTGCCGAGAGCGAGTTTCGGTCGATGAACAGTGTGATCTTGCAGTTCATAGACGAGCGTTTGCAAGAGAAGGGGATCGAGTGGCGGAAGGCGGATAAGAAACCCAAGAAATAGTCCAGTTCCGCTTGGTCAGGAAGGCGACCCCAAAATGCCGAGTCTCGAAAAGGTGGTTCGGAAGGTCCTCTGTGCTGAAAAAATCAAAATGCAGTAAATTTCTACCAGCGGCCAGTTTCCAGACACAAACCGAAGGAGGTGCCGATTATATGTCGGGGCAATAATTGATGAAGAATGTTGCAGGAAATTGAGACCGTGATCTTTGGCAAGGATATTGGACTCGGACGAGTAAGATTTTGTTGAGTTGTGGTTGGCAAATCAAATATACATTTTCCTGGAATGCCACATTCAAATACGACATCCAAAATTCAGATCATTGAATAAATTGATAGATTACCATACAAAATACGCAACAAAATTAGAGGAGGGCTCCTAAATTTCCATCAGGCTATCGCTCTAACCGCATGTTTATAATACACATTCCTTTCGACAATCCTTAAAGGTTATCACTTACGGGGTCTTTACCCTTCGGCAGAAATCAAAAACTGTAAGTTGTTATATCAGCACGCCAAGATATACAAGGCGCTTCAGCAACTCCTTGGGGTTGGTGCCCCAATATGACATTCTGCCAAATGTTCAGGAATTTGTTCAAAGCACTATCTTACTGGTATGTTGACAGAAAGTTTAGAATCACGTATCGATGAGCCGTCATAAGATTGGCGATCTTCTGCATAGCATACCGTCAAGACAGCATAATTGGCATAAAAGCATCATGACGCTCATTTTTAGGCTCGTCTCTGTTGGCTTGCTGCTATCCCTTCCGCTTTCGCAGCCCCTGTGGGCCAGGGGGGCAATAGAGACGAAACAGGTTCTGGTCCTTTACAGTGAGGACAGCGCGCACCCGGCTCACAAGTTGACCGACCAGGGGATCCGCTCGGCCTTCGGTTCGAACACGCTGTTCGACGTCCAGCTGTATGATGAGTACCTGGATGTTACTCGGTTCAGCGGTCCCGCCAATGCCCATGCATTTGCCGATTACCTGTGCCGCAAATATGCAAGCGTAAAGATCGACACTATCATTGCGGTCTACCCGGCAGCCGTCGAGTTTCTTCTGGGGGAAGGGATCGATATTTTCCCCGACACGCCCATTGTGGCCAACGAGGTGAGCAAAGACTACGCCAAGAATCTGAAACACTCCCCACCGACCCGCTCTATCACCGGAACCATCATGGGGGACAACGCCGCCGGCGTTCTGGATTCCGCCTTTCGAATGCGGCCTGGTACCAAACGCGTCGCCCTTGTAGGGGGGATGGCTCCCAATAATATTTACAGCGAGCAGGTCGCCCGCAAAGGTCTCGAGCCCTACCTGGAAAAACTCGATTTGATCGACCTGACCAGACTGCCGATGGAGGAAATCAACCAGATCTGGGATCGGCTCTACCGCAGCGACCGCAGCCGATCCAAGCGTGGTCTGGGCCTGGGGCTGAGCCTGGTTCGGGCCATCGTTGAAGCCCACGGCGGAAAGGTGAAGGTGGAAAGTCGCCTCGATGCGGGGTCGACGTTTTTCGTCATGCTACCCAAAACAGGTTTATTCTTGAACTGATCGGTTCAGGGTTTAAGGCTCAGAACTGCCTCTGGCCGCAAGCATCCAGTTTCATCTTCAATCAAATCGGATCTTCTGATATTCGCTATATAATCTCGCAAGAGGATCTTGCTCCAGCTGGGAAGGTCTCTAATCCGCGACCACCTTTTGAACGTGGCGCCAGGAAAGAACCTGCGCATCAGAGCGTTGCCGGGAATCATCGCCGCCATATACAACCCGGCATCGAACACGATGGGTCTTACCCGCACTTTCCATGCGATCAGCGAAGCGCTTGAGGTTTTTGAAAAAGTCAGCGGACGTGGTGGCACCCGATTTGATTTCGACGGCATCAAGTTCTTCTCCCTGCTCGATGAGAAGGTCGATTTCAGGTCCGCGGGCCTCCCGATAGTGAAACAGATTTGGCTGTACACCACTGTGAACGAATGCTTTGTAGGTTTCGGATACGACCCAGCTTTCGAAAATTGCTCCGCGCATTGGGTGGAGGCGAAGTTGACCCGGTTCACGGATGCCCAGCAGGTAGCAAACCATTCCGCTGTCGAAAAAATGCAGTTTAGGTGCTTTGACGACCTGCTTGCGGATTTTCGTGTGCCATGCCGGCAAGCGATGGACGATGTAGCTGGTTTCCAAAACGGAAAGCCAGGCGCGCGCGGTATTGTGCGTCACCCCGGCATCGTTGCCAAGCGCCGAAAGATTGATTTCCTGCGCTGTACGCCCGGCACAGAGCTTCAGAAACCCGCTGAAGGTTTGCAGGTCGCCGACATTGATGACCTGCCGCACGTCGCGTTGTACGTAGGTGGCAATGTAGTCCGCCAGCCATTGGTGGGCCGGGATTTCGCGGTCATAAATTCTGGGATAAGCACCTTGCCAGAGCAGAGGGAACAAGTCGGCGGGAGCGGTCGGAAAGGCTTGCAATTCTTCCAGGCCGGGCGGCAATAGCACCAGGATGCCGCAGCGCCCTGCCAGGGTTTGGGAGATGGAATGCGATAAGCCAAAATGCTGCGAACCGGTCAATATGAAGCGACCCGGTTCAGGGCGGACGTCAATGTTGTTCTGCAAATAGCTGAGAAGTTCAGGGACCTGCTGGACTTCATCAATAATGGCGCCATCGGCATACTCAGCCAGAAATCCTCGCGGATCACTACTGGCAAAATCGCGCATGTCCAATGCCTCGAGCGACACGTAGCGTTTGTCCGCGTATGCCATCCGGCAGAGGGTGGTCTTGCCCGACTGCCGTGGTCCTGTAACCAAAACAGCGGGGTAATAACCCGCCAATTCGCGCAGTTTCTTTTCAAGGGTGCGTGGTATCATTCAGCTCAACGTTTCACACTATTCATAAATTGTCAATTGAATTTACATATTATGTAATTAATAGGGTCTGCAACGTGCGAAGAGCTTTTATCCAAGCTTGGATATGAGCGTTTCCAGACTGCTTGGATGCATATACAAACAGTCGGGCACTAAGTAATACCCTTGCATTGCTTGCAATTGTTCATTAATAGTTTTTTTGTTCCATCATATCTATTAAATTGACTCAATATCTACATTTTGATTGGTTAACTGACTCTTGCGCATGCGTCGACTAGAAAAAATGATTCTTTTGGTATTGCTGACCTGGCTGGCGGCTGTTACATTTGCGGATGCCACAGACGTGCAAGATGCAAAACCGAAGCGGGTTTTGGTAATTCTTGACCGTGCAGATCTGCCGTGGCTAAACATTCTAACCCAAAGCCTGCAAGCGGCCCTGCAGTCAACATCTCCTTACCCTGTCGATCTGCACATCGAATACACCGACCAGGGGCGCTATCCCGATGACATCCACCGCCAAAAGCTGACCGAATTATATCGCCTCAAATATGTCGATGCCCCAATGGACTTGGTCATCGGCGTGGGGGATGAGGCTGCAGATTTGCTGGTTGAATACGGAGTGCGGTTATTCGGAGAAATTCCGATGATCATCATCTCTGCCAATCCAAAAACCCTGCAGCGAGATTTCTTGAAACCTAACATGACGTCTCTTTTATGGGGCGCTGATATCCAAGGCAACGTCACTCTTATTGAAGAATTGATGCCCAATACCCGCAGGCTCTTTATCGTTTCGGGTAGCTCTTTATCCGACCGCGAAGTGCAAAAATTGGCGCAGACAAGTTTGCGCGAGTATCAGGGACCACTCGAAATCAATTATATCGATGATGACAGCCAAGCGGCGCTGCTTGAAAAAGTGGCCCAGCTGCCGGAAAACGCGGCGCTGCTTTATTTGGTCTTCAACCGTGATGCCAAGGGCGCCGCCTTCGTTTCGCGCGAGATGTTGTCTGCTATTTCCGCAAAAGCCAATGCACCCGTATTCGGTATTCTTGAAACCTATCTCGGATACGGAATCGTGGGCGGCAGCCTGCTCAGCGCCGAGGTTCAGGGGAGTAGGTGTGCTGAAGTTGCCGCACGCATCATGAGCGGCGTATCGCCCAAGGATATCCATCCCGAACACGTTCTCAATCATTTAATGTTCGATTGGCACCAGCTGAAACGCTGGAAAATACCAGAGGATCGGCTCCCCCCCGGCAGCATCATTCGGTTTAAGACCCCCTCATTCTGGGACCTCTACCGCTGGTACGTCATAACCGCCATTTTTATTGTTCTTGTTCAAGGCGGCCTGATCTCTTTTCTGTTGAGACAACGGACGCTGCGCCACTATGCTCAGGCCGATCTTGCAGAACGATTGCGCTTTGAAAAGACGCTGTCCGAGCTTTCGGCCCGGTTTGTGAATTTGCCCCCGGATCGGGTGGATTCACAGATAGCGCACGAATTGAAAATGCTCGCTAAATTCTTCGAGGTGGATCAGGTCACGGTATTTGAGATTTCAGAAATCGACCAAAGGCTGCATACCGCCCACTCGTTTACCAGATCCAATGTCGCACCGGCACCGTCGCAGATCGAATTCCACCGGCTCACCTGGGCCCAAAAAAAGCTATTCAACGGGGAAATGGTCATTTTTTCCGATCCAGGAGAATTGCCGCCAGATGCCGTTGCGGAGAAAGAATTCCTCCAGTCTCAAGGCGTCCGATCGGCAGTTGTGGTCCCCCTCAAGGCGGACCAGTCGACGCTGGGTTTACTGACCCTGACGATGCTGAGACGTCCCAAAGAATGGCAGCGAGATCTGACGCCTCGATTGGGTCTGGTGGCCGAGGTCTTCGCCAACGCCTTGGCTCGCAAACGGCATCAAATAGCCCTTTTGCAAAGCAAAAAATTCAATCGATCGATACTCGATTCTCTGAATTACCAAATAGCCGTATTGGACCTTGGGGGAAACATACTTGACGTCAATGAAAGCTGGAGGAAGTTTGCACGGCAAAACGATGCGAAATCTCTGGATCGAATCGGTACCGGCCTCAACTACATCGACGTTTGCCGTGAAAGCGCTTGTGCTGGTGACACGCTGGCTCAAACCGCACTGGAAGGAATACAATCCGTGTTAGACGGAAAACGGGAGCAATTTATGTTGGATTATCCCTGTGATTCGCCGGTCGAAGAGCGCTGGTTTTCGATGCGGGTGATCCCGTTTTCAGGGCGCAAAGGCGGGGCCATCGTTTCCCATATCGACATCACTGACCGAAAACTGGCGGAAAGTGATTTGCGCAAAGCCTACACGAAGATCGAGGGACTGAAAAACCAGCTGGAAGCTGAAGCTGCCTATCTGCAGGATGAAATCAAGCTGGAGCACAATTTCGAGAGTATCATCGGCACCAGTGCCGCCCTTAAATACGTTCTCTACAAGGTCGAGCAAGTCGCCGCCACCGATACCTCTGTTCTGATCCTTGGCGAAACCGGCACCGGTAAGGAATTGATGGCCCGGGCCATCCACAGTCTTAGCCTGCACAATGCCCGCCCCCTGGTGAAAGTGGACTTTGCCAGCTTGCCGGCAAGCCTCATCGAAAGCGAGCTTTTCGGCCACGAACGCGGTGCTTTTACGGGGGCCCAGACCCAGAGAATCGGTCGGTTTGAGGTTGCCAACGGCACCACCATATTTCTGGACGAGATCGGCGAATTGCCGTTGGAGCTGCAACCCAAGCTGCTGCGGGTGCTTCAGGACGGGGAGTTCGAACGTTTGGGCAGCACCCAGACGATCAAGGTCGATGTCCGGGTGATTGCCGCCACCAACCGCGACCTGGAAGCGGAAGTTCGCGAGGGGCTTTTCCGGGAAGACCTCTTCTACCGCCTCAATGTTTTTCCGATTTCGGTACCACCGCTGCGCGACCGGCCGGAGGATATTCCCCTATTTGTCCGATTTTTCGTCGAGAAAGTGTCCAAAGGGATGGGTAGGTCGATTGAGAAAACCCCGCAGAGCGTTATGAAAATCCTGCAGGATTATTCCTGGCCCGGTAATGTGCGCGAGTTGCAAAACGTGATCGAGCGCGCGGTCATCAGCAGCTCCGGGCCCAGTTTGCGATTGGCGGATGAGCTTACCGTGTCGACCCCAAAAGAGATGCCGAACCATCTGAGAACGCTGCAAGAGATCGAAATGGAACACATTACCCGGACGCTCGAGCATACCGACTGGCGCATCGATGGTCCCAAAGGCGCCGCCAAGATTCTGGACATGAACCCTTCCACGCTCCGCTCCCGCATGCGCAAGCTGGGAATTAAAAAACGGTAGAGCAATCCACCAACGATGCGGGGTCGACATGGAATGGATTGGTTACTCTCAGACTTCCAAACTCTTGATCTGCTTGCAGGTCTTCCGTAAGCAGATAGCGACAATCAGCCAACTGAGCAGCAGAAACAACCAGGGAATCCCACAAGGAAAGTTGACCCCTGTCCTGAATCAGCCATGCATTTTCCAAAACACGGTCGTTTACCACGATGGGGCGCCAGGCCAGCAAAGCGCGAACATCCTTTCGAGCATTTTCCGGATCAAGACCCGGTTGCAGTTTAGCGGTAACTGTTACGTAAAACTCCTGCAAAACCTGATAGCTCAATTTGCCTGTCTTGGTGCTCCAGAGATGAGCCATCCAGGCCATGGCTTGCGCCTGCTTATGCGGTTCGGAAGCGTCACGGCTATAAACGAGAACATTAGTGTCAACGAAAACCTTTGCGGTCATACAGCGCCTCGCGCACGGGTAACTTTTCTCCCCGGTTTTTCAACACTTTGGGTGATTGTGACAGATATTGCTGCATCGCAATCTGATAGTTTTGCTCTTCGAGCATTTTTTCGCGAAGCAACTCGCCGACCAGGCGAGAGACACTCGTGTTTTGTTTAGCCGCCATGATCCGCGCCCAGCGGGCCACTTCCTCCTCGAGTGTGATCGTTACGTTTTTCATGACAATAAATTAGTGCAACACGAAAATCGTGTCAAGAAAAATGGTAAGTGATTCTTTGAAATGACTTTTACAGAAATGGTTCTAAACATATTCCGTATTGAATGAAGACATAGTTATTTCCGCGATATCCCACGGTTCCTCGGTATCCCACGGAAAATCTGATCGTGCCAAACGCTGTCCAAAATCCTATCATATTTAATTCTAATAATAATATTAATTATATATAAAAAGTGCGGTGCTATTTTCGCTATTGGTATGAATCTTGGAATCTGGTTATCATAAAAGCCGTTTCGTTCTTTAACCCATGTCACAAATTTTTCATGCGGGCTCAATCCATGACATGGTTTCCAGAATAGGGAAATCGAATGATTCTTACCTTCATTAAAATGAACGTGCGTCCTGAAAAACGCAAAGAGCTTCGTCAAACCATCCAATCGATCGTTCAGGAGGTGCGAAAGGAGAACGGATGTGTGGATTCGACCTTCTATCAGAATTCTGAAAATGAATGTGATTTCTTTTTGTTTGAAGAGTGGGAGAACCGGCAAGTGTTGGATGACCACCTGCGGTCGGCCCGATTCACGGTGTTGATGGGAGCCAAGAGTCTTTTAAGCCGACCGCCGGAAATTATGATTCACTCGGTTTCCCACTCGTCGGGATTGGAGGCAGCGAGCCATAAAACGTAAAGTTTAGCCATACCTCTGGCCGCCGCCTCCAGTTTGATCGAAGAAATAATGTTTACGTTTCGGTGAAAAATTCCAAATCGCAAATAACAAACAAATCACAATGATCAAAATCCAAAATGTCAATCCTGTTTGGGTCATTTTTTAACAGTGGGTGTTGACACACCGCAAACGAATGAAAGGAGTAAAAATGAAAGCATCAACTATGAAACCCTTTGTACTCGCCTTTGTGGCGCTCGCAGTGGTGTTGGCCTTGACGGTCGCTCCAACAGTCGCGGCCGACAAGAAGCCCAACATCCTGTTCATCATGGGCGATGACATTGGCATCATGAACGTGGGTGCTTACCATCAGGGCCTGATGGTAGGCGAAACGCCGAACATCGATCGCATCGGCAAGGAAGGTGCGAGGTTTATGACCTATTATGCCGAGCAGAGCTGCACGGCCGGTCGCACCGCCTTCTTCACCGGCATGCATCCGTTGCGGGCGGGCATGGTCATGCCGCAGCTTCCGGGTGCCACCAGTTCGCTGCTGCCGGGCACGCCGGCGCTCGCCAAATTCCTGCTGGATCTCGGATACAACACGGGCGAGTTCGGCAAGAACCACCTCGGCGATAAATCGGCGTCGCTGCCAACGGCACACGGCTTCCAGGAGTTCTGGGGCTACCTGTATCACCTCGACGCCATGCAGGGGGTGAGCTTCCCGGATATCAACAAGTCGCCGACCGAGCAGGGCATTGTTCCGCCCTGTAAGAACACCCCGGTCAAGGGGCTCGCAGAGGTCCCCGGTGCCATCGATCCGCGAGACGGGCTCTGCATGACGCCACCGAGGCCGGTTATTCATTGTACATCTGCGGATGGCACTGAGGAGAACCAAAGCTGCAAGGACGAAGGGCCGCTGACGCTGGAACGTTCCAAGACCGTGGACGAGGAAATCTCCGCCCAGGTCATCGACTTCCTCGACCGCAACGACCCCAAGAAGACCGACAAGCCGTTTTTCGTCTGGTATAACCCGGCGCGCATGCACGTCACGACCATGCTTCCGGACAAGTACATGGACATGCTGGGCCAGAAGGGCGGCAAGGACTGGGGTATCAACGAAGCCGGCATGAAGCAGATGGACGACAACATCGGCTACGTGCTGAAAAAGCTGGAAGATATGGGCCAGCTCGACAACACCATCGTCGTCTTCACCACCGATAACGGCGCTGAGACGATCACCTACCCGGACGGCGGTATTACGCCATTCCGGGGCGGCAAGCTCACCACCTGGGAAGGCGGTATGCGGGCTCCGATGCTCGTGCGCTGGCCGGGGCACATCAAGGCTGGCACTCATCCGGATCAGATATTTTCCTCACTGGACTGGGTGCCCACCCTCGTCAATATCGCCGGCGGGCCTTCGGGTGATGGCCTGAAGAAGCAGATTGAGGCCGGCAAGTATCCCGGCATCGTCAAGACCACGCTGGACGGCGTCGATCAGCGGGACTATCTCGAGGGCAAGGCAGATTCGGCACGTGACACCTTTTTCTACTACACCGGTGCAAAACCTTCGGCGGTGCGGTACAAGAACTGGAAGTTCTACTACACGATGATTTCTTCCAACGCGACGGAGGCGTTTAACCCCCCACTCACCTATCACTGGACCTATGTCAGCAACCTCAAGCGTGATCCCTTCGAAAGGTCGGTCGCGACGGTTGATGGAACCCTCCTGGGCTACGGCGGCGCACTGGCCGCGCCAAGCACGGCCTATATCTATGACTGGAACCTCCTGCCCACTGGGCAGCTGCTGTGGCTGAAGGAACTCGAGACGTACAGAACCTTCCCAGCGCTGCAGACCCCGGCGAGCTACAACCTGGATCAGGTGATCGAGGCGATGCAGTCTGCCAAACACATCAGCCATGCGGGTGAGTAACGGTGAATCCGGCATGACGTGAGCAAGCGAGCGCCCCCGTAATAAGAGCAGGGGGCGCCCTGTTTCTTGACGGGCACGGGTGGAATCAGAGCCGCAGCGGCGCTCCTGCAAAGGTGGCGTCGTGAAACCAGTTATAGAGTAGTGACCGGGCGTTCCGTCCGAGGAGGAAATATGAACAATCGAAGAGTGCGTTTGGCAAATGACCAGGCATGGTCACTTTGAGTCTATTTAAAAACTGCGATGCGACCGAAAACCGCAACGGAAAATGCTCTACCGGACGGTCACCGCACAGCAGAAGCAGTAGATCATCAAGTGAGGAACAAGATACGGAGGAACAAAGAATGAAAGTTCGCCCAATCATGAAAAACACTGTAATAACATACTTATCGCTGATTGC
>Ga0316196_10000737_pt1 | contig 13335 bp, 10 predicted proteins | sample Eddsed2cm_MG_FD_204938 | JGI IMG/M metagenome (GOLD analysis project Ga0316196, IMG submission 204938) | Coastal sediment microbial communities from Maine, United States - Eddy sediment 2 cm | ecosystem: Environmental > Aquatic > Marine > Coastal > Sediment | place: USA: Maine | collected... | reverse complement strand
GTGCATGTCGGCCACGGGCGGTTGTGCCTGCAGGCCGAACGACACGAACAGTAACCAGCAATACACTACGGGACGACTCATTTTTTATCCTGCAGGGTCAGATTTGAACCGGGACGATGCCAGACCGGTATGGCACTTAACCCAATCATTGCAAAAAATCCTGCAAGACCAGGCCAGGACCTCATCAGTAGTGTATGCCATAACGAAAATAAAATATCGTCCTGTGTGTACTCTCGACCGGGAATCCCGCGCCATCCGGATAGAACTAAAGTGCACCTCGAATTATATATGTGAATATAATAGCTTCCAGGAGCTAAACTACCCGGCGCGGGTATTGCACAGTCCGGAGGACGGGATCATGCCATTTCACCCTGGTGAGAAAGTCGTCATGGCGGCACAACAAGCAAAGCACCTTGTCCGCTTGCGGGGTGATCAGAACAACGGCTTTCTGCACAACCAGCCGGAATATGCACAGGCCTGCGACAGCAGGTTGCAGGGGAGACAAAAAACCATGCAGCCCCCGTTGTGAACAGGATCGCCGTCTTTGTTGACGTACAAAATATTTATTACACCACCCGCCAGGCCTATGGCCGTCAGTTCAATTACCGGAAACTCTGGCAACGAATAACTTCAGCAGGAAAGATCATTGCTGCAACGGCCTATGCGACGCAGCGCGGCGATGACAAACAACACAAATTCCAGAACGCCCTCAAACACATTGGCTTCACCGTAAAACTCAAACCCTATATTCAGCGCAGTGACGGCTCCGCCAAGGGCGACTGGGACGTTGGTATTACGCTTGACGTCATGGATGCAGCCAGGGACGTTGATACCATTGTATTACTATCGGGTGACGGCGACTTCGATCTGTTACTGGACAGGATCAGAAAAGAGTATGCCGTCAGCGCCGAAGTCTATGGCGTACCGGCACTCACCGCCAGCTCACTTATCAATTCAGCCAGCATCTTTCATGCTATTGAAGAAGATTTGCTGTTGTAAGCGTATAAAAAACCTCGACAGATGCTGACATGACAACAACCGACTTTTCATCACTACCCCTGACCGCGGCGATGCTGGCCAATATCCAGTCACTGCAATACCACGCCATGACACCGGTGCAGGCACAGTGCCTGCCGGCTGTTCTGAAAGGCAGGGACCTGCTGGCGCAGGCAAAAACGGGCAGCGGCAAAACGGCAGCTTTTGCCATTGGCCTGCTGCACAGGCTGGTGGCCGGCACTTACCGGACACAGGCACTGGTACTTTGCCCAACACGCGAACTGGCCGACCAGGTCAGCAGGGAAATTCGTCGCCTGGCCCGTGCCATCCCCAATACCCGGATCATCACCCTGTGCGGCGGCAACCCGCTGGGCCCGCAACTGCTGTCACTGAAAAGGCACCCGCATATCGTCGTCGGCACACCGGGCCGGATATTAAAGCATCTGGAAAAAGGGTCTTTGGACCTGGATGTACTGGAAACGCTGGTCCTCGATGAGGCCGACCGCATGCTGGACATGGGCTTTCATGAAGACATCATGCGCATTATTGACAGGACACCGCCGCGAAGACAGACCCTGCTGTTTTCCGCCACCTATCCGGATGCGATACAGGAGGTCAGTGATGCCATCCAGAACGACCCTGTTGATATTCGCGTGGCAGGCGCGCATCACAACAACCGTATAAAACAGGTTTTCTATGCCATACAAAAAGGCAAAAGAACCGAAACGCTGGTGGCCCTGCTGCAACATTATCGTCCGGAATCAAGCCTGGTGTTTTGTAATAGAAAACAGCAATGCCGGGAACTGGCCGATGAATTATGGCAACAGGGCTTCCATGCACTGGCCCTGCATGGCGACCTGGAACAAAAGGAACGTGACCAGGTACTGATACAGTTTTCCAATAAAAGCAGTTCAATCCTTATAGCAACCGATGTTGCCGCCCGCGGCCTGGACATCAGTGACTTGCAGGCCGTCATTAACTTCGAGCTCTCACCGGACCCGGAAATACATATTCACCGCATCGGGCGCACCGGCCGTGCCGGTAATGAAGGCCTGGCCATAAGCCTGTTCCTCGAGTCCGAACAATTCAGAATCAAGGCAATCGAAGCATTTCAGGACAGCCCTGTCAGCATCGAAAAAACAGCCTCGCTGGCTGTCCCCGAACATAAAACACAGGAAAATTGCAGGTTAAGCCCGCCAATGATCACACTGTGTATCAATGGTGGCCGTAAAGACAAGATTCGTGCAGGGGATCTCCTGGGTGCCCTGACCGCAAACGCCAGCCTGCCGGGTAAACAAATCGGCAAGATCAATATTACTGACAACCATACCTATGTGGCTGTGGAACGTCCTGTTGCCAGGCAAGCCCTGCAGATTCTGTCAGAAGGAACTATCAAGGGGCGCAGGTTCAGGGCAAGAAAACTGCGTTAAGCAAACATCCGGGTGAGTAGCCACACAATAAAAAGGCAAAAACTGTGCACAAGCTGAAACAGTACTGGCAGTCACTGCTCGCCAGTATCAACAAATCCGTTAAAACGCCTGCTCGCACTGCCGCGGTCACGGCAGCACCCAAGCAAGAAACCAGTGCTGTCCGCCGTGAAAATCAATTACTGGCAGCTAAACTGGAAATGGCTCTCCAGGAGATGGCCGACACCCGAAACACCGATAAAAACAAACTGGCCGAGCTGGAACAGGCAAACCATGCACTGGAAACGGCCAGACTGGACGAAATCAACAGGCGCGTCGAACTGGAAAGCCGGCTCGATGAAATTGAATCCGAGCGCAAGCAGACACGCGAACAGCTCGGGGGACTTGAGGCCTCGCTGGCAACAGCCTCGACACAACTGGAAAAGACAGGTGCCCAGATCAAACAGCTGGAGTTTGAGGCGCTACTGCATGAGGAGCGGCTCCTGGAGATGCAGACAAAGGTGCGCACACAGGATCAGCGCCTGAGCTGGACCAGGATGGTCGCCGGTTTCGCCGTGGTACTGGCGGCAGTGTCAGGTGTCATCCTCATCCTGGAAGGACACAGGGATGCGGCGCTCCTGACCGGCATGAAGAACGACATACAGCAGCTCCTCACCGCCATGGATCAACACCTCGGTACAAGGCACCAGGCCAGGACAGCACCGGTTACCACAGCCGTGACTGCAACAGCAAGGACTGCCGGCCCGGACGACACCCCTGCTATACCGCGCCCCGTGGTCCTCCCGGAAGAAGCAGCTGCCGCTGCTGACAAAGCGCCACCCGCTGCGGGCCTGCCTGACAGTGAGGCCGCGGTTTTCAATAACAGGCAAGGAGACAACCGGAAATGAAGCGCCTGCCCGGCGGCATGCAATGCCGGGTAGAGACACCCGGCAGAGGCCGATCACCGCTCATGTCTGACCGGGTTGTGGTCAATCTCGCCATCGCCGCCGATGGCAAGGTCATCGATGACACCTACTGCTCCGGACAACCGGCGACATTACACATGAGCGAGTTTGCCCCAGCCCTGCAGCAAGCCTTGCTGAACATGGGAGAAGGCGCTGAATGGGAAGTGACCGTTCCGCAGCAGGACACGCAAGGAGCCGGGCCAGGCCTCCACCTGATCGAATTGCTAGCGGTCATTGCGGGCAATGTACCCTGAACAGCCTCTCGAAATAACCCGCCATGCGTACTCGCGATCGACATGCAGGATCAGCAGCCGCTTGATCAGGCCGGTAAATCGCCGGGTTACCTCACTACATGCAGCCGCCCGCACTTTGAACCTTGACGCCTGCGCGATTAGCCTCACAGCTGTTCAGGTCATCAGACGAGCACCCGGACAACACCATGACATTACTTTATTTATCACTTTAGTTTTAACCCGTAAATTACTGTTATAAATACCATATACAATGGAGTCGGATTACCGTACATCATCACCTGCGGGCTGCCGGCGACGCAAGGCAACATAGATAAACAGGGTACCGACTGCTGCGGTGAGGTGCTTGATGGTGTGACCGCTCCAAGTACCGAGCACCGCATAGATTTCTGCATCGTAATGCTCGGCAATCTTGGAAACCACATAGGCAGCAATCATGCACCACAGAAAAATGCTGCCGTTAAGACGCGGGCGGAACATTAGCAGGATCATTGGTATCAGGATCATCGGCAGAAACTGGACCAGCGCATAAGGGCGCAGATCGCCGTGCCCGCCACTCTCGGTAATATGCCAGTAGACAATCGACAGGACCCCGACAACCAGCAGCGGCCACAGCAGTGCCCTTCCCGGCCCGGGTGACAGGTATTCACCTACGATCATGGAAAAGAACGCCATGAAGGCCAGAGTCATCGGCAGCCGGTCCCAGACCAGCGAGGCATTGGACGGGTCGAGATGGTAATAGGCGGAGCCAAAACCGGTGAGCAACACGCCGGTAAAAAACACCAGGTAGGCTGGCCTCAGCTCCGGCAGCCCGCCCGTGAGCGGCTGCTTCCCGGTCAGCAGCAGTAATCCGGGCAGTGCCGCCAGCACGAATGCCACGTTAGAGGCAACGTTCCAGAAATTCGGGATGCCGTGAAGCGTGCGCTGATCGACAAAATCGTGGTAGGCCGGATCCTGCGGAATCGGCGGCAGCAATGCGACCGCGACAATCGCCAGTAGCGCTACGCCGAAAATACAGACCAGCCTGAAAGTAACGCCGCGCGTGCCATTCATGATGGAAGGACCGGACCCGGTATCAGCATGCCCGGAGTTTAACGCCGGCGACAGCCCCGGCGCGAACTGCTGTATCTGTCATGTAAGCGGCTCCTCGCGGCGAGGCGCCGCTCCTGCAAAAGACCATTTTGCTGTTATTCGATCTTGATATATGCGTAGCCCCCGGCCTGCAATTCCGCGATGCGCACCACACCTGACGGGACCAGTTTCACCCCCTTGTAGAGGGCTTCTTCGGGCAACCCGATCCCGCTGCGGGTAATGTCGCAAAGCTCCAGCTTGACATTCTGCACACTGTTCAGGGCACTGAGCCGTCCGTGGAGATTGTCGCGACGTTCCTCCAGTGCGGCATCACTGCTAAAGGGCGTATCCTTGAGCCTGTTATCGGTCAGGAAGCGGATGCCGTGGGCAACGAACACGATCCTGACATCGTAATCGATCAGTTCGTTCTGGTAGAAGGTGACCATGTTGTTGATGCTGGTCAGCATGGCGCTGAAGCGGCGTGGATCCGCAAAGTCGGCATGGTAGACCACCTTTACAGCCGAGTCTGAATCGCCCGTGTCATCCCGGGCAAACAGCGGCTGGCCCGGCCAGGCCAGGACAGCCGCGATTAGCAGAAGCCTGAAGACATTAAGGGTGTGACTGATCATGGCACTCTCCTGCGGCCGGTATACTGGTGAATGGCCTGTATTGACAGTCTAGGTGATATCCAGCAAAAGGGGGAGGCAAAATCGAAAAGACCAGCTGGCTGGAATAAGGGTATTTTCTGTTTACAGCCAAACTAATGTATTCTGACCACGTTTTACTGATATATGATCAGCCCATGCCAACGTTCATCCTGCTAGTCCTGCTATCGGTCATCAGTATCTGCACTCAGGCCGCATCAACCGCGGGTGACGCAGCAGCCGCCAAGCAGGCCTTGGAGACGGCAGCGCCTTTACTGCCTGTCGAAGCCACCCCGGTACTCGACCTGAATGCATTTTCAACCATGGAGGAGATCATCCCCGCGCTGGCCGACAAGCGGGTCGTCTTCGTCGGCGAACAACATGCACGCTACGATCACCATCTCAGCCAGCTGGAAATCATTCGCCGCCTGCATGCATTGCACCCGCAACTGGCCATCGGCATGGAAATGTTTCAGCAACCCTTCCAGCGTTACCTGGATGAATACGTAACGGGCGCTATCGATGAGCAAACCATGCTGCGCAGCACTGAGTATTTCCGGCGCTGGCGCATGGATTTCCGGCATTACGCACCTATCCTGCACTATGCACGCGAGCACGGGCTGCCGGTAATCGCCTTGAATGTACCTGCCGAGCTGACCCGCAAGGTGGGACACGCCGGCCTTGACGGCCTGGACGACGGGGACCGCCGGCGACTGCCGGATGATATTGCCCCGGCCGATGAGGCCTACCGCGAGCGTATTAAAACGGTATTCGATTACCATCCCAACAACGAAGAGCACGACTTCGAGCATTTCCTCGAGGCCCAGCTGCTGTGGGACGCGGGCATGGCCGCGCGTGCCGCTGCTTTCCTTGAAGTACACCCGCATCACCACCTGGTGGTGATTGCCGGCAACCAGCACCTGGCCTGGGGCGGCACCATGCCGCAACGCGTGCAGCGGCGCACGCAGGTAACAACGGCCGTCATCCTCAACAGCTGGCAGGGCCCCGTGGGTCCAGGCCTTGCGGACTTCCTGCTGTTGCCCGAGGAGCGCCCGCTGCCGACTGCCGGAAAACTGGGCGCCCTGCTGAAAGACGACAAGGACCAGGTCACCATAGCAAGCTGCTTCGAACAGAGTGCCTGCAAGCAGGCCGGCATGAAGCCCGGGGACCGCATCACCGCCATCGACAGCAACCCCATCAACAGCACCGCCGACCTGAGCCTGTTGATGTGGGACAAGCAGCGCGGCGACACTATTAATATAGATACTGTACGCAAGCGTTTGTTTTTGCCCGACAAGATCATGAGCTACGAACTCACCCTGCAGTAGCATGCAACGACAGCGAGGAGTCATCGTCGGGCTGATCTTGCTACTCTGGCTACCCTGGGCAGCCGCAACACAGGTCCACCATGTCCTCGATGCAAGCCTGCAGCCCGACACCGCCGGCATCGAGGTGCGCGCCACCATCACCCTGCCCGATGACCACCCGACATCACTGACCTTTGCCCTGCACCCCGCTCTGGAGCCAGAGCTGCAAGGCGACAGCGCGCGGCTGGTCGAGCTGCCACGACGAACCGACAGCAGCCCGCCACCACCGAACCCGTCAACCGGCAGCTCACCGCGCCGCTACCGCCTGGACCTTGCCCCCGGGCAAAACAGCGTCACCCTGCACTACAGCGGCAGCATCGCGCATGCCCTGCAAAGCCAGGGCGAAGAGTACGCGCGCAGCTTCCAGGAAACACCGGGCATTATCTCGCCACAGGGCGTGTTTCTCTCCGGTGCCAGTGTCTGGTACCCGCACATCGAAGACACACTGGTCACCTTTGATCTTGTGGTGCGGTTACCGCAAGGCTGGAAAAGCATGAGCCAGGGCGAGCACCTCGACGTGCCGTCAGCCAGCGGACACCCCCCTGGCGAACACTGGCATGCCAGCACCCCGCAGGAAGAAATCTACCTGATAGCCGGCCCGTTCAACGCCTACTCGAGTGTCGACAGGGGGGTCACCGCGATGGTGCTGCTGCGCGAACCCGATGCCGCTCTGGCCGGCAAGTACCTCGACACCACCCACCAATACATCGCACTTTACGACGCCCTGATCGGCCCCTACCCGTTCAAAAAGTTCGCCATGGTCGAGAACTTCTGGGAAACCGGCTACGGCATGCCCTCCTTTACCCTGCTGGGCTCGCGCGTGCTGCGCTTCCCGTTCATCCTGTCTTCGTCCTACCCGCACGAGATCCTGCACAACTGGTGGGGCAACGGCGTGTACGTGGACTATGACAGCGGCAACTGGGCCGAGGGGCTCACCAGTTACCTTGCCGATCACCTGATCAGGGAACAGCGTGGCGGCGGTAGCGAATACCGGCGCAACACCCTGCAAAAATACACCGACCATGTCAGCCGGCAGGGTGATTTTCCGCTCACCGCCTTCCGCAGCCGCCACAGTGCGCGCACCGAAGCGGTCGGCTACGGCAAGACACTGATGCTGTTTCACATGTTGCGCCGGCAACTGGGTGACGCGGTATTCAGGCAGGGTGTGCAGACCTTCTACCAGCGCCACCGTTTCAGGGTCGCCGGCTTCGACGACGTACAGCAAAGCTTTGCCGCTGTTGCCGGGGAACCGCTGGATGAGTTCTTTCGGCAGTGGGTGCAACGCACCGGCGCGCCGCAATTCAGAGTCAGCGCGGCGCGCGCAGAACCCGTGGACAACAATTACCGGCTGACTGCCGTTATCGAGCAAATCCAGCCCGGGCCGGTGTATCACTTGCACTTGCCGCTGGCCGTGCACATGGAGGGTATCGAGCGGGCTTACCAGACCGAAGTCGCTATCGGGCAAAGACGGCAGCCGCTCGACATCACGCTACCGGCACGGCCGGTACGGCTCGATGTGGACCCGGAGTTCGATGTATTTCGACGTCTGCACCGCAACGAGATCCCGCCGGCCATCAGCCACGCCATGGGAGCCGAACAGGTGCTGGTGGTGCTGGCTGACAAGGCACCGCCCGGTCTGAAACAGGCCTACCGGACGCTTGCCGAACGCTGGCAGCAGGACAAACCCGGGCATGTCGAGGTCGCTGTTGACACCGGGATACAGGCCCTGCCCGAAGACCGGGCCGTGTGGCTGTTTGGCTGGGACAACCGCTTTCGACCACAACTGGAGGCCGCGCTACAGGCATATGACTTTGCAGCAGAGCGCGCCAGCGTGCGCATTGCAGGCACCACGCTGACGCCGCAAACACACTCGCTGGCGGTACTGGCGCGGCAGCCGCATGCACCCGATCAGGCACTGGGCTGGCTTGCAGCCGATACCGCTGCCGCCCTGCCCGGCCTCGGGCGCAAGCTGCCGCACTACGGCCGTTACAGCTATCTGGGATTCACCGGCACCGCACCGGACAACGTACTCAAGGGGCAATGGCCAGTGGTGAACTCACCCATGTCGGTACGCGTGGAGCAGGCTGATGGCGCTGCAGTCAGCTTCAGCACGGGCTCACTGGCGCCGCGCAAGGCACTGGCAGCGCCTGCCGAACTGTTTTCCGCTGCACGCATGCAACAGGATGTTGCCCTGCTTGCCGATGAAGCCCTGGCCGGGCGCGGTCCGGGTACGGCAGGACTGGATCGTGCAGCAGACTATATCGCGCAACAGTTCCGGGCAGCCGGCCTGCAAACCGGTGGTGATGATGGCAGCTACTACCAGGCATGGCAGCAACAGGTCGATGCACTGGATACCCGCGTGGCCATGAAAAATGCGGTCGCCGTACTGCCGGGTAGCGACCCTCGCTACGCGGGCCAAAGCCTGGTGATCGGTCACACTACGACCACCTGGGAAACGGTACCTGCAACGGCCGCTGCGAGGACCGCGGCAACATCCACCCCGGTGCCGACAACAACGCCAGCGGTGTCGCCGTGATGCTGAAACTGGCACGCAGCCGCGGGGACAGGCCCCTGCCGCGTACGCTGGTGTTTATCGCCGATTTCGTGCCCTGCTAGCCTGTCGCGTCTGCCTGCGCCCATCCGAACCCGGATTTACCGACGCCCCGGCTACCGGCACCGATTGAATTTGTGCTCCAATAAGTGTTTGATACACTTAATGTTGATTCAGCCCGCCTGCCGATAATGGGCCCGAATCGATGCGGCACCTCACTAAATGGATGTATCACATGGGTTGGGAAGCGTGGCTGACATTGGCCGTGGTGGCAGGTTGTTTCGCCATGATGGCATTTACCTGGGTCTCACCCGACATCACCATGTCGGCCGGCCTGACCGTGTTGCTGGTTTCCGGCGTGCTGTTGCCTGCGGAGGCGTTGGCCGGGTTCGCCAACCAGGGCATGCTAACCGTGGCGGTACTCTATATCGTGGTCAGTGGCCTGACCGAAACCGGGGCAGTGGGCTGGGTCGTGCAACATATCCTCGGGCGACCGCACAACACGCGCCAGGCACAGACCCGCCTGATGGTGCCAGCCGCCACCCTGAGCGCCTTTCTTAATAACACCCCAGTAGTGGCCGTGTTTGTGCCGGCGGTCAAGATGTGGGCTCGCCGCAACAACCTGAACCTGACAAAACTGCTGATTCCGCTGAGTTACGCCAGTATTGCGGGCGGCACCTGCACCCTGGTCGGCACCAGCACCAATCTGGTGGTCAACGGCATGCTGGTGGAACAAACCGGGTCACCCGGTCTGAGCATGTTTGACCTCGCCTGGATCGGCCTGCCCGTCACGGCAAGCGTCTTGCTGTTCGTGCTCATCTTCAGCGGACGCCTGTTGCCCGATCGCCAGGAACCGCTGTTGCACGGCGATGACATGCGCGAATACACGGCGGAAATGATGGTCGAAGCAGGCAGCCCGCTGGAGGATTGCAGCATCGAAAAGGCGGGACTGCGTTCCCTGCCCGGCCTGTTCCTGGCCGAGATTGAACGCGACGGCGCCATCCTGCCGGCGGTGGAACCACGCGAACGACTGGTTGCCAATGACCGGCTCATCTTCGTGGGTGCCATCGAGTCGGTGGTTGATCTGCATCGCATTCGTGGCCTGGTGCCGGCAACCGACCAGGTGTTGAAACTGGAAGGCGCTCGCAAGGACCGCAGTTTTTTCGAGGCCGTGGTATCGGACACCTGTCCGCTGAAGGGCAAGAGCGTGTGCGAAGGTCGTTTTCGCACCCGTTACCACGCCGTCATCATCGCCCTGGCCCGCAACGGTGAACGCCTGCGCGGCAAGATCGGCGACATGGTGCTGCGCGCGGGCGACACCCTGCTGCTGGAGGCCCGGCCCGGGTTCATCGACCAGCAAGGAAAGTCGCGGGACTTTTTGCTGGTGAGCGAGGTCGGCGGGTTCCATCCGCCCAATCACAAAGGCGCCCCGCTGGCGCTGGCCATCATCGTCGGCATGGTGGCGCTGGCAGCAAGTGGACTGTTAAGCATGCTGGAGGCAGCCCTGGTGGCGGCCGGTCTGATGATCATGACAGGCTGTACCAGTGGACAGGTGGCACGGCAGGCGCCCGACTGGCAGGTGCTGGTGGTCATCGCCACCTCATTCGGCGTCGGCGCAGCCTTGCAAAAGAGTGGCGCGGCCGGGGTGCTGGCAGACGGCATCATTAGCCTGGCGGGAGGCAACCCCCTGGGCACACTGATACTGGTCTTTACAGCCACCGCACTGCTGACCGCCATTGCCACCAACAATGTGGCAGCCGTGCTGACCTTCCCCATCGCCCTGTCTGCGGCGCAGCATATAAACGTGGACTTCATGCCGTTCGCCATCACCATCATGGTGGCGGCGTCGGCCAGTTTCGCGACACCCATCGGCTACCAGACCAATCTCATGGTGTACAACGCGGGAGGCTACCGGTTTGCAGACTTCGTGCGCATCGGCGTGCCCCTCACCCTGCTGGTAGGCCTGGTGACCATCTGGCTGGTGCCATTGGTCTGGGCGTTTTGACCGGGAAAACCCGATGAAAAATTACACGTCGATTCTGATTGTTTTCACGCTGCTCCTGGTTGGCTTCTTCCTGTCACGGTACGTGGACAGGAGCTACGAAAGCTACTACGACAATCAGCAAGCCCTGATGGAGCAGTCGACCCGGGGCGCAGCAAGAACGCTGGAACTCTATATCAAGGAAGTCCGCCGGCGCGTTGACCTGTTTACCGCGGAAGAAGGCGAGATCATCGGCAGGCTGTCCCGGCACCCCGCGGATACTGAAATGCAGGAAGATTTCACCAACAGGGTTAAGCAGCATTTCCCCGAGTTCTTCGCCTTTACCATCACCGACAACCTGGGAAAGGTGTTGCTGGATGATATCGAGGGCAAGGTCGCCGACCTGTGCCAGACTGACATCCATCAATTTGCCGCCGGTGAAGATCAGGCGATTTTCATCCATCCCAACCCGGTTGGTTATCACTATGACAATATGTCCACCTGGAAGACCCAAACCGGAGAACAGGGAATTTTCTTTATCAGCTTCAACACGGAAGTCCTGGCGAACATCCTTGCCAACAGTCAGCTGCACGACCACAGGCTCATTCTGCTGCACCGGGAAAGGCCCGGCTTGATAGAAATCACAGCCGCCGGCACACGTTCCAGCATGAAGGATGACGTCAATCTGGGTCCGGAGGAGATGGCGCGCATCGGTTTCACGGCCGCTGTCGAAGGCAGCCTCTGGACACTTGCCGATTTGCCTGCCGCCAACCTCTTTAGCGCACACAAAAACCTGCTGTGGCGCCGGGCAGTCTCGATCTTCCTCGTATTTCTGCTGTTCAGCGGCGTCATGGCCGTGCTGATCAGGCGGGCAGACCTGCGACGCAGCAGCGCAGAACGGGCAGTACGTGAATCCCGCAACCAGCTTGAGAAACGCGTCGCCAGCCGTACGCAGCAATTATCGGCCATCAACACCCAGCTGGAATCTGAAATACACGAGCGTCACCAGGCCGAACGGGCGCTCAAGCATGAAATTGACGAGCGCCGGCAGACCGAGGACGCCATGCGCGCCCTGCATGAAATCACCTCGGCGCACAATCTGCCGTTTGACGACAGGGTCAGGGCGCTGCTTGAAAACGGCTGCCGGCTTTTCAAACTGCCGATCGGGATACTCGCGCACATCGAGGGCGATAGCTACGAGGTTGTGCAGTCCATCTCACCCGAGGATTCCATCACCCCCGGGACAGTATTTGAGCTTGGCAACACCTATTGCCGCGAAACGCTCAAGGCCGACGGCCCCATCGGCTTTGAGCATGCAGCGCACTCGGAGTGGAAGAACCACCCGTGTTACCGGGCATTCAAGCTGCAAACCTATCTCGGGATACCGGTAGTCGCCGGCAGCAAGGTCTACGGAACCCTGAACTTTTCCAGTCCCGAGCCGCGCAAGAGCCGCTTTACGGCCGCTGATGTGGAAATTCTCCGTTTGATGGGGCAATGGGTCGGCAGCGAGATCTATCGCCAGCAGACTGAACAGGCCCTCACGCAGGAAAGAAACAGGGCGCAGCGCTATCTCGATGTCGCCGGCGTCATCATGCTGGTTATTGGTGCCGATCAGCGGGTCAGCCTGATCAACAGGAAGGGCTGCGAGCTGCTGGGGGGAGATGAACAGGACATCGTCGGCAAGAACTGGTTCGACAACTTCCTCCCGGCCAGGGGCCGGGAGGAAATCAGGGCCATGTTCATGAAGCTGATGGCACAGGAGGAAAAACTCATCGAGTACTATCAGAATTCTGTCGTGACCTGCAACGGCGATGAACGCCTGATTGCCTGGCATAACACCCTGCTGCATGACGATGCTGGCAGGATTACCGCGTCACTGAGCTCCGGTGAGGACATCACCTTGCAGCAGCAGGCGCAGAGGCAGCTCAGACAGCGCGAGGAACAACTGCGCCTGACGCTGGAAAATGCCCCCATCGGCATAGTGACGTCCGGTCTGGACGGCACCCTGCTCAACGTCAATCCGGCATTCTGCAATATTCTCGGCTATACCGCTGAAGAGCTCAGCCACCTGTCCATCGAGGGCATCACCCACCCCGATGACTG
>Ga0316196_10000736_pt1 | contig 13341 bp, 10 predicted proteins | sample Eddsed2cm_MG_FD_204938 | JGI IMG/M metagenome (GOLD analysis project Ga0316196, IMG submission 204938) | Coastal sediment microbial communities from Maine, United States - Eddy sediment 2 cm | ecosystem: Environmental > Aquatic > Marine > Coastal > Sediment | place: USA: Maine | collected... | reverse complement strand
GCAGCCAGTACCCCAGGCGGATGTTGAGTAGCGTCATGATGAAGATCAGGGATTTCACCGTTGTCGCCCCGCGATTGGGTGCCGCCGCGGCACCGGACACTGCGATTGCCGTGCCCAGGTCGAGGCTAGGGTCGAGACGTTCCATTTGCTCGGTCCGCTGGAACCCGGTCCTTACCGATCCCGTGTAGAGCTTGCCGAAGGTGAAGAAGCCGGACTGGCGTCCGCGGAGACTGGGGTCGGGGCTGCCGACCAAATTAAGCGCAGCGTTGATCAGGTGATACGGCGCATTGTCCTGCCTGTTCAGTTGCGAGAGCTTCTGCTTGTCGTTGTGCTCAAGACCACCCGTGTCGGAGACGCGAATCAGGTAGGCGCCGCTCAGGCGGTCCCGGTAAAAGCTTTGAACCGCTGTTGCGTTGACATCCACGCTCAGCCAGTAGACCAGCAGGACGACGAACATCGTGACTAACAGCCAGTCTGTGCTGTCGTCCCAGATACTCGACGGGATCAGCCGGTTCAGGGAGAAATCACCCGCGGTACCCGTCTCGTCGAAGGGCAAAACCATCAGCTTCTTGCCGCTGCGGCTGATGACATAGCGGTACGGGTCGGTGACCTCCCAACGCCCCTCGGCCAGGAGTTGCACCGAGGCTCGATCCGTGAGCTCGATCCCGTTGTCCGCGAAGATCTCGCGCCACCGATCGTCCAGCTCCTCGAGCCCGGCGGAGGTCTCTGGTCCGTCGGCGATCGCGGCCCGGATACGGATGTCACTTTCGGAACGTGTCAACAGGTAGGCCGTTCCCGTGTCGTCGTCGGTGATCGACACCTGGTTGGGCGGCGTCGTCAGGCGGCTGCCGGCCGATTCCTTCAGCTTTTTCATTGCCCCGACAAGGTCTTCGAAAAGCTTGCCACCACGAGATGCGTAGACCGGAAAGAAGTTGCCTCCGGTGGCTGTCGTAAGGCCCTGGAACAGGCGAAACCTGGCGTCCTCCGACAGGGCGATGCCGTAGATGCGGATTCCGGTCCCGGTTGCAAGTTCCGCGAACTTTTGTACGATCCACTCCTCTAGCGCCCGATCGTGCCCCTCGCCGTCGATGTCGATGACCCCGTCGCTGATTAAGACGATCGAACGCTTGACCCAACTACGCCCCTTCTCTTGCAGTTCGCGGCTCGCCCGCACCAGTGCGGCCGGGCTGTTTGACAATTCGCCCTGGAAGCTCAACGCCTGCTCTCCATCGGTCTCTCCGAAAAGGTGCTCGATCAGCGCCCTCTTGTTCTGCGGCGTCATCGGAGTGAGTGTAGTGCGCCTGTGCACATCCTTGTCAAACAGGAACACCGCGAGGTGTACGGTCGACCTCAGGTCTCCCACGGCGTCGGTCAGGGCCAATCGGAAGGCCTCGCGGAACGCTTCCAGGTCGGAAAATGGCGGGGTGGAGTTATCGATCAGCAGCACCACGTCATGCGGATTGCCTTCCTCGATGAAACGCATCGCCAGTTCTGCGCCGTCGTCCGAGATAGACACACCCTCGTGGATCAAGACTCCCGATGCGCCGTCAGAGAATGGCAGGTCATACGAGGTGTTCTGCAGCGCGTCCAGGACGGTCTCCGGGGCGACGATCTGCTCGAGCGACCAACGCCCGCCGACCAGATCTCGGTTGACCCAGTAGTGGTGCGAGCCGCCGATCTCGAATCGGTTGTCCTGCATGATGGGCCTGGCAACCGTCGCCGGGTCCAGCGGATACCCCTTGCGTTGCAGCGAAGAGATCAGCTCGGGAGGAACGCGTCCGCGACTCAGAGCGTCCTGGAAATCAGGATAGACGCTGAGGTCGTCGTATTCCATTAGCAGCGTGTAGGCGCGCTCACCGTCTCGCACCAGCCAGCGCACGTCTTCCGCAAGTTCGATGATCTCGGCATTGTTCGACAGCGTGACACTGTTGTCGAGGAAACTGCGCCTGAGCGCCGGGCTGATCGTCCGATCGTCGAGGTCCTCGGCAAACTCGCCGTCCAGACTGAACAGCTCGTTCGGCGTGATGTACGGCGAGTCAACCTCCAGGACAACCAGGCTGAGGTATACCACCCCCAGGATGAATGGACCCACCAGTCCGAGGATCACCAACCCAATCTTGCTGGCGACCCTGGAAACCTGGGCCGAGGCGCGGCCAGCGAGCATGAAGCCCAACATCACGACGAGAAGCACAGCCCATTGCGTGAGGTCGCGAGCCTCGAACGGTTTCAACAGGTTTGCCGTCACGCTTTCCCGTATCTCACCCCACGAGCGATCGATCGCCTGGTCGACGAGAATGAAAACCGGCACGAGGAACACCACAAACATCAGCAACAGCAGCACAACGGTGAACGCCATCTCTCCGATATTGCGCATACGCCAGGTAGAACGACCCGGCAGAAAGCGATTGATGACGGGGAAGCCAATGACCAGTAGCAAAAACGCAGCCCCGACGCCGAAGACGAGGAATCGAAAGGGAAGTTGCGCGCGCTGGCCTACCTCATAGAGCACTTCGGTGGCGAGCACCATCAGCAGAATCAACAGCAGGAAGATCAACAGGTTACTGACCACGCCGCGCAGGACGAGTGCCGGGATGCGCAGCTTGTGCAGGAAACCGCCTGGCGCCAGATATCGTGAGCTATCGCGCAGGTGGCTGACGCTCAGGGGCTCCGCTGCACCGACCTGAAAGCGCAGTGGGAAACGATCCTGCTCGGGTCCGGTGTCTTTCGAGTTGAGGAGTGAACTGAGGCATCCGCCGATGAAACCGCCGCCGGACACCGTCGAAAGGTAGTCCGCGTTTTTCAGGAAGCCGTGCTTGGCCAGCCCCTGGATCACACCGAGGCAGAAGGTCGACGATCGAATACCGCCACCCGAAAGAGCCAGACCGACCAGCCCCAGGCGGACCGACGGTTCGACCCCGGCCGGAACGTCCGGCAAATCGAGCTTCCTCCGCCGACGCCTGATTTCTTCCAACTCGGCCGGGAAGACATCCCCATAGAACTGGGCTGTGCCGTCCTGTAGATTTTCGGGTTCGGCCATCGATGAGATTAAGCATTAGAAGAATTAACACCCTATTTTCCTTATTCCATCAGGAAAAGGAAGAGATTCGTGTGTATAGAAGATATAAACGCCCTGTAATCTCCCCAGAAATTGATCGAAGTCATAAGTAGAGACTTTAAGGCCATTCAGGCCACATTCGCGCGTTCGTTTCAATTGAGTCTAGATACGATCAAATCCTGCCTGGATTTGTGTCGGGATCAAAGGGAAATAAAGCCAGGGCCTTTGATTTTGAATTCTGGACTTCATCGATCGGGCAGGGTAGAACTACGCGCTTACTCAAATCTGAATGTCTGATCCTGGCTCGTCATAAAGTAAAAAGGGGTCGGTGACAAATGCGAACAAGAGTCCGCTTCTGGCCGAAGTTCGCCCCTCACTTCCATGCCACGGGTGTCCTCTGTGGACACATTGGTCTTCCATCCATGATTCGGCAGCGTCCGCTTTCTGCCAAATCCCATTTCCGGTAATTTTCAAATCCTCTTAATTGTGGGTGTGTCGATACATTCAAAGCTACCGAGGACTCTGAGGCCCCTACCCCCCTGTCAGCAGGGTATGCCTGGGGGCTTTTGTCGGTTTTGTCGGTTCCACCTTTGGGGATATTTATTATTTACGATATGTGGGAACAGTCCTGAAACCGGTGATTTCAAATCTCTATCCGTACACCAATCCATACACTTAATTGGGCGCAGAAATAAAAAAGCCCTAACTTACAGAAAGTTAGGGCTTGTAGATGGCGGAGAGCGAGGGATTCGAACCCCCGGACCCTTTCGGGTCAACGGTTTTCAAGACCGCCGCATTCGACCGCTCTGCCAGCTCTCCTTGTTACTCGTTGTGTGGCTTGATGCTGCATTCCACAGACACATCTGCAAGCACTAGCCGCGTTGTTTGCTGCGTGATCGGCGCAATTTCGATCCGTGGACCGGAATTGGGCTGAAACGCTGGCGTATTATAAACATTTACGCCCGCGAGTCATCCCCAATTATTGCCCTGATTCACTTGAATATTAGAAAATCAGCCCTATTTAGGTGCCTGTTGAGTAACTGACGTTAAGACAATACCCCGGCTCCTCGGAATCACTTGATATCGGCTGGGTGGGAACTTAGAATGGCCCTCAATTGTCTATTCGACTAAATAGTAAACGGAGAATGTAATGCAAATGAATTCCGCTGTAGCCCGCCCAACAGAAGCGATCCTGCAGACCAATAAATTAATCAAGAATACCTACATGCTGCTGTCGATGACGCTCATTTTCAGTGGTGTCACGGCATTTTTCAGCGTTGCGCTGAACGTATCGCATGGTATTGCCTTCGCTGCCAGCCTGGTCGCCATCGGCCTGCTCTGGTTTGCATTGCCCAGAACCCAGAATTCCTCCGCCGGCATTCCAGTAATTTTTGCAATTACCGGCCTGCTGGGTTTCGGACTCGGCCCAATGCTCAGCTACTACCTTAGCGTCAATCCAAGCATCGTCATGGTCGCAATGGGCGGCACCGGTGCCATCTTCCTGGGTTTATCCGGTTACGCTTTGTCGACGCGCAAAGACTTCAGTTTTATGGGTGGCTTTATCTTCGTCGGCATGCTGGTTGCTATCGGCGCCATGGTGGCGAACATTTTCCTCGGCATTCCCGCCCTGGCGCTTGCCGTCAGTGCCGCTGTCATTATGATCATGAGTGGTTTCATCCTGTTTCAAACTTCAGCCATGATCCATGGTGGTGAAACAAACTACATCTCGGCAACTGCTGGTCTGTTTATTTCGATCCTGAATATATTCACCAGCCTGCTGCATATCCTCGGCGCCTTTGGTGGTGACGACTAAGGACGACGGGGTTAGCGAGTAATAACAAGCCCCTGTTTCAGGGGCTTTTTTTTGGTTTTATTGCTGAGAAAATATTATGGACTGGTTACAAATTGCATCAGCCGTCTTCCTGGTTGCGATGTTCTTCATGATCTTGCCGTCCGCCAAGCGGATGGTGAAAGAATCACCCAAGGGCACTAGCAGCGACTGGATGGGTTTCGTGCTACCCATGGCCGTGGTGATCTTATTTATTATCCTGTTGATCGCGCTGGTCTAGCCAGATCTTTTCGGCGAGTGACAGGTCCCCGGGATTGGTGATCTTCATATTCAGCGCACTTCCCGCGACCAGGGCCGGCGCAAACCCCATCAATTCTATGGCCTGGGCATCGTCGGTTATCGTCAAATCCTCGTCAATTACTCTTTTCAGAGCATTCAGCAAGGGCTGCAAGTGAAACACCTGCGGCGTTAACGCCCGCCACAGGCCTTCCCGGGATTGAGTCGCGGCGATCTCCATTTTTTCGTTTTGCCGTTTGAGAGTGTCAGCGACCGGCGTGGCCAGAATGGCCCCGGCCGGATTAGTTCTGGCGGCAGCTATCACATTCGTCAGGTCGCAATGTTCGACCAGCGGACGGGCGGCATCATGCACCAGTGCTATGACATCGTTTCCGCATCGATACTGCAGGGTAGTCAGGCCACTGTATACCGAATGCTGGCGTTCGACGCCGCCAAACGTGGTGAAAACCGGTTTCTCGGCCAGGTATCCAAGCTGGTCCCAATGCTCGTCCTGTTCCTGCAGCACGATGACAGCACCCGCAACCTGGGGATGGGAGAGCAACCGATCAAGACAGTGTTCGATGATGGTCCTGCTCTGGAAAACAAGGTACTGCTTGGCAACTTCACTTTGCATACGCCGACCGCTACCCGCGGCCGGAATAATCGCCCAGACAGGGCTGTCACTCGCCATTAGTAGAGGTTGCGGGTTGCGGGATTAGCTGGATAAAGGTTTCTTCCTGCTTGATCATGCCGAGGTCATTGCGGGCTTTTTCTTCAAAGGCATCCAGCCCGTTCTGTAGATCGAGCACCTGGGCTTCAAGAATTCGATTGCGCTCTTCGAGCAACTGCAACTTGGCTTTCTGGGTTTCAAGCTCGCGGCTGAGCTGCACCACTTCTGACAGGCTGCCATCACCAAACCAGAGTTTGTATTGCAGGCCGATAAGAAGCAGCAGCAGGACGGCGATCAATATCTTCATCGGTCCATTGGCAAGCGCCTACAGCTTGCCGAAAGCTGACTTCCCGGGGTAGCGTGCAGCAGCGCCAAGCATCGATTCTATGCGCAGCAACTGGTTGTACTTGGCAATACGATCTGAGCGCGACAGCGAACCGGTTTTGATCTGTCCGGCGCTGGTCGCGACCGCCAGGTCGGCAATAGTCACGTCTTCGGTTTCACCGGAACGGTGTGAGATCACGCTCGTGTAGCCGGCATCATGTGCCATCGAAATGGCGTCCAGGGTCTCGGTAAGGGTCCCGATCTGATTGAACTTGATCAGTATTGAATTGGCGACACCCTGCTCGATGCCGCGCGCCAGGATGCTGGTGTTGGTAACAAACAGATCATCACCAACCAGCTGTATGCGCTCGCCAAGTTGCTCGGTGAGAATAGCCCAGCCATCCCAGTCACTTTCATCCATGCCGTCTTCAATACTGATAATCGGATATTGGTCGACCCAGCCAGCCAGGTAATCGGAAAAGCCGGCTGCATCAAACGAACGCCCTTCCGATGCAAGCTGGTACTTGCCGGATTCATAAAACTCAGAACTCGCAACATCGAGACCCAGGTAGATGTCCTCGCCTGCACGATAGCCCGCCCGGTCGATGGCCTGCAGGATAACCTCGATGGCTTCTTCGTTGGACGACAGATCCGGAGCAAACCCGCCCTCGTCGCCAACCGCGGTATTCAGGCCCCTGGCGGCAAGCACTGCCTTCAGCGCGTGAAACACCTCGGTGCCGTAACGCAGGGCCTCGCTAAAGCTCGGCGCCCCGACCGGCAGTATCATGAACTCCTGCATATCAACGCTGTTATCGGCATGCGCGCCACCATTGATAATGTTCATCATCGGTACCGGCAGCAGATTTGCCGCCTCGCCGCCGAGATAACGATACAGGGGTTGTCCCGCGGATGACGCCGCGGCCTGCGCATTGGCAAGCGATACGGCCAGCAGGGCATTAGCGCCGAGCTTGCTCTTGTTGTCGGTGCCGTCGAGCTCGATCATCGCCTGATCGAGACCGCGTTGATCGTCACAATCGCGTCCCAGTGCTACGGCGGCGAGCTCAGTGTTGATGTGTCCGACAGCTTTCAGTACACCCTTGCCCAGGTAGCGATTTTTATCGCCGTCACGCAATTCAATGGCTTCGCGTTCACCGGTCGAAGCACCCGACGGCGCAGCCGCTCTGCCGACGATACCGTTGTCGAGCGTAACCTCGGCTTCGACCGTCGGGTTACCGCGTGAATCCAGAATTTCGCGTCCAATGACCTGGTAGATGTTGGCCATAATTTCTCCAGTCTATCTCGCTTTAACTTAATTATTCAGCAAAGCTGTTTCGTGTAATTCCGACGCCTTGCAGGCCTGATCGAGTCGCATCAACACTTCGAGCAACGACTCCATCTGCGCCAGCGGCCAGGCATTGGGGCCGTCGCTGAGTGCCTTTTCAGGATTGGGATGGGTTTCCATGAACAGACCGGAAACACCTGCAGCGACGGCTGCGCGCGCCAGCACCGGCACGAATTCACGCTGCCCACCTGATACACTGCCCTGCCCGCCGGGCAACTGTACGGAATGCGTCGCGTCAAACACCACCGGGCAGCCGGTAGCGCGCATCACCGCAAGTGAGCGCATATCAGAGACCAGGTTGTTATAGCCGAAGCTCGCACCGCGTTCGCAGACCATGATCTGGCTGTTACCGGTTTCAAGCGCCTTGTTGACGACCTGTTGCATGTCCCAGGGTGACAGGAATTGCCCCTTCTTGATGTTAACCGGCTTGTTCTGCGCCGCTACATTCTGAATGAAATTGGTTTGCCGACACAGGAAGGCCGGCGTTTGCAGGACGTCAACAACGCTTGCCACTTCGGCGAGCGGTGTGTCCTCGTGAACATCGGTGACAACCGGCACGGACAGACTGTCCCGCACTTTCTCCAGTATCGCCAGCCCCTTCTCGATCCCAAGCCCTCGAAAACTCTGGCTACTCGAGCGATTCGCCTTGTCAAAAGAGGATTTGTAAATGAACGGGATACCGAGCCGCGCACAGATCTGTTTCAACTCCGCGGCCGTATCGAGCGCCATTTGCTCCGACTCGATGACACAGGGACCCGCCATCAGGAATATCGGCTGATCAAGCCCTACTTCAAAATTACACAGCTTCATTATGAGTTTTCCGGTGATTTTCGACAGCCGCGTTGATAAAACTGGTAAACAAGGGATGACCTTCGAGTGGGTGGGAGGTGAATTCAGGATGGAACTGGCAGCCAATGAACCACGGGTGATCGCTCAACTCGACCATTTCCACCAGTTCGTTATCGACGGAAAGACCCGAAATAACAAGGCCGGCATCCTGCAGGCGTTGCAGATAATTATTGTTGAACTCGTAGCGATGGCGGTGGCGCTCGTGAATTTCTTCGTTGCCATAGGCCCGCCTGGTTTTCGTACCGGGCACCAGTTTACAGGTTTGCGCACCGAGGCGCATGGTGCCACCAAGGTCGGCATTTTCGTCACGGGTCTCAATCGTGCCATCACGATCGGTCCATTCGGTCACCAGTGCGATCACCGGATCGGGTGTCTTGGGGTTGAATTCGGAACTGTGTGCCTTGCTTAATCCCAGCACGTTGCGCGCATATTCAATCACGGCGACCTGCATGCCAAGGCATATACCGAGGTAAGGAATATTATTGACGCGTGCGTAATTGGCCGCTGCAATTTTACCCTCGATGCCGCGACTGCCGAAACCACCCGGCACCAGGATTGCATCGAGCCCCTTGAGGGCATCGATACCATCATTTTCGATGTTGTCGGAATCAATCTTGACGATATTAACTTTGGTGCGGGTATGAACCCCGGCGTGGGCCAGCGACTCATTCAACGACTTATAGGCATCGGTGTGATCGACGTATTTGCCGACAAAGCCGATTGAAACTTCGTTTTCAGGATTCTCCATCGCTTCCACCACCCGGTCCCAACCGCTCAGGTCGGCGGGCGGTAAATCCATTGAAAAATGTTTGGCAACGATGTCATCCAGCCCTTGTTCATGTAGCTCACGCGGCAGCATGTAGATATGATCGACATCGATTGCGGAGATAACGGCGTCTTCCGAGACGTTGGTGAACAAGGCAATCTTGCGGCGTTCGTCAACCGGCACTTCGCGGTCTGCGCGACACAGGAGGATATCGGGCTGGATACCGATTGAACGTAATTCTTTAACCGAGTGCTGGGTCGGCTTGGTTTTGATTTCGCCTGCCGCCGGCAGGTACGGAATCAGTGTCAAATGGATATAAAGCACGTTGTCGTGGCCAAGCTCGAAACCCATTTGGCGAATAGCTTCAAGGAAAGGCAGCGACTCGATATCGCCGACAGTTCCACCGATTTCCACCAGCACGATGTCAGCACCGTTGGTGCTATTCAGCACGGAATTCTTGATTTCATCGGTGATGTGCGGAATGACCTGCACGGTTGCGCCAAGATAGTCGCCGCGACGCTCCTTGGCGATGACGTTTTCATAGATGCGGCCGGTCGTATAGTTGCTGCTGCGTGAGCAGTTGATGCCGACGAAACGCTCGTAGTGCCCAAGATCCAGATCGGTTTCCGCACCGTCATTGGTCACGTAAACCTCACCGTGCTGAAACGGGCTCATGGTACCCGGATCCACATTGATGTAGGGGTCGAGTTTGATCATGTTGACGCTTAGTCCGCGTGATTGCAGCAAGGCCCCCAGGGAGGCAGATGCAATACCCTTGCCCAGTGATGAAACAACACCACCGGTAATAAAAATGAATCGGCTCATAGACCCTGATTAGAAAGCACGTATGGAACGTAGGATGGATCGAAACGATAGCAGAATCGCATTTTGAAGACAATCAACGCACCGATATTAACGAAGATAATCGCGCGGTATTCAGCTCGAAAGGAGAATCTCGCGACAACTCCTCATCGCTGGACGATCTATGCTTGCTCGCCAACCACAGAAAGACAGATATTCTTCGAAATCAGGGTTTGTTAGCGAGAATAACGGCCCGGCGAGGAGCCGGTAATCCCTCTACAGTAAGCGCCGGATTATCTTTGTCCAGCGACTGTTGCAGGGATTCGAACTGCATCCAGTCGGTGCTGCGTTGTTCATCGACAGCGGTGTCGGTTTCATCGACGACACGCGCATTGACGAAACCCGTACGTCGCAGCCACAGCAGCAATTCGGCCGCGCTCGGGATAAACCAGACATTGCGCATCCGCGCATAGCGATCCTGCGGCATCAACAACTGCCCTTCAGCACCTGCTATCACCAGCGTTTCGAGGCACAGCTCACCGCCCTCACGGAGAAAGCCTTTCAACTGATAAAGGTGGTCGATCGGGCTGCGGCGATGATACAGAACCCCCATCGAGAACACCGTGTCGAACCAGTTTAGATTTTCCGGCATGGCCTCAACGCCAATGGGTAACATATCGATATCCTCGCGTTGCAGGTAATGTTGCAATGCCTGGAACTGCAGGTTGAACAACGCTGAAGGCTCGATGCCGAGCACCAGCTCGGGTGCCTGCGCCAACATTCGCCAGCAGTGATATCCATTACCACAACCAACGTCCAGAATGCGTCGTCCCTGCAACCCGGCCAGGTGGGGCGAGACGCGATCCCACTTGAAATCAGAGCGCCATTCGCAGTCGATAAACACGTCGGCTATACTGTAAGGTCCCTTGCGCCAGGGCATCAGCCCCTGCAAGGCCTGGCGCAATGCGTCGCTATCGGCGCACTTTGCCTCGATGGTGACCGCTGCCGTGTCGAACCGGGATTGGATATCCGTCAGTACCGGCAAGGACGCAAGCGCCGTCGACCAGCGCGGGTAATCACCGTGACTGACGAGCCAGTCGCTGGATTCCGATTCAAGCTGTTGCGCCCATGCACCCAGGCCCTCACGATGCAAACGTGCCAGCAGCGCCGCGTGATTCACGACTTTATGGCGAGGTAGGAGACGAAGTTAAACCCGCGAAAACACTGATAAATTTCGTTGAAGCCAGCCGTTTTCAGGCGTTCCCGGTGTTGCTGCTCGTCATCCGGGATCAACACGTTCTCCAGCGCGTTGCGCTTCTGGCTGATTTCCAGATCGCTGTATCCCATGGTTTTCTTGAATCCCTGGTAAAGCTGTTGCATGCGCTGGTTTTCGGTGGCATCGGCAAACACGACCTTCTCCGACAATACCAGCACCCCGCCCGGCCTCAATCCATTGAATATTTTTTGCAACAACGCCAGGCGCTCGGCGGGCGGCAGAAATTGCAGGGTCAGGTTCAATACCACCATCGACGCATTGTTGATATCGGTAGCGCGAATGTCTGCACAGCGCCATTCAATATTCTGCGCCTTGTCCGGATGCTGGCGACATTTGTCGATCATCGCGCTCGAATTGTCGACCGCAATGATGTCACGCTCGATTCCAGAACTCTGATCTGCGATCACCAGGCTCGCTTCACCCAGCGAACAGCCGAGATCGTATACTCGACTCCCGGGCTGCACAAATATGCTCGCGTACAGGCCGATCATGCGCAGCAATAACTCGTAGCCCGGCACCGAACGTGAAATCATATCCTGGAAAACCTGGGCCACGGTTTCATTGAACTCGAAAGCCTTCACCTCGCTCAGTGGCCGGGAGAATACTTGATCTTTGGCCTGATCGCCTGCCTGGCCCTGCCCCCCGCTTTGGTCTTCGTCGTCACTCATGGCAATAAACCGACCAGTTTGTCATCCAGGTATACCTGTGCGGTAGACGGCCTTAACCAGGGTGGAATTCGATGCTTTTGATAAAGACGTTTGAGTCTGTGCCGATCCGCCGGCCTGTGATCAGACCCGGGATAGCGCAGAGTAACCTGTTGCGCCTGATCATCAATCCGCAGCAGCCTGAAAAGGTCGGCACGGCACAAACTAACCTCGAATTGAGCAATACTGATATCCTCATTCAAACCGAACTCGAAGACACCCTGGCGCGCGCGTAACGCATCGTTGTGCACCAGGAACAAACGTTGATCGTAAGAACGGATCGAGTATTTCTGCATAGCGATCTGCGGCATGGAACCGGGTTTGGCATGGAGTTGACTCATCACTTCGCGCAGGCGCGCACCCGGTACCGTGCCGAGTCCGGCGTTTGCCACCCAGTAGCGCAGCAGATTCCGCGCGCGCTCATTCGTGAGTTGCAATAGCCCCTCGATATCCAGTGTGAAATCGTTTCCCCTGCCGGGCTTGCTTAGCGCCTCATAATCAAGTTGTGCTACTTCGTCGAGTATCTGCTGGGTTTCAGCCTGCAGCCGACTGGTGGTTGCCAACGCCTGCTGGTACTGCGGCCAGCGCGCGCGGATGGCGGGTATCACTTCATTGCGCAGATAGTTGCGATCAAAACGGTTATCCCGATTGCTCGGGTCGTTAAACCAGGCAAGTTCATGATGGCTGGCATAATCTTCCAGTTGTTGCCGGCTGAACTCGAGCAGTGGTCTCAACAGCAGGCCGCTACCCAGCTCGCGACTCCTCGCTATGCCGCGCAGTCCAGCGCTGCCCGAACCACGCAACGCGTTGAGTAAAAAGGTTTCTGCCTGATCGTCGGCGTGATGGGCGGTGACAATACAGCTGCCGGCATCGTTAGCGGCGGCGAACAGCCGATAGCGTTGCCGGCGCGCTTCGGCTTCGATATTGCTATCGATATTGCCCAGATCAAGGTGATCGAGTCGAAGCTCGAGCCCATAGCGCTGCGACTGCTCCACACAAAACTGCTCCATGCGCCCGGCCACCTCGAGCAAACCATGATTGACGTGCCAGGGTACCAGTGAGTAACGGTGCTGATTGGTAACGAGGAGATGCAATAATACGCTCGAATCGAGGCCGCCACTATAAGCCAGGTAAACCCGCTCTGTGTGGTCGGGAATCAATGCCAGGCAGGATTGCATCACCGCATTCGCAGCATCGGCCGGGTAATCAGCCTTCGCGATATTCGCCAAACGACATGAGCTTCTGGTAGCGCTGTTCAAGCAATTTATCGATGCCTACCAATTCCAGCGATTCGAGGGTATCCAGCAAATTCTGCTTTAACGAATCGGCAATCTGGTCGAAGTCGCGATGAGCGCCACCGAGCGGTTCGTCAATAACGCTGTCGATCAGCTTCAGCGAGAGCAGGCGTGGCGCCGTAATTCCCATCGCCTCCGCGGCCTGGGAAGCCTTGTCAGCACTTTTCCACAAAATCGATGCACAACCTTCCGGG
>Ga0316196_10000735_pt1 | contig 13356 bp, 13 predicted proteins | sample Eddsed2cm_MG_FD_204938 | JGI IMG/M metagenome (GOLD analysis project Ga0316196, IMG submission 204938) | Coastal sediment microbial communities from Maine, United States - Eddy sediment 2 cm | ecosystem: Environmental > Aquatic > Marine > Coastal > Sediment | place: USA: Maine | collected... | reverse complement strand
AAGAAGACTCCAACAAAGAAACATCATCATAAATTTTCTTAATCCTGCGGTAGATATATCTCTCGACCCGAACCTGAATTGTAATAAATGTTACTGCAAAAACAATTATTGTAAAAAAAAGTAACATAAGCCAGGTGTCTTCCAGCTGTTTTTGGTATAACAAAAATAAACTTAAAGATAATGCAAGAATAATAGTAATTATGAGGGCGGCCCGGAAGGCAAACTTATATGACTTTTTTAACCTTGTAGACATTACAGTACAAACTTATAGCCTACACCCTTCACAGTTTTAAAATGATCGTCACCAATTTTTTCTCGTAGTTTTCTAATATGTACATCAATTGTTCTTCCTCCGACCACTACTTCCTGACCCCATACTTTGTCCAATATAACTTCCCGTTTAAATACCTTGTCCGGTTTTGAGGCCAATAAGGCCAAAAGCTCAAATTCTTTCCTTGGTAGAATAATCTCTTCCCCGTTGTTAACTATTTTATATTCTTCGCGGTTAATTTCAATGTTTCCGACCTGGAGTATATCTTCATTCTGGTTCTTTTCTTCATTTAATCGCCTTAACAAGGCTTTTATTTTACTTACCAATAGTTTTGGTTTAATCGGTTTGGTGATATAATCATCTGCACCGGCGTCAAAACCTGCTACCTGAGAGTAATCCTCTCCTCTGGCTGTTAAAAAGGTAATTAAGGTATTCTCTAATCCTTTTGTGTTTCGAATATTCTCGCAAGCTTCGATCCCATCCATTTCGGGCATCATGACATCCAAAATAATCAAATGCGGAGTTTTTTTCTTTGCCTTTTCTAAACCTTCAATTCCGTTCTTAGCAGTAAATACCTGATATCCCTGAGAGGAAAGATTATATTTGAGAATCTCCAAAATATCCGGTTCATCATCTACAATTAGAATTTTAATGTCCTGCTTTTTCATGGGCCTATTCTTTGATCATTCTGACCAAAAGTAAAGATAATACTAATATGCTCTAATTACTTAACATTGATTTAATGCTGATAACATTAAAATAACACCAAAGAGCCAAAAATTAGGATTTTTAAAGTTCAATTGCAATTTAAAGCACCTGTTCATGCATTTTATCGAATTTTAATGATTTAAAAAATTCATGGAGTATAATGCAGAACTAAAATTTCTATATTTGTGATAATTAGTTTGTTGAATAGTATTTATGAAGAAATTCTACCTCGTTTTTTTCTTTCTTTTTATCTCTTTTAGCTACGGCCAGGAAGTACAAAATGTTGGTGGTGAAATAGAGGGTTTTAAGCTATACCCAAATCCTGTTACCACTGGAAAAGTTTATATACAAACTGCATTGAATGCCCCGAAAAGAATACTCATCTTTGATGTTTTTGGCACTCTAAGACTTGAGACAACAATTCTAAGAAAGGAGTTGAATGTCTCTAATTTCGTTGCCGGGGTGTATGTACTTAGAGTATATGAAAAAGATAGAGTAGCAACTAGAAAATTGATAATTAAATAGTTCTACTTGCTCAAAATAAGCCGGTTAAACCTCCTTCAAAAATTTGATTTTCATCGATAAAATGCAAAATTCATCGATTAACGTTACGGCTATAATAGTTTACCTACAAAAATTTAGCTTTCACAACAATTTCTATTAGGGGAAAAGCTATTATCTTATATTTACCCAGTTGATCCCAAATCAATGTTGATGCAAAAAGCCTACTTATTTTTTTTACTGGTTTTTACTTTAGTGCTTTCCGGGCAGGAAAAGCTTCCTGCTATAGATGAAAAGGATCAGGAATCTTCTAATTTTACGCTATATCCAAATCCCGCTATTGATGGTATCGTTTACATTAAAACTTTAAATAGCAGGAGTAAGGATGTAACCGTGTACGACGTCTTTGGTAAAATAGTACTTCAGGATCGGATTTCAACAAATATGCTCAATATAGGAAGGCTTTCACCAGGTGTTTATGTAATTCAAGTAATAGAGAATAACAAAACGATGACCAGAAAACTGGTTGTAAAATAGCATTTCTTATATATCCATTATTGCGCTCCCTGGAGGAGCCTTTTTTATTTTAACTATTTTTGTAGTCTTCAGGTCGATATGGATATCAATAGAATTTTTGAGATCACAAACTCATCTCAGTTCAACAAGCTTGCATTGGAAATTTTTAATTTTCAATATGACAACAATACTATTTACCGGAATTTTTGCGATTATTTGGGCAAATCTAAGTCCAATGTAACTACAGTAAAAGATATTCCATATTTACCGATTGAATTTTTCAAATCCAAAAAAGTAATAACGAAGAACCAAAAACCGCAGATCGTTTTTGAGAGCAGCGGGACAACGGGACAACTTGTTAGCAAACATTATGTATCAAAACTGGCTATTTACGTAAAAAGTTATTTGAAAACCTTTGAGTATTTCTATGGGAATATTGAAGATTATTGTGTGTTGGCATTATTACCTTCTTATATGGAACGGGAAGGCTCTTCACTTATCTATATGGTAAAAGACCTTATAAAGAAAAGCAGGCATCCGAAGAGTGGTTTTTATCTTGATAACAAAGTCGATTTATTGAAGACCCTTATAAGCTTGGATCAATCTTCTGGTAAAAGCATCCTTATTGGTGTTTCATATGCTTTGCTGGATCTTTCCGAACATCACTCAATAAATTTAAAAAATACAATAATTATGGAAACGGGTGGGATGAAAGGAAGGAGAACGGAATTGGTGCGTGATGAATTACATAGTATTCTTAAAAAAAGTTTCGGCCTAGATGCCATTCATTCAGAATATGGCATGACTGAACTTCTTTCTCAGGCATATTCCCAGGCTAACGGAATTTTCAATTGTCCTCCCTGGATGTCAGTCTCTATACGCGAAACAGAAGATCCTTTGACAACAGAAACTTTTGGCAAAATAGGAGGTATAAACATTATAGATCTCGCCAATATTTATTCCTGTTCGTTTATTGCAACACAGGATCTTGGAAGGGTTTATAAAGATGGAAGTTTTGAAGTATTAGGCAGATTTGATCATTCAGACGTTCGCGGTTGCAATTTAATGGTCCTTTAGTGTTGAGGCTAAAAACTAGTTAAATCACTTCTTAACACTTTCAGGACTTTCCGTACCCATCCACTTATCCCAAAATGTAAAGTATAATCCAAAGTTATAATTAAATTTTCTGTGATGCTGATCGTGATGAGTAGCGCCAATGATCCAATGCCCAAACCACTTTCCATATTTTCCTGAAGGGTATATTTCAACTCCGGCATGATTAATTGTTGCTGAAATTGTCATAATCAGCAGCATAAATAGTAAAGCATAATAGTGCATAGGTACAAACAAAACTATTAACGGAAGAATAATAGCCTGTAACACCGTCTCCAATGGATGAAATGAGAAAGAGGTCAATACTGAAGTGTGTACACTTTTATGATGAATCTTATGAAAATACCTGTAAACAGATGGCTTGTGCATCCAACGGTGTATCCAATAATAATAGGTATCCTGAATGAATAAGGTTAATAAAACACTTATCGGCAAATACCATAATGGATAGGCATTTATATCCACATAGATTGCTGTAGCCCCTATTGACCATAAAAAATAAATGAATATTCCAAAAATCGCAAAAATCAACCCGCTTATTGCCGACCAATACAATTCCTTGTATAATTGCTTCTTCTTTAATGCAGTATGATCTAATATTCTTTTATCAAATCTTTTTCGGAACAAAAAGAAAAATGCATAGTGATATGCTCCTGAAACAATCAAAAAGCGAATAAATATGATCAGAAAGAGAACAAAAGTTAAAAGTAGTACCGCACTAAAGTCAAAAAAATCAATTTCCTTCATTTATATCCCCTATTTATGATTTTACAACCAGGATAAAATAATTCTTTTTACCTCGCTGAAGTAAGACATATTTGTTGTTTATCAAATCTGTTTCCGTTATCAAATAATCTTCTTTTACTTTTTCTTTATTAACGGAAATGGCATTTTGTTTTAGTTCCCTCCGTGCTTCGCCATTCGAACCCAAAAAACCTGTTTTGGCAGACAATGCTGCAATCATATCCAATCCGTTATCCATTTCAGATTTGGAAATCTCTGCTTGCGGGACTCCGTCAAAAACATCTAAAAAGGTATTCTCGTCTAAGCCCTTTAAATCTGTAGAAGTTGATTTTCCAAAAAGAATAGAACTGGCAATCACGGCATTTTCAAATTCTTCTTTGGAATGAACCATAATGGAAATTTCTTGTGCCAGGCGTTTTTGTAGTATTCGTAAATGAGGTGCCTGAGACTGTTCGGCAATCAAATCTTCAATTTCATCTTTAGGTAAAAAAGTAAAGATTTTAATGTATTTTTCTGCATCTTCATCTGATGTATTCAGCCAATACTGATAGAATTTATAGGGCGAGGTTCTATGCGCGTCCAACCAGATATTACCCCCCTCTGTTTTTCCAAATTTCGTTCCATCGGCCTTAGTAATAAGAGGGCAGGTGAGTGCGTATCCTTTACCCCCCCCAATTCTGCGAATAAGTTCTGTTCCGGTCGTAATATTTCCCCATTGGTCACTCCCACCCATTTGAAGTGTACAATTATAATTTTGAAACAGATATAAAAAATCATACCCCTGAACTAACTGATATGTAAACTCAGTAAAAGACATACCTTCTTTTTCATCTGGCGATAGCCTTTTCCTGACAGATTCTTTGGCCATCATATAGTTTACGGTAATGTGTTTGCCAACATCACGAATAAAATCCAGGAAAGTAAAATCTTTCATCCAATCATAGTTGTTCACGAGCACCGCAGAATTTTCTACCAGGCTATCAAAATCAAGAAAGCGGGACAATTGCTCCTTTATTGCTTCCTGGTTTAATCGCAAGGTAGTTTCATCCAATAAGTTTCGCTCAGTTGATTTGCCGGAAGGATCACCTATCATACCTGTAGCTCCGCCAATTAAAGCATAAGGTTTATGGCCAGCGAGCTGAAAATGCCTTAACATCATTACACTTACCAAATGACCAATATGAAGTGAATTTGCGGTTGGATCTATCCCAACATAAGCAGATTGCATCCCAGTAAGCAGATGCTCTTCGGTTCCCGGCATAGCATCATGTACCATTCCCCGCCATTTTAGTTCCGAAACAAAGTTTGAAGTCATTTTGTAATCTATTAAAATAGTTGCTGCAAATATAATAGAAATAGCCAGCAGCTTTCCTCATTGATCAAATTTATCCAACCGAAATGAGTAAATTAGGCCCATGATTTTAGTCACAGGAGGAACCGGGCTTGTTGGATCCCATCTTATATTGTATTTGCTCAATAAGGGGGCATCTGTTAAGGCTATTCATCGAAAAAATAGCAATATTCAAAAGGTAAAGGAGGTATTCTCATATTATCATGAAAATTCGGAGGTTTTATTTAATAAGATTCAATGGATAGAAGCTGATATTAACGATATCCCTGCTCTTGAATTGGCATTCACGGGAGTTACTCTGGTTTATCATTGTGCCGCATTTATTTCGTTTGATCCTGGTGATTTTAATTCTCTACAAAAAATAAATAAAAAGGGTACGGAGAATATTGTAAATATATGTATTGATAAGAATATCAAAAAATTGTGTTATGTCAGTTCTACTGGAACCATAGGCAAATCTACAACAGGTGAAATGGTCAATGAAGAAAATGAATGGAATGACACCTACGCAAATGTATATGCAATTTCAAAACACTTTGCCGAAATGGAAGTCTGGCGGGGGGCTCAGGAAGGTCTCTCTATGGTAATCGTCAACCCTGGCGTTATCCTGGGTCCGGGATATTGGGAAAGTGGCAGTGGGTTACTTTTTAAAACGGCTGCAAAGGGTATGCGGTTTTACTTTCCGGGTGGTACAGGATTTATTTCAGTGGGTGATGTTGTAAAAATAATGGTACAACTAATGGATTCTCCAATTAAAAATGAGCGCTTTATTGCTGTAGCAGAAAATTTGTCATTTAAAAGTATTTTTGAGACCATCTCGCACGGGTTTAACAGGCCATCCCCCAAGATAGGGCTGAAATTTTGGCAATTGGAAGTTTTCCGGAGAATGGACTGGTTTATAAGTTTGTTTATATCCAAAAAAAGGAAGTTAACTAAACAAGGGCTCACATCTTTGCGCTATCCTCAAGTTTATGATAATTTAAAAGTAAAGGAAGTACTTAACATCGAATATGAACAAATACAATCATGTGTTTCCTATTCATGTCAAAAATATATGGAGGCTCACTCTTCCTCCTTCTCCTGAATTAAACTGTCTTTTTTTTTCTCTCCCAGTTTTTGAAATCGCTCCTTTTCTTTTACAATCCTGTCTTCTATTTTCTTATAAATATCTTCATATTCCAGAGGTATGGATGCGTAATATAAATCACTGGATACAAATTGCATACTATCAATTTCATATTTATTGTAAATAAATTCCATGGGGACAAAATTCTTATTTTCCATTACATGAGGCCCAGTAGATTTGGCGGCATCTATAATAGCCAGATCGTAAAGGATATCAATCATTTTCTCTTTGGAAATAAGATTCACGGGCTTATCAATGACCTCTTCTCCACATGAGAAAAGAATGATAAATGTTATTAAAAAGAATATCTTCCGCATCATTATCTATCAAAAGTAAGCCTTTTAGCATTCCTGAAACTGGAAAATTGTCCTTTATCATAAGCCAAATGTCCATTTACAAAAGTGTGGGTGATTTTTGTTCTAAACCTATTACCATCAAAGGGTGACCATGCGCATTTATAGGCAATATTGTTTTTATCGACTGTCCAGGGTGAGTTCATATCTACTAATACTAAATCTGCATAATAACCCTCCCTTATATAACCACGTTTTTCAATTTGAAACAATTTAGCAGGATTATGACACATTTTTTCAACCACTTTCTCTACAGCAATTTTTCCTTCCAAAGATTTTTCCAATATAGCAGGTAATGCATGCTGAACCAGAGGGCCACCAGAGGGTGCCTTCATATAATTATTTTTCTTTTCTTCTAAGGTATGCGGAGCATGATCTGTTGCCACAACATCAATTCTATCATCCAGAAGTGCTTGCCATAATTGATCCCTGTCTGCAGAGGTTTTAATAGCAGGATTCCATTTAATTAACATTCCCTTTTCCGAATAATCCTGATCTGAAAACCAAAGGTGATGAATACATACTTCTGCCGTAATCTTTTTTTGTTCTAATGGAATGTCATTTCTAAAAAGATGGGTCTCTTTGCCTGTCGACAAATGAAAAACGTGTAATCTTGCTCCCGTTTTCTCTGCAAGGGCAATCGCCCGGGATGAAGAAAGGTAACAGGCCTCTTCACTTCGTATTAAAGGGTGAAATTCTACAGGAATATCATCTCCATATATGGCTCTGTATTTCTGCGTGTTTTCTCTGACGGTTTTTTCATCTTCACAATGCACCGAAATAACCAGTTCTGTATTATTAAATATTCGCTCGAGAACCTCTTCATTATCCACCAACATATTTCCAGTTGAAGAACCCAGAAATAGTTTTATACCCGAACAGGCATACTTATCTAGTTTTTTTATTTCCTCCAGGTTGTCATTAGTACCGCCAAATAAAAAGGAATAATTAGCGTATGACGTCCTGGAAGCCAGTTCAAATTTTTGCTCCAATTTTTCAATCGTGGTAGTTTGCGGATTCGTATTTGGTTGTTCCATATACGAAGTTATTCCACCTGCAATGGCCGCCCTGCTTTCTGAAGCTATATCCCCCTTATGGGTAAGTCCGGGCTCTCTAAAATGTACCTGATCATCTATTATTCCCGGTAAAACAAAATTTCCGGCTGCGTCCAGAATTTTCGCCCCGTTCGTAGAAAGGTTACTTCCAATTTTTTTGATAATCTCATCTTGAATTAAAATATCCGACTCAAATCTTACCCCTTCATTTATGATAACAGCATTTTTAATGAGTGTTTTATCCATAACTTAATCTTTAGTAAATAAACTTCTAAATTTCATAGTAATAACACCAAATATGGCTTCCCAGATAATTGACGAATTCATTTTAGATTTACCTTGCTCCCGATCTGTAAAAATGATGGAGATTTCCTCAATTTTAAATTTTTTAAGGTATGCCCTAAATTTCATTTCTATCTGAAAAGCATATCCAACAAATTTTATGGCATCCAGGTTTATCGCCTCCAAAACACTCCTGTGATAGCAGACAAAGCCGGCAGTGGGATCATGAATTCGCATTCCGGTAATTAATTTTACATAAAAAGAAGCTCCATAGGATAATAAAACCCTATAAAGTGGCCAATTAACAACATTTACCCCTTTTTTATAACGCGATCCAATTGCCACATCTGCACCATTCAAACAAGCCCTGTATAATCTTTGCAGGTCTGAAGGTTTGTGTGAAAAATCGGCATCCATTTCAAAAATGTAGTCATATTTTCTTGCCAATGCCCATTTAAAACCATGAATATAAGCAGTACCTAAACCAGATTTCTCTTTTCTTACTTCGAGAAACAACTGTTTGGGATATTTATTTTGTAATTCAATGACTTTATTAGCAGTACCATCCGGAGAATTATCATCCACAATCAGGACATCAAATTCTTTTTTAAGTTGAAAAACAGCATCTATTATAGCTTCAATATTTTCAATTTCATTAAAAGTTGGAATAATTACTAAGCTATCTGTCATTTGGCTTTTGGCAATTTTAACAAAAATACTACTTTAAAAAGTCAAGCAGAAAATACCAAAGTAATTTTATCGTTTCTTTAAAGGAATTAATTAGTCCAATAATTTGTAATTTTAAAGCGAATCTGCAACCGGAATGAAACTTAAACTACCCAGAATTTTCATTTATTTATTAGCATCAATTTTTTTCTTAAACCTATTACAAGGTTATTTTACTGAGCTAATTTTTGATGAAGCTTACTATTGGTATTATGCGCAGCGAATGGCTTGGGGCTACTTTGATCATCCACCAATGGTTGCTTTGATTGTCAAGATAAGCAGCCTGTTTTTTGATGGAGAACTAGGAGTTCGCTTTATAAGCAGTGTTCTTTCTGCTGGCACTTATATAGTCCTCTGGTTTTCAATTGATAATCATAGAAAGAATAAATATGTACTCCATTATTTTATATTGATTTTCTCTATGACCCTTATTCATGCCTATGGATTCCTAACACTACCCGATACCCCATTACTTTTTTTTACTGCCTTATTTTTATTGATATATAAGAAGTTTATAAAAGCCCCTTCCATTGGTTTATCTGTCCTTTTGGGACTTGTTATGGCTGCCTTAATGTACAGTAAATATCATGCTGTTCTGGTTATACTGTTTGTATTGATGTCTAATCTGCGGCTTGTCTTTAACAGATATGCCTGGCTTTCCGTTCTAATTGCATTAATATGTTATACCCCCCACTTTATATGGTTAATTGACAATGACTTTGTTTCAATAAAGTATCATTTGTATGAAAGGCCAAACAGAGCTTACGAATTTGGCGATTTTACACTGGGGTTTTTTGTGAACCTGATAGTGCTTTTCGGCTTAACATTTCCATGGATATACAGAGCCTTATTGAAAACAAAAAAATCAGATAAATTTAATAAAGCCCTTTTGTATTTAATTTATGGAGTAATTGCATTCTTTTTTATTTCCAGTTTTAACAGACGCGTACAAACGCAATGGTTAATTGTTATTTGTATTCCAATGATTGTAGTGGTATACAATCAAATACTCCAGGATAAGATAACCAGAAAATGGATCTTTAATCTTGGAATAGCTAATATCATAATTTTAATGTTCCTCAGAATAGGTCTGATTTATGCTCCTCTTTTCCCCATTGTTTATGAAACCCATGGAAATAAAGATTGGGTAAATGAAATAAGCTCAAAAGTCGGGACAATTCCTGTAGTTTTTGAAAATTCCTATACCGAAGCACCTATGTATACTTTCTATTCTGGCAATACTTCTTATTCACTAAACAATATCTGGTACAGGCAAAACCAATTTACGATTGACCAGTCTGAAGATCTGGTACAAGGGGAAAAAATATTATATGTATCCAAATTCATGGATAAAGGTGACATCTCTTATTACGATGCAAAAGGAGAGCCGCATTATGGTGTCTATATTGAGAATTTTGAATCTTTTAGAAAGTTGAGAACTATTATTGATACCCCTGTCGAATTATTGGAAGACAAGAACTTATACTTTAAAATATACAATCCATACACGACCGATATAGAAATATCAAAACTGGAATTTGGGGTGGTTTTTCTTAACAAATACAAAAATTTCAGAGAGGTTCAAGAAATTCAAGCCAGCCCATTGCAGGAAGAGATGAGCGTACTTAAATCTAAAGATACAACGAGCTTTAAACTTTTAATGCCCGAACCAAAAATAAATGATGCGTACTATTTTAAGATAAGTATTTCTGAAAACGGACTTTATTGGGGTTTAAATGGGGAAAACGTTAAATTGCCATAATGGAACCTGTTCAAAGAGTAATCAACAATATAGATTGGATAACAGCTATTATCTTTTCCAGTATACTTTTTATGGTTATTGCTAAGAATTTATTTTACCAGAGATTTTTAAATTTTATTATACTCCCTTTTAATAACAAGTATATTTTTATGTACAATAAAAAGGATAAACTATTAAATTGGTTCAATATCTTTTTTACATTATTCCAACTTCTAAATTTTTCACTTTTCATCTATTTGGCCTCAAATATTTTGTCCAATTCAGAAAGTGACCAGTATCCTGTGGTTTTTTCAATTATTCTGGGATTTTTATTATTGTTTTTATTTGGCAAAATATTGCTACAAATGGGAGGTGGCTTTGTCTTTAATAATAATAAGATAATATCTGAATTCATTTTTAAAAAGTTGTCCTACCTTAACTACAGCAGTATCATCATGTTAGCATCCAATATTATCATTACTTATGTACTTACAGATTCGAAAATAGTAGTGTTTGCCAGTATTTTTCTGATAGTAGTGGTAAATGTTATTGGCTGGATAACTATTATAAAAAACTATCAAAAATTAATCTCAAGCTACTTTTTCTATTTTATTTTGTACCTTTGCGCTCTCGAAATTGCACCCTTTGTAATCATTGTGAATTATCTAAAAGACTAAGGTACATGAAGATAAAAACGATTTTGGTGTCCCAGCCAGAACCTAAAATGGAAAATTCTCCTTACCTAAGGCTAATTGAAAAGGAAAAAGTTAAGGTAGACTTTAGGCCTTTCATACATGTTGAAGGAGTTGACGCCAAAAGTGTACGACAACAAAAGATTGATCTTAAAGATTATTCCGCTATAATCCTTACCAGCAGAAATTCTGTTGATCATTTCTTTAGAATAGCTGAAGAAATGCGTTTTAAGGTTCCGGATACCATGAAATACTTCTGCCAATCTGAGGCAGTAGCTTTTTATCTTCAGAAATATGTTGTTTACAGGAAACGAAAAATTTATGTAGGCAAAAGAAATTTTAGTGAATTACTTCACTTATTTAAAAAATACAAGGAGGAATCCTTTTTACTGCCTTCGTCAGATGCATTAAAACCCGGCATTCCGGAAACATTAAATGAACTGGGAATTAATTGGAATCGGGGTATTTTCTATAAAACGGTTATTAGCGATCTCTCTGATTTAAGAAATGTCTATTACGACGTTCTGGTATTTTTTAGCCCGTCGGGGATAGAATCATTACTTAAAAATTTTCCTGACTTTGAGCAAAAAGATACAAAAATTGCGGTCTTTGGAAATTCAACTGTCGTCGCGGCAACTGATGCAGGCCTGCGAATAGATATAAAAGCGCCGACACCGGAGACTCCTTCCATGACAATGGCTTTACAAAAGTATATTACCAGTGTCAACAAAAAATAAAAACTCAATAAAAAGGTCTCATTTACTGAGACCTTTTTAATTAATAGTTATAACGCTGGGGTCCTCCTCGCCTGATTTCTTCACTGGCATAAGACTCGAACTTTTTAAAATTCTCGCGAAAAGCATTGGAAAGTTTAAATGCAGTATCATAATACGCTTTATCATTATTCCAAGTTGCTCTCGGGCTTAAAACATCAGTAGGGACACCCGGGCAGGTTCGTGGTTGTGCTACACCAAACACAGAATGAATATGGTAGGTATCATAGGTATACAATCCTAATTCGCCATTAAGTGCAGCGCGAATCATAGCTCTTGTATATTCTAATTTCATTCGCGTTCCAACCCCGTATGGCCCACCGGTCCATCCCGTATTAACCAACCAAACACTAACCTGAGATTCTTTCATTTTTCTACTTAATACTTCTGCATATTCTGCCGGATGCAAAGGCATAAACGGCGCACCGAAACAGGCAGAAAATGAAGGTATAGGCTCTACTACCCCTGTCTCAGTGCCTGCCACCTTGGCGGTGTATCCCGACATAAAATGATATGCGGCCTGGCTGGGAGTTAACTTTGATATAGGGGGTAATACTCCAAAGGCATCCGCCGTAAGGAAAAAAATATTTTTAGGGTTTTCACCAATTGAAGGAATTTTTATATTGGAAATATGATCAATAGGATAACTGACCCGTGTATTTTGAGTTATTGATGTGTCTTCATAATCGACGATCCCTCTTGAATCTATACTAACGTTTTCCAAAATTGCCCCTTTTTTGATAGCGGCATAAATCTCAGGTTCCTTTTCGGCACAAAGATTGATCACCTTGGCATAACAACCACCTTCAAAATTAAAAACTGTGTTTTCTTCAGTCCATCCGTGTTCGTCATCCCCAATCAATTTTCTATATGGATCTGTAGACAAAGTTGTCTTACCGGTACCGGAAAGTCCAAAAAATAAGGCTGTATCTCCTTTTTCCCCGACATTGGCCGAACAATGCATAGGTAAAGTATTCTTATATAAAGGCAAGATAAAGTTTAAAGCAGAGAAAATTCCTTTCTTGATCTCTCCAGTGTAGCCGGTACCCCCTATCAAAGCAACTTTTCGTGTAAAATTCAGAATAGCAAAATTGTGCTGTCTAGTTCCGTCTGCCAAAGTATCTGCCATAAACCCGGGAGCATTTATCACCGTCCATTCCGGCTCAAAATTCACTAATTCCTCTTCCTGAGGCCTAAGAAACATATTATGCACAAATAAATTGGACCAGGGGTATTGATTAATAACCCTTAAATTTAATTGGTAATTAATATCTGCACAGGCATAACAGTCCCTAACAAATACGTCCTTGCCCTTTAAGTAATTAATCACCTTATTATAAAGCGAATTAAATTTCTCAGGGGAGAAGGGAATATTTATATCCCCCCACCAGACTTTATCCCGGG
>Ga0316196_10000731_pt1 | contig 13390 bp, 11 predicted proteins | sample Eddsed2cm_MG_FD_204938 | JGI IMG/M metagenome (GOLD analysis project Ga0316196, IMG submission 204938) | Coastal sediment microbial communities from Maine, United States - Eddy sediment 2 cm | ecosystem: Environmental > Aquatic > Marine > Coastal > Sediment | place: USA: Maine | collected... | reverse complement strand
GGACGACGCGCTATCTGCCACGAGAGTTCTTCGGCACGAACGAGTATCGCCACATCATGGATCTTGCGGCGAAGCTCAATGACCTGCTGTCGGATGGCGCTTTCATCAGGCGCGGGGACCGCGAGTCCCCGGTCGAATCTTTTGCGGAAGCGGTCGAGTGGCTAATGAGCGAGGCGCGGCGGGGACAGTCAATCCAGCGCTACAAGGGCCTCGGAGAAATGAACCCGGACCAGCTTTGGGACACGACGGTAAACCCGGAGACCCGCCGTCTGCTGCAGGTAAAAATCGAGGACGCCGTCAAGGCGGACGAGATCTTCACGACGCTCATGGGCGACCAGGTTGAGCCGCGTCGCGAGTTCATTGAGAAAAACGCACTGACTGTCGAAAACCTGGATGTTTGAAAGCGGTTGTGGGTGAATTTTTCCCCCCGCAACATGTCTGAATATATGGACCCACGAAAGCCCGGTGCAGGCCGGGATCATAAGACCTTTGAAGGGGATAAACAGTGAACAAACTACTGATCGGCGCAACGGCGCTGCTCATGATGGCTGCTTGCGGCCAGGAGCCCGAACAGCCTGCAGCTGAGCAGCCAGCAGCAGACCAGCCAAAAGCACTTGTCTCCGGCATCGATGTTGCCGGTATGGATTCCAGCGCCCGTCCAGGCGACGACTTTTTCAGGTACGTCAATGGCACCTGGGTCGATACCACGGAAATGCCGGCGGACAAGTCTCGTTATGGCCTGTTCGACAGGCTGCGCGATGAATCTCAGGAACACGTCAAGGCCATCATCGAGAAGTCTGCCACCGGTGATTTCCCCAAAGGTAGCGATGAGCAAAAAGTCGGCGACCTCTACAACTCTTTTCTGGACTGGGATGTGCGCAACGCGCGCGGTATCGAGCCGCTGCAGCCGGAGCTCGATCGTATCGATGCGATTTCGAACTACGATGATTTAGCCGTTTACTTTGCGAGCAGAACGACGCGCGGCTTCGATGCGCCATTTGCCGCCCAGCAGCTGACCGACTTTCTCGACCCAAATCACTACGCGATCCTCATCGCGCAGAGCGGTCTCGGCCTGCCTGATCGCGAGTACTACTTCAAGGAAGACGAGAAGTCGGTGGAAATCCGCGCCAAGTATGTGGGCCACATCGAAAAGATGTTCGACCTCGCCGGGCTCGAGAATGGTGCTGACGCAGCCAAGACGAGCATGGCCCTCGAAACCCGTCTCGCCGCCGAAAACATGACGAAGGAACAGCTGCGCGACTATATGGGCAACTACCAGAAGTATGCGTTGGCGGATCTGCCCAGCCTGATGCCGAATTACAACTGGGAGGGGTGGTTGAATGAGCTCGGTATCAATGAGCTCGAAGAGATCGTGGTCTTTACCGAAGACTACATCAAGGCGCTCGATGGCATCATCACAGATACCGACCTCGACACCTGGAAGACCTATCTCAAGTGGAGCGCACTCAATGCCGCGGCCAGCCGCTTGACGCGCGAGCTTGACGCGCAGAACTTCGAGTTCTACGGCAAGACGCTTTCCGGCACCGAAGAACAGCGGGCCGACTGGCGCCGCGCCGTAAACACTGTCGACGGCGTGTTGGGTGAAATCGTCGGCAAGGTCTACGTCAAAGAGTATTTCCCGCCCGAGGCCAAAGAGCGGATGCTGGAGCTTGTCGGCAACCTCGTCAAAGCCTACGAAAAAAGCATCAAAGAGCTCGACTGGATGGGTGAGGAGACCAAGGTCGAGGCCCTCGACAAGCTGTCGAAGTTCACGCCGATGATCGGCTATCCGGACAAGTGGCGTGACTATTCGGCGCTCGAGATGGAGGCTGGCGATTACTACGGCAACATCGAGCGAGCCGCGTATGCCGAATACAAGCGGCAACTTGATCGACAGGGTGGCCCGGTGGATCGCCAGGAGTGGGGCATGAACCCGCAAACGGTGAACGCCTATTACAACCCGCCGCTGAACCAGGTCGTATTCCCGGCTGCCATCCTGCAGCCGCCGTTCTTCAACCTCGAGGCCGATGACGCTGTTAATTACGGCGCGATCGGCGCGGTTATCGGTCACGAGATCGGTCATGGCTTCGACGACAAGGGCAGCACCTTTGACGGCAATGGCGTCTTGCGGAACTGGTGGACAGATGAAGACCGCACTGAGTTCGAGAAACGCACCGGAGCGCTGATCGCTCAGTACGATGCGTTCAAGCCGTTCGAGGACCTGGCTGTAAACGGTGAGTTCACCCTGGGTGAAAACATCGGCGACCTCGGCGGCATCACGATTGGCCTGCTCGCTTACCAGATGTCGCTCGATGGCAAGGAGCCGCCGGTGATCGACGGGTTCACGGGCATGCAGCGCGTATTCCTGGGCTTCGGCCAGGTCTGGCGCGGCATCATCCGTGACGAGGAGCTGCGCCGGCGCATCGCGACCGACCCGCACTCGCCATCCATCTATCGCGCGAACGGACCGGTTCGTAACGTACCCGAGTGGTACGAAGCGTTTGAAGTTGCAGAAACCGATGCGCTGTACCTGCCGCCCGAAGAGCGCGTGAAGATCTGGTAAGCGAGTGACCGACAAGCGCAAAGCGATCTTCGCGATTATCGTTTTTCTCGCGCCGGTCGTCGTTGCGTGGTACGGACTTTCAGTAACGGCAGCAGCGGGTATCGTTATCCTGCTGCTGCTGTGCCGCTGGCTGATAACACTGAGCGGTATCCTGGCCCCGGAAAAAGCGCCGGAGCTTGTGCTGGCGACGATATCGGCGAGCCACTTCGTTGAAAAGGTGCGCTGGAGCATGGATCGCCTGGGTGTCGACTATGTCGAGCAAACATCCGGCGGCACGCTGGGGGCGTATTTTCGCGGCCGCACTGTCCCGCAGCTCAAAGTTCGAACGGGTATCGTGCGCTCGGTGATCGGCAACTCACCGGACATCCTGCGCTATCTCTATGGCCGCTACCTGCATGAGGACCCGAAGCGCGCGGCATTTCTCGAACCGACGGCTGAGCGCGTGAAATTCGAGCGGAGGCTTGACGCGTACGGCGTCAGCCTGCAGGTGTGGATCTACTATCATTTGTTGCATGAACGCGACCTCACGCTGCACGCGTGGGGTGCCGACAGTCCAAAGACGCCGGCCTGGCAGCGGGTGGCGCTGCGCGCGCTGTTTCCGTTCCTTGCGCGCATGATTCGGCTTTCATTCAAGATCAACGACACTAACTTTGCTCGCGCTGTCGCGCGCATCGAAGAGCTGCTTGCCGACATGGATGCGGACCTGAAAGACGGGCGCCAGTCGTTACTCGGTGGAAACGAAACCAATTACACGGACTTGGCGTTCGCTGCTTTCACCGGGGTCTGGCTAATGCCTGATGGCTACGGTGGTGGCAAGGCCGAAGCGGTACGCATTGAGCGCGATCGAGCGCCCGCCGGAATGCGCGCGGATATCGAGCGCTGGAGCGCCGCGTTCCCGCGCGCGGTATCCTACGTTGAGAGCCTTTACCAAGGCCGGCGGGAGACATCATGAAACGATATGCAGCTTTACTCGTACTGTCGTTGCTGGCCGCCTGTGCGAGCACCGGCCAGGAAGAACGAATCAACGCGGTGAAGGACTTCATCGAGGTCAGCGAGCTTCCTAAGACCGACGTGATCCGGACGTTCGATCGACGACTGAAGCAGGAGGTGCTTAACGATCGCTACGTGATCGTCAGCACGCGCAGGGAACAGTACCTCCTCGAGTACGCCTATACCTGCAGGGAGGACCCCTTCAGCAACCAGATGAAGCCCGACGTACGCAGGGATGCGAGAGCGATCTACGCGGGCGCGGATACTTTCCGCGGCTGCCAGATCAAGACCATTTACGTAATCACGAAAGACCAGGCGGAAGAAATCAAGAACATTGGTGAAGCGCCCGGCGAATAGGGTCAGGACGTTCGTTCGGTTTTCAGCTTGTCCTGGTAGACCGAGCTGATCTCGGCCATCTTGTTTTCCATCCACTCCTGCACGATGAGGTTGGTCTCTTTCGGGGGCCGCCCCTGCGGGTTGATCGGAGCACCTATGCAGAAGCGCACCGTTCCCGGCCGCTTGATAAATTCGCGACGTTGCCAGAAGTCACCGGCGTTATGTGCGACGGGAACGATCATCACGCCAGCCTCTTGCGCGAGCGCGGCGCCCGAGACGCCGTACTTGCGCGTTTTGCCGGGCTCCACACGAGTTCCTTCCGGAAAAATAGTCACCCAGGTGCCGTTCGCGAGTCGCTCCTTACCCTGACTGATTACTTGCTTAACCGAGGCCCGTCCGGCGCTTCGCTTGATTGCTATGGGCTGCATCACCAAGCCCATGGCCCAACCAACTATCGGCACCCAGATGAGTTCGCGTTTTACGACCCACGCGGTGCGCGGGAAGAATGCCACGTGTCCATAGGTCTCGAGCGTTGTCGTGTGCTTGATCATGATGACGCTGGGCTCGTCCGGAATGTTTTCCTCGCCCTCCAGCACGACCTTCATGCCGCAGAAGAAATCGCCGGCCCAGAGCAGCATCTTGCAGTAACGCGCGGTGAGGCCCAGGCGCCAGGAGTGCGGCGCCCAGAACAAAAGCAGCAAGCAGGTGGAGACCATGGCGGCGGTTGTGGCACCAAAGATCAGGAACAACAGCGAGCGCAGCGCGCGTATCACAATCATCTGTTTGTAAGCTCGTCGGCGACAGCGGCCAAGTTATCAAAGACCGGCACGGATCGCAGGCTCTTCGGCAGCTGTGTCGCGACCCTTTTGCCGTTTCCCGTGCGTACGAGAATCGGCGTTGCGCCGGCCGCGGCGGCGGCCCGAAGATCACGCAGCGAATCCCCGACCGCGGGAACGCCGTCAAGCGAGGTGCCGTAATAGTGTGCAAGTCGCGTTAACAGGCCCGGCTCGGGCTTGCGGCAAGCGCAGCCATCGTCCGGGCCATGCGGACAAACAACGATCCGGTCAACATGACCGCCCCTTGCTGACACCAGGCGCCGCAACTTGCGATGCATGGCGCGCAGGGCGTTGCGGTCGAACAGGCCGCGGGCCAGTCCGGACTGGTTGCTGGCCACGGCCACAGTAAACCCGGCGGCGCTAAGTGAGGCGATCGCATCGATGCTGCCTGGTAATGGCACCCACTCGGACGCGGACTTCACGAAGTCCCTCGAGTCCCGGTTGATGACGCCGTCCCGATCGAGAATCAGAAGGCCCCTTGGCCCGAGTCGCCCAGTCATGTCAGCCTATGGAAAGACGCGAAATATCGGCAACATCGAGGAAAAGCGCTCGAAGTTCGCCTAAAAGCGCCAATCTGTTGTTTTTCACGGCTTCGTCATCCGCCATGACCATGACATCTTCGAAGAAGCGGTCAACCGGGTCGCGTAAATCAGCAAGCTCGTTCAAGATCTCCGCATATCGACGCTGTTCGAGCATTGGGCGGACCTTTTCGCGGGAGTTGTTCAGGGCGTTGTATAGCACCAGCTCGGCCTCGAGCTCGAGCAGCTTGGTTCGAACCTTGAGCCCCTCCGGGTCGCCGGCCTTGCGCAGGATGTTGGCGATGCGCTTGTTTGCCGCAGCCAGGCTTTCGGCCTGGTCAAGCCGCGCAAAAGTCTGCACCGCGGCCAGGCGCCGGTCGAAATCAACGAGTGACGCAGGTTGCCGGATCATGACGGCATCGAATGTTTCGGTGCGAAGGCCCGAGTCACGATCAAGAAAGTAGCGCCTTAGCCTTTCGGTAATGAAGCCGTACACGTCTGCCGCCAGTTGGTCGTTGCCAATTTTGCCTTGCGGCTGCTCCTCGACGGCCTTAGCGATCAGCGCTTTCAGGTCGACATCGATGCCACATTCGATAAGGATGCGCACAACGCCGAGCGCGGCACGACGCAATCCAAACGGATCCCGGTTGCCGCTGGGCTTCTTGCCGATCGAGAAGACGCCGGCAAGGGTGTCGAGCTTTTCGGCCACCGCGAGAATCTGTCCGGCCTCCGAGGCAGGCAATTCGTCGCCCGCGAAGCGCGGCTGATAGTGCTCTGCAATCGCGTCGGCTACGGCGCCCGACTCACCGCCGGCCATTGCGTAATAACGCCCCATGATTCCCTGCAGGTCCGGAAACTCGCCAACCATACCAGTGACAAGGTCACATTTGGCCAGCGCCGCAGCGCGCTCGACAGTTTGCGCGTCTGCATCAAGCTCGCCGGCGAGCCAGCTTGCAATACGGCCGGTACGGTGACTCTTGTCGAACACGCTTCCCAGGCCGCGCTGGTATACGACATCGCGCAGCGCCTCTTCACGACTTGCGAGCGTCTTCTTGCGATCGCTGTCCCAGAAAAACGCGGCATCAGCGAGGCGCGGGCGAATAACTCGCTCATTACCTTCAATGACTTGTTCGGGGTCCTTGCTTTCCAGGTTTGCCACTGTCACGAAATGCGGCAGCAGCTTGCCGTTGTCATCGGCGACCGGAAAATAGCGCTGATGGCCGGTCAGCGTTGAAACGACCACTTCGCGCGGCAGGTCGAGATAAAGCTCTTCGAACCCGCCGACGATCGGAACTGGCCACTCGACCAGCGACGCGACTTCGTCGTACAGGGACTCGCCATCCACAACGTGACCGCCGGCCCGCTCCGCAGCGGCTTCAACGCCGTCCCGGACCATGTCGCGACGACGAACGAAGTCGGCGATGACGTAGCCCTCTTTCTCGAGCGCGCCGAGATAATCGCCAGGTGAGGCGATCGAAATCGGCCCCGATGAATGGAAGCGATGGCCGTACGACTCTCGCCCGGAAGCAATGCCCATGATCGAAGCATCGATGACGTCCTCGCCGTGCAAGAGAACAATCCAGTGCACCGGCCGCACGAACTCCGCATCGCCGGCCCCCCAGCGCATGCGCCGCGGAATTGGCAGCGCGGCAAGCGCCCGCTCAATAATGTCTGGCAGCAGTTCGGATGCGGTCTTGCCCTGCTCCACGCTTTCGTAAGTGAGCCACTCGCCCTTGTCTGTCTGGACGCGATCAAGCTCGTCTACAGAAACGCCACACTTCGCCGCAAACGCGGTGGCGGCCGGCGTCGGCCTGTCGTCAGCGTCAAACGCAACGGACACCGGCGGGCCCTTTTGTTCGATCTTGCGGTCGTCCTGCGACCCGGCAAGTTTTTTCACGAGTACGGCAAGACGGCGCGGACTTGCGAATGTGTGCACATCACCGTGCGATAGTCGAGCATCGTTGATGCCGGCAGCGAGGTTCTCGCCGAAGGCGACCATGAGAGATCGCAGCGCCTTTGGGGGCAACTCTTCCGTGCCGATCTCTACGAGAAAGTCGTCCGCCCGGCTCATGATGCCACTCCCTTCGCAACCGAGGCCACCATTGGGAACCCGAGCGCTTCACGACTCGCGTAATACGCGTCGCAAATCGAGCGGGACATCGTGCGCACGCGCAGGATGAAGCGCTGCCTTTCGGTGACCGAAATCGCCTGTCGCGCGTCGAGAAGATTGAAAGTGTGCGACGCGGTCAGCATTTGTTCGTAAGCCGGCAACGCGAGGCCAAGCTCAATGAGTCTTTCGCACTCGTGCTCGGCGTGGTCGAAATCGTGGAACAGCGTATCGACGTCAGCCTCTTCAAAATTGTACCTGGACTGCTCGTACTCATTCTGGTGATAGACATCACCGTAAGTAATGCGGCCGAGCGGACCATCCGTCCAAACGAGGTCGAAAATGCTTTGTACGTTCTGCAGGTACATTGCAAGACGCTCGAGACCGTAAGTTATCTCGCCCGTCACCGGGCGGCACTCGAGGCCGCCGACCTGCTGGAAATACGTGAACTGCGTAACTTCCATACCGTTAAGCCAAACCTCCCAACCGAGACCCCACGCGCCGAGCGTAGGCGACTCCCAATTGTCCTCAACGAAACGAATATCGTGTACGGTCGGATCGATGCCGATTGCCCTCAGCGAGCCCAGGTACATCTCCTGGATATCGTCCGGCGACGGCTTGAGGACGACCTGGTACTGGTAGTAATGCTGCAGCCGAAACGGATTGTCGCCGTAGCGGCCGTCGGTCGGTCGCCGGCTCGGCTGAACATAGGCTGCGGACCAGGGCTCGGGGCCGACCGCACGCAGAAAGGTCGCCGGATGAAATGTGCCGGCACCCATTTCCATGTCATAGGGCTGCATGATGACGCAGCCGCGTTCTGCCCAGTACTGTTGGAGCTTGAGGATCAGGTCCTGGAAGCTCATCGCTGTCGGCGATGTTTCGCTGTTCATTCGGGTGTCACGGTGGGGTCGAAGGCGCGAAGTATAACGAGTTTCGTTCCCAAAAGGACCACAGAAGCGGCGCGCGGCGCGGCTTGCGGCTGAACGGGCGGCCAGAAAGGCATGCGCCCACGGCAGGAATGCACTAAAATAGTGCGCTGTGTTGGGGCGGCGCACCAATGTGGTGCAGATTTTGCCGTGCTGACACGAGTAATTACCGAAAAAACAACGGCTTATCCCGTGCCCCGTTTTGGCACACTTCATGCAACCAGAAAAGCCAACGGGTCGCCAAAGGCGGCTACTTTTTTCGAATGCATGAGCACTGGAGGAAACCCATGAGCGCCGCAGATGTAATGGCCCTGATCGAAGAGGCCGAGGTCAAGTTTGTCGATTTTCGTTTCACGGACTCGATTGGCAAGGAACAACACGTAACCGTCCCCGCACACACGATCGACGAAGATCTGTTTGAAGACGGCAAAATGTTCGACGGATCGTCGATCGCAGGCTGGAAGGGCATCAACGAGTCGGACATGATCCTGATGCCGGACCCGGCAACCGCTGTCGTCGATATTTTCCCCGATGAGCCGACACTCAATTTGCGTTGTGACGTCGTCGAACCGGCAACGATGCAGGGCTATGATCGTTGCCCGCGATCGCTGGCGCAGCGTGCCGAGGCTTATCTGCAGTCGACCGGCATAGCGGATGCCGCGTACTTCGGTCCCGAGAACGAGTTCTTCATCTTCGACCACGTGGCGTGGGACGACACCATGCAGGGCGCGTTCTACAAGATCGACTCGCAAGAGGGCGCGTGGAACACCGACCGAAGCTATGAGGAAGGTAACACCGGCCACCGTCCAACGGTCAAGGGTGGCTACTTCCCTGTGCCGCCGGTTGATTCGTTGCACGATATTCGCGGTTCAATGTGTCTTGCGATTGAGGACCTGGGCGTGATGACCGAGGTTCACCACCACGAGGTCGCCACGGCCGGTCAATGCGAAATCGGCACCAAGTTCAACACCCTGGTGAAGAAGGCGGATGAGGTCCAGATCATGAAATACGCTGTGCATAATGTTGCACACGCGTATGGCAAGACAGCAACGTTCATGCCCAAGCCGCTCGTCAACGACAACGGCAACGGTATGCACGTTCACCAGTCGCTCTTCAAGAACGGCGAAAACCTGTTCTCCGGCGATGGCTATGGCGGACTTTCCGAGACGGCGCTGTATTACATCGGCGGCGTGATCAAACATGCGAAAGCGCTGAATGCATTTACGAACCCATCGACCAATAGCTACAAGCGACTGGTTCCGGGATTCGAGGCACCGACAATCCTGGCGTATTCGGCACGTAACCGCTCTGCGTCGATTCGTATTCCGTACATCGCCAACCCGAAGGGTCGCCGCATCGAGGTTCGCTTCCCGGACTCCACAGCGAACCCGTACCTGGCATTCGCTGCGCTGATGATGGCCGGCCTGGATGGTATTCTGAACAAGATCCACCCGGGCGACGCCATGGACAAAGATCTTTACGACCTGCCGCCCGAGGAAGAGAAAGACCTCAAGCTGGTCGCATTCTCACTGGAAGAGGCGCTTGGCGCGCTCGATGAGGATCGAGACTTCCTGAAAGCCGGCGGCGTGTTCTCGGATGACCTGATCGACGCCTATGTCGACCTCAAGATGGATAACGTCACGCGCCTGCGTATGGCTACCCATCCTGTCGAATTCGACATGTATTACAGCCTCTAAAGGCCAAAACTGTGAACCGGGCGGCATTTTTTGCCGTCCGGTCACTAGCCGGAAATACACTCGCGCTGTTATGCTAACTGTATGGAAATACGACCGATTCTCATCCTTATCGCCATGCTGGCGGCCAACGCCGCCGTGGCCGACACCTACATGTGGACGGATGAGGAGGGCGTGGTCCATTACTCCGATCGGCCGCATCCTGGCGCGAAGCGAATTGTTATCGACGCGCCAAACCGGAGCGGCTCTTTCGCGCCGCAACGCAGGGCCTCAACAACAACCACTGATGATGCCAGCGCAGCCGAAGATACCGGCCCGTTCCAATACGAGAGCTTCGAAGTTGCTACACCGGGCGCCGAAGAAACGCTATGGAACATAGAGGGCGTCCTGAACGTATCGCTGGCACTGAGCCCGGCGTTACAGCCCGGGCACCAGGTCCGGGTTTACTTCGACGGCAACCCGCAGACGGTCAGCGGAACCAGCTTCCAGCTGGAGGAAGTTTGGCGCGGAGTGCACAACCTGCAGGCCGAAGTCCTGGACGAGACGGGCAAGATGATGATTCGCACGCGCCCGAACCGCTTCTACGTGCAACAGAGCAGCGTGAGGTAAAAAGCGGTGACTCCGGCGACGGAGCGCTACACAAGAACTCCCGCAACATTCTGGACAGCCTGAGCTCGGGCGTCATCCTGCTTGACGACAGCCTGCTGATTGTCGACGTGAACCCCGCCGCAGAAAATCTCCTCGGAATCAGCCGTACACGAGCGCACGGCCAGTCGCTGTTGCAGCTGGTCGATGACGAACCCGAATTGCGTGAAATACTCGGCCGTGTGGCAGCAACCGGCGATCGCTACGCGAATGAAATGCGCCTTGCGCCGACCGAGGTGCACTCGCATGAGCGTATCGTTGACTGCCGTGTGTCACCCATCGACCTCGATGATGCAGCCCTGCTCGTCGAAATCACGGACGTCACCCGGCGCAACCAGATCAGCCGCGAAAACGCCCTGCTCATTCAGCACGGTGCCGGCCGCCAGATGATTCGGCAGCTCGCCCACGAAATAAAAAACCCACTGGGTGGTATACGAGGCGCCGCCCAATTGCTCGAGCGTCAGCTGGACGATGCCGAACAGCGTGAGTACACCGACGTGGTTATTAGCGAAACAGACCGGCTCGCCGGCCTGGTCGACACCTTGCTTGGTCCGGGCGGCCCCCCGAAAAAGCAAGCAGTCAATGTGCACGAACTACTTGAGTACGTGATTCGAATAATCGAATCCGAAGATCAGAAACAATTATCGATACGCAGAGACTACGATCCGGGCCTGCCGATGATTGATCTTGATCGCGACCAGATGGTCCAGGCACTTTTGAATCTCGTACAAAATGCAGCAACCGCGCTTGATGGCCATGGCACCATTACGCTGCGCAGCCGCGCTGTAACGAATTTCACTATCGGCGAGATCCACCACAGAGTAATCGCCACGATCGAAATTGAAGACGATGGCCCGGGCATAACTCCGGACCTGCAGGACTCGGTGTTCTACCCGCTCGTAACCAGCCGCCCGGAAGGAACGGGGCTCGGCTTGCCCGCGGCGCAGGAGCTCATCAGTCGACACGGCGGCCTCATTGAATTCGAAACCCGGCCGGGAAAGACCGTGTTCTTCGTGCGTATCCCGCTTGAACAGGTGAGCACCCATGTCTAGTCGCCCGCTGAACGTCTGGATTGTCGACGACGATCAGTCGGTCCGCTGGGTGCTTGAAAGAGCCCTGAAGCAGGCCGACATGGAGACCCGCAGCTTCGAGCGCGCGGAACACCTGTTGGATGCAATCGGCGAAGGCGACCCCGACGTCCTGATAACCGACGTGCGGATGCCCGGCATGAGCGGGCTCGTGCTCCTCGAGCGCCTGCGCAGCACCTGCCCCGATCTCCCAATCATCGTCATCACCGCTCACTCGGACCTCGAAAATGCTGTCGCCGCATACAAAGGTGGTGCATTCGAGTACCTGCCAAAACCGTTCGACATCGACGAGGCCGTTGACCTCGTCCGCAAGGCGGCACGCCAGAACGGCACCGGTGAGGCCGAAGTCAAACAGCCACCAGACGCAATGGCATCGATGATTGGGCAGGCGCCCGCGATGCAGGAAGTCTTCCGCTCGATCGGCCGCCTGGCCGGATCAAGCATGACGGTGCTGATCACCGGCGAGTCCGGGACCGGCAAGGAGCTTGTCGCGAGCGCGCTGCACGAACACAGCCCCAGAGCGAACAAGCCGTTCGTGGCGCTGAACACGTCCGCAATTGCAGCCGAGCTGCTTGAGTCCGAGCTTTTCGGGCATGAGAAGGGCGCGTTCACCGGCGCGGACTCGAGACGCATAGGCCGCTTTGAACAAGCGAACGGCGGCACACTGTTCCTCGATGAAATTGGCGACATGTCGCCAGCGCTGCAAACGCGGCTGTTGCGCGTACTTGCCGAAAGCGAGTTCTATCGTGTCGGTGGACAGACGGCCATCAAGGTCGACGTGCGTGTAATCGCTGCGACTAACCAGGATCTTGCGCGGGCCGTCAAGGAATCTCGTTTCCGCGAAGATCTCTATCACCGCCTGAACGTGATTCGCATCAACACGCCACCGTTGCGCCAACGGCCAGAAGACATACCGTTGCTGCTCCAGCATTATCTTGCCGAGGCTGCCGAAGAGCTCGGCTCGCCGCCGAAGAGTCTTGATGCGGACGCTGTGGAAGCGCTACAGGCGTTCAGCTGGCCCGGCAACGTTCGCCAGCTCGTGAACGCGACACGACGCCTGACCGTGACCGCGCCGGGCGCCGTAATTACGGCAGAAGACATTCCGGGCGAGCTGGGTGGCGCGGAAACGGCAGACCATGCAGCGAAAGAATGGACCCGGGTTCTCGCGGCGTGGGCGGAGCGCCAGTTACATCGGGGTGAACAGCCCTTGCTGGACAAAGCGCTGCCAGAATTCGAAAAGACCCTGATTGAACTTACGCTGGCGCGCACCAACGGTCATCGGCAAGAAGCCGCGAAGTTACTCGGTTGGGGCAGAAACACATTGACTCGCAAGATGAAGGCGCTACATCTCGACTAGAATTTCGAGAACCACGGGTGCATGCCAAACTCATTGCGCGGTACGCGCGTTCCCTTGCTTATGAACCAGTCGAAGCCCAGTAAAACGCTAATCAGGTAGCCCTTGAGTCGCGGCCCCACAATCAGCCAGTGCGGCAGCCACCGAATCAAAATCGGCCAGCGCTGCAGCCCATACGGATAAACGGTGATCGTAAGACGGGAGTTATCCGCATCGATAGCGGCTATGCGCCAGGAGACCCAGGCCATTGGCTTGTCCCGATCAAAAACCTCAAGGTCGAAGCCGGCACCCTCGTGCCACTCGCGAAAATGGCGTTCGTAGACAACACCATTG
>Ga0316196_10000728_pt1 | contig 13411 bp, 14 predicted proteins | sample Eddsed2cm_MG_FD_204938 | JGI IMG/M metagenome (GOLD analysis project Ga0316196, IMG submission 204938) | Coastal sediment microbial communities from Maine, United States - Eddy sediment 2 cm | ecosystem: Environmental > Aquatic > Marine > Coastal > Sediment | place: USA: Maine | collected... | reverse complement strand
TGTCAGGCTCCGGGAAGAACCATGGGACGTGTGTGTAGTTCGCCAGATCCGGATGGATCAGGTCGGCGCCCTCGACCACGGCCGATTTCGGGTCGAGGAGCGGCGTGAGCACCTCGTATTCGACCTTGATCAGCTTCGCGGCCTGCACCGCCTCACGATGGCTTCGTGCAACCACACCGGCAACCTGCTCGCCGACGAATCGGACGTAGTCCTGAGCGAAGATGTAGCGGTCTTCCATGTACATGCCGAACTTGTACGGAAAGTCTGCCCCTGTGGCGACGCGAACGACGCCGCTCGCCGCCTCCGCTTCCGACGTATCGATGGAAACGATCCGCGCATAGGCATGGGGGCTCTCCGCAACCGCAGCGTGCAGCAGGCCGGGACCGAAGTCGATGTCGTCGACGAACTGTGCCGCACCGCTGATCTTGTCGAGGCCATCGATCCGGATCGCTGGAGTGCCAACGGATGTGAGTTCATCGCCGGCGGCCTCGGCCTCGAACGGGTACGTCGTGGTCATTCGGTACCTCCCCCGCCGGCGCTCAGAACCGCTTCGATGATCGGTTCGTACCCGGTGCAACGACACAGATTGCCGGCCAGCGCCTCCTGAACGTCGTGCCGTGAGGGGTTCGGATTGTGCTCGAGCAACTCCGTGGCCGCGAGCACGATTGCCGGGGCGCAGAATCCACACTGGAACGAATTGTTGCCCAGCATCAGACGCTGCAGTTCGCTGAGACCGTCGTAGCCGATCCCTTCTACGGTCGTGATCTCGTGGCCGTCGGCCTCGACGGCGAGCACGAGGCAGCTACGCACCGTCCTGCCGTCCATGATGATCGTGCACGAGCCGCAGTCCCCTCGTTCGCAGCCGATTTTGGGGCTCTTGATCCCGATCCGTTCGCGCAGGACATCGAGCAACACATCGGCCGGAGCGGCGTCGAGCGTCCAGTCTTCACCGTTTACCGTGGTTATCAGCTGCATCGTCGTCCTCTCAGATCAGTCGCACGCCGTAGTCGGATCCCGTGCCGGCGAACCGCGCGCTCGCCTCCCACAAACCTCGTTCGAGCATCACCTCGGTCATACGAGTGCGGTATTCCGCAGAAGCCCGCATGTCGGTGATCGGACTGATCTCATCCGCGACCACGGCGACAACCTCGGCCACGAGCGCCTCGTCGAGCAGCTTGCCCCGGAGGGCGTCCTCGATGCGGGTCGACCGAAACGGTGTGGGTGCGACGGCGCCGAAGGCCACCTTGTATTCGTTGTTCGGATACACGACGACTCCGACGGCGGCCTGCGCCAGGTCCTCCCCGGCGTAGCGCATGAGCTTCACATAGACGCCCCCGTGCTGACGGAGCTTGATGTCAACACGCGTCACAACCTCATCGTCGGTGAGCGCCGTCTGACGGAGCCCGACGAACCAGTCGTTGATGTCGACGCAGCGTTCTCCTGCGGGCCCGGCGACGTGCACGGTGGTGTCGTAGACGAGCAGTACCGGACCGGCATCGCAGGAGGGCACGGCCGAGCAGATGTTTCCGACCATGGTTGCCCGGTTCCTGATGCCTGTGGAAGCAACGGTCTCGGCCATCTCGACCAGGAGCGGCGCATGCTCCCGAACCAGATCCGACTCGATCAATTCGGTGAACGTGACCAGTGAGCCGATGCTGAGGGCATCGTCGCCAACGGTGATGTCCCGGAGCCCTGGGACGTCCTTGATGTCGACGAGCACATCGGGAGCCACCGCGTCGTCTCGGAGCCATGCAACCAGGTCGGTACCGCCGGCAAGGATTTGCACGGATCCGGGGTACTCGGACATGATCCCGACCGCCTCTCCAAGCGACGCGGGACGCCGATAGTCGAACTCGTGAGCGATCACCAAGACAGCCTCCTCCGACCCGATTCCAGGATCTTACAACTTCGCGACCACCCCTCGGGTCGCATTCGCACCGGTATGTTCGTCGTTGTTGGGTCTCTGCCTCCTCAGTCCAACGTCGCTGCAAGCGCCCTGATGGCCTGGGCAAAACACTCCATCGGTGCTTCGACCAATCCCGCCCCGACCATCCCCGTACCGGGCACCTTCCCGGCGACCCCGGTGTTGATCTGGGGCAACACACCGGTGCGGACAACCCGTGCAGCGTCGATTCCGACCGGTGTGCCGCGGAACTCGAGCATGGGAATCTGGTACATCGGGTGCTCCGCAAGCGTGATCTCATACATCGCGAGCGTGCGCCGGACCGCCCCCGCCGCCGTGCCCCCGACGAACCCGACGATCGCAGGCGCCGCCGCCATGGCAAAACCTCCAAGGCCGACTGTCTCGGTGATTGTGGAGTCACCGATGTCGGGGCTGGCATCCTCTTCGGTGAACGATCCCAGGTACAGGCCGTCAACCGGGGGCGCCGGTGCGACGAACCACTCATCCCCGGTTCCGGACAGACGGATCCCGAAGTCGGTCCCGTTTCGAGCCATCACGGTGACGAGGCTCGATGCGGGCACGTCTGATGCGGCGTCGGAACCGAGCTTCCCCGCCGCCATGACGAGGTTGAGCATGAAGTGGTCATTGCCGTCAATGAAGCGGAACACGTCGGCTCGCTGGTCGACCGGTGCGTCGGCTCCGTCGACGAGCGCTCCACCGAGCTCGCGCAAGAACAGCGACGTGACGGCCCGGTTCCGGTTGTGCCCGTCGTCCCCCATCTGGAGCGCCTGAGCGATCAGCGACTGAAGATCAATCGGCCCTCGGCTCTGGAGAACAGCACTCAACACGGGTCCGAGGACCGCGTCCATCCAGTGGAGTCGGTCGATCGCCTCCGGGGCGAAGGCTCCGTAGCGCAGCACCTTGCCGAGCCCTTCATTCAGCGTTGAGTACGCCACGCCGTCACCGGCGCCGTCGGCAACCACCGCAACCGGCATCGACGGCGACGTAACACCCGCCATCGGACCGACCGCACCGTGGTGATGGCAGGGCGACAAGTCGATCTCACCGCGCATGGCTTTGGCCTCGGCATCCTCCGGGCCATCGGCGAGGCCTTCGTACATCATCGCCCCGATGATTGCCCCCCGCATCGGACCGCTCGCCCGGTCCCACGTCAGCGGCGGACCGGCGTGGAAGAACGTTCTCGGCGTCATGTCCGGAAAGACGTCCCGGGCAACACTCACATCGACGAATTGGGGTCGGACCGCGAGCATTCGTGCAACGGCGGTCTCATTGGCCTTGGTGTTCCGACCGTCGGCAGCCAATGCAGCGAGCGCGGCCTCGGTGCCCGCTTCGGGCGGTCGCCAGTCGGTGCGGATGACTTCGGCGCCTTGTTGTTCGATTGACTCGGCCAGTAGGTCGGTACCTGCGGTTGCGACGACCGGTTCGGTGTCGAGAAGGTTGCTGAGATCGCTCATGCTGATGTCCTTGCTGTTGCGAGACGGGCGACTTCGCGGGCTGCTGCGGCGTTCGAGAGGAACACCGAGGCGCCGGCTCGGTTCAGGATCTCGGCTTGTGCGTCTCGGCCCTGCGGGTCGCCTCGTGTCCCGCACAGCGACACCACCACGGCGGCTCCGGCCGTGACGGCCTGCTCGATGAACGGCGCAAGCTCGGTCGCCGGGTTGGCGTTGGCGCCGTATCCGAGCACCACATCCATCAGGATCACACCAACCGTCTCATCGCGAGCCGCCGCCGAGAGCCGCTCGATGCGCACCGTCTGGTCGATCATCGGGTGCGCCCGGCCTTGGGTGTACTCATCGTCGCCGTAGTCGACGAACGTGTGTCCTTCGCCTCCTTCGCGACTCCCGACCTCGCCGAGGATCGGGGCAACGACGAATTGGGCCTCCGAGCTCAATGTTCCGCCCGAGAAGAGCCCGCGCACAGATCCCGGGCGGTGATCCTCGTTCGCCGCCGGCCATGAGCCGTACTGAGCCGGTGGCTTCCCGAGCGCGGCCAGCACGTCACCCGCGCCCTCTTCCAGAGTTCTCTCCCCCATGAACGTGATCACGACGGGCTTGCCACACGTCTCGGCTGCCCGTCGTACCTTCTCTGCTATCGGAGCGGCTGGAGGTTTCGAGATCACGGCGATAAGGTCGGTCGCCGGATCCTCGTCGAGCGCTTGGAGAGCCTGGAGCGTCGAGGCTGCCCCGACGTCTTCGGACAGGTCACGACTCCCGGTTCCCAGGGCATGGCGCACACCAATCCCAGCATCGTCGAGCAGAGCACACATCTGCTGGATACCGGTGCCGGACGCCCCGACCATGCTCACCGACCCCGGTTGCACGGCGTTGGCGAATCCGAGTCCGATTCCGTTGACGATTGTGGTTCCGCAGTCGGGGCCCATCACCAGCAGGCCGTGATCACCGCCGTACGTCTTGAGGATGATCTCCTGCTCGATCGGGACGTTGTCGCTGAAGATCATCACGTGCCGCCCAGATTCGAGGGCCTCCATCGCCTCCACAAAGGCATGTTCGCCCGGCACGGATAACAACGCGATGTTGGCGTCACCGACTGCGGCGGCCGAGCCGACGGTTTTCGGATCGGGTGCGTCGAGCCCGCCCGACGGGGCGGCTTTGTGCGTGAGTGCATCATCGAGAACTAGGTGCGCCGTGGCGATCGCTCCCTCATTCTCAGCTCTCAGGGCAAGCACGAGGTCGTTGGGACCGGCGTCGGCCACGGCATCCATGTCGAACCCCATGTCCGCGAGCAAGCTCAGGTTGAGTTCGGTTGCCATGGCAACGAGGGCGTCAGTGACACCTTCGACGTTCTGCAGCGCCTTGCTGGCCTGCATCAGACGAACCGAGTCGTGGTAGCGGCCGGGGTGAATCTCAACTCGAGCGATCATTGGACACCTCCGTTGGGTGTGGCGTGGGGTTCGATGAGAGAAAGGGCGCCGAGCACGATTCCGGCGGCGAGGGCGGGACCGGACGTATGGCCAACACGCAGCAGGTCGCGATGGCTTGAGCCAACGTGCCCGCGCCCCGCGAGCGCTCGCAGGAATATCCCAGCCGGTGCCGCGACCTCGCCCCGAGCGGCGCAGCTGATCAACGCTGCCGAGAAAGTTGTGGTTCGATCATTCGCGGCATCCACCAGTGCAGCCTGCGATGCATCGAGCATGGCGAGTGCCGGGCGGGATCCGAGCGCCGTTCCAAGTGTTCGAATGGCGGCGAGCGCCCCGGCGAGGACGTCGTCGCCTTCCGGTGTCAACCCGGGACCCCGACCAAGCAACCCGGCCGACGCTCCAACCAGGTGGTCGGGTGACCCGGCGGCGAGCGCGGAGCGCAACACCCCCGAGTTGATGGCGGGCACCGTATGTGGGAGCCCACGGATCGCGGAAGCGACATCGCTGATCGACGCGCTTGGGAGAGCAGGGCGAGGATCCCACCAACGGACAAGCTCGACGATGAAGCTGCCGAACTCGAGAGCGTTGCGTCCGACCACGACCGATTCCCCGTGGGTGACCGAATCGAACAGGCCGGCGCCGGAACTCGCCGCGACCTCAACGCTGTTGGGGAGCCGGGTTGCGTCGCGCGTCGACACGACCACCACTTCTCCTCCAGCGAGGAGCCACACCGCGTGGCTCGACGCGCCCAGCACGGTGGCGTTCACGTCGCCCGGGGAGAACAGGCGCTTGAGCGCGAGGCTCGCCACCGCCGGTACCCGAATGGGCACCGACGCCGACCGTGCCTGGACCGCGCGGGCGGTCATGTCAGTTCAGCCGAGGTCAACGATGGCCGCGACTGGTCCGCCCCCACTGGGGCCCTGGTGCAATGCCGCTACGGATACAAAGACCGCGGCGTCGTCGACGGCTGATGCGACAACTCCGCCGACCGCGCCCTTGATGTGGCGGTGGTGGTGCACGTCGGAGTCGTCGAGCGAGACCTGGCGGCGCCCCCGCAGCCGGGAAGTCGGATCGGCTTCACACTTGACGAACACGTTGACGAGCCGGCCGTCGAGGTCCTCAGCACGGGCGCGCTCCGGCAGATCGAGACCCGCGGATCGGATCGCCCGATAGACACCCTCCTGGTCGAGTGCATCGTTCATCACGTCGTGGCCGATGCGGTACCGGCCGCCGGCGCCCGGCACGTTGCCAACGACAACAGTCTGTGCCTGGTCGAGTTCAACACCCGACGAGCAGGAGGCCACCGACGAGTAGAGGCCAAGATCGTGCCCGATCTGTTCTGCGGTTGGCATGTCGATCTCACCGAGTGCCACAGCGATGCCGAGTCCCGATGTTCCGTTCGACACGTTCATCGACTCGAGCGGGTCTTCGGTGAAGACCGTGTGGCCTCGCGCCTTGGCGTCATTGATGGTTTCCATCACGAGCAGCGGAGTCTTCGTCTGAACGTAGTGGACGTCGGCCGGGTCTTCGATGCCGGCTTCGGCCATCGCACGTCGCACACCTTCTGCGACCTTTTCCACCATCGCCGGACGGCCGATATCCTCAGGAAGGATGACGTCGCTCATCGCGTAGCCAACGGCAAGGCGCGGCTCGTCGGATGCTGGACCTTCGTCCGCGACCTTGGCGAAGATGGTGGCATGGGGAGTGAGGATTCCGTCCGTTCCGCCCGACCAGACCATCGGGATCTCGTCGACTTCCTCGACCGGCCTCGTGCCCTTGTCCATCAGCACCTTCCGGAAGGCCTGGTCGGCGAGGATCCGCGTGAAGTCGTTGACCCCTCCGTTGCCTTCCGTCTTCCCGACGACGGCTACAACGCCGTCCGCGTCGAACACCCCTTCATCGATCAGCGCCGCAAGACCTGACGCGTCGCCAACACTCTCGAGCACGACTTTTCGGACCTCGATCGCCATCGTCTACTCCCTCGTGTGAACGGATCCCTGCGTCCGCATCGTCGCGCCGCTTCCGACCCGTGCTGTGCGAACAGCCCATCTTCGGACGAACGCCAACTCTAGACAAGGGACGAACGGCCCACGCTGGCATCCCCGTTCTTGCGTAACTATGGGAAGCCGGCTTCCACTATCTACGCAAGAACGGTGAGGGGTGTTAGAGGTGGATCGGCTCCGGGACAGTGGAGACCACCGGACCGTCTGCGGTGATGAGCACGGTGTGCTCGAAGTGGGCCGAGAGTGCTCCGTCTGCCGTGACCACCGTCCAGCCGTCGTCCAGCACGACCGTCTCGGCGGTGCCGAGGTTGAACATCGGTTCGACGGCGAGCGCCATGCCGGCCTTCAGCTTCAGGCCCTTGCCGGGAACGCCGTAGTTCGGAACGTTTGGTGCCTCATGCATCTGGCGCCCGATCCCGTGTCCGATGTACTCGCGGACCACCCCATAACCGTGAGGTTTCGCCGTCGCCTCGATCGCGTGACCGACGTCGCCGAGGCGGTTGCCCGGCCGCGCCATACTCAGCCCGTTCCACAACGCTTCTTCGGTGACGACCAGGAGTCGCCGTACCTCGTCCGGAACGTCGCCGATCGACATCGTGAAGGCCGCATCCCCGTGCCATCCCTCGTAGATGGCGCCAGCGTCGATCGAGATGATGTCTCCGTTGCGCAGGGTGTAGCCGTCCGGGATGCCGTGGACGATTGCGGAATTCGGCGAGGCACAGATCGTGGCAGGGAACCCGTGGTAGCCGAGGAACGAGGGCCGGCAACCGCGCTCGCGGACGACCTCTGAAGCGATCGCATCGAGCTCCCGCGTCGTGATGCCGGGAGCCGCCGCTTCCCGTACGGCTTGGTGCACCGCCGCGACGCATTGCCCGGCGATCTTCATCTTTGCGAAGTCATCCGGCTTCTTCTTCGAGATGACCTTCGCTCCAGCCATCAGGATGCCAGCTCGCAGGCAATCCGACAGAAGATGTCCTCGACCGAACCGGTCCCCTCGACCCGCCGAACGCGATCTCCGTAGTAGGTGACGAGCGGTTCGGTCTCGCCGTGAAAGACCTCAATACGGTGACGGATCGTTTCCTCGTTGTCGTCGCTTCGGCCCTCGATCGCAGCCCGCTTCAGCAGCCGCTCCACGACCTCGTCCTCGTCGACACAGAGGTAGATGATCGTGTTGATGGCATCGTCGCCGACCACTTCGGTCAGAATCTCAGCCTGCCGGAGATTGCGCGGGAATCCATCGAGGAGATACCCGCCGGCGGCGTCGTCGCGGGAGAGCCGCTCTTCAACCAGGGCGACCACGAGATCGTCGGGAACGAGGTCGCCGACCACCATGTACTCAGCGGCGCGTTTTCCGAGTTCACTGCCCGAATCCATGGCCTCGCGCAGCATGTCCCCCGTCGAGATGTGGGGAATTCCGAGTGCTCGCGTGACCAGCTTGGCTTGTGTTCCCTTGCCGCCCCCCGGGGGCCCAAGGAACAAGAGGCGTCTACCCATGAAGAACTCCTGATCGATGTTGCGGACAGGATACCGTCCGGCGGTTGCCGCTCTGCCGGGGCACGAGGTGCTCCGCATCCCGGACCGAACCAGCGCCGTGATCGCGACACCGAGCCAGCCCGACACTACTCGAGCGGCTCAATTCTTCCCGTGATGGGCCACGGGTAGTCGGTGCCCCCTGTGTATTCCACATAACGGAGGCCCTCATAGGCACCGGTCCCGACGTATACGCACTCAAAGTCGTGCACGTGGGCTGGCTCGGAGATGCTCCACGTAGTTGTGCCCTCGCAGATACCTTCCCAGGTGCCACCGTCGTTGGTGATGGCGGCCGGTCCTGCGCATTCGCCGAGGGTGTTCTCGCCATCTTCAGTGAGGTCGCAGCTGACATCGATCGACGCTATTCCCTCCACACGCTCATCAGAGGCTTCGGTCTGACACGTGATCACCTCTCCCGGCTCATCGCACAGGCCCGTATTGCCGGTCACCTCTGCGGCTTCGTCGCTGCTTCCGCACGCCGCGAGTGCAAACGCCGCAACCAAGAGCACCGCCGCAGACCTCCCAGATGGAATCAATGAACCGAGTCGATGTGGCACGACAGAACCTCCTGTGTGTGATGTCATGGCCGGGCAACCGGGGATGGATGGACTGTTTGTGTGGAGCCGTCGAAGCTGACCAGTCCCCGATCCGATATCGTCCAGAGGGTTCCATCCGCACCGGCGACGGCTCGAAACGCCCTGAGCGCTCCCGACGGCGGATCGATCGGATAGGCCGTCCATTGCGTTCCATCGAAGTGTGTGTACCCGTACTGGGGCACCGAGTAGTGAACAGCCCACACGGTCCCGTCCGAACTTGGAGCCAGCGTGGCGTTGTTCGAGAGCAGGCCATCGGCAGTTGTGTACGGGGTCCAGGACACGCCGTCGAAACGAGCGACGCCTACCGCTGCCTCGGGTGGGAGCGTCTCGGGGTTACGTATGATCTCGTTCCCTTCTTCATCGACTGTGACCTGGAAGCCGTCGGGTCCGTCGGTGGCGACCCAAATCGTCCCATCCTCAGCGACGGTGACCTGGAAACTCCGATCGCTCGGAAGCCCGTCTTCCGTCGTGTACCGGATGAACTCGGCACCGTCGAACGCGAACAGGCCCCGGCCCTTCTGGAAGTCGTCGGGACGCACCCACCCAGGGTCGTCGTTCGCGTTGGTACCGATCCACACCACACCGTCGGAGTCGACCGCCAGCGAACTCGACCAGGGCGACACTCCTTCGCCGAACCCGGCAGGGATTCCCGGCACGGTGTGCGATTCCCACTCAGCCCCGTCGAATACAAGCAGCAGGTTGTCACCTGTGGCCACGTAGACGGTGCCGTCGGCCGACACCGCCATGTCACCGATGTCGAAGTACTGCCCGGGAGCGACGTCGACGGTGAACACCGTCCACGCACACGTCCCCCGGCCGCAGTCGCGGCGCGCGACCCATGTTTTGAAACGGGCCGAAGGCATGAAGCCGCCCAGGGGTTCAGCGACGACTCCCCCGAATTCCTCATCGTCAATCGTGGACCAAGAGGTACCCCCCGCCCACAGGGCACCATCCGGCCCGATCGCGACATTCCCGATACGCGGGGCGGGCCATCCGTTGTCCAGCGGGTTGCCTGCGGGGAACCCCGCGGTGTCGATCGGTGTCCACGCGCCCGCGTCGTCCAGCACGGCAATCCCGGCGGCGGAAGCGGCGTACACCGACCCGTCGGAGGCGACGGTCACGTCGCGCACTGCATACATCCAGTCGAGGAGTGTCGCACCGGACCAGCCTGATCCGGACCGTGCATCCGGTTCCGTTGGAGATGTCGTTGTCGTGACCGGTTCGAGAGGTGTAATCGGCTCTCTTGGAGGTGTTGTTGTCGTGGCGACCTCGATCGTTGTCTGAGTGACGGGGGCAGGCTCGTCGGCACGTTCCGAGTCCCCCGTACGCAGCACCAGCATCGACACTGCGATGAAGACGAGGACCATCGCGCCGGTCCCAAACGCAATGAGCGGACCCCGCCACCAGCTGCCTGTTGAACGGACGAACGATTCCGGAGGCGCAGATCGCAGTTCCCGAGTTCGCCGGTCGATCCGCGCACGCATGTCCGGTGCGTCGAGTTGATCCAGCTCGCTGAGACGCCGTCGGATATCAAGCATCGTTGTCCTCCAGCAGATGCGCGAGGCGGCGGCGCCCGCGACTCAGGTGCACCCAGACCGCTGCAGCCGTCGAACCGGTGATCGCAGCTATCTCGGATGCCGGGTACCCGGCGTAGTAGTGCAATACCACAGCCGCACGTTGCATCGACGAGAGCCTCGTCAACGCCGCCCGAACCTCCCACGCCGGTTCGTTCACGACCACCGGGCCGTCGGCTACCAACTGCGTTTGCGTTCCTCGTCTCTTCAGGTCACCTGCGGCAATCCGATACGCGGCCCTCCACACCCAACGATCGGGTGAATGGATCTCCCCACCGCGAGCGATGGCTTGAGCAAAGGCCTCAGCGACCGCGTCCTCGGCCATTTCCCGGCTGCCCGTGTACGCGGCCAATGCCCGCCACATGCGCGGGGCCTGCTCCCGATACAACCCATCGAGTTCGTCGACGTGCGGCAAGCCCGAGTCGTTGATTCCTCGGCTGAGCGACTCGACCACTCTGAACCTCCACTCATACAGGGAGCGAAAGCGGCCAAAACCTGAACACGGAACACGGTACGTCGAAAGGCATGCCGCCTCTAGGTCCGTCCGACCCCATAGCAACCCCGAGATGGTCGATACGCCCTCGAACGGATTGCAGGATCAGACAACCTCGCCACGGCGTCGCGATGACCCCGTGAAACCGCTGCCTCTTTGCGCGGCCGTCACCAACTCGGGGGATTCCCCGAACGAGTTCCTGGCGGTAGCCGGATGGCGCCAGCCGGCAACCCAGCGCACGACCGACGGAGGCTCCTAGCTGAGGAACCCTTCGTAGTTCCGCATCATCAGTTGTGACTCGATCTGCTTGGTCGTCTCGAGGGCAACACCGGCCACGATGATGATCGAGACACCAGACAACCCGACCGGGACATTCCAGATGTACCCGAGGATCGACGGCAAGACCGTGACCACAGCCAGGTACAAGGCACCCGGCAGCGTGATCCGGCTGAGCACGTACTGCAGGTAGTTGACGGTAGCTCGTCCCGGGCGGATCCCGGGAATGAACCCGCCCTGGCGCTGAATCATGTCGGCCTGGCGCTCGGGATCGAACTGGATCGCCGTGTAGAAGTAGGTGAAGAACACCACGAGCAGAGCCAGCACGAGGATGTACCAGATGCTCGGAGAGAACCCGCCACCACTTGACGACAGGAGGTTCGTGTCGATCCAATCGCGGACCGTGGCACCCCAGCCTTCCGGCGGCAGAACCGAGGCGATGAGGGCAGGGAAGTACATGATCGATGTCGCGAAGATCACCGGGATCACACCCGCCATGTTCACCTTCAACGGAATGTACGTCGATTGTCCACCCATGACCTTGCGGCCGCGAACCCGCTTCGAGAACTGCACCGGGATGCGGCGCTGGCCTTGCTCGATGTAGATGATCCCGACGGTCAGAAGAACCATCACCGCGACGATCACGACGAACTGATAGGTCTGCGAGTTCGCGTTGAGGATCACCAGCTGCGACGGAATCTGGGAGATGATCGAGACGAAGATCAGGAGAGACATGCCGTTGCCGATCCCGCGCTGCGTGATCAGCTCACCAAACCACATCAGCAGCGCCGTGCCGGCCGTCATCGTGATGACGATGATGATGACGTTGCGCGGCGTGTAGTCGGGGATCAGGTCGATGCCGTTCGTCAACTGACCGGAGTGGAACAGGAACGAGAAACCCGTCGACTGGAGCAACGCAAGGATGACGGTGAGATACCTCGTCCACTGCGTGATGACCTTCCGACCGGTCTCACCTTCTTCCTGAAGCGCTTGGAGCTTCGGAATCACGACGGCGAGCAGCTGCAGAATGATCGACGCCGTGATGTACGGCATGATCCCCAGTGCGAACACCGACAGGCGCGTCAACGCCCCGCCCGAGAAGAGGTTCAGCAGGCCGACGAAACCGCTGGTCGTTGCGGCGTCGGTGAACTCCTTGATGGCGTCAAGATCGACACCTGGCACCGGGACGGTGGTCCCGAATCGGTAGAGAACGAAGATGAACAGCGTGAAGAGGATCTTGTTCCGTAGATCGTGGATCCGGAACGCGTTCCTGAAGGCGGTCAGCATGTGGTTCGGGTGCTCCTCTTGCCTGCGTTGGGCACGGTAGTAAGGATTCGAGGATGACTAGTCCTGAATGACCTCAACCGATCCTCCCGCGGCCTTGATCTTCTCTACGGCGCCAAGGCTGAATGCGTGGGCTTTGATCGTCAGGGCGCGGTCAATATCGCCCTCGCCGAGCACCTTCACCTTGCCGCGATGCTTCACGAGCCCCCGCGTGCGGAGGTCGTCCGCCGTCACCGTGGTGCCCGCGTCGAAGTCGTTGAGACGCTCGACGTTGACCACGGTGTATTCGACTCGGTTCGGGTTGCGGAAACCACGCAGTTTTGGCATACGGCGCTGGAGCGGCATCTGCCCGCCCTCAAAACCGCGCCGAACCTTGCTCCGGGCCTTCAAGCCCTTTGTGCCGCGACCGGCGGTCTTGCCGCGCCTGCCGGCCTCGCCGCGTCCAACACGGATCTTTCGCTTCTTCGACCCATCTGCAGGCCGGAGATGATGGAGTTTCATCCAACTTCCTCCACGTCGAGGAGGTGCTGCGCACGAAACACCATGCCGCGCACGTCCGGTGTGTCGGGCCGCAAGGTCGTGCTATTGATCTTGCGCAGCCCGAGGCTTTCTACAGTTGCGCGGATCTTCGGCTTCTCGCCGATCGTGCTGCGCACCAGCGTGATCTTCAGACTCTCGGCCATTAGCTACCGCCTTGGGTCTTCATGAGCTCGGCCGACCGATACGCCGCGAGCAGCGCAGGCGGGAACAGCTCTTCGGGACGTTTGCCCCTGGCCTTGGCGACCGCATCGGGACGCTGCTGAGACTGGAGGGCGTTGACGGTGGCCTTCGCCACGTTGACGTGGGTCGGCGA
>Ga0316196_10000727_pt1 | contig 13416 bp, 11 predicted proteins | sample Eddsed2cm_MG_FD_204938 | JGI IMG/M metagenome (GOLD analysis project Ga0316196, IMG submission 204938) | Coastal sediment microbial communities from Maine, United States - Eddy sediment 2 cm | ecosystem: Environmental > Aquatic > Marine > Coastal > Sediment | place: USA: Maine | collected... | reverse complement strand
TAAGTCTATTATTTATTCTGTGTTGTGCTAGCGTATGGCCACTGGGTTCACTCTTTATGGGTGAAAACATCAACAATAAAAGAAACAACAGATACTCAATCATTGTTATACATATCATCTAAACTGGGATTATTTTTGCTCATCTCCGCCAAAACCTCTTTTAGATGATCTCGATCCAGAAGTTCACCACATAGACTGCTAGCGTCCTCCGGAATTTTTTTACTAAAGATGCGTTGGAAGGGAGCGGTTAAAGGGCTGGCCATAAATGAAATGTAAGAAGACACTATATCGTAGGGTTTTATAGATAGACCAAGGTCAGTGAAGTTACCTTTAATGCGAATAGGTGCCTGCAATCCAAATAACCTGGCTTTTTTCGCTTTTGGAAACAGCGATAGTGATACTTCTTCCTTCTGAAAATTAATCTTAAGATTCCCCTGCATCCAAATTTTACTGGTATCGACTAATAATAATTCCTCAGATAGATTCCCATCTTTGATGTCAAGCAGTGCTACACCGCAGTTAAATTTGGATTCTTTCTTGTTCAGTTCTGGCAGGATGGCAAGAAACAGATTAACAGCCCAAAGGTTGATCACGCTGGCATCTATATTCCCAGGCCAGAATGCAAAATCAATTATGCCACTCGCATGCTCAAGGCCATGTTTGAAATTACGACCTGCTAGATGAAGGTCTACTCTTGTGCTTATAAGGCCATCAGCAGGAGAGTCAGGATAATAATGTCTATACAGTATGCCATAGTTAAATTTATCCATATTTAATTTGAGCCGCCCTTTTATACCCTGATCTTGTAACTGCAGTTCCAGACCACCATCAATCACTCCGCCGGGAAGGTCTAGATGAAAGGCATCAATAAACAAGGAGTTTTCATCTCCACGAAGTTGAAGTTTCCCCCCTCCAAGTTGATCATTGCCGGAGAGAACTTTGTTGGCTTTAAGCTGTAAATTAACATCAAGGCCGGGATAATTGTGAGACACCTGGAAGCTTTGTCTCGATGCTTTTTGTCTGTTCTCCTTCATGATATTTTTGGGTACAGGTGTTACTGGAGTTCTCAGCAGAACATTGCCCTCGGGGATTAATGAAAAACCCTCAACACTGAAATCATCGATCTGGAAATTCTGGCTGACAAGATCCAAATCCCAGTGTGTATTCTCATTTTCGGTAGAAATGAATATCTCACCGCTAAGGTCGCTGCTGCCAATTGTCGTCTTCAGATTGTTTACACGAAAACCTTTTGCATCAATGCTGAATTTTCCACTCAGATGGTACGGCCCGAAAGGAGGGATATCCGCTTGCAGTAATCTCTTCCATTTATCGAGACTTTTTCCATTAACAACCAGATCAGTCCTGAACGTCTCGCGACTAACCGGCAAGTCAATATCGCCATCGAGGTTTATCGTCGTATGTGTGAAGTCGGCATTTAGATTCAAATGAATTTTATCCAGTGTGCTGAAAAACTCGCCGAGTTTGTTTGACGTTAGTTCCAGTAGCAGGGATTCATTATCGATTTTTCCGGAAAATTCCAGCTTGATGGGCTTACCCGGCTCAGCAAACAGTGACGCTGTTGAATATGTGATTTTGCGACTTGCTTCATGCGCCGGATTCTGCAGGTTCCAATACCCCTCCTTCATGCTAATTTTGAAAGTTGATTGATCAAGGACTTCTTTCAGGGTTCCGCCCTTCAGTTCAGCATTGAGTACCAGGGTGTGACTAAACGCATCAAGGCCATCAACTAAACCGAGCCAGGATAATGTCTTTCCGGCGTCCACTTCCTGTGCATTCAAGCTGATGGTTCCATCAAGGGATTTGCCAGACTCAAGTTGTATATCAAGAGTTACAGGTTTATCTGCAATCCGTCCCTGTAGTTCCATATTCCAGGGCTTTTGACTGATCAGGTTCCGGAGTAGATCAGATTTGGCTGTAAAAAAGTAAGGAATATCTTGAGTATTACCTTGAATACTTGCAGTCAGGTGATCCTTCTCATGTGTGTATATCACCAGTTTATCAATGCTGTTGTTGAAGTTTCTTTTGAGAGTTTCATCTACGTAATGAACATCGATATCAGATAAACTGAATTCTTCGATCCATATGCGTCCTTTCTCTTGTTCTGAATTACGGTATGTTGCGCTTTCATTCACTGAGCTACCATCGGGCTGTTCAGTTTTGTTGTTTGATTTGAATAGAGTCGCCCAGTTTTGGCTTCCATCGCTTGCCTGCTCCAGGTTCACCTGAACTGCTGAAGCTGAAATTTCAACAAATTCAAATCTGCCTGATAATATTGGCAGCAGGGCAAGCTGCACACGGGCTTCGCCAATTCTGAGAATGTCTTTTGCTGACCATTGTGGAGCATTGCTGATATGAAGTTGATCGACGACCAGGGTTGGGAAAAAGCTGATAGCGAGGCGCACCTCGCCATCTATACGGACATCATGCCCTACGGCGTCTGTGGCTTTTGAAACGAACTGTTTTCGTGCTACCTCTAGAGGTATGGAAATATTGGCATATGATAATATCGCAATAAGTGTGCCGATCAGTGCGACAGGAATCACAATAACCCTGAATATGATTGTAAAGATTTTTCCAGATGTCATCTTGATGTCAGGGCGTTCTATTTTCTAAATAAATGGAAAATTTCGAAAGAATATTTAGTTTGTCAGACCCAATCATAAATATCGAGCGTTTAATTTAGATCATTAAGCAGTAAGGACCATAGACGAGAAACTTTTTTATGTTTCGAAATTGAAGAGATTCAGATTCATTTCTGGTTAATTGTGGTTTGTAATTCTAATACAGGCAATATCTGCCTGTATGTTGTTGTTTTTCACGGTTGTGATTATATGCACACAATATGCACACGCCCGCCCTATCGCTTGAATGTCATCGCCCTACGGGATACAGAGAGGCGTTAGTATTGAACAGATATAATAAGGCATTCGCTTTTGGAACCAGGGCGCCCACCGATCTCGATGTAGAAGCTGATAAATTACCTGGCTTGCTCTGATGTTCGTAAAAAGCTAGATCAAATGTGGCTTCTATGTTCAGCCGTTAACAGCGCACTGAACTACGAAATTACAGCAATGAATCATTGGTTGTGGTTGGGTGGATTGAAGCTCCCTACCCGAATTTTTCTTCGAGATATATTATTCATATCGAGACATTCACTGAACGCAATGACTACCTGAAAACACGGGCAGGTTATGAGGATGTTGCGAGTACCTTTGGTATGCGTAGAACCAAAGAGGGTTTCTGCACTATGGCAGAGTGGTCCCAGGAAAAATATCGCCGTGAAAAACCTGTGCTGGGATGTATACTTTACCTTATCGTTACCAGGGCAGGTAAAAGATCGTTGTTTCAGGTGCTACGTTTTAGCGGCTTATCTGGAAAAATAAACGTAACGATGTACTCAAATCTCTAGTTCAAGGCTAGCTTTTGTTCGGCAGGCAGTGCCCGGAATGTCACCTTGATCGGGTTGTGGTCCGATGAGGTCACTTGCTGTGCCTCGCTGGACAGGCTTTCCAGTCCACGGTAAAAGACATGATCTATTTCATTACCAAATATGGTGACCCTGTTGCTGCTTTTGTAGGTGACGGCCTTTAGTGAAAGCTCCTGAACCATGGCGTTTACAATTTCTTTTCGCTTATCACTCCAGCTGTTGAAATCACCGGCAACGATAACTGGACCGCGATGCTGAGCAATCGCTGCAGTGAGTGCATTGATTTGTTCACTGTAAACTTCGGTGCCAAGTGTGAAATTGATGCTATGGATATTGGCAACCAGCAGTTTTTCATCAGTGCCCGATAGTTCATATTTATTAACCAGAACTGTTTTAGGCAGACGTAGGAACGGCTCAGTAGTTCTCAGTCCACAGCTTGATACAGGCTTAACTCTGGATCCAGTGAGTACTCCGGTAGCTTCATCATTAACAAAAAAACCGGTGTTCAACGTCCAGTGTATGCTTTGTTTTTTAAGCGTTTCTTTTACCTCGGAGGTCAGTTGTGCTTCCTGAATGATCACCAGGTCTTTATCATTGCTTAGTTCACGGAAGTCGGCGGACCAGTTCTTTTTTTGTCCTTTATAGATATTCCAGTTCAACAGTGTGATATTGCTTGAGTCCAGTTCGTGTGCACTATCTTGCTGCTTATAAGAATAAAGACTGGCGCGGTTGATATCGCAGCTGCTTTCACTTATAGAGCGGTCTTCATTCAGCTCTTTATTTACGATTTGTGTCTGTTCTGGCACAGAGACACAACCCGATGCCAGCAGAGCACCGGCAACGATCGTTGTGACAACAAAAAGTGATGTTTTATATCCGCGTTTAAATCTCATTCGTGATCTCTGGTGTTTGGTTAGGAATGTTGCTCGAAAAAATGCTGCTCTTTATAGGCTAGCTGATTATTCTAACATATCCAGTCAATACTAAATTTATATAGTAAATATAAAAATTCTTAACCGCAAAAGCAGTCCAATTCAGCGATAAGTCTACTTTCAAATGACCAATAAAGCTTGACTATTCACGCCAATAGATTGGCAACATTTTTACCCCCGCCCCCCTGGCGTCTCGATGTCGGCAGGTGTGGTTCTATGTGTAAATAATTAACTGATTGAATATCAATATGTTAATTAAATATTTTGAGTGGCAGCTGTTCAGATAGCATGAAAAAATCACCTATTTAGCAGCTGGTTAAATCTGGCTACAGTTAATGCGAGTTACAGTGATTCCAGTGGCTCCCTGAAATGAATTTGTGTGAAACCTCAGTTCGCATGTGCTGTAATTTAGTCTGCTGCTGTTTCATTAAATCTCTAGTAGGCGACAAATGCTCTGTATACCTGACCTTTTTCACCTATGGTCCAGACATGGCGATGGCTCGAAGAAGGCGCTTTATTGCCGTTCTGGCTAACGAATGGCTGGAAAGTATCAATCTGGCTGAAGGCGAGGTCCTTGCCTGTTCCTGATCCGGCAGGTGTCCATGTCTTATCGGTAGTTAGATCGAGGCCGTAAAATTTCGCATCTTCACCTATGATGTAAACCAGTTTTCCGGAGGAAACTACTGACACGGCCCTGGCATTACCGGGCAATTCCAGCCATGCATCCCTTTCAGGGACAAATAGAAAGACTCTTTTATCCTGGTTGATCGCAAAAACAAGGTCTCGCAAATCCGGGGTCTCACTATCACCGGCATTGTAGGATTCTGCAAAAAGATCTATCGCATTCAAAGGTGTGTTCAAGTTTTCTCCCTGGCTATCAAGGAGTGTGGCAGAAAGTGCGGTCCATCCAGTGTCAGTTCCCTTGAAGACTATGCCACTAACCGCACCGATTATATAAGGTGTTCCATTGGTCTTTGAGACTGATATTCGTCTTGCTTTGGCGTTGCCAGGATGCTCGATCCAGCCATGATGTGAATTCGCAGAAAGGTCACCTTCTATCGGGCCATCCAGGTGATAAACTTTATGGCTGTTTATACCGACAACCCAGGGCACTCCGTCACCGTCTATGCTGATATCCATAGCTTCACCCCCGCCAGGGACCCTTTGCCAGCTTTCGTAGACTTCGCTAAACCATTCACCGCTGGATTCTTTACCTATTTCTTTATTCACAAAATACATGTGGCCTTTTACATCTATAATGACAGGCGTTTCATGATAAACATCAAGGGCAACAGCGCGGCCGTCATCATTCTCAAATAATAGTTCCCATTCACCGAGCGGTGGTGCAACTGCCCAGCTAGTAGAAGAAACTAATAGCGTAATAAGAAACAGAGTAGCTGTATTTATATTTTTCATCTGAGAAGCCCACGTTTTGTTCGACTGAAATGCATATCAGTATTTTATAATGAAATAATCTCACACATTCAATTACCGGCGCTATGGTTTCAATCAAATTAATTTTATCGGATTTAAACCGTCACGCGATGGATCATGATAGATTTTAACATTGTTCTCATGTTTGAACTAAAACACTGGCAGTATCTAGTATAAATAGTTGCCATAGATGAATTTGTAACAGGAGTATTGGAATGCCACAAGCAGATATTGGACTTATTGGGCTTGCCGTAATGGGGCAAAATCTTGCACTAAATTTACACGATCACGGCTATAAAGTGTCGGTACATAATCGCACGGCAAGCAAACTTGTAGATTTTTTAGAAGGACCGGCAGATTCTTCAGATATTACCGGCCATGGCTCTCTCGAGGGTTTTGTTTCGTCTCTGGAAACTCCGCGTAAGATCATTATGATGATTCGTGCCGGCAAACCGGTAGACGACTTGATTGGCCGCCTTTTACCACTATTGGACAAGGGAGACGTTCTTATTGATGGCGGTAACTCCCGTTTTACCGATAGCAATCGTCGATATCAGGAACTGTTAAAAGAGGGAATTCATTTTATTGGTGCAGGTATCTCCGGCGGAGAAGAAGGCGCGCGGCATGGACCTTCTATTATGCCAGGTGGCGATGAAAGCGCCTGGCCAGCAGTCAAAGGGGTATTGCAGGCCATTTCAGCAAAGGTTGATGGTGAACCTTGCTGTCAATGGGTAGGGCCGGCAGGTTCCGGCCACTATGTGAAAATGGTTCATAATGGAATCGAATATGGTGATATGCAATTAATTGCTGAAGCCTACCACCTGATGCGATCAGGACTTGATATGACTGTAGACGAAATCCAGGAAACCTTTGCAGCATGGAATGAAGGGGTACTGGATTCATATCTGATAGAAATCACTGCAAATATTCTTGCCTTTCGAGATGACGAAGGTAAGCCTCTGCTTGACAGCATCCTTGATGCGGCAGGCCAGAAAGGCACGGGGAAATGGGCCGGCATCAGTGCACTGCAGCTCGGTGTACCGTTGACTTTGATTGGTGAAGCAGTGTTTGCACGTTGTTTATCCGCAATCAAGGATGAACGTGTGCGTGCAGATACTCTGCTTTCGAGTTCACATGCCATTTTTGATGGCGACAGGAAACAGGTGATCCAGTTTATCCATGATGCACTCTACGCATCGAAGATTATTTCCTATGCCCAGGGCTATATGTTGATGCGAGATGCTGCAATTGAATATGGATGGCGATTGAACTTTGGTGATATTGCCTTGATGTGGCGCGGAGGCTGTATCATTCGGAGTCGTTTTCTCGGCAATATCAGGCAGGCCTATGATGAAAATGAAAATCTTGAAAACCTGTTGCTCGACAAGTTCTTTATAAGTGAAATTAAAATATCTGAAGCGGGTTGGAGAGAAGCTGTAAAGTTGGGGATCGAACTGGCCATTCCCGTGCCTGCGATGTCATCGGCACTTGCTTTTTTTGACGGTTATCGACGTGGTCACTTACCTGCCAACCTGATACAGGCACAGCGGGACTATTTCGGTGCCCACACATATGAGCGTATAGATCGCCCACGCGGTGAATTTTTTCATACTGACTGGACCGGTGAGGGGGGTGATGTATCGTCCGGCCGATATGAGGTTTGATGAATGAGTTCGACTAAGCGCGAGCAGGCAACACTGGTGATATTTGGTGCCACGGGCAATCTTTCAAAGATTAAGTTAATGCCGGCATTGTACCTGCTGGACAAGGCTGGCCAGTTACATCCTGAGACAAAAATACTGGCGACCGGCCGACGTGACTGGAATAAGGCTAAATGTATTTCTGAAGTACAAAACTGGGTTGAATCAAGTGCAGGAGAACGTTTCGATACGGATGTATTTGAACGGTTTGCGCTCCGCCTGGATTACTTCAAAGTAGATTACAGTGAGCCGGATATATGGTCGTCATTGAAGAATTACCTGGAGTCAGAGATTTCTTCTGCAAGACTTTCTTCAAATATCGCTTTCTACATGGCGATCAGGCCAGCGGAATTCGGCCTGGTAATCGAGGGGCTAGGTGAGTGTGATCTATTACAGGAGACAGAAAACTGGCGCCGTGTAGTTATTGAAAAGCCTTTTGGCTACGATTTGAGCAGTGCACGAGTCCTGCAGGCCAGTATTAGCCGATATTTAGCTGAACACCAGATCTATCGTATTGATCATTACCTCGGTAAAGGTACGGTACAAAATGTAAATGTGTTTCGCTTTGCCAACACCATGCTTGAGCCGTTATGGAACCGCAACTACATTGACCATGTGCAGATTACGCACTCGGAAACAGCAGGTGTAGGTACACGAGCCGCGTATTACGATAGTAGTGGCGCTATGCGCGACATGATACAGAGCCATTTGCTTCAATTATTGACGCTGGTTGCTATGGAACCCCCGGCAACAATGGATGCAGAAGATCTGCGTGATGAGAAGGTCAAGGTTCTGAAATCTATTCGCCCGATTACCAAAGAGGATTTTCAAACGCGGGCATATCGCGCGCAGTATACAGCGGGTGTCATTGGTAATGAAGAAGTCATAGGCTATCTTGAAGAGCAGGATGTTCCTGCTAACAGTACGACGGAAACTTTTGCCGCATTGAAGCTATATATCGATAACTGGCGATGGAGAGGGGTGCCTTTCTACCTGCGAACCGGCAAGCGTATGGCACAGCGCCAGTCGATGATTTCTATCTGTTTCCGGCATCCGCCACAGCAGTTATTTCGAGATGTGAGCAGGGACGGTATGAAACCAAACTGGTTAGTGCTGGGTATCCAGCCGAGTAATTGTGTGCGTATGGAAGTAACGGTCAAAGAGCCAGGGTTGGAGATGCAGATTCGCCAGATTAGCCTCAATGCTTCATTGCTGGATGAGGGTGATGTACGTGTTGATGCTTATGAAGACCTGCTGCTGGATGTACTGCGCGGTGACAGGTCTCTTTTTCTTCGCAACGATGAAGTCGAATATGCCTGGAGAGTGGTTGACCCTGTGATAGAAGCCTGGTCAAAGCATGACAAGCCATTAGATGAATACTCAGCCGGAAGCTGGGGGCCACCTGAGAGCAAGGTGATCTTTGATAAGAATTCGACACAATGGCGACAAACTATGGACCCGGTGTCATAATGAAGTTCAAAACATCATGTGGCTGCTAATAGTGGCTTACATGATTCAATAAAATACAGGGAGTTACATAATGAGTTTACAAACGGTGGAAATGAACGAAATTGGCAAGAAATGGGGCTGGATACTTGCTATTGGTATTTTGATGGTAATCCTGGGGACAATAGGCATCGGGGCGACATTTGCCCTGACTCTGACGACAGTAACATTCTTCGGTTTTTTGATTTTAATTGGCGGGGGCTTTCAATTCATCGATGCCTTCCGGTTTAAAGGCTGGTCACTCATCGGGAAGATACTTATTGCTCTGCTTTATGTCGCTGTTGGTTTCATCATGGTGAAGAATCCACTGCTTGCATCGACAACGCTGACACTGTTTATTGCATGGGCTTTAATTGCAGTTGGAATAGTGCGGATTATTATGGCCTTTCAACTTAAGGGGGTAGCCGGGTGGATATGGACACTGGTCAGCGGTATTGCGGCTATTGTTCTTGGCATTATGATTTTGAATAACTGGCCGGAATCCGGTTTATGGGTGATCGGCATGTTTGTAGCCATTGAACTGATTTTCAATGGCTGGGGAATGATTATGCTAGCGCTGGCTGCGAAAAATCGACGTAGCGGTGACATCCAACTCTAGGGTAGATCTTGGACTAAGGACTGATGACTAAGGACATAAAGACTTAGATTTGTGTTTCCATTCTTCCTTTATCCTTAGTCTCGTTTCTGATAATTAATTACCAGAAAACCTTCAACTCACCGTCTTTGATTTCGTGTTTGAATTCGTTTAGAGGCCGATTACCGACGTCTGTGCATTCGCCGGTGGTGACTTCAAACACCCAATGGTGCTTGGGACAGGTCAATTTTGTGCCATCCAGCGCCAGATGCGGTATGTTAGTCACCTGGTGCGGACAGCGGCTGTCGTAAACACGGAACTCATCACCGTCTCGATATATATACAGGTTGCGGCCACCACATTCACGGTAGCTGATTTCGCCGGAAGCAAATTCATCAACAGGCCCGATCGAATGCCATTCCGGAACAGCATCCAGGTTATCAGGATGAAACTCCGGTATATCCATGTCCAGCAGTATTTCTGTTGCCCAGACAATCTTGGCAAAACCCAGGGTAGGAAATGCCATGAACAGGGCATCTAGGATTTCATTGGCGCTGGCACCGTTACGCAACGCACGTGTCAGGTACTGGCGAAAGCCGCCTTCAGTCTGTGCGTCAACCTTGGTTATTACCGAGATCAGGTCACGTGTACGGGTATCGAGATGTTTTCCCGCCTCTTTAAGCATCTTGAAGTAGGGCAGAACTGCATCAGGACGGGCAGCAATCAGGTAATTTAGAGCATCACTCATTAGAATCTCCGGGTTATATGAAAACAGTAGAGGTGATCAACGGAGTCCCGTCTACCGTATTTAAAAGATATAGGGTATTTTAATAGATTGGTTCCAAGATGTTTATGTATTTGTGCAATGATTACATGGTAAATGGCAATTAATTAAATCGGGTTGCAATATTGAGTATGAAATGGACTGTACTGGAAAATCCTGATGCAGTAGCAAGTACTGCTCGTGATCGTATCGTGCAGGCATCGAAGCTGGCGATTGCAGCACGGGGTGAATTTCATATCGTTCTCGCCGGTGGTAATACACCAGCGAGGACCTACGCATTGCTGGCAATGGCTAGCTGTGACTGGGAGCATTGGCATGTCTGGTTTGGTGACGAGCGTTGCCTGCCGATAGATCATCCAGACCGCAATAGTTTTATGGCAGAGAAAACACTGTTTAGCAAGGTAGGCATACCTGCATCACAGATACACGTGATACCGGCAGAAGCAGGCCCTGCAAAAGCAGCGAAGCAATATGCTGCATTGCTTGAAGGCGTTCCGCCCTTCGATATGGTGTTGCTAGGTATGGGAGAAGATGGCCATACGGCGAGTTTGTTTCCGGGCCAGGCCCACATATCAGGAAAAACAGTCCTGCCCATTTTTGATGCACCAAAGTTGCCAGCACAGAGAGTCAGTCTAAGTGCGGAAAACTTGGGACAATGTCGACAGCTATTATTCCTCATTACAGGGAAGGATAAGGCCGTTGCGGTATCCCGCTGGCAACAGGGTGAACTACTGCCAGTGGCTATGATTAATTCCATTGGTAATTCAGAAGTGGTAATCGATAGACAGGCGCTGCCCGGTAAATCCGATTAAACAGGCGAATCGAAAAATTTTAGATAATATTCATAGCTGATTGTGGATAATGAAAAGACAATTATATGACTGCGTTTACCCCGAAACTGGAATAAAATGAATGTCTTAGTAAGAAAAATAAATATCGCAACCTATTGATTTAAATTAGATATATGTAAATTATTTATGAAAATATAATTAATGTCATTGTAAAACACTAGATACTTGCTACATTTAAATTAACGGCAGATAAGCAAATCAAAAACAATAATAATTCAGTAAACAGTCATCCTGCTGTCACTAATAGAGGGTATAACAATGAGAGTATTTTCGTTTTTAATTTTATTACTTTTGCCAACGCTTGTGTTCGCATGGGTTGGTCAGGACACTGAACAGGGCACAAATATCATGCTCAGTAGCCGCAGCTTGGCTACCCCGGGGAAAGAGATTACCTACTACGATTACAGCAAAGAAGAATACCGTACTGCAGAGGTTACCTCTGTCTATGGGTTTGGTAAAACAGTACAGATAGAACTCTATGACATTGATACAGGCGCAAACCGTACTTTTGAAATGGAACAGTGATTCTGGTCTTGATGCGGCAGGTCCATGGGTAATCCGAATAGTGTGTCTATCGGGAAAATGAAGAAAGAATCAGACTTCGTATCTTCGTGCGGCTTTTCGAATGGTCAAACAGCTAGCTAATCAGAAGAGTGTTAATATCTAATGAAGGCGCATGTTTGTGTTCGTCATTTGATGCTGCTTTAGCTTATATTCCGCCAGTGCCAGGGCTTCTTCAATTCTGGAATTGACTGGCTCGTTATGTGTTTTTTTCCATTCTTCTATCAATGAACGCCAGAAATCAATTTCCGCATGTAAGTTGGCTTCAATCGTGTTTTTCATCTTTTTTGGTCTGTCGTGGGGAGTAGACGTCAATATATCGCTGATTATTGAATTCATCACGACATAACGCGCCAAATTGTTGTCCTTTGGCGATTCAATGTTAAGCAAAGAAGAGGTGTTACGGTATTTTCCTGAATATGTGCACAGGAATTAGAAATGGTGGCCAGGGACAGAATCGAACTGCCGACACGGGGATTTTCAATCCCCTGCTCTACCGACTGAGCTACCTGGCCACATCGAGAAGAGGGCGGAATTATAAGCGCGCTGGAGACGATTGTAAAAGGGGATTTTCAGTGTCTTTATTTTGTCGGAGCGACAAAGCCTTCCGGTACCTGTGAACCGCCTTTGAAAAAGAACTTTTCCATCTCTTCCTCGAGGAATTTACGTGCTTCAGGTTTGAAAAGCGCGAGCTGATTCTCGTTAATCAGTATGGTCTGATGCTGCATCCATTTCTGCCAGCCTTCCTGTGATACATTCTGCAGGATCCTCTCACCGAGTTCTCCTGGATAGGGGCTGCGTTCAAGGCCTTCGGCTTCCTTGCCAAGAACTACACAATTTACCATTTTCGTCATACTACACCTCTGATGCGTGGATAATTTTTTTAATCGGGGCGGCCAATCCAAGTTGGCTCGGTTGGGCAGGGTTATACCAGACTGTTGGTGTACTCTCCATGATTCCTGAGGAGTGATTCCCCTCTACTGATGCGGGTATCACGGTGAAATCGAGATGATAGTGACTAAATGTGTGGCGGATAACTGGTAAGGCTTCACCAGTGAGGATATCAACAGGCAGATGTTCAAGATTCCATTTATTCTTTGAATTCTGGCGTTGTTCGGGCAAACACCAAAGGCCTCCCCAAATCCCGGTTGGCGGTCTTTGAGTCAGGTAAACTTCGCCCTGTTCGTTTTTGAGTAACAGAAAAGTCGTGGTTTTAACTGGTAAGGTCTTTTTCTTTCGTTTATGTGGGTAAGCATTTACTTTGTCTAATAGCAAAGCCTGGCAATTACCTGAGACGGGGCAATTTGGGCAATCGGGGTTGCCGCGTTTGCAGATGGTAGCACCCAAATCCATTATCGCCTGAGTATATTCAGTAATTTTTGTAGATGGCGTGTTGTGATCACTCAGCTGCCAGAGTCGTTTTTCAGTTTCACGGTGGCCGGGCCATCCTTCAATACAATAATAGCGAGCCAGCACGCGTTTCACGTTGCCATCGAGTATTGGATGGCGTTGCCCCATGCTCTGAGCAAGTATTGCTCCTGCTGTCGATGTGCCGATACCCGGTAGAGCAACCAGTTCAGAGATTTCCTCTGGAAAGTTGCCGCTGTATTGTTCTGTAATGATTTT
>Ga0316196_10000724_pt1 | contig 13427 bp, 10 predicted proteins | sample Eddsed2cm_MG_FD_204938 | JGI IMG/M metagenome (GOLD analysis project Ga0316196, IMG submission 204938) | Coastal sediment microbial communities from Maine, United States - Eddy sediment 2 cm | ecosystem: Environmental > Aquatic > Marine > Coastal > Sediment | place: USA: Maine | collected... | reverse complement strand
GTCGCTGCAGGAATGGGCCTTTCCCTATGCGGCACGCTCCGACAGTTCGTTGCGGCTGGAATTCCCCAATATATTGCAGGCACTCAAGACCAAGCTTATCCAGCCCGGGCTTATCGCCGGAGATGGTGCGCTGGTCATCGACCCCATCGATCAAACCAGTGATCCGCGCAAGTCCTGGGTCTATAACCCGGCACTGAGGCGGGTGCTGCGTGCACCCTATATTGCGAACGACTATCCCGCCGGCAATAGCGATAATCTGCGCACCGTCGATGAGTTCGATATGTACAACGGTTCACCCGAGCTGTATGAATGGAAACTACTGGGCAAGCAGGAACTCTACATACCCTACAATGCCTATCGCATCCACAGCGATGATCTGGAATACAGCGATATCCTGCAGGAAAAGCACATCAACCCGGACCTTGCCCGTTACGAATTGCACCGGGTCTGGGTAGTGGAGGGGATATTGAAACCTGGCCAGAAACACATCTACTCGAAGCGGGTTTTCTATGTCGACGAAGATACCTGGCAGATTGCCATTGCGGATAATTACGACAGTGACGGGAAGCTGTGGCGCACCTCGGAAGCACATGCCTTGAATTACTACGAGGTGCCGGTGCCATGGAGTACACTGGAGGTTTACTATGACCTGCAAGCGCAGCGTTACCTGGCATCCGGGATAGATAACCGGCGCAATCCCTACCGCTTCTCTGAAGAAGCAAATCCACGTGAATTCAGCCCCAATGCACTGAAGTTTTACATTCGGTGAGGAACTGACATTGATCAGCCGGGCACTCAATTCAGGAATTTGCATGGGTATGGCTTAAGCTTATGAGACGATCCGCTCTTGAGCGCGTTGACGTCGCACGAGGCAAGCCGATCGGGAGCCCTCTGAAAGCAGACACCAGGGGGCTATGATCCCTTGATCCCGAACCTCTACTTATGAGCGCAGCTATTTTTTGGGATGATAACCACTGTTCCTGGTGATGCGCAGATGGACGGCGTTGTCCGTCGTCGCGCAGGAAGAGTCCTTCCCGGGGGATGTTGAGCAGAGTTCAGCCGTCCCAGAGTTCGTCGAGAATGCGATCGATGTGTTCCGGTTCGATCAGGATGATGTAGCCGTCGTCTTCGGCGTCGTAAGTGCGGCGGGGGTGTGACGGTTGATTGGATGGATGCTTCGGATGGGGTTGTATGGATGCGTTCGGCCTATCTAATAAGATACCCGGGTAGCTGTAGTTTGAAGGTGCCGGGTATGGTGAACCCGCCGGTGTGGGGGGAAGGGCGGGCGCGAAGGGGTGAGCCCGGTGGAGGCCCGGTCAAGGTGGTCGGGGGCTGTGTTTACTGCGTGATTACCGGCGTCAGGTCTTTCAGCACCACACCGTCGATCTCCTTGTAAATCACGCCAATCTGATTCAAAGGCAAATTAAACCGGCTGAAATCGACGTGCTCATAGATCGCGCCATCCGGGTAATCTTTTTTGAGCAGTTCCTCACCGGTCTGACGATTGACAATCAATAGTGTCATGGCGCGCCCATCTGCGCTGTCAAATTCCAGGAAGCCTTGTTGATTGATATTCAGTTTCAATGGCTGCCCGGGGAGAGCTGCCGAATCACTGCTGAGGGCCGCCGTGGGTGCCTGTTGGGGTTGCGTGTTTGGCAAGCCAGGCATTGCGTTGTTCCCGCCCGGACTCAGCCCTATTTGCGCCATGATGGCTGCCATCTCCGCAGGGATTGCGGGTTGTTGGCCAGACGAGTCCTGCTGAGCTCTCTGTCTCGCCATCATGTCCTGTGATTGCCTGGCCATGGATTGCATTAATTCATCCATACCGCCATTTCGAATCAGAGCCTTTTTTTGTTCCTTGTTGCTCAGTGCAAAATATTCCTCCTCGGACATTCCTGCCGCTGCGGCCTCGTCAGCTTTCATTCTTTGCATGCTTGCTTCCCGGTCGGCCTTGCGCTGCTGGCGTGATGCTTCCTTCGCCAGGGTAACCTGTTTTTCATCGTGCACTTCTGTATAGGCTATCAACTGGTCCGTCGCCTCATTGAGTCGCAGTGCCGGACGCCTGGAAGCTTTTCCGATCGAGACGGTAAGCGGCACTCCGTCGATGGTTGTCAGTAATGCGGGTTCTCCTCCTGGAGTTCCATCCAGGTATTGCCTTTGTTCGTCTCCGGCATTCATGGCGGCTTCCAGATAGCGACTATCCAGCGGGATCAAACGGGTGGTGTGCGTGCCGCTGTTCAGATCAAACCAGCTCACCGCGTTTTGTGCCCACTGCTTTCTTTTTGAATTAACACCATGTTGTGTTGCCTGGACCCGGCTCAAAAGGACTAGCTGCTGGTCATCCACGTAGAAGTCAGACCAGTGCTCAAGTCCATGCTCGATAATCCGGTTGCCGAGTGAATGCTCTGAAAGTAAAGCACCATCAGCACCAATGCGATAAAGGAAAAAACCTTCGCGCCCCTGTTCGCCACCTGTGCGCTGGAACAGCACATCAAAGCCGCCATCGGCTCTTGCATCGGCGACCAGTTTTTTAATCGACTCGGGGTTGGAATTACCTTGCGAGGCAAGAATTTTCTGCAGTTCCTGCGGGGACATCTTGCCCATGTTCAGAATATCAAATGGAGATTCTGCCCTGGCAAGCTGGAGAGTCTTTCTTGTCCCGCTTGCGCTGATAAATTCCAGTTGCGATATTTCCGAGGCAAGCCCGCCGGATATGTAAGTCACGAACAACAAGGCGCTTCCTCCTGGTGCCGCCCAGATCCGGTCTATGCCAGAGGGAATTGCATCACCGCTGAATCTTTCTTCCCATCTGCGGCTGCCATCCGGTTTCAGGGCGGCCATGACCATCGTAAAGCCGCCATACTTTTTGCTGTCATAATTATGATTACCTGACTGTATCAGCAGCACGACATCGCCGTTTGCTGATATGTCATAAAACTGACCGCCCATCATGTCTGTGGTAACGCCCAGCTTTTCCATGTCTTTGATCGATGAAAAAGTACGGCTGTTGATTTTTTCTCCTCCGCGCCAGTGTTCCACGCGGTCGCGGATGAGGATCAATGCCTCACCGTTGTCCAGCAGCCGGCTTTTTTGAAACAGACCGCCACAGACACCTTTTGCCACGGTATCTGCCTTTGCAGACGGCAGGCCGGGCTGGAGGGTAACCGAGTAGTAATTCAGCGGGCAGGGTTTTCCTGCGTTCGGGTCACCGAGGTAGGGACTGGTGTAAAAGAACACCGTGGTTTTGTCGCCGTCGATAACAGCGTTTTCAACGGTGATCCGGCTGTTGCTGTCATCGGGTATCAGTATTGTGCCGGAAGCAACAACCTGTGTTGAGAGCAAGACCGTAAAAAAACAAAGCATCTGCTTTACTTGTAAAGTGGCCATGACTGAGCTGACAGCAGGAATATTTTTCATGGATATTGTATTTTTCCAGCGCATTTAAATTTCTCCTGTGGCGCTCAACGAAACCGGTTGTTTATTTCTTCATGGCACATGACAACATTTGTTGCTGGCATGCCGTTGCACAGTGTGATAACTGAAGGATGTCCTCGTTTGCAACCGAACCACCTGCTGCGAATCGTTTTTCAAGTTCGCGCCCGCGACTGGCGAGCTTGTCCAGGGCTTCACAGCTACAATCACAGTCTATCTTCGCGGCTTCCTGTTCGGCCAGTAATGCGTTCTTTTTATCTTCAGCGTCGTCGGCCTCTATGCGGCAAATCATGTATTCACGCTGGCACGGGTTCATACAGGCCATCATCGGACCGGCCATCGCCCTCATGGCCTCGTCGTTGCCGGCTTTTTTTGCATCCTCAACGCTGCGTTCAAAGTCAGCCAGTTCCTCGCAGCTACAGGTGCACTCGCTAATGCCTGAACCTGAATCACCAGAAGTTGACGATGAACCGGACAAGCCGGGCGGGCCGCCTGGGCCGCTTGTGCCGGAACCGGGCGTGGTAATTGCTGTGCCGGGATTTTGCCAGCTGCCGGTTAACACCCGGGGTAAACGTTTTGCGTGGCGGTCAATAAACACCTGCATGCCCGGGGTTACGATATCGGCGGGTCCACTCCCGGCTGCATAACGCCAGCCATACGGGAAACGCAGGCTGGCTGTAATATGGTCGACCTTTGGGAAGTGCCCGTTACTCGGGGGGGGTATGGTCATTTCGCAAATATCTGCATCGAGTTCAATCCAGAGATTATCGCGGTCGAAGCGGGTGATTTGACCGATGACTCCATCGGCATGACGCTGACAGAAGGATGAGCCGGTTATTCTTCCCGCGGAAGCCGGTCCGGACAACATGCCCTTGTACGGACCCTTGTAACCAATCGGAGGCGGCTCACCCATCCACGTGGCGGCGTAGCCAAGGTCACTGCCCTTGACGGGTACGCTGAAGGACAGGCGCGTGTTGGCAGGTGCCGGTAATGTTGTGATGCCGTACAGGTTTTCCGGACTCATTGTGAGCGCACCCGGAATACCTTTGGTTACCGTATTCGGTGGATCGTATTGGCGGCCGTCCTTACCGTCTGCTTTTTTAATACCCACATGGATCATGACCGGATTGTCCTTTGGAAGCGGGCGTGTTTTTTCAGCCTGTTTCGCGATATTGCTGATCGTGTAAATCCGTCGGCCACTACCGCTGAAGTATCTGTCTTCTGACCACAGCCGGGTGTAACGCAGCTCTTCCGGGCCATTTGCCTGAAACGGTTTTTCATGCAGGCAGGTCCAGAGTGGGTCGTTATAGGTAGGCTTTATTTTCGAATAGCAGTAGATTTCCTCATCGCCGGTTTCCTGGTAGGCGAGACCGACATTCAATTGGTCCAGCAGACGTAAATTGCTGTGGTCGGCCTCAATATTGAGTTCGAAATTATCTTCAAAACCCTCCCAGGTGATTTCAATGCAGCCGGCGCTTACCCGGTCAAGTACGATGGGCAGCTTGTCTGTTTCCTTGTCACCGGCAACCAGTTTGATCTGTTGGCATTCACCCAGGATTCCCATGACCCATCCCTTTTGCATTTCCTGCCAGCTGCCAGTCGAAGTATGGCCGGGGCGGATTGTTCCGCTGGTATCAAGGATCGTTTTTCCCACTCCGGCGTCTTTTCCGAGACCTCCGAATTCATTCCATGGAAAACGTGAACCGGCCTGTGAAGCGAATTCAGTGACAAAATGAGAATATGCCAGGTACAGGCCACCAATGTCGGGGTTATAGGAATTCAAACCATTGTTAAGCCACTGCAGCAACGACGGGCTGTCGCCGTATCTTAGCGGTTGACGGTAAAGATGATCGATGATCCGGAAGCCATAGCGGTCTATCAGGTTGTACCAGAATGAAACAGATGCATAGGGTGCCTGTTCGCGGGCGCCTTTGTCAGAACTGCTGAGGTCGAGAAAATTACTGTTATAGGTTCTCAATCCGACCATGGGCGGGTAGATATAACCTGTACCTTCATCATATTTCCAGACAGTTATTTTCTCTGAGCCCCAGACATTTTTCTCGTCTTCCTCCAAAACGGGCTTGTACTGCTTGAGATTTCTGAACCTGAGGTAGAATTTTGGCCATTTTTTCATGGCCAGTTTGAATGCCACCCCGTTGGCGGTACCTTCATTCACTACCAGGTGGTCATCTGTATTCCCGCTGCAACCGCTTAAGGCATCATTGGTTTCCGGGTAACTTTCCTGGATCGAATGAAACAATTCATGTGCCAGGATCATGTAGATGAAGGGTTCTCTGCTCGTGGTTAAAGGTAAAGAATAAGAAGAGTTCATCGCAAACCAGGCCGTCGGCGAGGTGCCCGCATCATGGCAAGACTTGCCGCTTACGAAGACACCTCCAAGCTTTGATTTACTGAGATCTGACAGATCGAAGATATTTATCTTGTAGTAAATATCGGTCCCGTCCTCATAAACAGGCAGGCTGGGAGGTCTGAAACCTGCCTGCTCAAGTGCGACGGCAATCTCGTGCAAACTGCTTTCGAAAAACAGGGCAAGCACATTATGGGATGTCTGGTGATCTTCCAGGTTACGCTCACCCCAGTCGCCAAGGTCATCTTCCAGGTTACGCTCACCCCAGTCGCCAATGTCTTCTTCCAGATTACGTCCACCCCAGTCGCCAGGGTCATCTTCCAGATAACGCTCACCCCAGTCGCCAGGGTCATCTTTTTTGTCGTTCTCCGCAGGAGAACCAGGCTCAAAGTCGGTGGCTGTTTTTCTGTCCGGATCCGGGATGTTCTGTAAATCAGATTGGCCCGGGCTGTTTGTTCGGGTAAGGGTAGAAAAATCAACCTTGAACTTCGTGGTCGGCCAGGCACTGGCCGCCGCTGCTTCCTGGATGAACAGGCACATGAGCGCCAGGGCTATGCACATAGACCATGCCCACCTATTTCTGCTTGTTGATGCTGCCATTGTTATCGTGATACCTCTTCTTATTCCTTCAAAAACCCCGCTTCCTGCCTGCAGGGAAGCGTGAAAAGCAGCGTCTTAAAACTTGATACCGCAGGACATGTCGATATCGAATTCAGCTACCAGGCTGGCCTGTTCTCCTTCAAGGTTACTGACCTTGCCGCGGAAATTACCGGCCATCCGTCGTTGCTCGACCGTACCAACGTGTGAAGTCAATGTAAGTGTCCCGGGTCCGGAGGCGTCCACCTCGGACAGGAATCGCCAGAGTGAGCTGGTGCGGTAGGTCGGCTGGCTTATTTCCGCAAACGGGAGACGGTTTGAGTATCGTCGCTGCCCCCAGATTAGCGAGCGGTTATGATGATCATCAAAGCCTTCCAGAACGGCCCGGTAAGCTGATTCCCTGAGATTGCTGGTGATAGACCAGCTCACGGCATCGGCCTGCCCTTCGGTGATCCAGCTGCCGACCGTGTTTTCGCTGCAGTTACTGAAAAATGGAGAACCATATTGCATGGCGTGGAATAACTCGTGCAAGGCGACATAGACTCCCTCGAGGCTGAGGGCTTCATTTTTTATAACATCTTTGGCGTCGAGGAGAATGACCCTTTCATCCCGAAAGGGTGTGTTGCAGGGATTCAGGTGATATCTTCCGTCAACCCCAAGTCCTGTGACCAGGTAGATCCGGTATCGCTTCACACCATCAGGCGTGGTGACCACTGGTTCCAGAGCGGGTGGGCTGAAACCCCATTGTTCCATCTGAATTGCTGCATCACGGAAAACCTGTTCGATGTCCTTTTTCGTTGCAGGGGGAAGTGTGCCGATTTTTAAGCTGGGAATATCCGGATCCATGAGACCAGTCTTACGCAGCGCCCGTGCTAATGCCCCTAGCATCTCACCTGCTCGCCCGCCGGTATCAACCTGGCCGCCGGGTTCGACATTGACCACTTCAAAATGCTTGATCGGCCAGGGTTCGGCCATGACCCGGCTGGGAGCCAGGAGAAGCAGGATAACTGCAACGGGGAATATCAGCAGTGCTGGTTTGCCACAAGCAGGACTCAACAAGTTCATAAGCGGAACTCCCTTTCCTCCTTCGGCATAGATGCGACCCCCTGGCTGTCCGACTTTTATGGTTACAAACTGGCTCGTCAGGAAAGTATAGGTACAATGTGTTTACTCTGCCCGAATTAATAAGAGCATCCCTGGATGATGGCTTCGGATGAGGTTGTATGCAGGCAGGTATGATGAGTGCCACGGAGATGAGAGGGGATGCTGACGAAATAGAATTTCACAGCATTCACAGCAAGATGAAATGACATTAGGTAGCTGAATTATATCGTGCTATTACAGAACCACATCCTGAAGTTGCTGCTGTCCTGGTTTCTCGGTTACATGCGCTGGACACAGTTGACGCCCATGCTCTTGTTGTGGGGTTTTGGCCTGTTGATGGTGCTGGCGCTGACGTTTGTAAACTTTCAGGAGCAGACGATTTCCGCAGTGGGTTTTGTACTGGAATGGCTTGTGCAACTCCCTGTGGCGGGGGAGTACATAAGGCAGTTGCTGCCTGCTGAAAACAGCAACACTCATATAAGCAAAAGTGACTTCAAGTCATTCGTGCTCTCCGGCTGGGCTGTGCTGTCGCTGGTGTTTATGCTGGCCGGAATAGTCCTTTCTGCATTGTTTGGCCCCTTTCAGCCATGGGCGCTGAAACGCAAGTTGCTGATTACCGGCGCCGGTACTGTGTTGCTGCTGGCAGGGATGGTCGCCAATTACTATGCGGCGCCACAAAACTTTAACGGTGAAGCATCAGCCTGGATGCTCAACTTTTCCCTGATTTCCCTGCTGGTGTTCGTTGTTAGTGCCTACTGCCTGTCGGTCTCCCATTTCCTGGGCTACCTGAGTGAGGCCCTGCTGGCTGGCGAACTGCATACGGCAGACGATTCCAGGAGTATGCAATAAACCGGCGCTGTTTTATTTTACGACCGATGGGTCGACGCCACATTGCTTGTAAAACAGTCTGGATTTCCGGATCGGAATCCACCCGGCCGAGTTGAGATGCCCTGTGGTCCCGGAGCAGGCACCTCGCATAATAAAAAATGCGAAGTGCCTGCTTCGAGGCATTCAGTTGACCGTCAAGTTCAACGAGTATAGATTTCAGGGAACATGCTTTCTCTGGGGGCTCCACATGATGACTAATAAGAACGTCGTAACAGTTTTAAGCCTGTTGATATTCACCCTCCTGACAGCTTGCGGGGATCCGGGAGACAAAGCAGACACCAGCAGCGCGACTAACAAGGATAAGGCGGGCAGTGTTCAGAGAATGTCTGCTCCCGGTGCAGACGCTATCAGTACGGATGGCCCCATGAAAGAGGCAGTCGATTTGAAAATAGATGGATCGCCTGTTGCTATTACCCGAATCCACGAATGTGCGGCAACGCCAGGGCGTGGTCTTGGATTTTCTGCCATGACAGACGATCACATCGGGGATGGTAGTGCCGGTGTTCGTGTTGGCGGAGGTTTTGAATCCAGTAAGGGGCAACTTCTTATTACTTACAAAAATAAAAAATGGGTAGCTAAAGACAGGATGGGTACTCTCAGTTTCAACCAGGTGGATACGCGAACGGGTGATGGACGCTCATTTGTCACAGTCAAGGCAACTGGAAAGGCCGCAGCGGGTAGTGAAGAATTGCCATTTTCCCTTGTCGTAACCTGTGAACCTGGCGGGACCTGAGCTGGCAAAGCTGACTCGGTGAATCGGGGGCAGACCACAACTAATATCGTGATGTACTTACCCGCCGGTTCTCCATGGTGTCCATGGAAACGACTGAAATCGTCAACAGGCTACATGGTGGGCTATAAAAAAATTGGCTCCCTGGGACGGGCACGAACCCGCGACCTGGTGATTAACAGTAACAGATACAGTTGTTTATGGCGTAAATAAGATAAAGAAAATTAAGTTATTTTCTTGTGACCCCATTTCTCGGAGGCGCCGACCGACCTCAGACTGAATCTATGCGATTGCACCGAGCGGCATACGACGTACTTCAACCGTGAAAAATGATCGAGGGCAACGAGTTGCGGATTTATGGCGACCGAGCCGAGTCCGAACCGACGACTCTGCGACGCCGGGTGGAGAAGTGGCCCACGTCGGGTCACAGGCAGATTTTCATCGCGCCGAATCGGCCCGGGAAACTGAAAACCTGGAAAACTGAAAACCTGATATCGAGACCGGCGATGGGGCCCACCAGGATTTCAGGTTTTCAGAATTTCAGTTTTCACCCGGCCCCAGATGCACGGTTCCGGGGGGGGGGGAGGGCGGATTCCTAACGTCCGCTTTCCAAACAGGACATTCGGCGTGCCAGGGGCTACTTCCTGTATGTACTGCTCTCGGACCTTCTGTATTCAAATAGCAAAGTTTGTAAATCCCATTAGGCTATGTAACATGACAATAACTTGTTGATGCCAATGAATGTGAATTTTAGAAATGTGCTAAATGTCACTAGATAACAATGATTTTTGGTCCACCTGATAATGAGATGGAATGATTCTGGCGAGGCACTACATGAGTCACCATGAAGTACACCGATCACATCGAGTAGGCTGGCTACGCGCCGCAGTTTTGGGCGCTAATGATGGAATTGTCTCCACAGCTAGTCTTATTATTGGTGTTGCTGCAGCCAGCACTACACAAGAAAATATTCTTCTTGCGGGTGTTGCCGGTTTGGTAGCAGGCGCGATGTCTATGGCTGCTGGTGAGTACGTATCCGTCAGTTCTCAGTCTGATACAGAGAATGCGGATCTGGCGCTCGAAAAAAAGTCATTAGAGAATGATTTTGAATTTGAAAAAGATGAACTTGCCAAAATTTATGAAGGAAGGGGGCTTGAACCCGATTTGGCAATACAAGTTGCTGAGCAACTAATGATTCATGACGCACTTGGGGCACATGCCAGAGATGAAATAGGCATATCGGAGAGTGTTAGTGCGCAACCCGTTCAAGCGGCATTTTCATCGGCAGGCACATTTACAGTTGGCGCCGCATTTCCATTAATAGTCGCGTGGGCCATACCTGGAGTTCAGCAAATATTTGCCGTCGCAGCCTCATCTCTTTTCTTTTTAGCTCTTCTTGGAGGCATTGCGGCACGTACCGGCGGTGCATCAATCACTGCCGGTGCTATTCGAGTAGCGTTTTGGGGTGCACTTGCAATGGCACTAACCGCGGGTGTTGGTCGAATATTTGGTGTAGTTGCATAATGCTGTGCCTGTTAATAGCACTCATATCTTCAAATGCAGCTAACAATTGGGTCAAGTTGACGCCAAAAATCTGCGCAACTTACCAAGAGCGTTACGAATGACCGGTGTTGCACAACAGTCCTTCGCTGTTCGTCTGTGTAGGGCAGGAGATGGCAGATCCCGGTGGTACAGAAATCAGCGCTACGGCGGTGGCTGGTATTTGCTAAACGACCGTTTTGCTCCGTGACCGGAAGTACAGAACAATCCAGGCCCCCAAGTTGCCATCCCCGCCATTTCTTCCATAGTTGTAAGGAAGCTGGTTATAGGAAAACGTGATGGAAGATTTTGAAATATCTGAAGTGGCCAAAGTGCTTAGCGAATGGAATCCGCTCGGTGACGATGCTGAGAGAGCTGATGATCTCGATGGCTACAAAACAGAATCTGTCGACATATTATTTGAATTAGAAATGAGCAATATGAATAGCGCACATGTTAGGAAGGTAGTTATGCAGGTACTCAGTGAAGCGTTTGATATCGAACTGGCTGAGAATGATTGTTCAGATGCAACCAATGGAATAATTGGCATACTGGGCAAAAAGCACTGAATACTACAGCGGCAACATCTGGCCTGAAGTACGTACTCATACTGGTTCTATTTTGGATATTTCATGGTCGGCGGGAGTGGATCCCAGGTAGATATTCGCCGTAAAAGAATGTAATTGCGAGATCTCAAGTTATGCAACACCTAAAATCTGCAATGGCAGACGGCGAGAGGGTTGAAGTATAGTTCCAGAATCCCTGGTATTGCTCAGCGAGGACTAAAACCGGTGATTAAGAGCATTAAGGGTATATTAATTTACACGGCGATTATCCTGGTCGCTTCAATTGTGTATTTCGCCTATGCCTATACGACGTATCCACCGACACCCGAGCGGGAAACCTTTCTGAGCGAGATAGGAGAGGGCTTTGGCGAGGTCGGATTATGGGCACTGCTTTTTATTTATGCTCGCTCCGTATTAAAGCTGGTAATGGGCAAGGGCGCGTTTGCAAAGCGCATCCTCCCGGACTATTCACCGCCCGCCACCGCATCGATTTTCCATCAGTTGCTTGGTTTTTTAAACAGAACCCATGTCTATGTCGGGATCGCAACGGTAGCGATTATACTGATGCATATAGTGCTGATGGGCGTACCGATGAAGATTTTATTCTTTCCGGCTGTGTTGGCATTGGTCGTTTGGCAGGGATTGTTTGGCATGTTTCTCACATGGCGATATTCGCCAAGAGAATTGAAGAAGTTCTCATATCTGGTCCATGCTCAGTTCTTCACCGGTATCATGATTGGCATATTTTCCTATTTTGGGCATCTGTTAATTGATGATTAACGGACGCCCTGCTGGCCGCTGTTTTCTTTTAGGGAACGTCGCCTTCTGGGCCGGTTCCAGTAGTACAGTAATTACCACTGGATCGATGATGACCATCCGATGAACGGCAACCCCGCACCGAACTCGGGCGTTCCCAGGGTGGTGTCGGCGAAATTGGCCAACCAGAATTACAGGATTATACCCTTCCACCTGTTGCATCTGGAGTAACGGGTAAAATTTAGCATCTAATCCAGGTGGTTCCCCGTATTTACCCCCGATATTTCACCCATTCTTGATCGCCCTCAATGTTATGCAGGGCGATATCAATTATTTATTTATAGTTAGGGAATGCCATATGTTCAACATATTACGATTAAATATATTCTTGAATAGACTCGGCATGTTTGCGGCTGTGGTTTTGCTAAGCAGCTGTTATGTGGGGCCCGGGTCTCTTTCAGTATTATCAATTGGCGCTGATCCTCACGTGTATAAGCTTTACCCGGGCAAGGTGCTGGCAGAGTCCGGGATCGTCAAGATAAATATGGCGGATGCCTGTTATGTGATTATTGATGATTACAAAGTTGCAAGGTCAGATTATCAGCAAGTTCTTGTGTTGCCGGGAGAACACGTAATCCGCTGGGGGAAAGAGTTCATGATCAGTGTCATGGTTGATTCGTCCATGTTTCGTGAAGGTGAGGGAAGGGCAGTTGTCAATTTAATTGCCGGGCACACCTATGAGTTGTACGCGGACAGGACTACCGGTCATGGTTACAGCATGTTCTTCTGGATACAGGACGCAGAGAGTGGAGAAGTGATTGCGGGTACAAAGAAACCATGAATACCAGTAATAGTTTCGCATGGTTTGTAACAATGTTAATGGCTGTCGTTTTTGTGCTGTCAGTCATGGGCTGCGGCGTAGCGGTGCCCGCCAAGGCTGAAATAAAGGTCGTGCGAAGCCAGGACATGACAATAGATGATAATGACATAGTTTCAATGGCGCCACGAAGATTGCTGGAAGAGATCACAAAAGAGCTAAAAAGCACGTATAAAAATATAGAGATTGTTGATGGGTTGCTGTTCCGGGATATGGTATTTCCTGAGGGGAGTGTAGACTGAAAGGGTTATTCGTACCTGAAGTCCGCAGGCGAGTGAACGAGCAGCTGACTATTAATGAGAAATACTTATGCCGAGCCAGTTTCTGCATGGGAATGGTTATGCTCGGCAGCAGACCCGGGATATGAAAATGCGCAAATAGAGATGGCTTGCTGGCACCGTGAAAGTAATTGGGAGTTTGCACAACCTGATCGTATCGAATGGTTACATAAAGCTAATATACGGGCGGACGATCGAATCGCGTACTTATGGTACACCCTTGCTTCCAATGGCGATGACAAAAGATTACGGATTAGAGATAACCTGTTTTCTGAAACATTATCAAAAAAAG
>Ga0316196_10000720_pt1 | contig 13471 bp, 13 predicted proteins | sample Eddsed2cm_MG_FD_204938 | JGI IMG/M metagenome (GOLD analysis project Ga0316196, IMG submission 204938) | Coastal sediment microbial communities from Maine, United States - Eddy sediment 2 cm | ecosystem: Environmental > Aquatic > Marine > Coastal > Sediment | place: USA: Maine | collected... | reverse complement strand
GACACCACCCCCGATATCATAAATTATGGTTCTGAGAGTCGTACCCATCGGCACTTCCACCAGTCCGATATTATTGACATCACCGGACAGGGCAAAAACCTTGGTACCTTTGCTGCTCTCCGTGCCGACACCGGCAAACCATTTTCCACCGTTTGATATGATCTGGGCGATACAAGCCAGGGTTTCAACATTATTTAAAATCGTCGGTTTTTCCCAGAGACCTTGAAGGGCTGGAAAAGGCGGCCGAGGCCGCGGCATCCCGCGCTTGCCTTCAATCGATCGCATCAGGGCCGTCTCTTCGCCGCAAACAAACGCGCCGGCTCCCTGGTAAATATCGATGTCGAAGTCAAAGCCTGTCCCCAGAATATCTTCTCCCAGCAGTCCGTATTCTCTGGCCTGTTTGATGGCAATCCCCAATCTGCGAATTGCCAGGGGGTATTCCGTGCGCGCGTAGATCACTCCCCGGTGGGCATCAATGGCCCTGGCCGCGATAATCATGCCTTCGAGGACGGCATGGGGATCGGCTTCAAGAACACTTCGGTCCATAAAGGCACCGGGATCACCTTCATCGGCATTGCACAGAACATATTTGATTTCTGCCGGACTTTTGCGCGCAAACTCCCACTTTAAACCGGTGGGAAAACCGGCACCGCCGCGCCCCCTGAGTCCGGAAATTTTCACCTCTTCAACGATCTGTTCCGGCGTCATTTCCTGAAGGGCTTTGGCAGCCCCAAAATAGCCGTCCCTGGCGATATATTCATCGATGAGTTCCGGATCGATCACCCCCTTGTTGCGCATCACCCAGAACATCTGATTGGCAAAAAAGGGGATTTGGTCCATGGTCGGAATGGTTTCCTTGGAGGCAGGCTCTACATAGAATAATTTTTTGACCGGGCGGCCCTTTAAAAAATGCTCTTCGACCAGGTGGGGAACATCCTTAACTTTAAGCTTCTGGTAAAAAATACCTTCAGGCTGAACCAGCATGACCGGACCGACGGCACAGAAACCGTTGCAGCCGGTTTCGATAACTTTAATCTCCTCGGCCAGCCCCTGTCGATCGAGCTCCTCTTGAAGGGCCGTTTGAAAGTTTCCCGTTCCACTGGCATGACATCCCGTCCCGCCGCAGAGCATCAACTGGGTTCTGACCTTATTCATCCTATTCTCCTGCAATTCACGATTTCAAATCACCACAAACCATTTCGTCCGCTCATTTTAATTACTCATACTTCTCGATGGTCTCAATGACCTTTTCAGCTTTCACCCCGCCGTAAGTGTCCTGATCCACCACCACCACCGGGGCAAGCCCACAGGCCCCCAGACACCGCACGGCCTCCAGGGAAAAACGCCGGTCCTCGGTAGTACCTCCTTCTTTCAGGTTGTATTTGTTTTCGATACGGTTGACAGCCTCCTGTATGCCCTTTACATAACAGGCCGTTCCCATGCAAACCTTGATCAAATGCCGCCCTTTGGGCGCGAATGAAAAAAGTGAATAAAAAGAGGCCACACCAAAAACCTCACTGGACGAAAGATTGAGTCCGTCGCTGATATAGTCAATCAACTCGACAGGAAGATATCCGACAACATCCTGACACTCCCGCAATACGCCGATGACAGAACCGGGGACGTCCCGGTTGGCAGTAATAATCTCATCGACCTTGGTCCACATATCGTCTGTAATATCAGAATGCTGAGGATGATTGCCATCAGTCATATAATAATCCTCCGGTTAATTGGTAGTGGAAAGGACGGGCAACTAAAATCGAAGATGGTATATCACATAGATGGATAAAAAAGTCAACGCCAAGAAGGCTATCGGTTTCAATAATCACCGGGGCATTGGTTGCTTTGCTACGTTGTGCGATTCCCTAACCGGGACAAGCCGGAATTGAAGATTGAAGATAGCGAAAATATCCCAATCCAATTTTTTTGCCACAAAATGCACAAAAATAGCAGCCAAGGAATTACTCACCTTCAAATTCGACGATCGAAAATACCTTTCGACGACCGAGTTTTTCCCGGCCATTTAAATCAGGCAATTCCAGGACAAATGAGCATTCAAAAATATCTCCACCTAGTTTTTCAACCAGATTCGCAGCTGCTGAAATCGTGCCGCCGGTGGCCATTAAATCATCTATAATGACGACTCTTTCGCCCTTTTGAAGGGCATCCTCATGAATTTCAATGACTTCTTCTCCGTACTCCAATGTGTAGGATTCACTGATCGTGTGATAGGGGAGTTTGCCGTTTTTTCGGATCGGAATCATCCCGATGCCCAATTTATATGCCAAAACAGATCCAAATAAAAATCCCCTGGCATCAATACCGACAATTTTATCAATCTTTTCATTTACATACCTGTCATAGAAAATAGTACAAATTTGCTTAAATGCCGGCGGGTCCAGCAATAAGGTTGTAATATCTCTAAATATTACGCCTTCTATGGGCCAATCAGGAATAGACCTTACTTTACTTTTAATGTAATCACATGCTTCTTTATAACCTTCGTTAGAATTTAAAGCAGACGCGGGAGTGGTAGATTTCATCGATCACCTTTTTGTTTAGAAAATTGATGAATTGTTTCCAATAATATTTTTTTAACGTTATCTACATTTTTATTAAAAATTTCCAATATATCCTGCCAGACAGGCATTTCTTCGTCTTCTTTCCAGCAATCGTAATCCGTCGACATCGCGATAACGGCATATGGTATCATGGCTTCCCTCGCCAGGGCTGCCTCAGTAGCCACCGTCATGTTGATGATATCGGCACCCCATGCGATATACATCTTTGATTCCGCCCTGGTCGAAAATCTGGGACCTTCAATCGTAACTAGTGTTTTATCTTTATGGACCCTAAAACCGAGATCCCCGGCAACCGCATACAGCAGCTCGCTTAAAGACTTATCAAATGGATCGGCCATAACTTCATGATGCATCCCCTGACTGAAATCATCATGAAAGGTATTAATTCTTCGTTTTGTAAAATCAATGAATTGACAGGGAATAACAAAGTCACCTCTATCAATTTCCGCTTTTAAACTGCCACACGCATTGGTCGCGATAATATGGGTAACCGCCAAATCCTTGAGGGTCTGAATATTGGCGCGATAATTGGTGTGGGTGGGACTGAATTGGTGGTTAACACCATGCCTTGGTACAAAAACGACATCCACACCGTTTAGCTGGCCGAATTTTATCATGGTATCACCATATGGTGTGGTCCAATGCCGTTTTTTCAAATCTTGGATCATATCAGGATCATCTAATCCGGAACCGCCGACAATACCGATCTTCATATAGTTCTCCCTTCACCTATCATACTTATTTTCGCAAATTAAATCCTTCAGCAAACAAAGATATTCAAAAGAAATAAAATAACCCAATCGATTTACAAAATCCAGTAAAATTTTCACATGACTCTGTTCTCAGAATTTTTGAGGCAACCGGTTTATTGGTTAATTCGAACTATACTGATACGGCTACCGGCTCCCTTGACAGCCACCCGTCTTTATCCTATACTTTGCGGACTTCATACTAAATGAATGCCTGATTCTAAAACGGTTAGAGACGTTTTCAAACTCGCTCAGATTCTCTGAACTTAGCAGGAACAGTGTGTTGGACGGAGCAGATGAAATTATCACAGATTGTTAAAGCTCTGGAAGCAAAGGTCCTCACGGGAGACGACCTTTTGGAAAAGGATATTGAGACCTGCGCTGCGAGCGATTTGATGAGTGACATATTGGCAGGATTGTCGGAAGGATCTATCCTGTTGACAGGGCTGACAACGATCCAGGTGATCCGGACAGCGATGGTCGCAGGTGTCGGCGCTGTGGTTTTTGTCAGAGGGAAAACACCGCCTCAGGAAGTGATCGATTTAGCACGGGAGCAAGCGTTACCGTTAATTTCCAGTCCCTATTCAATGTTTGTCTCGTGCGGCCGGCTGCATGCCTGTAATCTAACCGGACTCGATGGCCGGCGATAGAGAAAAGATTGAAGATTGAAGACTGAAGATTGAAGATCTGAGGTATTCTATCTATAGAATTATAGTTCTAATCGTTTAGTGGTTCTGGTCTTGGCATTTCACGGAGTCTAAATAACTTCTCTTCGATAAATTGTGTCTGATAACGTGCCACGCAAATGTGATGAGGTGGAGGCTATGAGAATCATAAATATCGCTTCGCCCAGTTATATATCAATTTTTAAATCGATATGATCCCATAAATATACAATCTTCAATCTTCAATTTTCAATGGTTTCTCCGCTATGCCTGCCATAAAGAAAAGCTACTACATCAAATCAAGAGATTTCATCCGTGCCGGAGAAGCATCCATCAAGATTCAGACGCTCCTCAAATCCCTCACCTTTGACCCACAGCTGATACGCCGGGTCACTATATGCGATTACGAAGGGGAGATGAATGTCGTCATGCACGGTGGTGACGGGTCACTGAGCTTTGCGATCAAGCCCGACGAGCTGATTATGGAAATATCCGATGATGGACCCGGGATTGTCGATATCGATAAGGCCATGCGGACGGGATTTTCAACAGCCTCTGATGAACATCGCGAAATGGGATTCGGCGCTGGTATGGGGCTGCCGAATATGAAGAAAAATGCCGATGATATCATCGTTGAGTCTGAAAAAGGTCAGGGAACCTGTGTTCGAATGGTTTTTTTTATCGACAAGAGAGGTAATGTCGATTGACGGATATGCAACAGCGCTCATGCTTCGTTCATTTCGATAAAAACCTGTGCCACGGCCATGCCACCTGTATTCGGGCCTGTCCAACCAAAGCCATTCGTATGGTGGACAAACGAACGGTCAACGTTGTCGGTCAATGCATCGGATGCGGCGAGTGCATGCGGGTATGCGACGCCGGCGCAATCAGCGCGGCGGCGGCGGAAACCAAAAATTTCGGTCGGGACCATATTGCCATTGCCCTGGTCTCACCGGTCCTGTATGCGCAGTTTCCCGGCGTCATGCCGAAAGATATTCTCATGGGATTGCGAAAGATGGGTTTTCGGCACACCGTCGATATGTCATATTTTTTAGAAATATTTCATTACGCAACTGAAGAGTTTATCAATCGAAATCGCGAATCAAATAAGACGCCCTGGCCGCTTATCTCTCCTGTCTGCCCGGTGGTGGTGCGACAAATCGCGTTTCAGTTTCCCAGTCTCATGCCCCCATGTCCTGCCCGTACTGAGGCCGGCAGCGCTGATGGCACGAGAGGTCAGCCTGCGGTGCACCTGATTGTCGGACATTTGCCGAAGACATTGTCCGCGGCAGTGCCTAATTGCAAGATTGTCTCTGGATAAGTGCCCACAGCACCAACAAAAGCAAAAGGGAAAAGTGGAAAAATACCATGACAGTCAACGATCTTGTGCAACGTTTTGGTCTAAGAGTTATTGCCGGTGACAAAGGCCTCGATCGCCAGGTTGAAGACGGCTATTGCGGAGATCTACTTAGTGAAATCATGGGCAATGCCCCCGAGGGTTGTGTCTGGCTGACTATCCAGGGCCATCAAAACATTGTGGCCGTAGCAGTTCTGCGTGATTTGGCCGCCATCATTGTTACCGGTGGTCAAAAGCCGGATGATGAAACCCGGCAAAAGGCAAATCAAGAAGGAATCCCGATACTGCTGTGGCCTGATTCTTCATATCAACTTGCCGGCTCCCTTTATTCCATCGGGATTGGAAATTCCGGGGCTAAGTGAATTATGACCCGGAGCTTATGAAAATCAATATGGTGAGCAAGCAGTGACCATCGGCGATAACCTATGAACCCTTGAACTCCGATATGCGGGAATTGTCGCTTCACATTCTGGATATTGCTGAAAACGGGATTACCGCCGGTGCCGATTGTATTCATATACTGGTGGAAGAAGCCCGCACCGCCGATCTGTTGACCATAAAAATCATGGATAACGGCCACGGGATGCCTGCGGAAAAAATTGAAAAGATGACCGACCCGTTCGTTACTTCCCGCACAACCCGCAGAGTCGGTTTGGGCCTGTCGCTGATAGCGACAGCTGCAGAACGCTGTGAAGGCCGACTTACAGTTGAGACAGAACCGGACGCCGGCACGAAGGTAAAGGCTATCTTTCGTTACAGCCATATCGATCGTGCCCCGGTGGGAGATATGGCCGCAACGATTACCACGCTGATTATAGGCAATCCGCAAATTGAGTTTGTATACTCCCACATAATTGACGGTGAGGAATTCACCCTGGACACCCGTGAGCTCAAAACTGAGATGGGACATCTTTCCTTGACAAACCCGGTGGTCATTCATCATCTCACCGCATCCATCCGCAATTCGCTTGGACAACTGACAGCAAATAACGGCCCATAAATTAAGGGGAGCAAATCATGGCAAAATTGACAATTGAGGACTTGAAAAGAATAAAGGAAGAAACCGCAAAAAGTACTTACTTGCGTGACGGCGATGCAAACGTAAAAATTACGGTGCATATGGGAACCTGCGGGATCGCCGCCGGTGCACGTGAGGTCATGAACGCGCTGATGGAGGAGATGGCCGCAGCCGACCGCCAGGACATCCGGGTAGTCACATCCGGTTGCATGGGGATGTGCAGCAGCGAGCCCAACGTAACGGTTGAGATCCAGAAGGGTGAACCAATCGTCTATCAACTCATGGATGCCAATAAGATGCGCCAGGTATTCAAACGGCATGCCCTTCTGGGTGAGGTCCAGACTGAATTTACTTTGGCGAAAATGTGAGTAAAAATCCGGGTCCTGAGGGTCCGGCTTTGTTGAGCCCCCTGAAAAGGGGCCAAGCTCCGAGTATTTTTGAGACAGGTTAGCCCGTTGAGCCGGTTTACCGGCTGGCCGGTTATTGGAGTACAAAAAAAATCTAATTCGCCTAAATTGAGTTTAATAATTATTCCATGCATGGCTTGGTTGCGACAGCTTTACGCTTCAGCGAGGTCGACGGAAACAGACGAACGGGTAAACCGGACAACTGGCAAAACCGGCTCAACCTTTTTCGATTAATCTCTCATGGCATAGCCGATTGTCTCTGACCTTGCTCAAAGGACCAGGTTTTGGATACTGAAATAAAATTTTTTTATAAAACCAACGGACAACAAACAATTAACAGCTGACACCAAAAGGGTATATATGAAAGTAGACGGCAAAGATATCCGCACGATTTGGCTCGATGACGATCAAAAAACAGTAAAAATCATCGATCAGAGAAAACTTCCCCATGAATTGGTCATTGTGGATTTAAAAACAGTAGACGACGCCATCAAAGCCATCAAAGATATGTATGTGAGGGGCGCACCCCTGATTGGCGTAACCGGGGCTTATGCGGTTTACCTGGCAGCCCTGAACGCGCCGGATGGTCAAATTGACACGCAATATTTGCAGTATGAGGCCCGGCGCATCAAATCGGCCCGGCCCACCGCTGTCAACCTTGCTTGGGGCGTTGAAATGGTACTGTCAAAGATATTGACCATATCGGACCCTGCAAAGAAAATTGACGCGGCCCAAAAAATCAGTGGTGAGATCACTGAACTGGAAGTCGAAAACTGCCGGAAAATCGGGGAACAGGGTCTGTCAATAATCGAGCGGATCAGTCACCAAAAAAAAGAAAAAACCGTCCATGTCCTGACCCACTGCAACGCCGGCTGGCTGGCCTGTATCGAGCACGGCACAGCCACCGCCCCTATCTATGCCGCATTTGACAAAGGCATCGATATTCATGTCTGGGTGGATGAGACCCGGCCTCTCAACCAGGGAACCCGGTTGACGGCCTGGGAGCTTGGCAAACACGGCGTTAAGCACACCATTATCACCGACAACGCCGGTGGTCATCTGATGCAGCATGCCATGGTGGATATGGTGATTGTAGGCACGGACCGAACGACGGCGGCCGGTGATGTGGCCAACAAAATCGGCACCTATTTAAAGGCACTGGCTGCCCGGGACAACAATATTCCCTTCTACGTTGCATTACCCTCCAGCACCTTTGACTGGAATCTTAAAGACGGCCTTAAAGATATCCCCATCGAGCAGCGTGATCCCGATGAAATTAAATATGTGCAGGGATTGAGCCGGGACGGATCAACGAGCGTTTTGATTTGTCCGCAAACCAGTCAAGCAGCCAATTTTGCCTTTGACGTCACACCGGCTAAATTTGTAACCGGGTTTATTACCGAAAGGGGAATCTGCAAAGCGACGGAAGAAGATATCCGGCGGCTGTTTCCTGAGAAACACAGGTGACAGAAGTCAGCGGATAGATGACAGAGAGCAGAAGACAGAGAACAGAAGGCAGAGGGCTAATGGCATAGCGTAATGGACTGAAATATTTAGGGTTCTTGATAGATGAAATGATTCCAATTTATCCTGTAATATTCAAATAGTAACAGTGAAACGTTTTTCACCAGGACCAACTAAATGAACCTAAACCGAAAATAAGAAATTACGAGCACCAAACTACAAATAAATTCCAAATCTCAAATAAAATCAAAAGCCAATTGTTTGGGATTTTGAATTTAGGTCATTGTGATTTGCCCTTCGACCTGGCTCAGGGTGGTGGTGAGTCCTTCGACTTTGCTCAGGACCGTGAGCCTGTCGAACGGCTTGGTATTTGTGTTTTGCTATTTGAAATTTTATATTACTGAAACCCGAACACTGACACCTGTCTACGATCCCGTCTGAAGCGAAGCGTAAGCGGGGAAACCTTACATTTCTTAAAACGAGTTGTCAGATAAAACCCGATAATGGCCTAACGATTTTAGCCAACCAAACTGCTGAATATGCTGACGGAACTTGAAAAAAAACTGATTGCTTCGATTCAGGAAGATATTGCCGTAACCGAACGTCCTTATCTGGATATCGCAATAAAACTGGGTATATCGGAGGAAATATTGCTTGAAAGTCTTCAAAGTCTTTGCAACCGAGGATTCATCCGCCGATTTGGTGCCACCTTACGCCACCAGAAGACAGGATTCACCGCCAATGCCATGGCTGCCTGGCAGGTCGGTGAAGATCGCATTGACGAGGTCGGCAATAAAATGGCCTCGTTCCGGCAAGTCTCCCACTGTTACCGGCGCAATCCCACCAAAGGCTGGCCATATAATCTTTACACCATGATTCATGCCAACGACAAAGCAGCCTGCCGCCAAACCGCCCGTGAAATGTCGAAAGCCGCTTCGGTTGAAAAGTACACCCTGCTTTTCAGTCGCAGGGAACTGAAAAAAACCTCTATGGTATATTTTCCCTCGGATGAGGATGACTGAAAGAATATGCCGATCTGCGATGCACCTCATATTCTTCTCGTCAACCCCTGGATCCATGATTTTGCTGCCTACGATTTCTGGGCCAAACCCATCGGTCTTCTCACCATCGCTTCCATGTTGAGGCATCACGGTATTCAGGTCTCCTATATCGACTGCCTGGATCGTTTTCATCCTCGTGCCCCCAAAACCGACCCAGGCGCAAGATACGGCCGCGGGCCTTATCTTAAAACCCGTATTCCAAAACCTTTGGCGTTACATGACGTACCGCGCTATTTTTCCCGCTACGGAATAAAACCGCAATGGTTCAAAGACGATCTACTCAGACATGGCCGGCCCGATCTTGTGTTGGTCACGTCGCTGATGACATACTGGTACCCGGGCGTACAGGAAACGATTGAAATTATCAGATCGGTGTTTCCCCAAACGCCCATCGTGCTGGGCGGAATATACGCCCGGCTGTGTCCCAATCATGCCCGTAACAGCTCCGGGGCGGATCATGTTGCCGATGGACCGGCGGAAAAGACATTATTTTCTCTTGTTCGCCGGTTTACCGGTTATTCAGTCACCCCGACGTTTGATCCGGAAGTTCCGGATGATTACCCCTACCCTGCCCTGGATTTGCAAAACAGGCTCAATTATGTTCCCCTGCTGACTTCAAGGGGCTGTCCGTTTCGGTGTGCCTACTGTGCCTCCCGCTTTTTGGAACCCAAACGCCTGCTGCGTAGTCCCGAGGCAGTCGTTGAAGAAATCAAATACTGGCAAAAAGCCTATGGGTGTCGCGATTTTATTTTATACGACGATGCCTTTCTGATGGATGCCGACCGGCATGCGATCCCCATTTTAGAGGGGATTCTCCAGACCGGCATTCAGGTGCGCTTTCATACACCCAACGCCGTACACATCCGTGGAATCGACCCGCAAACCGCCCGGCTCATGTTCGAAGCCGGTTTTAACACCCTGCGCCTCGGGTTGGAAACCGCGGAATTCAACCACCGGGAAGAGATCGACGTTAAGGTCTCTGAACATGAGTTTAAACGAGCGGTAAACTGCCTGAGAGAAGCCGGATTTAAAAAAAATCAGATCGGAGCTTATCTCCTGGTAGGCCTGCCCGGTCAAAAGAAAGATAGCATCAAACATTCCATTGAGATTGTCAAACAGATCGGAATCACCCCTGTTGCGGCATACTACACCCCCATTCCCCACACAGCCCTGTGGCCAAAAGCGGTGGCGGCCTCTCGCTATGATCTCGAATCTGATCCGATTTTCAGCAACAATGCCGTGATCCCCTGTCAAAAGCAACCTTTCAACTGGGAAATGATACGCTATCTCAAGGAACTGATCACCAGCTGACCTTATTTTTAATTGACACCCGCTCGCCATCTCTTTATACTCCTCGCCATTTAAAAAAGGAGATCTGAAACCATGCTGAAATTGACGTCTATTGATCTGAATAAATCAAAAATCGAGACTCTGGCAATTGCCGTGTGCGAGGATGGAAACATTCATGATGACCCAATACTTGACGTCATCGTTAGAAAGGCGCTCAAGCTCAAGGAATTTAACGGGGAAAAAGATGAAACCGTCGTTTTTTACGATTTACCGGATATTAAAGTAAAGCGGGTGATTCTGTGGGGGCTTGGCAAACTTGAAAAATTAGATCGGGAAGCGCTGCGGAGCATGGCCGGTAAAACGGTGAAGTATTGCATTAAAAAGCAGCTGACAAGTCTTTGTTTCGCTGTACCCGACCCATCATTGACAAAGATGAAAATGCCCGTTGTTTTAGAGGCGATGCAGGAAGGTGCTTATCTTGGAAACCATTTGTTCCATAAGTTCAAGGGCGAGGCAAAGAAACGAGCACTCAAACAAATTCAATTCAGGGTCAAAAAGCAAATCAACCCAAAAATGCGCCGACTGACCGCTAGGGTAACCTCGATCTGCCAAGGAACCATTATGGCCAGAGATTGGGTCAGTACGCCTTCAAACGAAAAGACACCGGAAAAATTGACCCGATCCATTGTCAGTCTGGCCTCAAAACAGCGACTGAAAGTCCAGGTATTCAATCAACCCCAATTGAAGCAAAAAAAGTTCGGTGCGCTGTTGGCGGTAGCAGCCGGCAGTCAGAGCAAACCCAGTATGGTGATACTCGAACATAGGGTGCCGGGTGCAAAAAAGACCATCGCCCTGTTAGGCAAAGGCGTTACCTTTGACTCCGGTGGTCTCAACATCAAAACAGGCACATCCATTTCCGACATGAAATCGGATATGTCCGGTGCCGCAGCAGTGGCGGCCACTTTGATTACTGCCGCCAAACTCAAAACAAACGTCAATATTATTGGTGCCATTCCCATAGTTGAAAACATGCCTTCGGGCCGGGCAGCGCGCCCCGGGGATATCATTCGCAGTCATGCCGGCAAAACCATTGAAATCGGAAACACCGATGCTGAAGGACGGTTGATTCTAATCGACGCGATATCGTACGTGATTAAAAGATACAAGCCGCAATTGCTGATCGATCTGGCAACCTTGACCGGGGCTTGTGTGGTTGCCTTGGGGGACAACATTGCCGGGGTGTTTTCCAATGACGACGATCTGGCCGCCGAAATTATTGCTTCCGGAGAAAAAACCCATGAACGCTGCTGGCAGCTGCCCCTGCCCGAAGATTACAAAGAACTGCTGAAAAGCGATTTTGCGGACATGAACAACATCGGCAGCACCCGCGCCGGCGGTGCCATTACTGCGGCGCTTTTCCTCTCGGCGTTTGTCGCCGATACCCGTTGGGCACATATCGACATCGCCGGTCCGGCATATCTTAAAAAAGAAAGCGCTTACTGCGGTCCGGGCGGGACGGGTTTTGGAGTGAGGTTGCTAAGTGCTATGATTCGAAAATACGGTGACAGCTAATTATTCACCAATCCGACATCGTTGCTTGCTCAGCACTAAGTCCGGTGAGCAATCGGTATTGGGTATGCGGTATGGGTGTTCATCGGAAATGAGCGCAAATCCTATACCCATTGAAATTTGTTATTTATTTGACCCATCCCCGGAATAACGCAACGCCGCAGTTTTTATCCCAATATCGAAGGCCGCATTGCAATTCAGACACGCCAGGCACAAGTATGTGCCTGACGTGTCTGAATTGCATTATTACGAGAAAACGGTATTTATTTTTTTAAAATTCTGTTATAAAGTCTCATCCGGTGCTAGGTATTGAAACAACCTGATGCCCAATAATTGAGTGATCGGGGATTTTTCCACGTAAACCCTTGGTTATAAAGGTTCGGCTTTGAAAAACTTCTCGACTCCCCCCAGTTAATTCCATCATAAAAAGGCGGCCCCATGAAAGCGTTACTGATCTACCCTTCTTTCCCGGATACCTTCTGGAGTTTCAGGCACTCGCTTAAATTTATTCACAAAAAATCTGCTTTCCCCCCTCTGGGATTGCTGACGGTGGGAGCAATGTTTCCGGAAGAATGGGACAAACGTGTTGTCGATCTGAATGTCACCAAACTCACCGAAAAAGATCTGGCTTGGGCGGATTGCGCCTTTGTCAGCGCCATGGTAGTTCAAAGGAAGTCGGCCCGGCAAATCATCAGCCGCTGCAAAAACGCCGGTGTCAAAGTGGTGGCGGGAGGACCTCTTTTCACGGCCGAATATGAGCTGTTTGATGATGTTGATCATTTTGTGCTCAATGAAGCCGAACTGACCCTACCATCTTTTTTGGCTGATTTTAAACACGGTGCTGCCAAGCGTATTTATGCGACCCATGAGTTTGCCGACCTTGGACAAACACCCGCGCCCATGTGGGAACTCATCAATCTGAAGCACTATGCAACCATGAGCATTCAGTTTTCCCGGGGTTGCCCGTTCAACTGCGATTTTTGCAATGTAACCACTCTGCTGGGGCATCGTGTCCGTATTAAATCCTCTGCCCAAATCATTGCCGAGTTAGACGGACTCTATAGAATGGGTTGGCGCGGGCAGGTTTTCTTTGTAGATGACAATTTTATCGGTAACAAAAAGTATCTAATGACCCAACTCCTGCCGGCCTTGATTGAATGGCGCAAAGAGAAAAAGGGGTTTTTATTCAACACGGAGGCCTCCATTAACCTGGCAGATAATGAGGATTTGATGGACACCATGGTGGAAGCCGGGTTTGACACCGTGTTTATCGGGATCGAAACCCCCGATGAAGAAAGTCTGGCCGGAT
>Ga0316196_10000718_pt1 | contig 13499 bp, 11 predicted proteins | sample Eddsed2cm_MG_FD_204938 | JGI IMG/M metagenome (GOLD analysis project Ga0316196, IMG submission 204938) | Coastal sediment microbial communities from Maine, United States - Eddy sediment 2 cm | ecosystem: Environmental > Aquatic > Marine > Coastal > Sediment | place: USA: Maine | collected... | reverse complement strand
CACTTAAAATTTTAACCATTGGCGGAGGGAGTGGACAATACACACTTCTATCAGGTTTACGAGACATAAAAAACATAGAAATTACCGCGATAGCCTCTATGGCAGATAACGGCGGCAGTACCGGCAGATTGAGAGACGAACTCGGTGTTTTACCTCCCGGTGATCTCCTCAAATGTGCGATCGCTCTTTCTCCCTTAAGGGATACTGCAAAAAAAATCATGCTGAAGACCCTGAAAGGTGATCAGCGTATGCGCGGACACAAAGCCGGGAATATGCTGATTACGATGCTTTCAAGATACACAGGTAGCTTTCCAGCGGCCATACGAACTTTAGCTGAAATTCTTGAAGTAACCGGTCGCGTCTTGCCGGGAACCACCAATAAAGCCACCCTAGTCGCCGAGTTGGTTGACGGAAGCCGGATTTATGGGGAGTCGGCGATTGATATACCACAAAATCCACATCGGGAGCCCATCAAGGATCTATTTTTGGTTCCTCACCATAAAGGATCAATTTCAGCCTATCCCCCTGTCATTGAGTCAATAAAAGATTCTGACATTATCATAGTAGGACCCGGTGATTTATTTACAAGTATTATTGCAAGTCTCATCGTACCGGGAATAAAAGAAGCAATCCAAAGCACAACCGCTAGAATTTTTTATATTTTAAATATCATGACCAAATTCGGCGAAACGCATAATTTCAAAGGAAAGGATTTTATTAAAAAAGTCGAAATGTATCTTGGGCGGCAGGTTGATGGAATCATCCTAAACAATAAAAGACCGAATATCAGTCTTTTGAAAAAATATTTCGCAGAAAAATCTGATTTTGTTGAAATAGAGAAATTGGAAAAACACGAAAAAGATCGCCGGATATATGCCGACGATCTGTTGGATTCTTCAGATGAGATTGTACGTCATGATTCGAAAAAATTGGCGTCTCTGATTCGAACCATCATCTCCAAAGAATACTTCTTTGAGCGTGAAAATATGGCAAACGACCGCCTTCTGATGGAATTTGCTCTAAAGGATTCCGCCAAAAAGCCGATTATGTATAAAAGTGTGAAAGCATTGTCAAGGATCGCTGAATGCTCCGATGACAATTACAGTGACATATAATAATTGATGGGTACACATAATTGTTCGCTCAGGACATTGTAACTCAACTAATTACATTATAAGCCTAAAAATATGGAAATTGATCTGATAGGCGTTAGCGCCAATATAGCTCGAGTTCGAGATTTGATTCAACGAATTGCCGATACTGAATTAAACACAGTGGTTTTCGGTGATACCGGCGTTGGCAAAGAACTGGTCGTTAAGATGCTGTATCAAAAATCCGACCGGAACGGAGGTCCCTTTGTTAAAGTGAACTGTGCTGCCTTGCCCGATACCCTGTTAGAAAGTGAGATGTTCGGTTATGAACGGGGGGCATTTACCGGCGCACAGCGTAAAATGCGGGGTAAATTCGAACAGGCCAACCGCGGCGTATTGTTTTTAGATGAAATAGGCGACATGTCCATATCCCTTCAAGCGAAGCTTTTGCACGCGCTACAAGATGGCGAATTTATTCCACTAGGTTCTGAGAGAACAGTTAAAAGTAATGCTTGGGTTATTGCTGCCACCAACCATAATCTGGCTGAGGACCTAAAAGCCGGTAAATTCAGGGAAGATCTATACTACAGAATAAGCATGGCGAGCATAAATATTGATCCTTTGCGTAAAAGGCCGGAAGATATAGCGCCATTGATCTCTTATTATACTGAACAATACGTTTCGCAATTAAAGGCCAGTCAGCCACTGAACCTCAATAAAAATTTGATGGATAAGCTGACAGCATACCATTGGCCGGGAAATGTGCGTGAACTGCAAAATGTACTCAGACGGATTATTGTGCTTGGTGAAGGGGAAGAAAGTATTGATACAATGATTCCTATTACCAATCACAGCCGAGATATCGGCAATGATAGAAAAGAAGCAGGGTCTGCTCCTAAATTTATCAAATTTTCGGGACTAAATGGTCAGCAACTGGATCTCTCGGATTTGTCACTCAAAAAGTTTAAAAAGCAAGTAGCGGATCAGGTTGAAAAAGATGTCATCTCCTACGTACTTGAAAAAACCGGCTGGAATCGCACCCGTGCTACCCAAATATTAAAAGTAAGCTACAAAACGCTGCTTACAAAAATAAAGGAATTGGAATTAACCCCCCTGAACAATTTCTAATAGTGAGTCAGCAGGTATTCCGTTCGCTGGAAGCGTTGCTGCCAGCCAAACTTCATAAGATTAGTGTCCCGCCTACTGGTCGATCCCTAAATTTAATCGACATGCTCTTCCAATGGGTGAATATTTCACCCACTTCATAATAAAATTACTTTTCTTTCATAGGAGCACTGATAGGCATATCTAAGCATAGGGTTTAACCTTTTCTGAATTCAAAGATTATTTTTCATATAACTTTGAAATTATTAATAAAATATAATTATTAAACTCCTTTTGTTCCTTAAATTCAGGCTTGTAATCCCTTGGCATAATTTATGCTATTTATAACTCAAAAAGAGCATAGGTGCGGAAAATTCCCTTACGACTTTCTGCAGAAACAAGGATGTGGCCCGACAGTGATAATCCTTGTACTGCCGATTTAAAAATCTAAGTATTTTCATTTACGAGATTGTCATGGCAGATACACTTTACAAAGTTGATGTTGAAAATTCCGAAAATCGGACAATATTAAGGGATAAGGGTGGTAGAAGAATCGGTGTTGATCGCAGAACCTTTTCATATAGTTTGCATATTCCGGAGAGAAGATCTCATGATGATCGACGTAAAGGTGATAACCGGCGAAAAACAAATCGAATTAAGAACATCTAATTGATTTAACATTAAAAACCAATTTTTTGTTCGTTTTCTGACCCTCCAGATCCGGTCTTTTGTTAAAGACATAAGCATGCACAATCATGACCGGTGAACCGGTTGTCCGCAATCAAATCGATCTTTTTCGAGTGCAAATCCTCAGACCACCCGGCAGATTCCTATTTCTTTAGTTAAGCTAAATGCCAGTGAGAAAAAAATGCTTAACTTCAGAACAACTATCTGATACGAATAAAATTGAATGTTAAACTCAACCTTGAATAATTTAATTGCCTGAAATCCAAAGGATAGCGCAAAAACATTTCGTTTTTTGCAAGGCGTGCAATTAGAGATATAACTTGCAGGCCATGCAAGAAACATTCGCAGCCGAGTTGCCTTTGTATATTAGAAAAGCGAGCTGATCCATATTTGATAGTGAAAACTCCCAAAGGAGGGCAGAGTGATGAAAGATCTGATCAGTTACATTGCGCGGGCACTGGTTGATTTCCCGGATAAGGTGGAAGTTAGTGCAGTTAAAGGCAGACACACCACTGTATTGGAACTCAGGGTGGCAAAAAAGGATATGGGAAAAATCATCGGCAGGCAGGGTAGAACCGCCCAGGCAATCCGAACTATTTTAAGCGCGGCCTCAGGGAAAACAAAAAAACGACACGTCCTAGAAATAATAGAATAATGAGTGATCACGAAAAAAAAAGGGCGTCCTGCTAGTAACGGGAATGCCCTTTTTGTCTCCCGACCAGGCAGTTAAACTACTGTGACATTTACAGCTCGGGGACCTTTCTGCCCCTCTTCTATGTCGAAGCTAACCCGGTCACCTTCATTAAGTGATTTAAAACCGGTCGCATTGATACCTGAATGGTGAACAAATACATCCGGACCCTCATCCTGTTCAATAAAGCCGTAACCTTTACGCTCATTAAACCATTTGACAATTCCATTGGCCATTGTGCCATCCTCCATCTTTTGGGTTTCTCGCGATTCCAGACTTCAGGCTGCCACCTAAACAGATGGTTGTTTCCCTCAGAACGAAACCGGAACGCTTATAGTCTGAGGTTTTGTGAATATAAAAGCTCATTTACAACTTCCCGACAGGGAAAATAATACGCTTTCAGGCAGTATACTATTAGTCATCAACATATCGCCGAACAAGGGGGTTTGCATCCGGATTGACATGATTAGAGGAAGAAATATGGGTTGTGACGGTTTTTCCCTTCCCACCTGCAGTACACAATATGTTTTACGAATTGGGCTAATAAGTTAAGCAAAAAGAGTTATCTGCACGAATTCATCATTTTGCGATCAGATCACCCCTCCAAGCCAGAACAGGAACTGTTTCGGATCCAGCTTTCGAGAAATAGACAAATCCCTAAAACCGAAGAGAATCGACTACAAGGCGTAACCAAATATAAGTTATTATATTCCTTATGACATTACGATGCAAGGAAAAATTGATCGTCGGCTGAACGACCAACACTGGCCTTTTTGCAATTATCTGTTTTTTTGTTAACTGAATCTAATTTATTGTGATATATTCGGTGTCAATAGGCTGCAGGGAGCTCAATACTTTATCTTTCTTTCTGAGTTGTTGGGAATAATATATTTCCGTTTTTCGGGAGGTCTCGTGCAACACTTAAAATTTATTAGGTTAAAAATCGGTAAAATTGTGCTGGTTTGGACTATTGCCGCTATAGCAACTGCAACGCTTGTTGCGGTTACGGCATTTGCCGCTGACAGATCCAAGGCTGAGACATCCGATGCAAAATCGGAAAATATTCCCATAATAATAACCGCCGAGCAACTGGATTCGGATAATAAGGCAAAATTCGCTGAATTTATTGGGAATGTCAAGGCAATCCAGGCGGATTTTGTGATTACCTCTGATAAATTGAGGATTTATTACAAGGGAGAATTGCTGAATTCCGAAAAAGAAACTAACGATGAAGAGTTGTTGAAAAAAATTGTTGCTACCGGCAATGTTAACGTTACGTCGGAACAATTTATCGCCAAAGCTGAGAAGCTTGAATATGATACGGCATCCATGACGATTGTTTTGAGCGGCGAAAATTCTACGGTAATTAACGGAAAAAATTCCATTACCGGGTCTAAAATTATACTTTATCAAAAAGATGGACGAATCAAGGTGCTAGGCGGTAAAAACAAACGCATAAAGGCAGAATTTTTTACTAAAAGTGAAACGTCGGGTGACTTTATGATAGGAAAGCCTAAACAGTAAACAATCCCGGTCCTTAGGGGTCAGGTATTCAATATATTTCATATATAGACAATATCACTCCATGATTGGTTGTACAACTGCACTTACTTGACGGCCGCTGCCGTCGATGAGTCGTCCGGCCCGAGTCACTTACATATTACGGTCTTCATAAATCGATCCAAAAACGATCTCACCGCTGGTTGATAACCTGGCGTCTTACTGGAGTCACTGTGACCTGCACCGGGTGCAATGTACAGCTCAACACGATGATTTGATGTAAAACTGTTTTTTAGCTTCTGAGCGAATTGCAGCGGAAAACGCCGGTCTTTTTCTCCATGGATCATCATCACCGGCATCTTCAACAATGGTGCCAGACGTGCAGGGCTCACGGCGTCCAGTTTGTTCCTGTAAAACAAGTTCATCCAAAATAGTATCATCGGACCGAAAATCATGCCGAAAAAAGGATTGATCCACCGGTAGAGACTCAATAGCGCCTCCTTGGTATCCGCATAGCATGCTTCCAAAAAAAGAAGTTTAATTTTATCCGGATTTCTTTCGGCGGCGATGATGGCGCCTGCTGCACCGGCTGAATGTCCGTACAAAATAACCGGAACATCGACCCAAGTCAGCACCGCTTCGATATCCTCGCAAAATCTCATGGCATTCATGAATCTGCAGGGGCTGGATTGTCCGTGGTCTCTGGCGCTGTGAATAACGGTGGTGAATCCCCAGCAGCCAAAATACCTGGCCCGGGCTACCATGCGGTCCCGGTTGCGACTCCATCCATGAGCAAAAACCACCGTACCGCGTGATGGTCGCTCGGGCTTTATCCGCCATACTTCCAAAGTTCCGCCGTCGACAGCTGGTATTTTGGAATCAAGTATGTTGCCCCAATCCGGTGGGTCGTGCACGGAATGGCGGGGAATTTGTTGAACAAGATAGGTTAGAAACAAGCTGAAGATCAGATACAAGAGCAGAATACCGCTTCCAATATATAAAGTCATCATAAACGCGGAATCCCTAATAGTTCCCGCCTTAGTAAATCGAGAGCGGTTGTCGCAAAAATGCGCTTGTTCATCCAGCGGTCGTTAAATTTATAGCAGAACCGATGAGCTCGGACGAAATCATCAGAGGCAAGACCGATGCAAACCGTTCCCACAGGTTTGTCATCCGTGGCACCGCCGGGTCCGGCAATTCCGCTGACCGAAAGCCCGTAAGTTGTACCGGAGATCTGTTGTACTCCGTGGGCCATTTCTTTGGCGGTTTGTTCGGATACGGCGCCGTATCGGTCTAAGGTCCGGGCTGTCACTCCGAGGATTTTCATTTTCAGCTGATTGGAATATGTGACGGCCGAAAAAACAAAATAATTCGAGCTTCCCGGCACATTGGTCAGCAAGTCAGCGATCAGCCCTCCCGTGCAGCTCTCAGCAACCGCCAGATGAGCTTGTTTTCTCCCTAAAAGATCGCCAACCACTTTTTCAATGGCCTCACCGGTATCTGAAATTATATTATTGCCCAGCTTCCGGTAAATCCATTGGATCGCCGCCTCCATTTGTACTTGCACATTGCCTTTATCAATCTTGCGAGCATAAAGATTTACTTGAATACCTGGAAAATTTGCGCAGAAACTAAGCTTTATTTGGGGAAATTGCTGATTAAAATCGTCCACATGATCACCCATGGCAGATTCTGTCAAACCAAGAGTTGAGAAAGTTTTGATCAGACGATCGTCCATGGTCGTTTCCTGTATCTCCATGATCCGGGGAATTACCTGTTCCGTGAGCATTTGACGCATTTCCGAAGGAACTCCGGGTAAAAAGAAAAAATCGCATTGTCCAATTTTAAAATGAAAGCCGGGAGCTTCACTGATGGAATTGCCGAGACATCGCGCGTCGGAAGAAGGCAGCATCGCCTTTTTTTTATTGGAATGCGTCAACGGTCGGTTTTGGACTTTAAAAAAATTTTTCATCGATACCAATGCTTGGGTATCAATGCTCTCAGACACATCTTCCGCCTTAGCTGCATCTGCGACTTTCAGATCCTCACCGATAGAACTCAGTCCACCCATTACCACCGCAACATTAGATCGTTGACTAATTTCTTTTAAAATATTGATGATATCAGCCGGATCGTTACCAATCGCACTGTGGCGGGCCACCTCAATACCTTTTTCTTTAAGTTTTCGGGCAATGTAAGCGGCGTTGCTATCCACCAGTGCACCGGATCGAATTTCGTTCCCGATGACTAAAATTTCTAAAATCATACTTTAACAAATACCCTATAACATTTTGCATTAATGTTAATTAAAGTTAATATTTTGTAATTTATTTCGCTACGGTAGGATAAATTTCTCGTAATTTTAATTCGGCGGTTTCAAAACAAATATCGAAGGATCGACGGGAATACCAGTCCAGTATTTTTGAACTACGAGTTGGAAACCCATGCTCGTGTCGCTTGAGATGTTCAACCTCGCGGGAACCTGATAGGCGTTAATAGCCTGCATTTCATCAAATCGTGCACGATAAATCAATGACCCGGATCGATTGAAAAACTCGATTTGACGGACTTGTTTTTTGTCTTCTGCCAGATATATTTTTTCGACGATGCCATACCACCGTTTCTTCAATGTTAGAACATAGCCGTTGCCGGAATCCTGCCGGTGCAACAATGCGGAATGATGTTCACGAAGTGGCGTCCGGCCGGCCAGTAACAGAATAATATCGCTGATTTTAATAGGCACCGAGACGATGCGCTGCAGGGTTGCATCCGTAGCCGGGTATTTTACGTAAAGCGGTTTCTCTTTTCGAGTTTCATAATAATAGACCCATTTTCCGTCACTGGCTATTTTAATTGCTGGATATCCGGATATCAATACCACGATGCTTATTTTGAACGTTTCCGATCCGATCCATGCGACTTTTTCATCAATTTTTTTTTTACCTTTATGCCATACCTTGATTTTTCCAATACCTTTAAAATTTATCAATTTCTCATTATGTCTGCTCAAGGCAAGGAGCACCGTCCGGGCTTCCGCCATGGCTGCTAAATCTTCGGGTTTAGAAGTCTTACGGGGCAGATTGCTGCAACCGACCATCAAAAAGCCTACTAATACTATGACCAACACAGGTTGCAAATCAGACTGTGAGATTCTCTTTGACTTATCGTCTTTAGACACTGACAGGTCTCCAGATCATAGATCGGATTAAAATTATCAAACAAATAAAAACCACAGGCATTCAGCCTGTGGCGCCATAGGTAGGGAATGGTTCTGTTGGGTTCGCAACTTATCCGATCTATAAACCGACGACCATCGTCATCATGAGCCGGTCGGCTTGAGTTGCCGGATCTTTTCTTCCAACGCTTCTTTATCCTTTTCTTTAATTTTCAGAGATTTCTGGTAAAATTTCAAAGCGTTCGGTTTATCATTCAGCTTCTGGTAAACGTCGCCCATATGCTCCAGCATGATGGGGTCATCAGGCACTAATTCAACGGCTTTTCTTATATATTCCAGGGCTTTGTCGAACTGTCCCTTTTTATAATAGACCCACCCCAGACTATCGGTAATGTAGCCATCGTTGGGCTTGAATTTTAAGGCTTCTTTGATCAAACGCTCGGCTTCATCCAGATTACGGCCTAAATCAGCATAGGTATAACCAAGGTAATTTAATGCATTGGCATGTTTGGGATCGAGGGCGATGACCTTTTGCATGGTCTCGATGGAGGCATCTTTTTTATTCCATTTATCATATACAACCCCCAGGCGAAAGTAATAGCGGGGATTCTCAGGATCGATTTCAATGGCTTTTTTGATGTTATCCGCGGCATTTTTATAATCTTCGGTCTCTTCATAAAAAGTGCCCAAGTAATATTTAAAATCAGGATTTTCCGGATCTTTGGCTATGGCTGAACTTAAGAATTGGATTGCTTTTTCATTATTTTGCTGATCTTGATATATGAAGGCCACGTGCACCACGGCATCCTGAAAAAACCTGGACGTTTGTGTTACTTTTTCAAAATGAAAAAGTGCCATGTCATTGTCTTTATTTCCATAATAAGATATGCCCGCCAGGTGATGAATATCAGGGTTATCCGGGTTGCCCTTTAGCATTCCGTTAATGACAACCAGGGCATCGTCAAATTTTTTGAGGTCGATGTACAATTGAATAACGTTGATGATAACCTCAAATTCATTCTGACTTCTCAACCCCAGTTTGGTCAGGTATTTTTCGGCCTCTTTTTTCATTCCCCGCTGATGATAATAATACCCGAGTTCCATGGCTGCCCGTACATTGGCAGGATTACTCCGGAGAATTTCTTCGTATAGTCCAATGACTTTTTTGGTTTCCTTCCGGGTTTTGTAAATTTCGACAAGTTCAAATCCTGGTTCGGAACGATCAGGTTTTAATTCAAGTGCTTTGCGAAACTTTGTCTCCGCTTCTTTCAATTTTCCCTGTTTGGCGTAAATTCTACCAAGATAAAAATGGCCTGTATAAGATCCGGGAAAATTTTCAAGTTCCCGATTGAAAACCTCTGCAGCACGCTCAAGGTTTCCATTTTCCATGTAAAGACCGCCCAGCAATGCATAAATTCTTTGTTGTTTAGGATCGATGGCCAGTATTTTTTCATATATAACAATAGCGTCATCGGATTCTTTGCGAACCTGTTTGATACCACCGTATATTATGAGTGATTTTAAATCGTTGGGATTTTTTTGCAGCACCCCCTCCAATACCTCGATAGCTTTGTCATTTTCCTTATTCTGCAAATAAATCGTCGCCAGTTCTCGTTGCAGATAAGCAGAATCCGGAACAATTTCAATCGCTTTTTGGAGCAGCCCGACAGCTTTGTCCAGATTGCCTTTTTTACGTTGAACCTGGGCTGCGGTGAAATAGTAATATTGATTTTCCGGACCATGAAAAGTCTGGGGCTCAGACTTTGACGGGGTTGGTTTGGCTGGATTTACCGTGCATCCGACGGCAAAACAAAAAAAAGATAATAATATGATCCACTTCAAACGCAAAATTTTCATAAGTTAAATAATCCTATTAAAACGCCGACGGCACCTTTATTCAGTGTAAGAAGCAAAATCGGGGATTTCTTTTTTGAAAAATTCCCGCATCTTTTTAATGATATTTTTTTCCACCTGGCGAACCCGTTCCCTCGAAATCCCGTATCGATCTCCGATCTCCTGCAATGTAACGGGATTGTCGGAAAAAATTCGCAGGTCGAATATCTCAATTTCGCGAGGTGTCATTTTTTTTCTGAATTCGGCAATTTTGTTATGCAACAGGGCTTCAATCTCTTTTTTGGAGACTTGATCCTCGATGGATTCAGTTGCAGTGCTTAAAAATTCGATTCGTTCCGTATCTGAATCTTCCTTTAACGGAGCGTCCAGGGAGACATCCCAGCCATCCAGACGCTGGTCCATATCGACAATTTCTCTTTCGGAAACACCCAGCCTTTCCGAAAGAAGTTTGGGCTTCGGTTCAAAGCCCAGATCAATTAATTTTTGTTTTTCCTTTTTCAGTTTGAAGAATAATTTACGCTGTCCTTGGGTCGTTCCGATTTTAACCAAACGCCAATTATCCATAATAAACTTTAATATGTATGCCTTTATCCAAAAGGAGGCATAGTAAGAAAATTTTACATTTTTATAAGGATCGAACTTTTTGACAGCCTGCATCAAGCCGATGTTACCCTCCTGGATAAGATCCAGCAGGTTTTGCATCCAAACTCGCTGGAACTCAAGGGCAATTTTTACGACAAGCCTCAGATTGGATGTGACCAGCCGATAAGCAGCCTGCTTATCACCATGTTCTCTGACTTGAATGCCCAGCTCCTTTTCCTGCTCCCTGGTCAGCAGTTTGTAATTGCTGATTTCCGTTAGGTAACGTTGAAGCGGATCGAACTTTACCAGAGCTTTATCAGCAGGACGTTCCGTCGATGAACGCCGACTCTTTTTTGAAGTCGCCGCACTCTTTACAACCGGCTTTTTTGTTGCTTTCTTTTTAATGGCCGTTTTTTTCTTCATAAACTCAGTTCGCTTGAATGGATAAATTTAATTATCGTTCATTATGTTATAAAATCAAGGTCGGTAAAATGGCACCAATCGCAGGATCCGGCAACAATTAAAATATGGACAGAACACCGCAGCTATGATATGGCTTCCAGCCGTGTGCGCCTGTAGCTCAGCTGGATAGAGCAACGGACTTCTAATCCGTAGGCCGCAGGTTCGAATCCTGCCAGGCGTACCAGCCCTGAATCTTAGGTCCTGACGCCCAGCTTAAATCCACAAATTCGTAATTGCAATTACCAATTTAATTACTCAGGACTTTGTTCTGCCTGCGGTGAGCCCTTCGGTCGTGAATTTACGAAAAACGGCTCAGCCGGGACAAGTAAGCAATTATGTCGATTGCTTAATAATTATATGCCACTGTAATTGGGAATCGACACATTAAGCAGAATCAGATATTTAAGAGACGTTGATCTGATTCAGATTTCGGTAATAGACCGCCTTAGCGTATATATACTTTTATATCCTCCGTACCAACGACCCCACTATACAATAAAATATAAAAATTTCAATAGCCAATTCCGGTTTATCCGGGTTAGGGTATGACACCCATGGATGGATTAAATCTGCTCAATCTTTTTAAATATGTCGCTGTTCTGGTTGCTGCCATGATTGTCGGGAACTGGTTCTTGAGCGAAGTCAGAAAAGCAAAAGCAAATGAGCAACCGTGGTACAAACCCTATGTATCTTTACCGGGCTTAATCATACTTGCGGCTCTGAGTCTGCCGATCATCCTCTTGCTGATCAGTGATTAAAGCAACCCATGATACTGGACATTGCCTTTGACCTGTCCCCTGCAGTTTTTCTCGATTCCATTGCAATCCGCGGGATTACGGTTTATAGAATGAGAGAAACTTTTCACCCCCATGCTTACCTATCAAGCAATGATGCCTACGCGAGCATGGCGTCACATATTAGCGAATCCGCCTGTGATACAAATTTTCAACGGAGCAGATGACCAGAAAAGGCAATTGGAGGATGAAATCAAGCATGATACCCAAAGTTATCAAAAAATAGATACCTGGAAGCCTTAGGGTATAAAAGAGGAGTTTTTTCAAAAAGTCGTCACTAAAGCAGAATAAATCGGTCGGCCATTTTGATGGTCTACTTGATGATAGTTTTATAATATTTTACCCCGACTTTAAATTCCTTGTTATTTTCAAGGGATATATTCCTGCACCACCGAATTTCTGCACGATAGCCGTCATAGAATTCAGCATCAATTGTATCCGGGGAAAAATTTTCCATCATAACGTATATATTGGATCCCGGCTCAATTGCATTGGAGGCTTCAATGCACATACCGCCTTCGCAATAGTTGCACATTTGGGCTTTTGTAAACTGGTCGGAATCCTGATAGGCATATATTACTGGGGTTTTGAGTTCGTATCGTTTATACTTCCTTTTCTCCTCATAACGCGTCATTCATGCCTCCTGTCGCTGGGATCAGTAAAACAGTTCCCGATTTACGTCGATAACGTACAGAAAGTTGTCATTATCCGAGTATAAAATTACACTTTGTGTCCCGACGATAAGTTAAAAGAGCTGCGACCATTCCCATGCGAGGTAACCGTTTTCCGAATGCGTTTGCCAAGGGACCGCTTGATATCTAATAAAATATTATCGACTATAGAAGGATTTCTGTCAAATAAAATCAGTCTGGGTTGGGCGGTTCAACGGACAGGATTGCCGGTTGAAGACCTCTCAGTGGAGAAGGCCAATCTCGGCCATCGCGGTGGACATAAGAAATGTCATGAGCTTTCATCCTTTGAGCACGGATCTCGAAATCGCGCAACCTTAGGACTACTTAAGTTGACCACAAGAAGGCCGATATACAGTGTATATGCAAAGCCAGAGGTTCCGTCCTAGTCGGAAAATTAGATGGTGGGTACCCTGTTAACAGTACGACAGCGTACATGAAGAGACCGGCTGCAAAGGGCAACGTCCGCGGCTCGGAGAAGAGCATGGCCTATTTGTATCATGGCAATAACGATTAGAAAATAAATCAAGATAGAAGGAGACATCTGATATGGGTACCAATAACATTCTTTTCTTGGAAAATCTGGAATGGTTTGATGAAACCGGCCAGGAACTGGTCCATCGTCTCCCGGAAGAAGGATCGGGCGAAATTAAATACGGCGCTCAGTTAACCATCCGGGAAAGCCAGGCCGGCATATTTTACTATAAAGGCAAAGCAGTTGGGGCATTTGGCCCGGGCCGCCACACCCTCAAAACGGCAAACATCCCCCTGCTGACGAAGATTGCCAGTATCCCCTGGGGTATGAAAAGTCCTCTCCGGGCAGAAGTGTACTTCGTAAATCTAAAGGTTTTCACCAATCTGAAGTGGGGA
>Ga0316196_10000717_pt1 | contig 13499 bp, 11 predicted proteins | sample Eddsed2cm_MG_FD_204938 | JGI IMG/M metagenome (GOLD analysis project Ga0316196, IMG submission 204938) | Coastal sediment microbial communities from Maine, United States - Eddy sediment 2 cm | ecosystem: Environmental > Aquatic > Marine > Coastal > Sediment | place: USA: Maine | collected... | reverse complement strand
ATTTTTTGCGATCATAGACGAGATCTGGATACCAGCTTTCCAGCGAGGATCGCTGGTTTGCGAATGGACGAATACCCTGGATCGCCAGGTTATGAATGCTGTAAACGCAGCGTAGTTTTTTCAGCGCCGCGTAAGCGGGGTCGTACTGCCGCAGGATCGCCACGAAGGCGGCATGCCAGTCGTGCAGGTGTATCACCTCCAGATCGGCAATCAGATTGCGGCTAACGGTTTCGGCAACTGCCAGGCTGAACAGCGCGAACTTGTTTGCATCCGACTCAAACGGTCGGCCCGGTGGATCGTCACAATAAATCCGGCCCACACCACAACTGCTGAACAGGGGGTGTTCGACGACAAAGTGTCGCACGCGCGGGGTATCGCTGAACCCGCTTAATTCGCACAGCTCCAGTGTCCGCGGCTCGCCGGCGAAGCTGACCTCGAGGGTCGCGATGCGGGTGGCCCCGGCAAGGCTGGAAAAAACACCGTAGCCCGGGGTGATGACCGATACCTGGCAATCGCGTGCCGCCAGTGCCCTGGGAATTTCGCGCACCACGTCGCCGATACCGCCGACCTTGCCACCGGGCAGGGCGCCGTTTTCCGCTGCCACCATGAGGATCTGCTTCATCAGGTCACCACGTCCGCACGACTGCGGCCGGTATGTTGCTGGATTTTGGCAATGTCGCCGGCCAGTGCAATCAGTTCAGCCAGCGCGCTCTGCGGATCCCTGATTTGCCTGGCGGGATCGGTCTCATAACCTTCGACATACACCCTGAGGGTGGCACCTTCGGTACCGGTGCCCGACAGGCGGTATACGATGCGTGCGCCACCGCGCATCAGGATGCGCAGGCCCTGTTGTTTACTGTGGCTGCCGTCGACAGGGTCGATGTAAGCGAAATCGTCGGCCGCTTCGATCTCGTAGTTACCGAAAACCTGTCCGCCGAGTGCGCCGGTTTGTGTGCGTAGCGCTTGCACCAGTGCCCGGGCGGCGTCACTGTCGACGGCTTCATAGTCGTGCCGGGTGTAGTAGTCGCGCCCATACTGGCGCCAGTGCTGTTGCACGATCTCGGCGACCGATTCACTCCTGGCGGCGATGATGTTGAGCCAGAACAATACTGCCCAAAGACCGTCTTTTTCGCGCACATGGCTGGAGCCGGTGCCGAAAGATTCTTCACCACAGAGGGTGATGTTGCCGGCGTCGAGCAGGTTGCCGAAGAATTTCCAGCCGGTCGGTGTCTCGAAGCAGGGAATATTGAGCCCGGCTGCAACCCGGTCTACTGCCTGGCTGGTCGGCATCGAGCGCGCCACCCCGGCGAGGCCGTCGTGATAACCCGGAACCAGTGTCGCGTTAGCCGCAAGTAAAGCGAGGCTGTCGCTTGGCGTGACGTAAAAGTTAGCGCCCAGAATCATGTTACGGTCGCCATCGCCGTCCGAGGCGGCACCAAAATCGGCCGCGTCTTTGCCCGTTAGCAGGTGCTGTAACTCAACGGCATGTGCGAGGTTGGGGTCGGGGTGTTCACCGCCGAAATCCGGCATCGGTGTGCCGCGTATCACGCTGCCGGCAGGCGCACCGAGACTCTGTTCGAGAATGGCATGCGCGTAGGGACCGGTAATCGCGTTCATCGCATCGAAGTGCATACGAAACGAACCTGAAGTCAGCAAATCACGGATGCGCTGAAAGTCAAAAAGCGACTCCATCAGCTGCGCGTAGTCGGTGACCGAATCGATGACCTCGATCAGGCCGCCGCCGAGCTGCTGGCTGCCGATGTCACCCAGGTCGACGTCGCCACAATCCATCAGGTAGTAGTGTTCGATGTCGAGGCTGTGCTGGTAGATAGCGCCAGTAACGTCTTCGGCCGCCGGGCCGCCATTGGCACCGTTGAACTTGATGCCGAAATCGGCATCGGGCCCGCCGGGATTGTGGCTCGCGGATAAGATAATGCCACCGAAGGCCTTGAAGCGACGAATCAGGCAGGAGGCCGCCGGAGTCGACAGCAGCCCGTGCTGGCCGACGATAATGCGTTCGAAACCGTTGGCCAGTGCCATGCGGATAATCGTCTGCAATGCTTCGTTGTTGTAATAACGTCCATCGCCGCCGAGCACCAGGGTTTTGGCGCCTGTACCCGGTTTGGTTACGGCGGTTGCATTGAAGATGGCCTGAACGAAATTTTCCAGGTAGTTCGCCTGCTGGAATACCCGCACCTTCTTGCGCAATCCGGAGGTGCCCGGTTTCTGCTCTGCAAATGGCGTGGTGGAGCGGGTAATGCGATCTTTCACTGCGTCTACCTTTGCTCGTGGGTCGTTTGATGCAACATGTCTGGTGTTACCAGCACCACGCCCTTCTCGGTGACTCGAAAGCCACGCGCGCGGTCCTGCTCGTGGTCTTCACCAATGATCATGCCCTCGGCGATGGTACAGCCGCGATCGATGATTGCTTTGCGGATGCGAGCGTTGCGACCGACTTCAACTTCAGGGAGCAGCACACTGTCGGTAATTTCGGAATAGGAATGTATCCTGACGTTGGAGAACAGCAGTGAGTTTTTGACCAGTGAACCGGATATGACGCAGCCCCCCGAAACCATAGAGTCGATAGCAACACCGCGGCGGTCATCTCGGTCAAAGACGAATTTTGCCGGCGGCATCTGCGCCTGGTGGGTCAGAATCGGCCAGCTACTGTCATAAAGATTCAGCTCCGGAGTGACGTTTATCAACTCCATATTAGCCTCCCAGAATGCATCCAGCGTACCGACATCACGCCAGTAAGCTCTTTCGCCGGTATCCATATCGCGAAACGGAAACGCGTGAATCTGATATTTATCGATAATGGCGGGGATCATGTTTTTGCCGAAATCATGCTCTGATTTCGGATCGTCGGCATCCTTGATCAACTGCTCGTATAGAAACTCGGTGTTGAACAGGTAGTTACCCATCGATGCCAGGCACATACCGGGCTGGCCGGGAATAGGTGCCGGGTTGGCGGGCTTTTCATGGAAGCCGATAATGCGCCCGGATTCATTGACAGTGACCACACCAAAAGCGCCGGCAGCTTCTTCTATCGGCACTTCCAGGCAGGCGATGGTCATATCGGCTTTGGTTTCGACATGGGCGACGATCAGCTCACCATAATCCATTTTGTAGATATGGTCACCCGACAGGATCAATACGTATTCGGGTTTGTGCGTGCGCATGATGTCGAGATTCTGGTATACCGCATCGGCGGTGCCCTGGTACCACTCGCCACCGGCTCGCTGCGAGGCGGGCAGGATTTCCACGAATTCGTCGAGTTCGCTGTCAAAGCGTGTCCAGCCGCGCACCAGGTGGCGGATAAGCGAATGCGCCTTGTACTGGGTAAGGACACCGATGCGCCGAATACCGGAGTTGATGCAATTGGATAACGGGAAGTCGATTATGCGGAACTTGCCGCCGAATGGAGCAGCTGGCTTGGCACGCCAGTCGGTCAACTCGTAAAGCCGCGAGCCGCGGCCACCGGCAAGTACCAGGGCCAGCGTCTGGCGCGTCAGCTTACTGACAAAGCGAGTATTCTTTTGTTTTTTCATGTTGTGCTCCTGCTATCTTTCTGGCCTGTCGTTCCGGGATGGCTGGTCGATTTCGCCGAGTATCAGTATTTCTGCTAGAAATCCGGCAGAGCCATTATCGCCGCGCAGGTGCTATTGCCCAGCGTAGCTTTATTTTCAGGTACATCGGCGTAGAACCCCGGTTATTGCCTGCCGACAGGGCAATTACTATACCCTGCATGGGGTCAGCTGCGAAGCCATTAACAAAGCTATATAGCAATAAGCGTGAATATTGGCGAAGCAGGGGTGTAGATTTTCGCGAAGAATACAAGATTTCCGAATCATCCACCTTTTGATGCAGTACATTGAAATGCTATTAACGCTGGAGTGCGCTATAGCAGATTGTTGATCAAGGGCAGGGGCGCACTGTAATGGTGCGATTTCAGTGAGCCAATTTTGTGCGGTGCGGAAATAACCCCCACTGCTTGAAGCCGGCCCGCAGATGATACCAAACACAAACCCTGAGCTGAAACCAGTCTCGAATCCTGGTATATCAGTTCCAGGCTAAGTCAGCTGGTGCAAGCCGCTTATCGCGACATCGATGATTTCCTGCAGTGGACTATCGCGCAGGTAAACGAGCTGGCTGTTGCGCAGGAATACCGGTGCTTTGGCGACACGATGCAAAGTGCCGGCGTCGAGCAGGGGCCGGATTTCGTCCCGCGCAAGGTAGGCGGAGCCACCGTGTTTGAGGATATGCTCGAGCGCGATTATCGATGAGCTTACTGACAGGCGGGGTTGTGGTGAGTCGGCGAAGGCAGCGCTGTACTCGCTGGCAAAGTCATCGCTCCAGTCGACATAAATAAACCCCGGTGTCCAGTCCACGTTGAGTTCACGCGGTTCGGTCGATACCAGGATCAACTCCTGCTCGTCGAAATCCTGGATATCCAGTCCGCCTCCCTGGCGTGCCGAGTAAACCAGGGCAACATCGAGTGAACCTTCCCGCACCTGGCTGACCAGTTTTTCGGAGTAGTCGCAGACGATACGTGTTGCGGTCTGTGGAGCCTGCTGCGCCATCCATTCGCTCCAGTTGATGGCGAGCCGATCCCATAGATTGATTTGCAGGCCCAGGCTGAACAGGTTGTCGATACCCGGTGGCAGCGCGATTTCCTGCTGCGCCCGCTCCCAGGACTGTACGCAGTTCTGCGCATGACGCTGGAAGCGAATACCGGCATCGGTCAGCTCGATACCGCTGCGCTTGCGGGTAAACAATACGCGATTGAGACGCTCTTCCAGGGCCTTGATGCGCGCACTGATCGCCGACTGGGTAATGTTGAGCCGCAGGGCGGCGTTCTGGAAGCTACCGGTAGTCGCGATTTCAAGGAAGGCGCGCATCGATTCGGTGTTCATTGGCGGGTCCGAGAATGATGAAGTTAATCAAATATAATCGATTTAACTAATCAATTATATTCGTTTTACTAAATTAATAGGCAGGAGTAAATTAACCGGACCGTTTGGAGTAACAACATGAATATCGGTTTTATCGGATTGGGCGTGATGGGCAACCCCATGGCGCAGAACCTGCAGCGCAGCGGTCGGCATCAGCTCAAGGTATTTGATATCGATCCAGCTCGTTGCGCGACCGTGTGCGCACTCGGTGCGCGAGCCGCCACCGATATTGCCGACGTCGTGCGTGATGCCGATGTGGTGATGACTTCGCTGCCCGGACCGCAACAGATCGAGTCTGCTGCCCTCGACGATAACGGATTTATCGCGCAGATGAAATCCGCTGCTGCCTGGATCGACCTCAGCACCAACAATCTGGCGGTTGCGGAAGAAATCAGGAGTGCCGCACAGGGGCGAGAAGTCGACATTCTGGATGCACCGGTGTCGGGTGGCGATGAAGGTGCTCGCGCCGGGAACCTGACCATCCTGGTCGGTGGTGATCAGGCAGTGTTTGAGCGTTACCTGCCGTTACTCGAGATTATTGGCGAGCGAGTCAGCTTGCTCGGTGCTCACGGTGCGGGATATTCGGCCAAGATCGCCCAGGTGGTGCTGTGCTACCTGCATTCACTGGCGCTGTCCGAGGCGCTGATGCTGGGGGTCAAGGGTGGTGTCGATCCACAACAGATGCTGGATATTATTCAAAACAGTACTGGCCGATCTTACGTTGCCGATCGTTATGGTCCGCCCATTTTGAATGGCGATTACGACCCGTCGTTTACCGTTGGACTGGCCCACAAGGACATGAAACTTGCCGCCGAAATGGCGCAGAACCTGGGTATTCGACTACCGATGTGCGATCTCACCACCGCGACCTATGCACGCGCGATCGAAGCCTATGGCTTCGACGCCAACCATCTGCGGGCCGTGCGCCTGCTGGAAGAAGACAACAACACATTTTTACAGGCTTGATGCCCGCCTTAAACAATATGATTAACTGACACGAGTGACCGACATGAGTGAAGTATCAGCAGAAGATTTTACCAGCGCCGAAGCTGCGGTCGCGGCGACTGCCGCCGAATGGGAAGTGCGCGTCGATCTCGCCGCGATGTTCCGCCTGACGCAAATGTTTGGCTGGGACGATACCGTGTGGAATCACATCACCGCACGCGCCCCCGGCACCGATCACACGTTTTTCATGCACCGCTTCGGCCTGTTGTATGAAGAGGTGACTGCCTCCAACCTCATCAAGGTCGATGAACACGGCAAGGTGCTGGAGGGACCGCCTGACGTCAACACCGCCGGTTTCGTGATTCACAGTGCGATTCACCTGCATCATCCGCACAACAAGTTCGTGTTCCACGCGCACCCGCCGAGCGCGCTTGCGGCAACCGCTTTCAAGGATGGGATTCCCTACTGGGTGCAGGATTCGTCGATGCTGTACGGCAAGATCGGTTACCACGACTGGGAAGGCCTGTCGGTCGACCTGGACGAGCGTTTCCGTATTGCCGAAAACCTCGGCGATGGCAAGGTGCTGGTGATGCGCAATCACGGTTTTCTGTCGGTCGGTGAAACCGCGGGCGAAGCTTTCATGAATATGTATTACATGATTCGCATGTGTGAAGTGGCCGTGCAGGCGCAGGCCTCCGGGCTCGAGCTCGAACCGGCGACTGCTGCACTGTGGGAAATGTCCTGCAAACAGTATGAATCGTTTTCACCCGGCAAGTACGAATGGCCGGCACTCAAGCGCCGTTGTGACCGCGCCGATCCATCCTACAAAAACTGACTTGCCAGAACTGACTTGAAAGTTACCCGCGTCAAAACCCGCCTGGTCGATGTACCTTTCGAGCGACCAATCGCCACCGCCATTCACCAGATGCGCAGTGTCGGCTGCGTGTTGCTGGAACTGGAAACCGACCAGGGCCTGGTCGGTGAGAGTTTTGTGTTTACCTTAAATGGGGTGCGACTCAAGGTATTGAATGAAATGCTGTTGAGTTTCAGCCACCAGGTCGAGGGCAGGGACCCACATGATGTTGCCGCGATTGGTCAGGCCATGTGGGATGAAATGAACCCGATCGGTCACAAGGGGTTTTCTATCGCCGCGCTCACAGCGATCGATACTGCTTGCTGGGACCTGATCGGCAAGGCGGCCGAACAATCCCTGCACAAGCTGTTTGGTGCCTGCCGGGATCGAGTTAAAACCTACGCCAGTGGCGGTCTGTGGCTCTCGCAGTCGATCGACGAATGTGTCGCCGAAGCGGCCGGATTTGTGGCGGCGGGTTTCCGCGCGATGAAGATTCGAGTGGGTTCAGCGAACATTTACCAGGATGTTGAGCGGGTTCGTGCCCTGCGTGAGGCGCTTGGTCCCGAGATCGAATTGCTCGCCGATGCCAACCAGGCCCTGAGCGTCAAGCGAGCGATTCGGCTGGGGCGTGAACTCGAGGCCTTTGAGTTGGGCTGGCTGGAAGAGCCCGTGGCCTACCAGGATCTGCGGGGTTGTGCCGAAGTGCGCACGGCCCTGATGACGCCGATTGCAGCCGGTGAAACCGAGTACACGCGTTATGGCATGCGCGATATTCTCGAGGCGCGCGCGGTTGATGTATTAATGCCGGATCTGCAACGTATCGGCGGCCTGAGTGAAATGCGGCGCGCCTGTGCGCTTGCCGCGGCGCATGATATTCCGGTGTCCACACACCTGTTTACCGAGCACAGTCTGTGTATCGCCGGTGCCGAACCGAATTGCGTTTCGGTCGAACACATGCCCTGGTATGCGCCGCTGTTCAACGAATCCATGGAGATTCGTGATGGCATGATCGATATACCCACCCGGCCGGGCACCGGTTTCAGTTTCAATGCCGAAGCAATCCGGCGATTCGAGCTGGTTCAGTGATCAATCTTTGCGAGGCCAAACGATGCAAATTGAACTGAAAGGCAAGCGTGTCTTCATTACCGGAGGCGGTGCCGGTATGGGCCGTGCCACGGCGCTCGCCATGGCAAAACTCGGTGCCGAGGTATTTACCTGTGATGTTGATGCCGGAGTGTTGGCAGATCTGCCTGACAGCATCATCAGTTTTGTTGCCGACGTGGCCGAGTCGGACCAGCTTGATGCGATATTCGATCAAATACTGCCGGACGGGCTCGATATACTGGTCAATAATGCGGGTGTTGCGGGGCCTACAAAACCGGTTGAAGATATCAGTAACGACGAATGGCGACAGTGCATGGCAGTCTGCATCGATGCTCAGTTTTACTGTGTGCGTCGAGTGGTGCCGGTCTTTAAACAGCAGGGTCACGGAGTCATTATCAATCTGGTTTCAGCCGCCGGTATTCTCGGCTATCCCACTCGAAGCCCTTATGTTGCTGCAAAGTGGGCCGTCACAGGATTTACCCAATCTCTGGCGATGGAACTGGGGCCAGATAACATTCGCGTTAACGGCGTGGTGCCCGGTAACGTCAACGGCGAGCGCATGGAGCGGGTGATACATGCCCATGCAGACAGCGAGGGACTCGACCCCGAAGTCGTGCGTCGCATGTACGCGATCGGCACCTCGATGCAGTGCTATGTCGATGCCGAGGAAATCGCCGACATGATCTGCTTTCTGAGCTCCGATTACGGTCGCCATGTATCCGGCCAGATTATCGCTGTTGACGGTAATACCGAAACCCTTTATCCGCGCAGCCTTGTTTGACTCCAGCCTTGACAGTTGTGGTTCTGATTAACCATTGTCAAGAAGTTACCTGCCAATCTATTTGATGTTGACATGACCCACCTGACGGTAGTCGGCAAGATTATTTTGAATCGAAGAATCCGGGATCATTCTTCGGGCATCATTTTGTGAATGGCACATTGTGTTGCTTTCAAGCGGTTGTGTGAGGAATATAGTTAGCTTCCGCAGATAAATTCTTTGTTGCGCAACTATGTATTTCGTTGGTTTAATGCGCGTAATCCGCGGGCGCCAATCGCTTATCCCGGTCTTGAATTCTCTCTAACATGCCTATTAGTTCGCACTTTTCTGCACTCTCTTCATGGGTTTTGATGATCGCCAGGGCGATCGATTCATACGGCCTGGACAGTGAAAAATTGTTCGATGAGTCTGGTCTCGATCATTCCAGATTACGAGATCCGCTGGCGCGCTTTTCCTCAGCGTCGGTAGCGAATCTGTGGCGAAATGCCGTCGCAGCCAGTGAGGATCCCTGTTTCGGTCTGACCGTGGCGAGCTTCTGGCATCCTACGACCATGCACGCGCTGGGTTATTCCTGGCTGGCGAGCGCCAGTCTCGAGGAGGCTTTCCACTGTGCCATGCGCTACACCCGCATTGTCAACACCGCAGCACAAGGCGTGATACTTATCGACAAAACGAAAGATCAGTACAAGGTTATTTTTGATGCCAGAAGGATAAAACCTGCACCGATTGATGCGGCTTTAGATGCTGCTCTGGCGGTATTTTTAATCATGTGTCGCGCCGCTTACGGCGCTGAATTTCGATTGCAGCGGGTCACGCTAAAACACGATACTCCGAGCTGCCATGCGCGCTTTGCAGAGTTGTTTCAGGCTCCGGTATTGTATGCACAGGATGAAAACTCGTTGTCGATTGATCCTGCGATAGTCAGGGAACCACTGGCGACTGCCAATCCCGAGCTGGTGCGTATCAATGATCGCATCGCCACCGATTACCTCGCGCAGCTGGATCACGGTGATCTTGGTATGCGCGTGCGCTCAAAGCTGATCGAACGTCTGCCGGGTGGGCATGTCAGCGAGGCCGATATCGCCTCATCGATCCACATCAGTCAGCGCAGCCTGCAGCGCAAACTCAAGGAGCAGGGCATGAGTTTTACTCAGTTGATGGAGTCGACGCGGCGCGAGCTGGGTTTGCAATACGTGCGCGATCCGCAGTATTCGTTTAACGAGGTTGCATTTCTGCTGGGTTTCACCGAGCCGGCCAATTTTTCACGCGCCTTTAAACGCTGGTACGACAAATCACCCAGCCAGTTCCGCCAGGACTCACTGTCCTGATTGCCGATAGAGACGATCCTGGAACGGTTTTACCGACCTGCGCCATATCGCGGTGTGATCTCAATGCTGGTGAATCGAGGCACGCTTAAAACAGCAACTAGTCGAGGATAGCGCAACAATGAATTTGACCAGCACCAGGCCATACCTGCGGCTTGCAGTATTATTGATATCAGCCTTTTTGATATCAGCCTGCATAGCCAAAGGGGATCCCGCGGCGATGCCTGATTCCCCATCCAGCCAGCCAGCCGAAGTTGGGCCGGTGTTCGATATGAGCAGCTGGAAAACCATCATCGGCGACGAGTGTCGCTCTTTTTTCGACGGTTGTAATAACTGCTTCCGTGAAAGCGGCGAAATGGCAGCCTGCACGCGCATGGCCTGTGCTGTTTATCAACAACCGCGCTGTCTCGACGACGATGCCGCAGCGGACTCTGCGCCTGCGGCTAAACGGGTTGGCTATGCCTGCGATGACGGCAACCGTTTCTCGATTAGTTATCATGAGTATGCGCAGGGCGATCAAAGATTGCGATTGAAAGATTCGGAGATTATGTTCAGCGATGATCAAACCCGCAAGACTTATCGTTTGCAGCGTGAGCGCAGCGCATCGGGTGAGAAGTATACGAATGCTGAGGGCTTTGAGTTTTTCGCTAAAGGCGATGAGGCACTGGTAAGGCAGCAGGGATCCAGCCTTTACTCCAATTGCAGGATCAAGTCCTGGTAGCTTGCTGCCGGTTCGAGTTTTCCTGCTATCGGCTTATGTTTCAGGTTAAATCTGTTATGCCGTCTGTGCGCAGGTCCCGCGATCGGTTCCGGTCCGGGTTGCCCCGGTTTCGGTAACCCCACCTTTTTTCCGAGCGCATACTATAGCGATTGAAATCAGTCGATCTGCGATGCCATAATCGTTCTCAATACTGCACAAAGCCGTTTTCCAGCCCGGGTTATTACATCAAGTACCAGATGTTGACGCTTGAAACCAATTTATACGACACGGCCTCGCGACAGCTGATATGGTCGATGCAGTCGGAAAGCCTGGACTCGTCAACACCGCAGGAGGTCATTGACGAGCAGATAGTCCTTAGCGTCGAGCGGCTGGTGGCGAAAGGATTGCTTCCTTCTGCACGATAGACAGTATCGCGTTTAAGGGCGATGGATCCGGTTTTCTGCGCTGCCGCCCGCAAACCAACAGGCAACAAACATGATTGAACTGAGCTCGCACCACAATTATTGGCTTGTCGAACCCCGTGGCGCCCTGTCGCGCGACGATTTTGCTGCCATTGCAAAACAGATCGACCCCGTTATCGAAAGCGATGGTCGAGTGGAGGGGCTGATCATTAAAACCCGGAATTTCCCCGGTTGGGAAAGCCTGGGCGATCTGATCGAACATTTTCGTTTCGTCAGAGATCATCATCGAGCAATCGATCGAGTAGCACTGGTAACCGATACGCCACTCGCACACATCTTTCCCGCCATTGCAGGTCATTTTGTCAGCGCCGATGTCAGGCAATTTAATTTTGATGATTATGATGCTGCCGTTGCGTGGATGCGCTCGAGTGGCGGGCAGGATTAGCCGGCAGGGCTTTGCTCGGTCTTTATCGGCAGATCCCTGGCGCACACCGATGTTGGCATAATTTTGTTGAGGACTCGTATTTATGGAATTCGCCTTTAAGTACATTCACTACTTTGGCGTGCACCTGATGCTCGGCTGGCCGATACTGGCTTTGCTGACACTGATTATCGCTCTTCTGGGGCTGGTGGTCGGTCGGCTGGAATCCTGGTCACGTTTTGATTCGATTTACTGGACGTTCATAACCGCCACCACCGTGGGCTATGGTGACTTTCGACCGCTGCAGCGTTCTTCCAGAATTATATCGATTCTGATTGCGCTGATAGGCCTGACTTTTACCGGAATCTTTGTCGCATTGGCCATCAGCGCGGCTACCATAGCCTTACGCGAGGTGCATTTTAACGAGGTGCCCAAGAAGTTGTTGGAGCAGGCGCCAAAGACGTTGTCGGAGCAGGCGCCAAAGACGTTGTCGGAGCAGGTGCCAAAGACGTTGTTGGAGTAGGTGCCCAAGAAGTTGTTGGAGCAGGCGCCAAAGACGTTGTCGGAGCAGGTGCCAAAGAAGTTGTTGGAGCAGGCGCCAAAGACGTTGTCGGAGCCCTGATCAGGCATGGGCAGGAGCGCCAGAATTGACGCAGAATCCCGCTGTAGATTATCGGTTCTGTTGTTATCCTGGATGTCGATAGCATTTGGTTCCCCGGCAATGGATGTCGCTGCCTGAACCTGTGCCAGGCCCAGTAGGGGGGCCGGTAGAAACTATAATCCAATTGCGCGGTTCAGCCTGCGGCAGATACGAACCGGTTCGTTGGTGTCAGAGATGGCTGAGGATCGCTTCAGCGCAAGAGGCAATGTCATTGGTAACGGTTTTTCCAAAACTGGCCAACGAATTTTTAAGTCGACACCCTTGTAGAGGGTGATAGTAACGAATAACGCCTTTTGAAATCCGCTGTTGTGACGTTAATTTTGTCAATACCGGGCAGGACTGCTGTGCAGGTAATCGCGTCATTTCAGTCGTTCATTCAGTAGGTTCTTCAGTGACCTTTGAGATGCAGGGCAGGGGTGGGCGATCGTTGAACCGCGCGCTGGTAGAGTTTTGTAAGTGCTCTGATCCCGTCCGATTACGCCTGCACTCGCTAGAAAACAGCTGATAGTTTTTTGAATCTACCCGATAGTTGCAAAAACAGGGTGAATGCCGGAAACTTTGCGTCGAGGTAGATTTGGATAAACTCACAACAGCAGGACAGCTATTGCGTAGCGCAAGGTCTTCTGGTGCTTGTGGTCTCGTACATGATCCTTATGAATTCCGAATTCATAGAGATCGATCAGACTTTCCTGTTGATATAACATGCCGGATAGATTGCCGGTAAACCTGGAGTAGACGATGAAAAGTAGAATATTGAACTTACTGGCGTTTGGTGTCTTGCTATCGGCGGGCGTTGCAAGCCCCGCTCACGCCGCTGAGTGTATCGCCCCGGCCAATCCGGGCGGTGGCTGGGATTTCACCTGTCGCCAGATCGGCAAGATAATGTTCGATATCGGTGCTGTGGAGCAACCGATACAGGTCACCAATATGGCCGGCGCGGGCGGTGGCCTTGCTTACAATTATGTGGTTGCCGAGCGCGGTGACGATGCGGATCTCATCGTCGCTGCCTCGTCGGCGACCTCGACTCGACTGGCGCAGAATGCCTATGCAGGTATGACGGCTGATCGTGTGCGTTTTGTCGGAGCGATTGGTGCCGATCCGGGCGTTATAGTCGTTGCCAAAGACAGCCCCTTCAAATCGCTGGGCGATATGATTGGTGCCATCAAGGCAAATCCGGGCTCGGTCACCTTTGCCGGCGGCTCGGCTACTGGAGGCTTTGACCACATGAAACCGCTGATGCTGCTGCGCCGTGCAGGCTTTACCGACATCAGGAAGGTGAAGTACATCAGTCTCGATGGTGGCGCGGACGCCATCACGCAGACCATTGGTGGGTTT
>Ga0316196_10000713_pt1 | contig 13525 bp, 14 predicted proteins | sample Eddsed2cm_MG_FD_204938 | JGI IMG/M metagenome (GOLD analysis project Ga0316196, IMG submission 204938) | Coastal sediment microbial communities from Maine, United States - Eddy sediment 2 cm | ecosystem: Environmental > Aquatic > Marine > Coastal > Sediment | place: USA: Maine | collected... | reverse complement strand
GTGGCCGTGGCCATGTCGCAGGACAACTGGCAAATCGTGGCCTCTCACCTCGGCATTCTCAAGGCTGGCGGTACCATGATGTTCCTCGACACCGCTTTGCCCGAGACTCTGATCACCCACATGCTCGAGGACGCACAGCCGGTGGTTATTCTCACTCGGGGCCAAGAAAAGTTCCGCGACCTGCCGACGCTCGACATCCTGAGGTTGCCGAAGAGGATGCCCCAAAACGAGCCGCCGCCCTGGCTGGACGACCCCGCGCAGCGCCTCGCGACCATCTTCTACACGAGCGGAACCACCGGGATGCCCAAGGGCGTGGAGTGCCCGCACGCAGGCTACGTGAACCTGGCCCTGAGCTACGCCGACTACTTCGATCTCATTCCGGGTATGGACGCGACCTCGCTCACTTCGTCGCTGGGATACGACGGCAGCATCTCCGAGATGTACAGTGCCTGGGTGTCAGGTTGCGCTGTGGTCATGCTGACCAAGGAGCAGATACGGTCCGGCCCAGACCTCGTCCCCGTTCTCCGCGAAGCTGAGGTCACGGTGCTTTTCTGTCCGCCAGTGCTGCTGACCACCCTCACATCGACCCCCGAGCTTGATCTCCCCTACCCGCTGTGCCGCTACGTCGTGCCGGCGGGCGAAGCCTTCCCCGCCATGCTCGTGGAGCCCTGGACGCGTGGCAGACGGCAGATCATCAACACTTACGGCCCTACAGAGGCGAGCACCGACACGAGCCGCCAGAGCTTGCGGCCGGGCGAACCCATCACCATAGGCTCGCCCTTCGCCAACGTCACCTACGTCATCCTCGGGGTCGACCAACTCCGCCCACTGCCCCACGGGGAGGTCGGCGAGCTTTGCATCGGTGGGGTACACGTTGCGCGGGGGTACCGCAACTTGCCGGAGCAAACCGCCCAGAAGTTCATCACGCACCCTCGGTTCGGCCGCCTCTTTCGCACCGGGGATAAATGCAAAATCGACATCAGGACCCAGCGCGTGCACTTCCTCGGCCGAGTCGACGCGCAGCTCAAGGTGCGCGGGCACCGCGTCGAGATACAGCCCGTTGAGGACATCCTCCAGACGCAGTTCAGGGAGATCGAGGCCGCTGTGCTGGACTACCAGAACCAAGAGCTGGTCGCCTTCGTCGCCGCGCCGTCGGTCTCCGAAGGCGATATCTCGGTGGTCGCTCCAGCACCGGCGGAGTGGGCTGCCCGGGTCACGGCGACCCTGGCCAGACAACTTCCAGCGCCGTCGGTCCCGACGAGGATCTTCCTGGTGGAAAAATTCGTCATGAAGCCGATGTCCGGGAAGATCGACCGGGGGTGCTTGCCCAACCTATCTCATCTGTTGACAAACGCCGATTCGGAAGCAGAGGACACCGGCAGTGGCTTACCGACCAGCGCGCAGGACACAGAGGCGGGGAAAGCCAAACCTCACGACACCGATGCGGGCGGGGAACCGGGCTGTGAGGAAGTGCTGGCGATCTGCAGGGCCGTGTTCGAGACCCAGTTAGGATGGGACGATGTATTCGCTGACAATGGTGGGCACTCGATCGTCATCGCACGAATGGCGCAGCGCTTGCAGGCCGCAGGATGGGTGGTGCCGGTCCGGGCGCTACTCAGTGACTGCGACACCCCACGAAAGGTGGCCAATCGCCCGCGGGAGCTCCAACAGGCCTCCGAGGTCCCCACGGCTGCCGCGAAATCCGACCGAAACTGCACAGAGCGCGATGAGACAGCGGCAAGGGTGCTCTCCGTGGGATATTTCACCATCCTGCAGGTCCTGTTCCTGTCGTTGCTGTACTCCCCCCCCTTAATAGGCTTTCTGGGGCTTATCGCCTTCGCGGAAATCGGCGAGTTCTTCATGACCGCATCCCTCTGGGAGTTCATTGGCGTCGGCTTCTTGATGTACTTGTCTGCCCTTGTCTTGCCCTTCGCCAGCCTGCTCTGGGTCATGGTGATCAAGCTCTTCATGGGTGGTGACATTTACAGGAACAATGTGACGCCGGGTGTGTACCCCAAGTGGAGCAGAATGCATCTGCGAACCTGGTGTATCGGGCGGCTGGAAGCTTCAGTGCTCCGCCCCCTGGGTACGCCCCTGGGTGAGATGTTTCGCAGCGCGCCGCTCATGGCATACGTGTTGCGGCGGCTCGGGGCGACCACGGGTGACAACCTTCAGTGCGCGCACGATGTGGAGTTCTCCGGACCACTGGACCTACTCTCCATCGAGGACGATGTCGCCATCCAGACCGGAGCCTACATACACATGTTGAAGTGGGTGGGGCAGGAGTTGCATATCGGCCCTGTTCACCTCGAAAGCGGCTGCAAGATCGGAATGCGGGCAGCCGTCGCCAACCATGTGACGGTGGGCCGCGGCACCTGGATTACTCCGTTTACTCCCATCCTCAGCGACGTCGGTTCGGAGGAGATGTGGGAGGGAGCCCCGGCGCGATTCAGTGGCCGTTGCACGGAACTGAAGCGTACGGCGAATAGATGCCGGTACGTGTACCCGTTCTGGTTCATGGAGACTCTCAACATCCTGATGCAGATTGTCCTGGACTTCTGGCTCTTGGTGGTCCCCACGGCCGTGGTCACCTGGTTCGCCATCACCTTCATACCCGTCAGAGAAACCGAACTCGCCAGTGAATACTTCAAGGTGACGCCGCTGCACGAGATTGTCTGGCACATGGGCCTCTACGCGTTCGTCACCACCTGGGTCACCGTCGTTCTGATCTCAGTGCTGGGCTGCCTCTTTCTTCGCTGCACGGCCGCCTCGCCTGGGCTGTATCCCTCGCGCGGGCTCAAGGGCGCTCTCCTCATGTACAGACTGAAGAAGATGAACCAGATCCAGCGCCAGTGGACCTGGACCATTACCGGGCAATACCTGCGTGCAATCGCGGGCGTGCGTTTCACGCGCCTGGGGGCCTCGGAGTGCGACCTCATGCTCAACCTCGTGCCGGAGCTTGCCAGTGCCGACTCCCAAGTGTTCTGGTCACATGGCTGTTTCACGAACATGCTCGATTATGGTGCCGAGCACTCAAAGCTTCGCCAGCTCGACATGCCCGCGAACTTCTTCTGCAGCAATAACTGCGTCGCGGAGTGCGGGCACTTCCCGACCAACTTCATGCTGGGTGTCTCCACGCCGGGAAATGACATACAGTTCCGGCGCCAGATGCAGTCGCGCCTCGGCGAACCCATCACGGTGGCTGGAAACCCGCCAGTGAGATTTGCGAGTGCGGACTTCGAGGCGGAGAATGAAGTCCATAGACTGCCGAGCTTCCCCCTCTTCCTGGCGCGCGTCTTCCTGAATGACATCTTCAGTATCGGCATTCTGCGCATCGCCGAAGTGCTGGTCTATGTGGTTCTGTACACCATCCTGCTGCGGTTGGGCGGACACCTGGTCGTCAGCGCGGCCGTTGCCTTGATTCTTGCAGAGGTCATCCTGGTTGTGTCCTGCGCCGCAACCAAGAAGTTCCTCGTCGGCAGCAAATGGGGTTCTGCTCACTCAACACCGTTTTGGTCCTGGCGGCACTTCACCTACTTCTTCGCGCAGGACTGCTTCTTCGCCTGGTGCAGGAGGCCTTTGCGAATTTCAGCCGGGACTGTGCTCCCGAATACTGTCCTGAGGTGGATGGGGTGCCGGATCGGCAAACGGACCATCGTAACCTCGCCGATGCAGGCCTCCGACTGGAACGCGGTGAGCTTCGGCAACGATTGCATTATCGCCAGCGTCCTGCAGTTTCACACCTTGGAGAACATGACGCTGAAGGTGAAGAAAACCGACATCCGGGGCGGCAGCGCTGTCAACTTCGGCGCCACGGTCATGGGTGGTGCGGTCATCGAGCCTGAGACAACGCTCTTGCCGTTGAGCCTGGTCCTGAAGGAGATGCATCTGCCCACAGGGACATACTGGGGCAGCCCCACGGAGCCTGTCAGCGGAGTGCAACACGCTTCTCCCCTTATCACTCAGCCACGACAAGGCGCTAGACACTCTAAGCTGCCTGAAGAGGCAGCTACCGACGAAGAGAGCCGGCCAACGAGGCTCACGGTTCCAGATGACTATGAACGATAGCGACCGAATCAACGACTTTTTCGCCGCCGGCTCGCGCGATGTGACACCGGTATCCGCGCGTCATGCTGCTTACGTGCTGTATGCGCCGGTTTCGCGCGATCCCGAGGTGTCGAGGTATTGCGCGTCAGTCCTTTCGGATACCGAGCTACAGAGAGCGGACCGCTTTGTAAACGAAGACGACAAGGCCGAGTTCAAACAGCGCCGTGCGTTTCGTCGCTTCTGCGGCGCCGCCGTGCTCGGATCTTCGCGGCCCTTATCGCAGATCGCTTTCGAGGAGACAGAAAATGGGCGGCCCTACCTTTCCGATTTACCGGATTTCTGGTTTAGTTTTTCGTCCTGCCGGTTCGGTTTTCTCGGGGCGTGGTCGTCGACACATGGAATCGGCGTCGACATCGAAGATCAAACGAGGAATCTGGAGGCTGCAGAACTCGCTCAGCGGTTTTTTTCGGGAGCCGAGGCGAATGCTGTTGAAGGGGTAGGCGGTCTGGAGCGCCTGCGGACCTTCTTCCAATTCTGGAGCCTGAAGGAAGCGGCGCTAAAATCCATCGGGGAGGGATTGCCCTTCGGCCTCGACGCCTTCGAATTCGAGTTGGACCCCAATCTGCGTGTCGTTCATGCGCCCCCTGACCACGGCGGACCGGAGCAATTTGGCGCCCACGTGATCAAGGGAATTGACAGTTGTTGCGCCGCTCTTGTCACCCGAAGCTTGGCCTGATGTGGCGGGTGGCTACGGGCAGCCGCCTGAATCACGACCTGAGACGCAACGCTTTATGGCGTCGGATCGCTCCGGAGGCGCAGCGGCTGCCACTTCAGGTAAGTCAGGGAGCGCCACAACCACTCCATGGGGCCGAAGCGGAAGCGTCTTGACCACCACTGACACACGACGACCTGCACGGCGAAGATCATCACCGCCCAAGCGGTGACGGCACCTGGCCCCAGTCGAAAGGCCTGGCCGAAGCCGTACCCGTAGAACAACGTGGTGAACATCAGGGTCTGGGTCAGGTAGACGGTCAGGGCCAGGCGGCCGACCCCGGCCAGGGGCGCGAGGGCGGCCCTCCCGCGGGGAGTCTGCGCGGCGAGGATGAGCGTCGCCGCATAGCCGAGGGCGAGAGCCGCGATCCCGAAAGCGAAGAGGAGATCGCCGGCGAACTGTACGCCCGGGCCGGCTCGCTGCGATCGGAACACCGCGTACCCGGCGGTGGCGGCGAGGACCCGCTCCGCCGCCATTGCCGAGAACCCGAAACCCAGCCCCCAGGCCCGCACGCGGGCAATGGGCGCCGCGTGGCCGGGGATGTCGCGCAGGACCCCGGATCGGCCGACGGAGAACCCGAGGAGGAACATCGCAAAGACCGCCAGGCCAGACTCCGGCGAATTGACGTCCTCGAGGGGATTCGCGGGGATCGCGCTCGCGTTGTCGGCCGCGACCTCGGCAAGCGACCCGGTGGCGTACACATGAGTACGCTGCGCTCGCTCGAGTCGAGCACGGGCTTCGCCTACGCTTCGGATCTCTTCCGACCCGGCGTGTCGGTCCCGGGTCGAGACGAGGCGGGCCAGGGGAAAGACCAGCATGAGACCGACGGCCAGGAGAAGGAGCGTCCGCGTGGGCAGACGGCGAACGACGAGGAGCCCGAGCCCGAGCTCCGCGTAAAGCATCAGGATGTCGCCGTCGTACAGCAGCGCGTGAGCGGCTCCGAGGACGAAGAGCACGGCCAGCCGCCGGAGGTAGATGGGGAGGATGCGGAAGCCCCGTGCGTGGGCGCGCTGCAGCTGCACCGCGAAGCCGAAGCCGAACAGCATGGAGAACAGAGTCCACGACTTCGATTCGAAAAAGACGCGCATGACCGCGAACGCCAGCTTGTCGGTCGGGAAGTTCCAGGCGATCGAGTCGGCGCCGAAGCCGTACATGTTCACCAGCAGCACGCCGAACAGAGCGAAGCCGCGGACTATATCAACCTCGACGATGCGCGAGGCAGGGGCAACCGGTCCAGTGGTCTCTCGACTCAACGCTCAATCCTTGCGAGGGGAGGACACGAGTGGCAATCGGCGCGGATCGAAGGTGACTGGATTACCGAGCGAAGTTCAGGCCAGCGGGATTCTGGGCCGTGGTGGGCACCTCTATCGGATTGGCGCTGCACACGCAAGTATCTGCTCCCGATGGTTCCCCGGTACCATGTGAGCTTTTCGGTAACAAGGTGTGTTAAGGAGAAGAGGATGCGAAGGTTCGGCATTGATCTGCCCCGATTGTTGATCCACATCATATATTAGTTCCACGGCTGCGGCGGACCGGAACAATACAACGCCCAGGTGAACAAGGGAACTGACAGTTGCGCAACTCTTGTTGCCCAAATATTGGCCTGATGTCGCGGTAAGAATAGCCGTTTGCAGAAACGAGCCTTCCCAGGTGTCTGAGTTGGGAAGGCTTGTTCAGATAGTGGCTCTGAAATGGTGGCTCAGGATCTACGCAAAGGGCTTGAGCGGATGGGGTCGGGTCCACCTCTATTTTATCTTTACTGATTCCCACAAGGCGCTGTCTGGACAAACGACCTTTTCATTCCGCTTGTCTACTTCCGCAGCCGGAGAACCCGCGTAGTTATCCCAGAACTTACCCCACTCCTCGAAAGAAGGTGCTGTGACCACAAACCAGACGTCAGCTTCACCGATGGCGTTGACGGCAACCGGGAAATACACATAGGCCTCCAGCCGCTCACCACCCTTCATTGTCCTTGCAGCCTTGAGCCACTCCCCAGCATTGGCTATCACTTCCTCTTCGGATATGTCACCGTCCAACTCGCATTTCCACATCTGCGTGGCTTCAGCTGCATAGGCCGGAGCAGCTACAAACATCAGCATGAAAACAAGCATCAACCGCACTGTGGTGTTCATCACGTATCCTCCTTTTTTTGGTGTTGCCAATCACCCTACAAGAACGAAAAACTCATGTCAACACAAGTGATGCCAAGCGATTGAGCATCTTTCTGTAAATCTGATTATCCCCCGATTCCCTCGTATATTTCATTCTGTTAAGGATGAGTCTATCTTTCATTCGCCAATTCGAAATATTTCACTTTTTTAATATATTCGGTTAAGGCACTCTATGTGCTCAGTTTAGCTATGTTGCAATAATTTAATTCCCTTCCTATAATTCTTTTTATTTTATTCCCGGAAAACAATAAAAACTCCATCTAATTCTTCTCATTTCTTTCCCTTTTAAATCTCATCGATATTATTCTCGTTATTAAAGCTATTCGGTTGAACTAATTATTCCTAAAATCGTTATCTCAAATCCTCTGATAGGAGAGAAAACGATGACCAGGAGCCCCACACGCAAACGTCCATGCCGGATATGCAAGCGGTGGTTTATGCCCCATACACGATTGAAGGAACGGCAGAAGACCTGTGGCGATCCGCCATGTCAGCGGGAATGGCACCGTAGAAAATGCGAACAATGGAACCACAACAATGTCGATTATTTCAAGGACAATTATCTGGATAAAAAATTTGAGGTAACCGGCACGCCTCGAAGCCGTCTGAAAACATGACTACCGCTTTGTTATGTTCAAGAACGCATCGGTGCTCAACAGCTGATCATCATCGAGTATCTGAGTCAGCTGCTCATGCGCCGCTGTCGCCATCTGATTGGTCAGCATCCCATGGTCAATAGGTTATCGAGTGGTCAACTACCAGCATCGGTGTTTTCAAGAGGTGATCCACATTCAAGCTGCTGTAATCACTAAGCATACTGACGGACTATTGCTAAAATGTTTTTAATAGGTGATTACCACGTAAGTTTTCGTAAAAACACATGATTTGAACCAACTATAGGCATTGGTGTTTTTAAGAGGCGATCGACTCTAGTCAATGAGCTGGTGTATAGCTGCTGACAATATGAAAGGAACCGATCATGATTACCAAAAAGGTTCTGGTTGCCGATCGTATCCGACGCATCGATGGGGGCTTCAGCTTTATCCCGCATCGTTTTTTAACCGATGGATTTTTAAAGACCTTAAGCCAGCAGCAACTGCTTTTATATATTTTTCTGGTTTTGGCTGCTGACCGGTATGGACTGTCCTTTTACAGCAACCAAATTACAAAGTTTGAGCTTTGGATATCAAGACAATCAAAATAATGAGAAAAAATTAGTTCATTTAGGTTGAAATCTTACGCCCTTTGCTGTGGGATATGCTGTCGCGAGAGGCGAGAGGGTTGCAAAACAAAAGGGGTTCAAGTCGATTTAAGATTATTGAGTTGTTTAAGGACGTGCCGATTTTCCTTAAAGGACGGTTTACCTGAAGTACAAGATTTTCTCCTGATGCGCAATTGCCCATACATCTTTTTGTTCGCCTTGTTCTTGAAGTTGTCCGATCAGATATTTATGAATGATGTTTGAAACCAGGGTTTGATACGGCATCCCTTCTTCCATTGCCTTTATTTTGAGGCGCCTCAGATCGTTTGGCGATATATGTATATTCATCCTCTCGCTTTTTGTAAGCGTTGCTTCGGCTGCTTTTTTTGCCTTTTTAATCTCTTCTTTCAGATTATTAACTGAAACCCACGCTTCGGTCTCAATGGATTTCATCGATTCCAGTTCTTCCTTATCGTGAAACTTCATTTTGTCAATATATTCAACAATCAGCACTCCTCAAAAAGAAATCCCTCACAGCTTCGCGGCAATATATCCGGAGCCGACCAACAGGAGGAAGTAGCCACAGGAGATTAGCAAGGACAAAGAACCGGCCGCGCTGTGACTGATGCCGAGGTCATTATTTCCTTTCCAGCACGGCAACACTTGATTTTGGACTGGAATTGTACGACATTTGCAATTGGGTTTATGGGAGTAGACTCAGACCAAACTGATCGGTTACAGGGTTCAAGCCTGCCCTGGCGCGGCGGGATGTGACTATGATATTGTTTTCGCATTCTATGGACTTGTCTTTCCATCACCACATCTGGACATGCCAGGTCTGGGCCAGGGGTTCAAGGGTTATAAAATGCTGATTTCCCAAAATTTTTATACCATTGTTTGGATTGGCTGCTTTAACCCATTGGGTGGAAAATGGAACTCGACCCAATTGATGCACCATTCGATTTTTAAAGACCAGACAAGATACACATTACCCCAGACGAGGCCCAATACTGGGGGTTAAAGGGCGGTAATGAGAATCGAATTTTTGATACCTAACACGGAAATGACGCTGATGGTGGATTTAGACCTCGACTTGGTAAAAGAACTGCGGCAGCAGGGGAGCGTTCAAAATATCCGAAGCCGGCGTAAAGACTTGTATGAGGTCGTCTGGAAACCGGCTATGGAGGAAAAGAAAACATAAAATTAACAACCAATCGACGGGAATCAGGTCGTCAAGATGGAAAAATCTAAACTTGTTAGAATGGAAGCCTTGAAAAATATCTGCAACCGGCTTGTGATGAAGCACCCTGATGCCATCGGCATGGCCATGATCGAGTTGGACTGCGGCTGCGTCAATATTTGCGGCGTCTCGATTCGGGGGGAACCGGTGGGATCAATCAATACAATCGTAACGGGTTCGGAAACAGGGGATACGACGAGTCCCATTTGCAGCCGGTGTTTGGCGTCAAAAGGGAGGATTTCCGGCAGGGTCGTCAATCAGAGGATGGTATGGCCGGGCGACGTGAATGAGCAACCCGATAGAGACCTCAGACTCTTTATCGGACGGAAAGTCTTTGGTGAGGATTATCTCGAATAGCCGTGATGTGCCCGTGAGCTTCAGCTTCTGCCGTCCCTACTGTTTTGATAGGTGAGATCAAAATTTAATACTAAAATTGCCTGTTCGTATGTAAATAAAGGTAGGCGCTTCCGCCCGGATAATCGGCTTCGAAAGACGGCTGAAACTCGCCGTCTAAGGGATCTAAGACCGGACCAGGCCCGTCTTCAAATAAGGGGTTCGGATTTGTCCCCAATGTTGTGCGTTTCATGCGGTATCGGCATTGGGTCCGGTCTAAGACCCCGTTGACGACTCAGGCAGTCAACCGATGTTCTCAACCGCTTATCCGGGCTCCGGCGCATCATTTTCATGCACCGTGGCGACCCGTAGGAGCATGAGTGTTTAATATGGAAAAACGGATTGCAATTATCGGCGGTGGCCCGGGTGGACTTTCCGCTGCGATCAAAGCGGCGGAATCGGGGCTCGAGGTGCATCTTTTTGAAAAGGGTGAGATCGGGAGCGGCATAAAGTGCGCCGAAGGCTTCATCGATACCCTGGGTGTCTTGGAAAAACCGGCGGCAGGCGTTTTGTTCAAGGTTGGAAGGGTGAACTTTTTTAACGGCAGAGCCCACTTTGTGAATTTGCCTGAGAACCTTGGGCTGTGGATGATCGATCGCGCCACGTGGCAAAAATCGTTGGCAAAAAGGGCCGCAAGGCTCGGCGTCGACATAAGAGAGAATTGCCTCATCGAAAAAGAGCGGCTCAGCCGCATGATGGGTGACTATAGATTTGTAATCGATGCCAGTGGAGCACCGTCGCTGACATCCAAGGTGTATGGCTTTCTCCCCGATTATACAAGAAACGCAACCCTTTTAGCTCAATATGCCGTCGAAGGTGACTTCGGTTTTGTGGGACCGAACACGATTCTGGTGGGTTATGAACACCGGTACATCGGATATTATTATATTTTCCCAAAGGGGCCGGATATCGCCAATATCGGGGTAGGCCGGTTTAATCACGCGAAAAAGAACCGGGGGGTTCGTCTGAAAAGGGAGCTTGACCGTTTGTTGAACCACCTTGGTCTGCGCGACTATCGAATTCTGAATAATTTTTCGAGCTTCACCCCCTCAATCGGTATCACTAGGCTGGTCTGGGGAAATGTTTTACTGGTGGGGGATGCCGCCGCACTCTGCTCGCCTCTTCACGGCGGCGGAATGGACATGGCCTGTTTGAGCGGCCGTATGGCCGCCGAGCTCATTGCCTCAAACCAGGTCGACCGTTATCCGCAAAGATTGTGGCACATGGTGAAGAAAAAGTTCATCATGGAGCGGAGGATAGGCCAATTGTGGCGCCTGTTCGGGAATCCTTTGATTTCCTGTGTCTTGAAAAGTCCCGAACTGGTGAGGAAAATTATTTTTAACAAGCCACCCCTGCCTCAATTGATCGGTCTGATCCCATCAGGCAGAAATATTACCAGCAGATGCAACCCGTTCGCAAAATAATTCACATCGATATGGACGCCTTCTATGCCTCCGTCGAGCAACGGGACAGACCCGAGCTGAAGGGAAAACCGGTGATTGTGGGAGGTGAGCCGCAGTCGAGAGGGGTGGTCGCGGCCTGTTCATATGAAGCGCGTAAGTTCGGGATCCACTCGGCCATGGCTTCTTCAACGGCTCACAGGCTCTGTCCCGCGGCAGTGTTCATTCGGCCGCGATTCGACGTCTACAAATCCGTATCGTCTCAAATAAGGGACATATTCTGTGAATATACCGATCTTGTGGAGCCGCTGTCCCTGGACGAGGCGTTTCTCGATGTCACCCAAAACCGCAAGGGGATGATTTCGGCCACTCTTATCGCCAGGGAGATCAAGAAGAAGGTTTACGAACGAACCGGCAAGCTCACGGCCTCGGCCGGTGTGTCCTTCAACAAGTTCCTCGCCAAGGTGGCCTCGGATGTCAACAAGCCAGACGGCATAACGGTCATTCCGCCTGAGGCCGCCGACGAATTTATCGAGCAGTTACCGATAAGAAAATTTTTTGGGGTCGGCAGAGTCACCGAGGAAAAAATGCACGGTCTCGGGATCAAAACCGGCGCCGATCTCAGAAAATTTGAAAAGACGCGTTTAATTCAGCTGTTCGGGAAGACAGGCGGTTATTATTACGACATCGCCCACGGATTGGATGACAGACCTGTGGATCCCAATCGAATCAGAAAATCGATCGGTAAGGAAACAACCCTGCCGGAGGACATCGACAACATCGATCAGATGGTCGAGATACTGGAAAACCTGTCTTTCAAAGTGGAAAATTCACTGATCAGGAGTGAAGCCAGGGGCCGGACGGTTACGCTGAAAGTAAAGTATTTCGATTTCAAGAGCATCACCAGGAGCATAACAGTTGAGGAGCCCGTGGAAAGCGCCGCGACCATAATGAAATATGTCAACCCGCTGCTGTTGAAAACCGCGGCCGGCGAAAAGAAAGTCAGACTTCTGGGGATTACGATATCAAATTTCGATGACCAGGATGCCTGCTGTGACCGATGCGGGCAACTGCTTTTACCCTTCAGGTTTCGGCACGAATCCTCAGTGCGTAACGATCACTACCTCTGGTAACCCCATAGATGCATAAACAACATGGCAAAGGAAGCTAATAAGCTGTAATTATATCCAATATCATAGAAAAACCACTAATTTCAGGATATCCCCATCAGTGAATTCGAAGGATGACATCGATTTTGCCACGTTGTTTACCCTGAAAACAACGCAGAAAGCCGGAGAACTTCAGATCCCGTTCCGCCGTCGGCGGGATCAAGGGATTGCGGTAGGAAATTACAGCTTCACCAGGACTCTCAAGCCCTCCGGCTTTTGCAATGTTGGGGGTAACTTCGCGTTTTCGTCTTGTCGGCGGTCTTTCAATTACCACCCGGTGTCTGTTTCCAATTGTCGCATCCAGACAGATCCGGCTTCCCCTTCACGGCTTTTACCAGCATCTGCACAACCGAAGACCTGTCTTTGATGATAAGGGTGTTGGTGGGAGAGTAAGCGGTGATGGTGCCATTGGGTGAGAGGAGGGGAGACAGTACAGTGACTAATTGCTCTGCGTCCGCATGCTCCAAAGTTAACAGGCAGACAATCATCCGGTTGTCTTGAGCCGCCGCAGATTGGCCTTTTGCGGTGCCGAACAAGGCCAACAGGAAAAGCAAGATTGTCAATCGGAAAAATGATGTCAAGCAGAATCCTATTCAAGCCGACCATGAGGCCGGTAGTTTGCCGCCTGGATTGATCTTATCATTTTTTTCAACACCATCTGCAGATCTGTTCTTTCGAACAAAATCCCGCACATAATGCGGCAGAACCCCGGCGATTAAATAGCGTTTAAAATCATCTTCGATTTGCAAAATGGAAACGTGCCATTTCTTGGCAGCCACCAAAAACAAATCATACTCGCTGCAGTTCATGCCCGCCGCCATAGATGCCAAGTATTCTTCATCGCTGATGAGACGCGTCCGTCTCTCCTTCCTCTCGATGTATTTCCTGCCCAATACATAAACAATAGCTAACAGCGAAAATGCGATGGTTTCGGGTTTGGAAAAGAAGTCTGTGATCATTGGGAGTCTGCAATTTCATCAAAAAAATTAAAAAATTGTCACCAACTACATTTTAAGCACGATGTGGAGGTTATCAATGTTGGATGACATGTTTCAAAGTAAATGAGAAAAATTCTTCCATTCATTTTAGCAGATATTGCATTTTGGTCATCTGTTCCTATTGTTAGAGCCAT
>Ga0316196_10000712_pt1 | contig 13525 bp, 11 predicted proteins | sample Eddsed2cm_MG_FD_204938 | JGI IMG/M metagenome (GOLD analysis project Ga0316196, IMG submission 204938) | Coastal sediment microbial communities from Maine, United States - Eddy sediment 2 cm | ecosystem: Environmental > Aquatic > Marine > Coastal > Sediment | place: USA: Maine | collected... | reverse complement strand
CCAACCCGATAACGGTTTAGGCATAGGAGCATTTCAGTGGCAGATAACAACACAATAACGCTTCCCGACGTCGGTGATTTCAAGGATATCGAAATCATTGAAATTCTGATCGCGGTCGGTGATGACATCGAAGCGGAGCAGTCGATTATCGTACTCGAATCGGACAAGGCGACGATGGAGATTCCAAGCCCGTTTGCGGGTAAGGTCGAGTCGATCGTGGTCAAGGTTGGCGACAAACTCAACCTGGGTGATCCGATCGCAACGCTGAGCGGTGCCGCGGCGCAGGCCGGTGATGCCGAAGACAGCAGCCCCAAAGCTGAGTCGGCGCCGGTCGAGTCTCAATCCGCGTCCGAACCCGAGCGCGAAGCTGCGAGCAGTCCCGATCCCGCGCCCCCGGCGGTTGAACCAGCCGCGGTGAGCGCTGCCAAAACTGACGCCATACCGGGAAAGACCCTGCGTCCACATCCAGGCGTGGGCGGCGCTGAACTGGCCAGTGCCGGTAGCAAGATGATTCACGCCAGCCCATCGATTCGACGCTACGCACGGGAACTGGGCGTCAGCCTGGAACAGGTAATCGGTAGCGGACCCAAGGGCCGTATCGTCAAGTCTGATGTGAAGGCTTTTGTCAAAACGGCGATGTCGGGCGCGGCTTCGGGTGCACCTGCAGCGAGTGGTGGTATCAGCATCAGCGCTATGCCTGAAATCGATCATTCCAGGTTCGGCGAAATTGAAACGGTTGCGCTCAGTCGCATCCAGAAGATATCCGGTGCTCACCTGCATCGCAGCTGGGTTACGGTGCCTCACGTCACCCAGTTCGACGAAGCCGATATCACCGATCTCGAGTTGTTTCGTAAATCGCTGGCCAAAGATGCGGAAAAGAAAGGGGTGCGACTGACGCCATTGATTTTCCTGATGAAAGCGGTAGTAACGGCGATGCAGGAATATCCCAATTTCAATGCCTCGCTGGATGCCAGGGGTGAGAACCTGATCATGAAGAAGTATTTTCATGTCGGTATTGCCGTGGATACACCCAAAGGGCTGGTGGTGCCCGTGGTTCGCGATGTCGACCGCAAGGGCCTGTTTGAGCTCGCCGCGGAACTGGGCGAACTGTCCTTGCGCGCGCGCGATGGCAAGTTAACGCCGACTGACATGCAGGGTGGCTGTTTTACCATTTCCAGCCTCGGCGGTATTGGCGGCACCAATTTCACCCCGATCGTCAATGCGCCCGAAGTTGCGATTCTGGGCGTATCGAGATCAAAGATGCAGCCGGTATATATCGACGGTGAATTTCAACCACGCCTGATGCTGCCACTGGGTCTGTCCTACGATCACCGCGTTATCGATGGCGCGCAGGCTGCGCGCTTTACCAGTTTCCTGAGCCAAGTCATATCTGATATCAGAAGGGTGCTTTTATAATCATGAGTGAAAAAGATCTGTTACTGCCGGACATCGGCGATTTTGAAAACGTCGAAGTCATCGAGCTGCTGGTCGGCGCAGGAGATTCGGTCAAGGCCGAAGATTCACTGTTAATTCTGGAATCGGACAAGGCGACCATGGATATTCCATCGCCATATTCGGGCACCATCAAAAAGATGACGGTGGCGGTTGGTGACAAGATTTCCGAGGGCAGCCTGCTGGGCCTGATAGAGGTCGAAGCTGTCGCTGCCGAAGCTCCCGCCGCTGCCCCCACTGCCGCTCAGGCAGATCCAAAGGCAACGGCCGCAAGCGCGGCGCAACCGGCAGCGCCTGCGGGCAGTGCCGACATCGAAACGGAAGTCGTCGTATTAGGTGCGGGACCGGGTGGCTACACGGCTGCTTTTCGTGCTGCCGACCTCGGCAAGAAGGTAGTGCTGGTTGAACGCTATGATTCGCTCGGCGGTGTATGCCTGAATGTCGGCTGTATCCCGTCCAAGGCGTTACTGCATACCGCGCAAATCATCAACGAGGCCGAGCATATGCAGGCTAACGGCGTCACCTTCGGTAAACCGAAGATCGATCTCGATGGCATTAACGGTTTCAAAAGCAAGGTGGTCGGTAAGTTGACCGGTGGCCTGTCGGGTCTTGCCAAGCAGCGCAAGGTCACCGTCGTGCATGGTGTCGGGCAGTTTATGGATGCCAACAACATCGTCGTTGAAAAAGACGGCAAGAGTACGCAGATCCGCTTTGACAACTGCATTATTGCCGCGGGTTCGCAAGCCACTGAAATCCCGCCTTTTCCCAACGATGACGAGCGCCTGATGGATTCTACCGACGCGCTGGAGTTAAAGGATGTACCGAAGAAGCTGCTGATTGTCGGCGGCGGCATTATCGGGCTTGAAATGGCAACCGTATACCATGCGCTTGGCTCTGAAATCACCGTTGTCGAATTTATGGACAGCCTGATCCCGGGTTGTGACAAGGACCTGGTTCGGGGCCTGACCAAAGTTATCTCGAAACGTTACAAATCCATTTTGTTGAAGACGAAGGTTTCCGAGATCAAGGCGCAGAAGAATGGTTTGAAAGTCAGTTTCGAGGGTGCCAAGGCACCGGAACCGACACTGTATGACAAGGTTCTGGTGGCGGTAGGCCGCCGCCCCAATGGCAACAAGATCAGTGCCGATAAAGCGGGTGTCAATGTCGACGAGGCTGGCTTCATCGCAGTCGACAAGCAGATGCGTACCAATGTGCCTAATATTTTCGCCATCGGCGATATCGTCGGCAACCCCATGCTCGCCCATAAGGCCACCCATGAAGGCAAGGTGGCGGCTGAAGTGATCGCCGGTATGAAGTCTTACTTCGAACCGCTGACGATCCCGTCGGTTGCCTATACCGACCCCGAGGTTGCGTGGATGGGTTTGAGTGAGACCGAGGCGAAAGAGCAGGGCGTCGAGTACGTGAAAGGTGCCTTCCCGTGGGCCGCCAGTGGACGCGCACTGGGTGTTGATCGTGATGAGGGCGTGACCAAGGTGTTGTTCGAAAAAGACAGTATGCGCATCCTGGGTGCGGGGATTGTCGGGCCGAATGCCGGCGAATTGATTGCCGAGGCGGTGCTGGCACTGGAAATGGGTGCTGACGCCGAGGATATCAGCCTGACTATTCATCCGCATCCGACACTCTCGGAAACCTTCAATTTCGCTGCGGAAATGGCCGAAGGTACGATTACCGACCTGTACATACCACGCAAGAAATAACGCGGGAAGGTCTGATTGACAGATAGCGCCAAAGATATGCCTGAACTGCATTACGTGACGGCAGGCAGTGGTGCTCCACTGCTGATTCTGCATGGGTTGTTCGGTTCGAGTAAAAACTGGCATTCGCACGTGCAGCGATTTGCTGAGGATTTCCAGGTCTTCAGTATCGATCTGCGCAATCACGGCCAGTCATTTCACGCCGATGAAATGAATTATCCGGTGATGGCCATGGATGTGGCGCAATTGATAGCCCGGCTGGGATTGCAGGACTGCCGGATTCTCGGCCATAGCATGGGCGGCAAGGTGGCGATGACAATGGCGCTGCAGCATCCCGCGCTGATATCACGCATGATCGTCGCCGATATCGCCCCCGTCGCCTATCATCACGACTACGACGATTTGATCGAGCCGATACTGGCGCTCGATCTGGATAGTTTCGACACCCGCACGCAAATCGACCACGCGCTGAGACCCAGTATTCCAGAAGACCAGCTGCGTGCATTTTTGCTGCAGAATCTGGTGCGCGAAGCCGGGGCCTGGCGTTGGCGCGTCAACTGGCCGGTCATACAGCGAGATATGGACGACCTTACGGGATTTGCTCCGCTGCAGTCTGACTGGATAAGCGGGCTGCCGTCATTGTTTATCAGGGGTGCCAGGTCAGACTACGTCGGCAGTGCTGAAATCGAGCTCATCGAACATCATTTCAGCGATGTCAGTATCGCAACGATCGACAATGCCGGGCACTGGTTGCACGCTGAACAGCCGCTTGAATTCAGTCGTCTGGCGCTCGAATTTCTGCTCCAGGATGACTTTTTACAATAAGATTTCGTCAGGCTTGCAGGTATTCCGCGGCAAGAACTCGGTTATGCCTCAGGCGTCTCGATTCAGGCGCGAAAACTTCGAGTTCCAGTAAACCTCGCCACTACCGTCCAGGTACGCCTGGGATCGGCCAAGAATGAACAGCAGATCCGACAGACGGTTGATGTAGCGAGCAGTTGCCGGGTTCAGTGTTTCCTGACTTTCCAGTTCCACCAGGCCGCGCTCGACACGCCGGCAAACGGTGCGCGCCAGCTGAATCGAGGCAACGGTTGGAGTTCCACCGGGCAGGATGAATTCTTTGAGACCGGGAAGGTCTGCATTTAGCACCTCGACACTTTGTTCAAGGGCAGCGACGTAGTCATCGGTGATTAACTGTTTTCCCGGTTGACAAAGTTCTGCGCCGATATCGAACAGGTCGTGCTGAATCGAAAACAGCATTTGCTGAGCTGCACCGTCTTCCAGCAGGCTCAGCACGACACCGAGGTGGGCATTGAGTTCATCGACTTCGCCCAGGCAATGCACGCGCGCATCGTTCTTTGGACGCCGGCTGCCATCGGCCATACCGGTGGAGCCTTCGTCTCCGGTGCGAGTCACAACTTTGGATAATCGATTTCCCATATTAAAACTGTATCCCACGGTTAACTGGATTGATCGCTGGCGGCATAGCCGGGCTTAAAGACTGGTTCTCGGGATCGAAAATGACTTCGCGCTCGACCCTGCAGGGCGGATGTCTGGTATCGTCGGAAATCCTGCGGCGGAAGTAAACCGTCAAATCCATCCGGTGTCGCATACAGACAGCATTTGCGTCGATTCCCGATCTGTCGCATGATCACTCCCCCGAATCTGCAGCGCCGACCTGTGTTTAGTTTCAAATCTCGAGCCTGGCAACTGGGCCTTATCGTAATTCTCTGGTGCTTCACGTTTCTGCTGAGCCTGACCACTTTTGTGTCGGAATTCGAATATGGACTTTTTCAGCACATCCTCGAATTACAGCCGGTGAGCCGGGAGCCACTGGCAGTTCAATTGATCCGATTCACGCCACAATGGTTCCTGTTGCTGGTATACGGGGCGATTCTGGCGATGTATGTGCGCCGTTACACGCGCTCGCCCACGACTGCGCTATCAGTGCTCGCCGTAATCCTTATTCTGTTTGGCCTGTTAATGCTGGAAGTGGTTCTCGCGGTATTTTTTCAACTGTTCTTTCCCGTCATGTTTCCTGCATTGGTAATGCTGCTGGCTTCCACGATCTACTGGTGCAGCGACTATTACCAGGCAATCAGAATATCGCCATTGATAGAGCGGGAGCGTGTCGATCTGTCCGACGTCCGCGCACGCCTCGACAAGGGCGATCTGAGAATGGCGCTAACCCTGCTCAAACAATGCCCCTTCAGCGATGAAATGCTGGAAGTTGGTTATGAGCTTGGCATGTTGCTGGAATCGAGCAAGCACTGGGCCAGTGCGCTAAATCTTTATCACTGGTTATCGCTTTACGATCCAGGTCTCAATGATTTTGTGACGCGCATCGAGGACATTCGCAAGAATCGTGTGATTTTGCTCAAGCTTGGCAAATCACTACCGATCGCAGAACCCGAACTGCCGATGGTGGGCCATTATCGTTTGTTGCGAAAAATCGCCAGGGGATCAACCTCGGTGATGTACGAGGCCACCGATATGCGCTCGCATAATCGAGTCGCGCTCAAAGTCATGCGCATGCAACGCGACGAGAAGGTCGAACGCGAACGCGTAAGCCATTGGTTGCAGGAGGCCGAGGTCGTGGCACAGCTCGACCACAAGAATATCGTCAAGATTCACGATGCAGAAATGCAGGATGACAGCGCCTATATTGCCATGGATTTCATTTCCGGCTATTCCATGTCACAGCGCCTGCGCAGGCGCGAGTACCTGACCGTCGGCGAATGTATCCGCATATCAAAAGCGATGTTGAAAGCGCTCGCGGTGGCCCACAGCCACGGCGTCATCCACGGTGATATCAAACCCGCCAATATCATGTACGACACCAGTCTTGATCGATATATTCTGACCGATTTCGGCGCTGCCTACACTGACCACCGCCAGCACCAGGCCGACAATCTGATCATCGGTACTCCCGCTTATATGTCGCCTGAGCAGCTCGAGGGCCGCAAGCTCGATGGGCGTTCCGATCTGTTTTCGCTGGCGGTCACACTTTATCACCTGGTCAGCGGTGAGCAGCCGTTTTACGGAAACAGCTTGCCCGAACTGAAGCGTAAAATTGTCGAGCATGAGCCGCAACTGGATCACCTTGCGTTGCCGTCAGGACTCCGTGCAGTTATCGTCAAGGCGCTGCAGAAAAAGCCGTACATGCGCTTTGCAGATGCCCGGCAGATGCTGATTTCAGTAGAATTCTGCGAGAGCCAGTTGCAGGAACGTATGCAACAACAAACCTGGGAAGGAGGCTGCTAGTGGGTGTCGTTCAAGCCGGGCTGGTGACGATTACGGCGCTCTCGCCAGGCGATCAACATGCCGCCGCCGACGATAAACAAAACACCGGGGAACAGCCGCTCAAAGGGCGCTTCGTCAAAAAAGAACCAGCCCAGGATAAAGGCGAAGGGAATGCCGAAATATTCGTAGGGCGACAGGCTCGAGGGTCGGGCCAGTCGATAGGCGTTGATAAGCGCGAGTACGGCGAAGCCACCAACCAGGCCCATGCAGATTAACAGCCCCCAGTCTTGCAGGGATTCCACCTCCTGATAGCCGCTTGTGGCGAAGACGATCGCGAGCGCGCCGAGCAGTGCGCCGGTGGATGCATACATGTTAAGTAATGCAGTGGGGTTGTGTTCGTCGAACAAGCGGACGCAGACCGTCGACAGTGAATAGCCAACTGCGGCGCCGATGGGTAGCAGGCTGTAGGGGGTGAAGATCTCGCTGCCGGGGCTCATGATCATCATTACGCCAAGAAAGCCGATAATCACCGCCACCCAGCGCCACATCCCAACTTTGTGTTTGAGAATTGGAATCGATAGCAAGGTGATCAATACCGGGCTGATATAGGCAAGCGTGGATGCCGTGGCTAATTCCATTTTGGTTATCGACAGGTAGAAGCAGTATTGTGCCATTGCGATAAACAGCCCGCGTATCAGGCCGAGACGCCACTGCCGAATTTTAAGCAGGCGGCCTCGAGCGTGCCATTCGCTCGATAGCAGCAGGACCAGTATGCTGGGAATAAGACCGAAGACATTGCGAAAACCAGCCAGCTGTTGTACCGGGTAGCGATCGCCCAGAAATTTGATGATGACACCCTGAAAGTCGAACAGCAGAATAGCCAGCAGCACGTAGGCGACGGCTCGCGCAAATTGATGGGTGCTCGCGGGCATATGGTGATCTCGATGGACTTCGGTCATTGCTCTGGGGCGGCTGCCCCCGAGGCTTTAATTTACCAAATTTTCGAGGCAGGCGTAGACTCAACTTTGCAATCCGCATAGAATGCTTGTTCAGGAAGATGCTGCCTTCGCAGTGTTAACTTAAGCGAGTTTCTCGATGGGAAGAACCGGTGGTTCATCCCATCATCCGCGCGCGCGCATTTTTTTGAACTGGAGATTTCGTGTTTAAACCAGCAATACTAGCCCTGCAAGATGGAACTATCTTTACGGGTAAATCTATCGGGGCCGATGGCATTTCAGCCGGGGAGGTGGTTTTTAACACCGCCATGACCGGCTACCAGGAAATCCTCACCGACCCGTCTTACTGCCGGCAGCTGATCACCCTGACGTATCCACATATCGGCAATACCGGTGTCAACGACGAAGATGAAGAAGCAACGCGGATTCACGCCAGTGGCCTGATTATTCGAGATCTGCCACTCGTCGCCAGCAACTGGCGCAGCCAGGGGAGTTTGCAGGACTATTTGCAATCCCGTGGTGTCGTGGCAATCGCCGACATCGATACCCGCAAGCTCACGCGTCGCCTGCGTGACCAGGGAGCTCAATCCGGTGCGATCATGGCGGGTGACGACGTTTCCGAAGCTGCCGCAATCGCTGCTGCCGAACAGTTTGGCGGGCTCGCCGGCTGTGATCTGGCACAGGTAGTATCCACGCAGGAGGCCTACAGCTGGACCCAGTCAACCTGGTCGCTGGGGCAGGGTTATATCGATAATCCAAAGACCCGTTTTCACGTGGTTGCCTATGATTTCGGTATCAAGAAAAATATTCTGTGCATGCTCGCGGAACGCGGTGCGCGGGTGACCGTGGTGCCCGCTAAAACCTCAGCAGATGAAGTGCTGGCCCTGCAACCGGACGGTGTTTTTCTGTCGAATGGCCCGGGTGACCCCGAGCCCTGTGATTACGCGATCGAAGCGATCACTCGAATTCTACAAAGCGACCTGCCGGTTTTCGGTATTTGTCTTGGCCACCAGTTGCTGGCACTGGCCAGCGGCGCGCGTTCAATGAAAATGAAGTTCGGTCACCATGGCGCGAACCATCCGGTACAGGACCTGGCCAGCGGCGTGGTCATGATAACCAGCCAGAATCATGGTTTCGCAGTCGACGAAGACAGTCTGCCGGATACGCTCAGGGCAACGCATCGTTCGTTGTTTGATGGCAGCCTGCAGGCGGTGGAACGCACCGATAAAGCCGCCTTCAGTTTCCAGGGGCACCCGGAAGCAAGTCCGGGCCCGCATGACGTGGCCCCGCTGTTTGACCGGTTTTTTGACATGATAGCGGCGTATAAAGCGTCTGCAGGAGCAGGCTGATGCCACGTCGCCAGGATATAGATTCAGTGCTGATTATTGGCGCTGGTCCGATCGTGATCGGCCAGGCCTGCGAGTTTGACTACTCGGGAGCCCAGGCCTGCAAGGCTCTGAAAGAAGAAGGTTTTCGCGTCATCCTCATTAATTCGAATCCCGCTACCATCATGACCGACCCCGACTCGGCTGATGCCGTTTATATCGAGCCGATTACCTGGCAGGCGGTCGAGAAGATTATTGCCAGGGAGAAGCCGCAGGCGCTGCTGCCCACGATGGGCGGTCAGACAGCGCTCAATTGCGCCCTGGATCTGGTGCGCGAGGGCGTGCTGGAAAAATATGGCGTAGAAATGATCGGCGCCACGCGTGAAGCCATCGATATGGCAGAGGATCGCGACCAGTTCCGCGTGGCGATGGCTGAAATAGGTCTGAAGACCCCGAAAGCCTTCATCGCACATAGCCTCGAAGAGGCATGGCAGGGGCAGGCGCAAATCGGTTTCCCAACTATTATTCGACCGTCTTTCACCATGGGTGGCAGCGGCGGTGGTATCGCCTATAACCGCGAAGAGTTCGAGGAAATTATTCGCCGCGGCCTGGATCTATCGCCGACCAGTGAAGTTCTTATCGAAGTCTCGGTGCTGGGCTGGAAGGAATTTGAAATGGAGGTGGTGCGCGACAAAAATGATAATTGCATCATTATCTGTGCGATCGAAAACCTCGATCCGATGGGCGTGCACACGGGCGATTCGATCACCGTGGCACCGGCGCAGACGTTAACCGACAAGGAATACCAGATCATGCGTAACGCCTCGCTCGCGGTGCTGCGCAAGATCGGCGTCGAGACCGGCGGTTCCAACGTGCAGTTTGCGATCAATCCCGAAAACGGCGAAATGATTATCATCGAGATGAATCCGCGCGTTTCGCGTTCATCGGCGCTGGCTTCCAAGGCAACCGGATTTCCGATCGCCAAGGTCGCCGCCAAGCTTGCGGTGGGTTACACCCTCGACGAACTGAAAAATGACATTACCGGCGGTGCCACCCCTGCGTCCTTCGAGCCCAGCATCGATTACGTGGTGACCAAGATACCTCGATTTACCTTCGAGAAATTCCCGCAGGCGGATGATCGACTTTCTACGCAGATGAAGTCGGTGGGCGAAGTTATGGCGATCGGCCGCAATTTCCAGGAATCGTTCCAGAAGGCGCTGCGTGGCCTGGAAATCGGAGTGCACGGTCTCGATCCCATTGTCGACCAGACGCTAGACGCGGATGAACTCGAGGATCTGTATCGTACCGAGCTGCGTCTGCCCGGCGCACGGCGTATCTGGTATGTCGCCGATGCCTTCCGCTCCGGTTACAGTCTCGAGTCTATATTTGCCCAGACCAAAATTGATCCCTGGTTCCTGGTGCAGATCGAAGAGCTGGTCAAGATTGAGATGCAGTTGTCTACCCAGAAGCTCGACGCTCTGGCCGCCGATGAAATACGGGGCTACAAGCGCAAGGGCTTTTCCGATAAACGCCTGGCCCTGCTGCTCGGCTGCGACGAGTTGGGCTTTGCCGCCAAACGTCGTGAACTGGGTATTCGCCCTATCTACAAGCGCGTCGATACCTGTGCTGCCGAATTCGCCTCGAGCACGGCTTACCTCTATTCAAGTTACGACGATGAATGTGAGGCCGATACCAGCGATCGCGACAAGATCGTGGTGTTGGGCGGTGGACCCAACCGCATCGGCCAGGGCATCGAGTTCGATTACTGTTGTGTGCACGCGGCACTGGCGATGCGCGACGATGGTTACGAAACCATCATGATCAACTGTAATCCGGAGACGGTTTCGACCGATTACGATACCTCTGACAGGCTGTATTTCGAGCCCCTGACTTACGAGGATGTACTTGAAATCATACATCTGGAGAAGCCAAAGGGAGTCATCGTGCAGTTCGGCGGGCAGACCCCGCTTAATCTGGCGCGCTCGCTGGAAGCGGCCGGAGTTCCTATTATCGGTACCACCCCTGATTCAATCGATCTGGCTGAAGATCGCGAGCGTTTTCAGCAAATGATCGAGGAGCAGGGCTTGTTGCAGCCCCCCAACCGCATTGCATTCGATGTTGAATCCTCAGCCGAGCTTGCCGACCAGGTCGGTTTCCCGCTGGTGGTGCGTCCTTCCTATGTGCTCGGCGGTCGCGCCATGGAAGTAGTGCATGATCAGGACGAGCTGGAGCGCTACATGCGCGAGGCGGTCAAGGTGACCCGTGATTCACCGGTGCTGCTGGATCGATTTCTGGATCAGGCGGTTGAAGTCGACGTCGACGCTATCTGCGATGGCAAGGATGTATTGATTGGCGGATTGATGGAGCACATCGAACAGGCCGGCGTTCATTCGGGTGATTCAGCCTGTTCCCTGCCACCTTATACATTGTCGGCAGAAATTCAGCAGCGACTGTGTGAGCAGGTTGCCAAAATGGCGCATGCCCTGAATGTGGTCGGGTTGATGAATACGCAGTTTGCGATCAAGGGCGATGAAGTTTACGTTCTTGAAGTTAACCCACGAGCGTCCCGCACCGTGCCCTTTGTTTCCAAGGCAACCGGTGTTCCGCTGGCCAAGGTGGCGGCGCGCTGCATGGTGGGTCAGAGTCTTGCGCAGCAGGGGCATACCACCCAGGTGACTCCGGGCTTTATTTCAGTGAAGGAGTCGGTTTTCCCGTTTGCCAAGTTCCAGGGTGTTGATCCGATACTCGGACCGGAGATGAAGTCTACCGGTGAAGTGATGGGAATCGGCCGCAGTTTTGCCGAGGCATTTGCCAAGGCTATGCTGGGGTCGGGTGGCAAGATTCCGCAACCGGGCACGGCTTTTTTGAGCGTGCGTGAAGCTGACAGAACAGGTGTTGTCGAACTTGCCCGTGAACTCGACGCGCAGGGATTCAACCTGGTGGCTACCGGCGGTACCGCGAAAGTGATCCGTGAGGGTGGAATCGCCTGTGAACACGTCAATAAGGTCAAGGAGGGGCGCCCGCATATCGTCGATATGATCAAGAATGACGAAATCGTCTTGATCGTGAATACCACCGAGGGTCGTTCCGCGATTGCAGATTCCTATGCCATTCGGCGCGAGGCCTTGATGCATTCCGTGTGTTATACGACTACCATATCGGGCGGCAAGGCAACCTGCCAGGCGATGGCGCATCGTGAAATCAAGGAAGTTTACAGTTTACAATCATTACATCAGGCAAAACCTCAATGAATCAAATACCGATTACCGCCGCCGGTGCGGAGCGGCTCAAACTTGAACTCAAGGAACTCAAGTCGGTGAAGCGTCCTGCAATCATCGAGGCGATCGCTACCGCGCGCGACCATGGCGATCTGAAAGAGAATGCCGAGTACCATGCGGCTCGTGAGGAACAGAGTTTTACCGAGGGGCGCATTGCCGAGCTTGAATCGGCGCTGTCTAATGCGCAGATCATTGATATCACCCGCATTACTCAAAATGACCGGGTCGTCTTTGGTTGTACCGTGGATTTGCTCGATATGGCGACCGACGCCGAAGTGAGTTATCAAATTGTTGGTAACATCGAGGCCGATATCAGCGAAAACCGCATCGCCATCAGTTCACCGATCGCACGCGCATTGATCGGCAAGGAAGAGGGTGAGGACATCGTTGTAGAAGCGCCCGGTGGCAGCATGGAATACGCCATCACCGCTATCCACTTCGAGTAAGTCAATCCGGCTGCTGAATCAATCCGAGCAGTTTGGCATAGCGATCGATGTCCGGATTACAGCGGTAAATAACGATGACATTTCCGATGCTCTGGATCAGATGCGCGTTGTGGCGTGCACAAATTTCCAGACGCAGCTCGCGTTTCCCCGCTTTGTCCAGCGCGGGGATGCGCAGTTTGATCAGTTCATGATGGTTGAGTGCGCCATCAATCTCGGCGTGCAGATTGTCGCCGAGACCTTTCTGACCGATGATGACCACTGGTTTCAGTTTGAGCCGATGGCCTTCGGCGCGAAGCCGCTTGGTCTGTGCGCTGGTCAATCCCATTTGATTCGTTCCGTAACTGAGGATCTTGGGTTAAAAGACGCGCATGGTATCACAGCGCCACCGTGGTTCCTCTGTCAATTGCAAGTTGGGCCCGCATTAGGGCAAGATGCCGACTATGTCACGGTCTAAATCGAGTAGTCGCTGGTTGCAGGAGCATCATCAGGACGAATATGTGCTGAAAGCCCGCGCGCAGGGCTACCGCTCGCGGGCCGTGTTCAAACTTGCTGAAATCCAGCAGAAAGACCATGTATTGAAGGCGGGGCAGTTAGTGCTCGACCTTGGTGCGGCCCCTGGCGGCTGGAGTGAGTATGCGAGCACCATTATCGGCGACCAGGGTAAGATTATTGCCCTCGACTTGTTGCCGCTGGAGCCTATTGCCGGTGTTACCTTCCTGCAGGGGGATTTTACCGAGCAGGAAACGCTGGACCGATTGCTGGCGCTGATCGGCGATCGTCGATTCGACCTTGTATTATCGGATATGGCCCCCAATTTAAGCGGAATGGAAAGTGTTGATCAGCCCAGATCTATCTATCTGGCTGAGCTGGCTTTCGATCTGGCAGAAAATTTTCTGAATTCGGCTGGCGTATTCGTGGTCAAATTGTTCCAGGGCGCAGGCAGTGAGGAGCTGATTTCCTCATTTCGCAGGCGATTCCGTTCAGTCAAACTGCGTAAGCCCGATGCTTCAAGGTCGAGGTCGAGTGAAATTTATGCAGTTTGTGATGGTCTTCGATAGGCCTGCGCAGGGAAAATGCGCTAGTATCTGCAGATATTAGCGGTAACATTAA
>Ga0316196_10000707_pt1 | contig 13562 bp, 13 predicted proteins | sample Eddsed2cm_MG_FD_204938 | JGI IMG/M metagenome (GOLD analysis project Ga0316196, IMG submission 204938) | Coastal sediment microbial communities from Maine, United States - Eddy sediment 2 cm | ecosystem: Environmental > Aquatic > Marine > Coastal > Sediment | place: USA: Maine | collected... | reverse complement strand
ATAAGGAACTTGTTATCACCGGGCGGGGTGCGTCACCCCGCGTAATAGAGATTGCGGATCTGGTTACCGAGATGAAACCTATCAAACATTATTTTCAAAAAGGGGTTCCGGCCAGAGTAGGGATTGAAAAGTAGTCATTCATTTTTAATTCGAGAAGAATAGATTATTAATAATTTGTTCAATATACACTTTAAGTTCCTCTGTACTGGGAATTGTTTCAAAGACCAATTGGTCGTTGATGGCAATGGATGGAATCGGGGCAGGTTTTCCGAGAAGCTTTGAAAATTGCTCATATCTTTGAGCGCCGGCCAATTCCTTTGTAACAACCTTTTCCCAGGTTAAGACATCTTCAAATTCCGGCGCCACCGATTCGACCACACGGGTCATATAGACACAGGGGATTCAGTGCTCACCTTCGTGGAAAACCTCTATGTGAATTCTCTTATTATCCATATCTATTTTTTTTATTCCAAGGGTTAGCGGTTCAAGATTCAGCGCAGCCTCTGGCCTGAAAAGCGGCCAGTTTGATCGAACAAAAAACTTAACAGCATAAGCGTTTGATTTTCTGACAGGATCAACAGGATGGACAGGATATAGCGATACTAAAACAAAATTATCCTGATAATCCTGTAAATCCTGTCTAATTCAAACAGTTGTAACCTTTGAACCGTGAACCTGGAACCAATCAGTTTAGGTGATTGTAAATTGAATTTACAAGCCCTGCAATTTGATTTTTGTGCTTTTTGCGCCTTTTTGCGGCCATAGCATCATTTATCACATAAACCTTTTTCCAATAATACTTCTTCGATCGCCGCCTCCAGCTCAAATTTGGGCGGGATGGCGTCAAAAAATAGTTCCCCGTCTATAAATAAGGAAGGAACGGGTGCGAGCCGGAGATGTTTGTGAACGCCTTCTTCGCCGAACAGGGAGCTAGAAAGCTCCAAAAACCGTTTCTTGCCCTGGCCTTTCATGAATTCCACCCGATGATATTCTACATAATTGACGTATTTCGGAACAACTTCACGAACTGCCTCGTCCATATAAAGACAGGGCAGGCAATAATCTGCCTTGTACATCACTTCGATCAATATTTTTTTTGGATTTTGTGTCGTCATAATAAGTGGTTAGGTCAGACGATCTATAGGGTATTTTAAGCCTTAGGCCAGTAATGCGCTGTTAATCGTTATTTTAAAAAGAATTATGAAGGGAGGTAACATAGAAATTGCCTTATTTCAACCGGATTTCGGAAGTGGGCAGGGAAATGCCAACGTTGATAGTAACCCAGTAAGATTGTAGCAATTCACTACCACCATGATAGAACTAAAATCATTTAAGATACCCATACTTCGGTTTGACATTTAATTCACTTTTAAATAGATAGGAGCTGCCATAATCTGAAACCACATCTTGGTCGATTACGGGTGCGGTGCAGCGTATTCGTCCAAATATTATGGCCTAAATATAAACGAAATGATGATGTCTGAAATCAAGCAAAGAATCGAACAGTTTGTGAAAAAGGAAGGGCGACGACCACGGATCCTGGTCAGTAACATGGACAATAAAAGCCATGATCATGGCACCAGGCTGATGGCCGCTTTTTTTGCCGAGTCGGGGTTTGATGTTGATATCAGCCCGTCGCACCAGACGCCCAGGGGAACCGCCCGGATGGCGATTGAAAATGATGTGCACGTAATTTGCTTTTTAAGTACTGAAAACAGGCATAAACATCAAGTCTCCGATCTGGCAAAAGCGCTTGAAGCCGAAGAAGCGGAAAATGTTAAAATTGTAATCGGCGGTGCCATATCTCGGTCTGACTACAAATTTTTAAATGATGCCGGTGTCGATCTGATCTTAGGTTCGTTACCGGTAAACAGGACTGCGATAAACCAACTCTTAAATTTGTTCGAATAATTTGGAAACGGTCGTGATTATGGAGATTCAAGAATTCATTGACGGGGTTTTGGCACAAAACAGGCGCATCGTTGCAAAAACGATCACTTTAATAGAAAGCTCCCTGCCCGCCCATCAAGAAATGGCGAAAACAATAGTCGACACCCTCTTGCCATATGCCGGTAACGCCGTTCGGATCGGCATTACGGGAGTGCCGGGGGTTGGAAAAAGCACCTATATCGAAAGCTTTGGGTTACAGTTGGTGGAACAAGGTCATCAGGTGGCGGTGCTTGCGGTCGATCCCAGCAGTTCCAAAAGCGGTGGCAGCATCATGGGGGACAAAACCCGCATGGAAAGGCTTTCTCTTGAGCAACGGGCCTTTATCCGGCCTTCTCCATCGGGCGGTACATTGGGCGGTGTCGCTCGACGAACCAGAGAAACAATCGTTGTCTGCGAGGCGGCCGGGTTTGACGTCATCATTGTGGAAACCGTCGGTGTCGGACAATCAGAAACCACGGTTGCATCAATGGTCGATTTTTTCCTGGTATTGATGTTAGCCGGTGCCGGAGACGAGCTTCAGGGCATAAAAAAGGGAGTTCTTGAACTGGCCGATGCGATTGCCATTAACAAAGCTGATGGCAACAATATTGAAAATGCCGCTAGAGCCAAAATTGAGTACGAGAAGGCACTGAATCTTTTAACGCCTTCGTCGAAGATCTGGTCTCCCCCGGTGTTGACTTGCAGTGCATTAACCATGGATGGAATCGACGACATCTGGCAAACCATTCTGGATTATAAGGAAAAACTCGAGACTTCCGGTGAATTGATGGCGAAACGCCAAAGACAGGCCCTTGACTGGTTATGGGCTTTAGTGGAAGAGGGATTGAGAGAGCGATTTTATAGGAATCCGGACGTTAAAAAATCTTTGTCTGAAATTGTTAAGGCCGTTGAAAAAGGAGAAACCGCCCCCACGGCTGCCGCCCAACGGTTGCTGGATCTTCATGATGTTTAGTCCATTTTTACACTTCCACCCTCGTGACAGCCAATTAAAAATCACCCCTTGAAAGGTTGAAAATCGTCGAAAAGACGATTGACACTATTGGCTGCCCATGATTCATTGGGCACTCGGTTGTGAACACCGCCGTTGGATTGAAAGGTTTACCTGCCACCGGAGGGCGGCTTGTCTGATCGAATAAAAAACTTAACAGCATGATCTCTAAATTTTCTGACAGGACGGACAGAATATAGCTAAACTAAACCAAAAAAATTGTTAATCCCGTCTAATCAAATGACGTTTCATTATCCCATCTTTACCCCAATTTTGGTTATATATGTCAGGTTCATCGAATTAATTATTGAGACATATAATTAATATTGAAGGCATTTAATCAACCTGGAGGTTCAATGACCTACAGGCAAATTTAATACCGCGAAAGGAGAATACGTTTCATGACAGAGCTAACCCCCAAAGAGAGAGTAATGAGAGTTTTTCGTAAAGAACCCGTCGATACCATGCCCTTTTTCAGTGGTTATGGGATGGTGGTCATGCCGGCCATCGCCAAACTGGGGTATCGATTCTCGAAGGTGCACACAGACGCCAATATGATGGTTCAATCTGCGATTGAATCAAGCCGCATGTTTGGTTTCGACTCGGTCGTAGTACCTTTTGATATGACCTGTGAGTCCCAAGCGTTGGGAAATGAAATCAGCCTCTATGAGGATTCCGAGGATATCCTCTATCCGACCATTCCCGACAAGGTCTGGAAAGGTCTGGATGAAGTCGAAATTCCGGATAACATTCTGGAACTGGGCCGGATGCCCATGATCCTGGAGGCCATTAAACTGGCCAAAAAGGAAGCGCCCGAGTATGCCATCGGGGCCTGGCAACTGGGCCCCTTTACCATGGCCGGACAGCTTTTGGAATTGGGCATCATGCTCAAGGGGGTTTTCAAACAGAAAGAGCTGGTGGAAGCCGCCATGGATAAAATCAGTGACATGATCATTAAAATCGGCCAGGCCCAGCAGGCCGCCGGGGCGGACTTTATTACCCTGCGGGAGATGGGTACCGGTACTGATCTTATCAGCCCCAGAACCTGGAAGACCCTGATCATGCCGCGCGTAAAACGCATTCTTGCGGCCTGGGAGTCCCCCAAGGTCTTGCACATTTGTGGTGCCACCGACATGATCATCGAAATGATGAATGAATGCGGGGCCGATGCCCTCAGTGTAGACATCAAGAACACTTTGGCTGAATCTCGCCAGAAAATAGGCGACGATGCCCTCCTGTTTGGGAACTTCGACGTATTTGCACTGCCCTGCAAGGAAGAGACCACCGTGGAGGAGGCTGTCGAAGCCATTAAAGTCAACATCGACGGCGGGGTGGATGCGGTCTGGCCCGGTTGCGATCTGTGGCCGGACATCAAAGAGGAGAACATGCGCGCCATCGTGAAAACGGCCAGAGAATACGGACGAAAACGGAGCCCGGCAGTGGGGCGCCTGAGCTGATTGATTGCACGGTACCATTCAGCGCACCGGACGGTACCCAAGATGACGGATATGAATTAGGAAGGGAGACGGTCCTGCCGCTCCCTTCTTGTAGAACAGATTAGATATTGTATTGGCGGCGAGGGGGGATTTTGGGGATAGTTTGAGGAGGGAAAAATTATGTTTTGCAATCAATGTGAACAAACTCTTCAAGGCAGCGGCTGCACCAAAGCCGGTGTGTGTGGAAAAGACCATGAAACAGCTTCTCTCCAGGACCTTCTGACATTTGCCGTCCGCGGTCTCAGTCAGGTAGCGGTTGCCGGACGCAAGGTGGGGGTCAACGATGCCGATGTTAACCGTTTCACTTTGAAAGCAATTTTCTCAACTCTGACCAATGTGAACTTCGACCCCGATCGACTCCAGAGCCTGATCAAAGAAACTGTTGCAAAACGGGAAGAACTCAGGTGCACGGTTGAAGGGGCCGGCGGTAACTGCCAATTTGAGGACCCGGCTGCCGATTTCCAGCCGGCTACGGATATCGCCGACCTGATCAAACAGGGAGAGGAGATCGGTCTGCCCATAGATTGGCAAAGAGATCCTGATGTCCGGAGCTTACAGGAAACAACTCTGTACGGCATCCGAGGGGCAGCGGCCTATGCCGACCATGCGGCGATTCTGGGGCAGGAGGACGATGAGGTCTACACTTCCCTGCAGGAGAAACTATCAAAAATTACCGACAAAAATTTGACCTTGCAGGATTGGGTTGCTCTTGCTCTGGATACCGGCAAGACGAATCTAAGGGCCATGGAATTGCTGGATGCCGGCAACACCAGCCATTTCGGTCACCCCGAACCCTCCCTGGTAAGCCTCGGTCATAAAGCCGGTAAGGCTATCCTGGTAACCGGCCACGATCTCAAAGATCTTGCAAACCTTCTGAAACAGACAGAGGGAAAAGGTATTAACATCTACACCCACGGTGAGATGCTGCCGAGCCATGCTTACCCTGAACTAAAAAAATACAACCACCTGGCAGGTCATTTCGGCACCGCCTGGCAAAACCAGAAAAAGGAGCTACCCGAGTTCCCGGGTCCGGTCCTGTTCACGACCAACTGCATCCAGGAACCGGCAGCCGGCTATAAAAACAAGGTCTTCACCACCGGGCTGGTGGCATGGCCGGGGGTCACCCACCTTGAAAATGACAATTTTGGCCCTCTGATCGAACATGCCACCCAGATGCCCGGTTTTACCAATGACGAAACCTCTGGCGAGGTATGGGTGGGTTACGCCCGTAACACCGTACTTCAGGATCATCCCATGGGGCGCGTCGTTGACACCCTGGTGGATTACGTCAAGGCCGGAACCATTAAGCATTTTTTCCTGGTTGGCGGCTGTGACGGAGCTAAACCGGGTCGTAACTATTATAGCGAATTTGTCGATAAAGCCCCCCAGGACACCGTGATTCTCACCCTTGCCTGCGGCAAATTCCGTTTCTTCGATCGTGACCTTGGGGCCATCGACGGCGTTCCCAGGCTGATCGATGTCGGCCAGTGCAACGATGCGTATTCGGCGGTTGTCGTGGCCTCGGCTTTATCGGATGCTCTCGGAAAAGAAATTAGCGATCTACCCTTGTCCTTGATCCTATCCTGGTATGAGCAAAAGGCCGTGGCCATTCTTTTGACACTCTTCCATCTGGGGTTCAAGGGCATCCGGCTGGGTCCTTCGATGCCGACCTTTCTGACGCCCAACGTCCAGAATGTGCTGGTCGAAAATTTCAACATCCAACCCATCAGTACGCCGGAGAAAGATATCGCTGCCTGCCTTGGTATCTAACCGAACAACTATCGGGCCAGGGGAAGGATTATTTTCATTCGATTGCAAAAATGAGGATTTAGGCCGAAAATGTGCTTATCGACGCTAAGGAGTGATGATCAGTTGGATTTCTTGCTCTTTGAGAATCCGGGCATCGGTCAGGGCACAACTGGACTTTTCGATTAGATTTGCCCTGATTCGCAGACGATAGGTACCGGGCTTGGGACACCGTACGCTGATATCAGGCACTCCCGGCAATATTTCGGGCTTCGCACCTGCCGGACTCTCTAAAACGTCCACTATAGCTGTGTAGAAGGTACCTGCCGGCGGCGGGTAGGGTGAAAGAGTCAGATGGATTAATAGCGGGCGGTCAACTTGTCCTTTAAAATCGGACGCGATCCAGGAATCTTCCTGATTGTTGGTATAAGAAGCGCCGACGACACCGCTAGTTGCATTGCTCCCAGCACAAGCCCACTCGTTGCTGCTGATTGCGAAAGTACAAAACACCGATAGTAAGATAATATCTAAAAATCTTCTGGGATTGGTTCGTACATGTTGCCCCATGGGCAAACTCTCTCCTCCCCAATCGGCCGGGATGCTGGTTGTTTTTTTACAGAATAATAATTAGTTGCGCGATTACGAGTATCACACTTTCGATCAGTACGTCAAATGTTACACCATGTGAAATACAACTATCTAATCTGCCTTGTGGCAGTCATGGTATCGGTTATAATCCAGGAGTCGATATTATATCGTCGTTTTGGAAAAGATATTTTGACATTATAAATTGGTTTGAATATGGAATCACTTGACCAAAAAGGGCGAATACTAACCTGTTTGAGGGATTTTTTTATATCCCGTCAATCTTCCGAAATCGCCAAAGCCTGTATCGCTCTGTCCCATGAATGCACGGCATCAGTACCTATTGCCACAACCAATTGGCCGGATGTCGAGTTTGCTTTCAACAAGCTGTTTGTGGGTCCCCAGGCCGTATTGGCGCCTCCTTTTGCCTCAGTCTACCTTGAAAATGACCCCCACGTTATGGGCGAGACAACGCTTATGGTACGCCGTCTATACCAGACGGTCGGGTTGGTCTCACCCTGGGAAGGTAAACTACCTGACGATCACATTTCCTTGGAGCTGGACGCCTGCCTGCACATGCGTATGGGACTGCTGAAAAGCGGGTCCGCACAGTTATGTGACATTTATAGCTTTTTTCTAAATGAGCACATGGCCCGCTGGATTCCTGCTTTTGTGGCCAAAATAAACGAAACACAGGCGTTGTCTCCGGTGATCGGTTGGGTGGGTCGGGAGCTTGACAACTGGTTGGCTCGCGAACGACGAAGGGTGGATCAATCATCCTCGGAGCAGCCTTAACAACTAACTAAATAAGGAGAGTTATACGATGCCAGAACGTAACTATGATATGGTAAAAAAAGCTCTCAATTGCCCGGTCACCAGACGTCAGGTCCTTAAAAGTCTGGTGGCGGCCGGTGTCTTAGTTGCCGTGCCGGGAGGCTTAATGAGAGCAGCAACATCATCAGATAAGATCAATTACGACGAAATTTTTTATGAAGGCCCATATGAAACCTTTCGGAATGCCTGCCCGCGCAACTGTTATGACACCTGCAGCATTGTAACTTATGTCAAAGATGGTGCGGTACAATTTGTGGAGGGGGCTCCGGAGTCGACCTTTACCGATGGCGGCTTGTGTGTGAAGGGCAACAGCTACTGGAACACGACATACAGCCCGGATCGCGTCAAATACCCCATGCTGCAGGAAAGTCGAGGGTCCGGCAATTGGAAGCGCATCTCCTGGGATGAGGCCCTTGATCGCATCGCCAAAAAGATTCTTGAAATTAAAGATAAAGATGGTTCCTTGCTGGGGCTGGCGCTTTCAAAATACTCTGGAAACTTCGGCATCACCAACTATGGCGTCGAGGGCATGATGTCGTCATTGGGGTACACCACGCGTTTTGTCGGCACGCCCTGCTGGCCGGCCGGAATTGATGCCCAGAATTACGATATGGGCAATATGTGGTGCAATGATCCCGAAGATTTTGCCAAAAGCAAGTACATTATCCTCTGGGGAGTCAATCCGGCCTGGTGTTCGGTGCACTCCATGAAATATCTTTTCGATGCCCAGGACAAAGGTGCCAAGGTTCTGGCGATTGATCCGGTTTTTACCCAGACTTCGGCCAAGGCCGACGAATACTGGCAGGTAAAGACCGGCGAGGACGGTGCCCTGGCTCTGGGCATGGCCCGCCATCTTCTGGACAAAAATATGGTCGATCGAGAATTTGTGAACACTCATTCGGTTGGTTTCAACGAATTCGAAGAATACCTCAAAAATGAAATTACGGTTGAATGGGCCGCCGAAAAGTCGGGCATTCCGGCCGCTGTTATCGCCAGCACGGCCGAGGAGTTTGCCACTGCCAAACCGGCCACCATCTGGATCGGTTACGGGCTGCAACGGCATGTCAACGGCGGCGTGACCGTCCGCTCCATTGATGCCCTGGTGGCCATGACCGGTAATGTCGGCAAAGAAGGCGGTGGGGCCCGCTATGGGCATCTTCAGACCTGGGGGTTCAACTACCATGCCCTGGTTCAAAAACAGCCCAAGGGCTCGAAGGGCTTTAGCGGCACTACCGGGCCCAAAGGAGAGTTCGCTCCCGAGTTAGAAGAAACCAAATTTTCTGATCGAACTCTCAACATAAACAAAACTGCCAGGGGTCTTTTGGAAGCCGACAACCCACCCATTCGAATGTTGTGGGTTTCATGCAAAAACCCCGTTTCACAGGACTTTGACCTGAACCTGATGAAAAAGGCTTTTAAAAAGCCGGAAATGGTGGTGGTGGTTGAAAAGTTTTTTACCCAAACCGCAGAGCTGGCAGACATCTTATTGCCGGTGACCACCAACCTCGAGGAATGGACCGTAAACGCATCGTACTGGCACTACTGGCTCGGTCTCAATGAGCAAGCTGTAAAGCCTCTGTATGAGTCCAAATCCAACATCGAAATCGCGGCGGCGCTCTCCCAAAAAATGAACGAACTGTCGCCGGGTTCCTGCACCTTTCCCACTGAAATTGATACCAAGGAGTGGATGATCAAGGAATTCAACAAGGGAATTTATGATTTATTTGGCCTGAAATCCTGGGAGGATCTGAAAAAGGGCCCCCACAAGGCCAAGCTTACCTCGACGGCTGCCTGGCACGACCACAAGTTTGCAACCCCCTCGGGTAAATACGAATTTTTATCCGAACTGGCTGCCAAGCACGGCCACAATGCCTTGCCAAAATATAAGGCCAACCGCAAACCGTATGCTCCGCTGCGGCTGCTGACGCCGCACTCCAAGTTTAACATTCACTCCCAGTTTCAGAACCTGGATTGGATGCACGACTTCAACCCCGAACCCTATGTGTACGTCCACCCTAAAACCGCCGCGGACAAAGGGATTGCAGAGGGTGACCGGGTCTTGGTCTTTAGTAAAGTGGGGGAAGTCAAAGTTAAGGCAAAACTGACGGATAACGTTCCCCGGGATGCGCTGTTGATGTATGAGGCCTGGTACAATAAAAACAATTTCAACGTGCAGAACGTCGTAGACGATGAATCGTCCGACATGGGTAAGTATAAAACCGGAGCACCGGGCGTGGCGATTCACGACCAGTTCGCTGACGTTAAAAAGGCATAGGAGAATAAGCCATGAAAAAACAAATCGCATTTTTCGTTGATACCCGGCGCTGTATCGGTTGTTTTACCTGCGCCATGGCGTGTAAGAATCAATACCATCAACCCTCCGGTGTAAAGTGGCGCGATGTCCATCCAATGAGCGAAGAAATCTATCCTCACCGCGAATGTGCCCATTTGACATTGGCGTGCAACCACTGCGAGAAACCCACCTGTCTAGAGGTTTGCCCGGTCGTTGCCTATTATAAGCGCGATGAAGACGGCGTCGTGGTTCATGAACAGGAGAAGTGTATCGGTTGCGGCAACTGCATCCGTTCGTGCCCTTACGGGGCACCCAAATATAATCCGGCTTTAAAAAAGGCTGAAAAATGCAGCTTTTGCTGGCAGCGGCTGGATGCAGATAGGGAGCCGGCCTGTGTACAGGCCTGTCCGACGCGGGCATTGCAGATGGTAGACCTGTCCAATTTTGATGAGCCCGATACAGTCCAATACATCGCGGGGTTTCCCCGCTTTACCAAGCTTAATCCGTCGATACGTTTCAGACCACCCCGACAACCATTAGAAATAAGGAGGAAATAATATGGAGCTTTCTCTTGTCATATTTACCGTACTCAGCCAGATATCCATCGGCCTGGCAGTCATGTTGGCCGTGCGCCAATGGGCAGTGAGTGAGGGGACCGCACCTTCTTCGTTTCGTTTTGAATGGATTGTCATCGGCGTGGCGCTGGCGATCGCCCTTGCCGCCAGCCTCTTTCATTTGGGCCATCCCTTTGGAAGTCCCCGGGCGGTTTTGCATCTCGGTTCATCCTGGCTTTCCCGCGAAATCGTGGTCATGCAGATCTTTGGTATTTTGGTAGTCGTTGCTCTGGTGGCGCTTTGGAAGGGATCTGCCAACAGCTGGACGCTGGTGAAAATTACAGCCCTTGTCGGTTTGGTAGGGTTGGCGGTTTCTGGAATGGTCTATGCCCCGCCGAGTTTCCCGGCGCTGAACAATGGCGTGCCGATAATTTTTTATGGGCTTACGGCGTTTATCCTGGGATCGGCATTTTCATCCTATTTCGCCGGCGAAGACAAACAGCCGCTATTGACCCAAATTTTAACAATCAGCCTGATTGTGGGTCTGGTGATAAACTTGATCTTGCCTTCCATCTGGCTCTCAGGAGGACGGGTGATGCAGATGACCGGGGCGGCCTATTTCGGATCGGCGCTGTTCTGGCTGCGATTGGTGGTTGAATTTGGGCTGGGTCTTGCCGTGCTTGGCGTATTCCGCAAAATTCCTATCTGGCTGCCGGTGTTGCTCCTGGCGGGTGAAATCGTCGGGCGAATCATGTTTTTCACTCATGTGGTCCATTCGGCCGTCAACATCGGTAATCTTTATTAAAGTTTAGACTCGTTTTTATTAGGTTGGGTTGAGATCAAGCGCCGATATGTTGGGTTTCATCCTTCAACCCAACCTACCCAATGAATGCCATTATAGATAGTCCTTAGGTCTCGGTCGAATTCTACAATAATATGACAGCGAATTTCATTATTTTTCTTAGGATAGCCTTTATTTGACGTTCAGGGCTATTATTTCAACCAGATAACCGCTCGATCATCACCCTTATAATCTTGGCCGCTATCATAGACCAGTATATTGAATATCCCCAAGCAATTTTGTCGCTTTGCCGCGGCTGTCGCTGTTTCAATGAAACGGTAAACATACTTTTTATATGCTTGCCTGTTTCGGATAGCGTTAAACCGATCGGCTTCGGGGAACAAACCATAGCGACCAAGGCGTTCGGCGCAATTTCTGAGTCCAGACCCCCTCGGGTTGACCGGTTCGGTCCATATTGCCGTTGGCTCCAGATATAGTATTACATCTAAAAGCTCACCAAATTCAGCGGATGTATCAGCCACCCCGGGAAGGCAAGGACAAAGTATCCCAAAAACGGGAATTCCCATTCGTTTGGCTGTCTGCAGAACTTCAATTCTATTCTCTATTGGTGAGGCATTAGGTTCCAGAATCCTCATAATGCTGCTTTTTGATGGTGGCGCCGTCAAGCTCAAAGACAACTCAACTCGATCCGCATACTGCCGGATTAAATCAAAATCGTCCTGGACGGCTGCGTTCTTTGTCAGGACTCGAACCTTGCACTTCGAAGTTGTCAGAATCTCCTGGAGACATTTTCTGCCCAATTGGAATTTTTGAGCCTCCGGGCTCCAACCATCGGTATAGGTGCAGAACATGACGGTATCCGAAGGTTCAAGCCGGTGGGCTTTCAGTGCAATCCGTTTTGGAGTATGGGGGTCCACCACGGCAATTCCGGCTTGAAATGCTTTAAACGAAGAGCCTTTGATGTTTTTGAAAATTTTTGTATGGGTACGCATCATTGCCGGTGTTGAGCAATACAGGCAACCATGACCGCAAAGCAATCCGACATTGAGGGCGTGGCTGGCCAGTTTCCTCTTTTTGAACTCATTTGATCGTGTGATGCTGACTTTTCTTTTGACTTCTATTATTTCCATTGTTCTTCAGCCTCTTTTGACAGAATGACATAATTCTCCTATAACGGCAATATTTCCATACAGTCAAAGTGCGGGAGAAATTGGGGATCATTACTAAAGCCTGGTATGAGATTCGTCATCATGGAAGAAATATGGATCATAGGTGTCGGCCATTTTGGAACAATTGCTTTTCAACGTTTGTCGCAAGACGGCAATGACAGGCATTTTGTCCTGGTCGACCCCCTCGAGGAGCACCTTCTGAGGTGTAAAAGCCCGACTGCCACACTCGAAGTTTCGGATGGCATGGATTTTTGTCAAAAACATTTAAAAAAGGGCCGTCATCCGGATTGGATCATACCGGCACTGCCCGTTCATCTGGCTGCCGAGTGGATTCTGTTGCATTTGGGGCCCAAAAGGTTAAGACGAATTCCAATGCCGGCCGAATTTGAAGTACTGGTTCCCAATCCCATCCGCGGTCCCGAAGGAAACCTATACGTCAGTCATGCCGATTTCAGGTGTCCTGCTGATTGCGATGAGCCCCGTGATATCTGCACCGTTACCCATGAAATACGACAACAGAATATGTTTGAATTACTGGAAGAATTAGATATTGAACCATTTAAGGCCCTAACCCTACGGAGCCACCAGTTAGGACCGGGTATCGGGGGGTATCGGCCTGAACAACTTTTTGAAACGATGACACAGGTGAAACAAACCCGGGGGCCTATCGCACTGAGCACGGCCTGTCGGTGTCATGGAGTGATTACCGGCCTGGAACGAATATAGACCATTCTAAAGGCAGAGATTTTAATCAAACTTAGAAGTCCTGGTTTTTTGGCCAAGGATTCTATACTTGAGGCAACCTGCCGTCCCCGTTTTCGTAAAGGGTGCTGAACAATAGCTCTGCCATGTCAACGATCCGCGGGCCTGTCCGGCAGGTTAAGGCGCAGTCGAATTGATATATCCTTCCGGATTTTACGGCTGTAAGCGATTGCCACTTCAAATCGGCTTTGAGGCGGGGGATGAATTGACGGTCATATCCGCAAAAAAAGACCATCGCCGGATCCCAACGCTGAAATTGAGTCCAACTCACTTTGGGATAGGCATCCTGATATTCTCCGGTCACATTCAAACCACCGGCTCGGGAAATAACATCATATTGGAAAGACAGCGGTCCGGCGACCATTAGCTTCTTTCCCTCCAGA